>Ga0307516_10005747_pt1 | contig 14699 bp, 10 predicted proteins | sample 19_EM_MG_FD_203310 | JGI IMG/M metagenome (GOLD analysis project Ga0307516, IMG submission 203310) | Populus trichocarpa ectomycorrhiza microbial communities from riparian zone in the Pacific Northwest, United States - 19_EM | ecosystem: Host-associated > Plants > Roots > Unclassified | place... | reverse complement strand
TGACTGCGAAGAGAGCAGCCGGGCAAGCCCGGCTCTGCATGTTCGTAGAGCGGGGCTTGCCCCGCTGTTCTTGCTCTTTTTCGGTGACCGCGAAGAGAGCAGCCGGGCAAGCCCGGCTCTACATGACGCGAAGGGCAGCCGGGCAAGCCCGGCTCTACATGACGCGAAGGGCAGGCGGGCAGGCCCGGCTCTACATCATCGGCAGGTCGAGGCCCTGGTCGCGCGCGCATTGCCGGGCGATCTCGTAACCGGCATCGGCATGGCGCATCACGCCGGTTCCCGGATCGTTCCACAGTACGCGGGCGAGGCGACGATCGGCCGCGGCACTGCCGTCGCAGACGATCACCACACCGCTGTGCTGGCTGTAGCCCATGCCGACGCCGCCACCATGGTGCAAGGACACCCAGGTGGCACCGCTGGCGACGTTGAGCATCGCATTGAGCAGGGGCCAGTCGGACACCGCGTCGCTGCCGTCCTTCATCGCCTCGGTCTCGCGATTGGGCGATGCCACCGAACCGCTGTCGAGGTGATCGCGGCCGATCACGATGGGCGCCGACACCTCGCCCTTGCGCACCATCTCGTTGAACGCCAGCGCGAGGCGATGACGATCGCCCAGGCCGACCCAGCAGATCCGTGCCGGCAGGCCCTGGAAACTGATGCGCTCGCGCGCCATGTCGAGCCAGCGGTGCAGATGCGGGTTGTCGGGGATCAGTTCCTTCACCTTGGCATCGGTGCGATAGATGTCTTCTGGATCGCCGCTCAACGCCACCCAGCGGAACGGCCCGATGCCGCGGCAGAACAGCGGACGCACATAGGCAGGCACGAAACCGGGGAAATCGAATGCGTCCTGGCAGCCCTCGTCCTTGGCCATCTGGCGGATGTTGTTGCCGTAGTCGAAGGTCGGCACGCCCATGCGCTGGAACGCCAGCATTGCCTCCACGTGCAGGCGCATCGATCGCTTGGCGGCGTCGCGCGTTCCCTGCGGATCAGCGACACGACGCTCGAACCATTGCGCGACACTCCAGCCGATCGGCAGATAGCCATTGACCGGATCATGCGCCGACGTCTGGTCGGTCACCGCGTCGGGGCGCACGCCGCGGCGCACCAGCTCAGGAAAAATCTCCGCTGCATTGCCGAGCAGGGCGACGGACACCGCCTTGCCGTCCGCCGTGTGCCGCGCGATGCGCGCGAGCGCATCGTCGAGATCACGCGCCTGTTCGTCCACGTAGCGCGTGCGCAGTCGCATGTCGATGCGCGACTGCTGGCATTCGATGTTGAGCGAGCAGGCGCCGGCCAGCGACGCCGCCAGCGGCTGCGCGCCGCCCATGCCGCCGAGGCCGGCGGTGAGTATCCATTTGCCGACGAGCGAGCCGCCGTGGTGCTGGCGGCCCATTTCGACAAAGGTTTCGTAAGTCCCCTGCACGATGCCCTGCGAGCCGATGTAGATCCAGCTGCCGGCCGTCATCTGGCCGTACATCATCAGGCCCTTGCGATCGAGTTCGTGGAAGTGCTCCCAGGTCGACCAGGCCGGGACCAGGTTCGAGTTGGCAAGCAGCACCCGCGGCGCATCGGCATGCGTGGTGAATACGCCGACCGGCTTGCCGGACTGGATCAACAGGGTCTGGTCGTCCTCGAGCATGCGCAGCGACTGCAGGATCGCGTCATAGCTCGGCCAGTCACGCGCTGCGCGGCCGATGCCGCCATAGACGACGAGTTCGGCGGGATTCTCGGCGACGTCGGGATCGAGATTGTTCTGGATCATCCGGTACGCCGCTTCGGTCAGCCAGCTCTTGCAGCTCAGCGCGGTCCCGCGCGGTGCGCGGATGACGCGGGACGGATCGTTGCGGGAGATCGAAGTCGGCATGGCGTCCTGGGCATCGTCGGAAAAACCGATTATCGCACCGGCGCTGCGCCGATGCCCGCCCGACGACGCCGCAGACACCCGGCATCGATGTCCGAAAACGGCGAGCGCCAGCGGCGGCGCAATGGCAAGATGCCGGTCATGGACACCCTCACCGCCGACCAGAGCCGCATCTACGACCAGGCCCGCCGCTCGCGCGACGCGCGCTTCGATGGCCTGTTCTTCACCGCGGTGGTCAGCACGCGGATCTACTGCCGTCCGGTCTGCCCGGCGCCGACACCTAAGCCGCAGAATATCCGCTACTACCGCGACGCCGCAGCCGCCGAAGCGGCCGGCTTCCGGCCCTGCCTGCGCTGCCGGCCCGAGTTGTCGCCCGGCAATGCCCATTGGCGCCGCGCCGACGATCATGTCGCGCGCGCGCTGCGGGCGATCAACCAGGGCGTGCTGCATGAAGGCGGCCTGGAGGCCATCTGCGCGCGCCTGTCGATCGGCACGCGCCAGCTGCGACGATTGTTCGAGCAGGCTTTCGGCGCCTCGCCGCTCGCGGTGGCGACGACGCAACGCCTGTTGTTCGCCAAGCAACTGCTGACCGAGACGCGGATGTCGATGATCGAGGTCGCGATGGCGTCGGGCTTCGGCAGCCTGCGCCGCTTCAATGCGGCGTTCCAGAATGCGTACCGCATGCCGCCCAGCCGGCTGCGCGCGAGCGCCGACAAGGCGCCGAGCGGCGAGCGATTGCGATTGCGCCTGAGCTATCGGCCGCCGTTCGACTTCGCAGCGTCGCTCGCGTTCCTGCGCCAGCGTGCCATCGCCGGCATCGAGACGATCGATGCACAGCACTACCGGCGCGACCTGATCCTGTCAGCAGGACCCGCGTGGTTCGAGGTGCGCCAGGTACCGGGAGCGCATGCGCTGGAAGTCGAGGCGCACAATATTGCGGCACTCGATCTCGCCGACGTGGTACGCCGGCTGCGCCGCATGTTCGATCTCGATGCCGATCCGTCCAGCGTCGCGGAGATGCTGCGCGAAGATCCGTTGTTTCGCGGGCGCGACAGCTACCGCGAGGGCCTGCGCATTCCGGCCGGTTACGACGGCTTCGAAGTGGCGGTGCGCGCGATCCTCGGCCAGCAGATATCGGTCGCTGCCACCACGACATTCGCCCGCCGCCTGGTGACGAAGTTCGGCGCGAGTGCGCCCGGTGCCGATGGCCGCGACGTGCACCGCTTCCCGACGCCGGTCGAGCTGGCCGACGCCGACCTCGAGTCCATCGGCATCACGCGCAGCCGTGCGCAGGCGCTGCGCAGCATGGCGCGCGCCGTCGCCGACGAACGCGTGCACTTTCGCGCCGAGCAGACGCTCGACGCCTTCGTCGCCGACTGGAGCGCGTTGCCCGGCATCGGCGACTGGACAGCGCAGTACATGGCCCTGCGTGCGCTGGCGCATCCGGACGCCTTCCCTGCCGGCGACCTGATCCTGCGCCGGCAGGCCGCGACGGAAGGCACCGCGTTGACCGAAAAAGCGCTGCGTCTGCGCGCCGAGGCCTGGCGTCCGTGGCGGGCGTACGCCGTCATCCAACTATGGTCCAGAGCGAGTACCCCATGACGACAACGTCGATTACCTGGTTCGATACCCTGCCGTCGCCGGTTGGCGACCTGCTGCTCGCGGTGCGCGACGGGCGCGTGCTTCGCGTCGGTTTTGCCCAGGAGCGCCATGCATATCCGCGCGAAGGCGACTGGCGCGAGAGCCGCGAGCACGTCGACGTGCTGCGCCGCCAGTTGCAGGAATATTTTTCCGGCGAACGCGCGCTGTTCGATCTCGAGCTGCTGCCGATCGGCACGGATTTCCAGCGTCGCGTGTGGACCGAACTGTCCCGGATTCCGTACGGCGAAACGATCAGTTACGGCGAACTGGCACGCCGCATCGGCAACCACAAGGCGATGCGCGCGGTCGGCCTCGCCAATGGGCGCAATCCGATTCCGATCGTGGTGCCCTGTCATCGCGTGATCGGCGCAGATGGCAGCCTCACCGGATTCGGCGGCGGTATCGAGCGCAAGCGCTGGCTGCTCGACCACGAAGCGCGGCTGCGCGCCTAGCGCTGCCATCCGCAGGCGCGTTACATCGACGCGGCCAGTCGCGCCATCACCCGGCCGAATGCCGCGGCGATCTGCTCGCGATGCGGATGCCGGCCATCGCGCACGACCCAGCGGCCGTCGACCATCACATCGCGCACCAGTGGCCGGTTGCCGGAGAAGATCCAGGTGTCGATCACCTGGCTGGCGTCGCGTCCGGCGAGCAGCGGATGGGCATCGTCGAGCACGATCAGATCACCACGCGGCACCTCGGGTGCGGCGCTGCCGAATGCACTGCGCAGCCCGCCACGCCAGGCACGCTCGAACAGATGCACGCCGACACTCGGCTGCGCGGGCGCGACCGCGATATTGCGGCGCTGAGCGCGCAGCCGCTGGCCGTATTCCAGCCAGCGCAGCTCCTCGACCGGCGAGATCGATACATGGCTGTCCGAGCCGATCGACATGCTGCCGCCGGCATCGAGAAATGCCTTCAGCGGAAACAGCCCGTCGCCGAGATTGGCTTCGGTGCTCGGGCAGATCGCCACGGTGGCGCCGGAAGCGGCTGTGCGCCCGGTCTCCTCGGCATCGATGTGGGTCGCATGCACCAGGGTCCAGCGGGCATCGACCTCGGCATGCCGATGCAGCCAGTCGACCGGCCGCTGCCCGCGCAGCGCGAGGCATTCCTCCACTTCGGGCACCTGCTCGGCGATGTGCACGTGGATCGGCCGCCGGTGTCCTTGCTCGGCGGCGAGCACCGATGCCATGGCGTCGACCGGCACCGCGCGCAGCGAATGCAGGGCCATGCCGACGCGCAACCCGGCATCCTCGCGCGAGCGCAGGCTTTGCAGCAGGCCGAGGTACGCATCGACGTCATGCGCGAAGCGCAGCTGGCGCGCCTGCAGCGGTCGACCGTCGAATCCACCCCGCATGTACAACACAGGCAGCAGCGTCATCGCGATGCCGGTATCGCGCGCCGCCGCGAGCAGGGCCAGCGAAAGCTCGGCGGGATCGTCGTACGGCCTGCCATCGGGCTGGTGATGCAGGTAATGGAATTCGCAGACCGTCGTGTATCCCGCTTCGAGCATTTCGACGTAGAGCTGTGCGGCGATGGCGTACAGTTCATCGGGGCCGATCAGCGCGGCGAACCGGTACATCACATCGCGCCAGGTCCAGAAGCTGTCCTCTTCATGTCCGCGGCGTTCGGCCAATCCGGCCATCGCGCGCTGGAAGGCGTGCGAATGCGCGTTCACCAGGCCGGGCAGTACGAATCGCCCGATCGATGCGGGCGTGCCGGCGGCGGCCTGCGCCAGATCGAGCCCGAGTCCCGCGCGCACGCGGAAACGGGCGTCGGCGACGAATCCTTCGGGTGTCCATAGATGTTCGGCGCTGTACAGGTTCATCGCGTGCGTCCCGGCATTCGGCGGCATGTTCGCACAGGCCGATGCCGGTCAGCGCCGGCGTCGCTAGACTGCGCGCTTTGCCGAGCACACGATGAAGACCGGACGCGACCGCTGGGACCAGCTCCTGCTCAATTGCCGGCTTGCCAACGCGCGCGTCGATGGCAGCGGCTATGAGCGCGTCGACGACGTCGCGATCGGTATCGCCGGCCATCGGATCGTTTACGCTGGCGCCCGCGGCGACCTGCCTGCCGCGCCCGATGCCGTGGCCGATGCGCAGGTCGACCTGGGCGGCCGCCTGGTGACGCCCGGCCTGATCGATTGCCATACGCACCTGGTGTTCGCCGGCAATCGCGCCCGCGAATTCGAAATGCGCCTGGGCGGCGCCAGCTACGAGGACATCGCGCGCGCCGGCGGCGGCATCGTGTCGACCGTCTCGGCCACGCGACAGGCGAGCGACGAGAGCCTGTTCGAACAATCGCTGGCGCGTGCGCGCACCTTGCTGCGCGACGGCGTGAGCTGCATGGAAATCAAATCGGGCTACGGGCTCGAGCTCGCCAGCGAGCGCCGCATGCTGCGTACCGCCCGCCGGATCGGCATGGCACTGGGCATCGAGGTACGCACCACCTTCCTGGGCCTGCACGCACTGCCTGCGGATTTCCGTGATCGCCGCGATGAATACGTCTCGGCAGTCGTCGACGAGTGGCTGCCGGCCCTGCATGCCGAAGGCCTGGTCGACGCGGTCGATGCGTTCTGCGAGGGGATCGGCTTCACGCCTGCGGAGACGCGGCGCCTGTTCGAGCGCGCCCGCTCGCTGGGTCTGCCGGTCAAGCTGCATGCCGATCAACTCTCCGACCTCGGCGGCGCGGCCCTGTGCGCAGAATTCGCCGGCTTGTCGGCCGACCACATCGAATACACCGGCAGCGAAGCGATCACCACGATGGCGGCCAACGGCACCGTCGCTGTGCTGCTGCCGGGCGCGTTCTACTGCCTGCGCGAAACCCGGCTGCCGCCGATCGACGCCCTGCGTCGACAGGGCGTGTCGATGGCGGTCGCCAGCGACCTCAACCCCGGCACCTCGCCGCTGTGTTCGCTGCGGCTGGCGATGAACCAGGCCTGCACCCTGTTCCGGCTGACACCGGCAGAAGCATTCGCGGGCGTCACGCTCCATGCGGCGCGCGCGCTTGGACTGAACCATCGCAAGGGGCGCATCGCCGTCGGCTTCGACGCCGACCTCGCGGTGTGGGACTGCGAGAACGCGGCGGAGCTGTCGTACTGGCTGGGTGCGGCAGGGCCGCACGCGCTGTGGGCAGGTGGTCGGCCGCTGTATTGAGGCAACAGCGCGGCGTCGCTGCAACGCGCGGTCCGGTCGCGGACCCGAGGTGTTGCCGCACGTGGCGTCGGGCAATGCGGGCTTTCCCGCGTCCACCCTTATCTGCCCTGCGGGCATGTTCTCCGGCGTAGCGGGAGAAGAATCGCGGCGATCGCCACGACCCGCCGTACAAAAACGAACAGGGCCCCGCAGGGCCCTGTGTTCAGCGGAGAAAAAATCCTGGTGTCAGGCTTTCTTCTTCGCCGGCGCTTTCTTGGCAGCTGCAGGCTTGGCGGCAACCTTGGTCGCGACAGCCGGCTTGGCAACGGCATCCTTCTTCTCGGTATGCGGACGCGAATTGCCGTAGCTGCGGATCGAAATCTTGCCCTTGCGGGTCTTGCGGTCGCCCTTGCCCATCTTGGTACTACTCCGGAAAAAATTCTTGGGTTGCGAAGGCTAGCAGAAATGCCCCTCAATCAACGGCCACACCGCTGGCCATCTGCGGGCTGCTGGCCGCGCGCAGGCGCTTCCACACCGATTGCGCGTCGTCGCGACTGCGCACCGAGTGACGATTGAGCGCATGCGCGCCGCCGAGCGACAGGCCGCCGATCACCATCAGGACGGCATGTCCGACGACCGCCTCGTGGGCGATCAGCCCCAGGCTGAGGAAGAGCAATGCGTTTGCATACAACAAGGCCACCGGCACCCGCACCGCGCGCGATAGGCCGCTGCCGAGCACACTCAGGCCGAACACCGCCGCGAACACCACAAAGCCGATTTCCAGCGCGTGGCTGCCGACCGTGTGCACCAGGCCCAGGGGCATGACCGCCGCAAGCAAGGGCAGGAAGGCGCAATGCACCGCGCAGACGAACGACGCTGCCGAACCGAATGCATCCAGCCGCGGCAGCCAGGCGGCGTGCGCGTGCGGATGGGCATGGTGGCAGTCGTGCTCGCTCATGTTTCGATTCACATCAGGGCGGGGAGGCATCCGGTGCTTTCATCGGATGCCGACAGGATACTATAACATTCCCCAGGGATGCACTCGGGGTACGCCCCCACGCGCCGAAGACACCGGTCCCGTACGGCCCGCATTCATCGTAACGTTCAGGTGTTGCCCTGGTCGGCGCCAGGTACCGCTGACCAGAACCCCCGGGAAGCGTGGCGCCGGTCAAGTTTTTTCCAGCCCGACCGTCGCACACTGAGCACCGATTCCTCGGGGGCTGCGCATGAAACGCTACGATCCACGATTCTTCGGCGTGTTGGCCGTCGCGCTGCTTGCCTTGTGCTCGGCCAGTCCGCCAGCGCTTGCAGGCACCTTGCTGTTTTCCGGCGGGTTCGATGAGCCGGCCGAAGGGCCGTACAACGACTACGAGGCATCGCGCTTTCTCAGCCAGGCCACGTTCGGCGCCACCCTGCCGGAAATCCGGCGCCTGCGGATGATCGGCTACAACGCCTGGTTGAACGAGCAGTTCGCGATGCCGCTCACCGCGCACCTGCCGTACCTGCAGAACCTGCAGGCGCAGCAGATCGACATCTATCACAACATCCGCAACGAGGTCTGGATGCAGCGCGCGATGACGGCGCCGGACCAGCTGCGCCAGCGCGTGATGTTCTCCTTGAGCGAAATCCTCGTCACCTCGGACCAGTCGGGCGCACTCGAGGGCCAGCCCTTCGGCCTCACGCATTACTACGACATGCTCGGCACCGGCGCGTTCGGCAATTACCGTGCACTGCTCGGCAATGTGACCCTGCATCCGGTGATGGGCCACTACCTGTCGATGTTCGGCAATCGCAAGCCGGATCCTTCGATCAACCTGCGCCCGGACGAAAACTACGCACGCGAGATCATGCAGCTGTTTTCGATCGGGCTGGTCCAGCTCAACCTCGACGGCACGCCCGTGCTGGCCGCCGGCCAACCGGTACCGACCTACAACCAGGACACCATCGCGGGCTTCGCGCATGTGTTCACCGGCTGGAAGTGGTTCGACTGCCCGGCCAACAACTGGCAATGGTGCGGACCGGGCGATACCGGCGCAGGATGGCTGCAGCCGATGGGCGCAAATCTCGAATTCCATGCGGTGGAAGGCACCAAGCAGCTGCTCAACTACCCCGGCGTCGTGCTCCCCGGCGGCGTGATGCCCGCGGGCAATCGTCCGACCGCCACGGTGCAGACCGTGCGCGACAACATGAACACCGCGCTCAACAATATCTTCAACCATCCCAACGTCGGCCCGTTTCTCAGCAAGCTGCTGATCCAGCGGCTGGTGTCGAGCAATCCAAGCCCGGCCTATGTGCAGCGCGTGGCGACGGTCTTCAACAACAACGGGTCGAACGTGCGCGGCGATCTGCGCGCCGTGATCCGCGCCATCCTGCTGGACAGCGAGGCGCGTGCGCGCCCCGCCGCCAACACCACCCGTGGCAAGCTTCGCGAACAGCCGCTGCGCTGGACGCAGATCTGGCGCGCCTTCGGTGCGAATGATCCGGACGGCCGCCTCGACGATTGGTACATCCACTGGCCCTACCACACCCCGGTGTCGGTCCTGCATTCGCCGACCGTGTTCAACTTCTACCTGCCGAACTACGCGGCGCCAGGGCCGGATGTCGCTCAGGCCGGACTGCGCTCGCCCGAGTTCCAGATCGAGACGGACACGTTCGTCACCCGGTTCAACAATCTGCTTTCTTGGTTCGCCAGCGATCTGCACAGCGGCGCAGTGCCCTCCGACTACGACGGCGTGCGCCTGGACTTCACTCGTGAAAAACAGCTGGCCGGCAATGTCGATCAGCTGCTCGAGCATCTCGACATGCTGCTGATGGGTGGCACGATGAGCCCCTCGATGCGCACGATCCTGCGCACGCACCTCAACAGCATTCCCGTCGGCGACTACTTCGGTGAAGGCTATCGACGCACGACCGACGCGATCAGCCTGATCGTGACTTCGCCCGAATACGCCATCGAGAAGTGAGCCCGCCATGAAACGTCGCGATTTCGTCCGGAATTCCGTCTGTGCCGCCGTCTCGGGCGCGGCCTTCTCATCGCTGGCCACGCAGATGGGCCTGGCTCATGCAGCATCGCCGCGCATCGTGATGGGCGGCGACTACCGCGCCCTGGTCTGCCTGTACATGTACGGCGGCAACGACTCCTGCAACATGGTCGTGCCGCGCGCCGGCTCGCACTACACCGCGTACGCCGCGACGCGCGGCGCGCTCGCCCTGCCATCGGCGCAGCTGCGCACGCTCAACCCGATCAGTGCGGCCTCCGATGGCGGCCTGTATGGACTGCATCCATCGATGCCCGAGCTGGCTGGCCTGTTCAACCAGACCACCAGCCCGGTGGCCATCGTTGCCAACGCCGGTCCCTTGCTTTATCCGATCACCAAGACGCAATACCAGAACGAGTCGGTGCCGGTTCCGCCGCAGCTCTACTCGCATTCGGACCAGTCGGTGTTCTGGCAGACCCCGAGCGCCGACACGCTCAGCCGGCTGGGCTGGGGTGGGCGCCTGGCCGATCTGACCGACGTGGCCGGTCAGAACCCGACCTTGTCGATGAACATTTCACTCGATGGTGAAAATGTCTTCGAGGCCGGACAGGACGTGGTGCCGTATTTCATCAGCCCCTACGGTGTGGAAGGCATCGACATGGACAGCACGAGCACCTGGCCGCCTGGCCAGCAGGCACGCCGTGCGGTGTTCAACGCCCTGCTCAATGCCAACCCGGCGCATCCGCTGGAGCGCGCCTACGCGGCGCAGATGAAGCGGACGATCGGCACCTATGGACAGGTCGACACCGCCCTGGACCTGCCGCGCAACACCACGATGGAAGCGAACTTCAACTATGCCTTCAATGCCAATGGCGACGCGACCGACTGGCTCGGCGCACAGCTGCGCATGGTCGCGCGCCTGATCAATGTACGGGCATCGCTGGGCATGGTGCGGCAGATCTTCTTCGTCGGCATCGGCGGGTTCGACACCCACCAGGATCAACTCGTGGACCACGCCAACCTGATGAGCTCGGTCTCCAAGGGATTGGCCGCGTTCTACCAGGCCACGGTGAACATGGGCCTGCAGAACAACGTGACGAGCTTCACCGCCTCCGAATTCGGTCGCACGCTGTCGGGCAATGCGGGCGTCGGTACCGATCATGGCTGGGGCGGCCACCAGTTCGTGGTCGGCGGAGCGGTCCAGGGACGTCGCTACTACGGCGCCTTCCCGAGCCTGATCGCCAACAACAATCCCGACGATGCCGGATGGGGCCAGATCATCCCGACCACATCGGTCGACCAGTACGCCTGGACGCTGGCCCGCTGGTATGGACTGCAGAACTCGGACCGCGACCTGATCTTTCCGAATGTCTCGCGATTCGGCGCCATCGATCATCACCACCTGGATTTTTTGGGGTGAGATCCCGCGCTTCGACGACGCCCCCGGGCGTCGTCGGCGGGATCGAACGCCCGGCATGGATGCCGGGCCGGACGCCCTGCACCAGGGATGGTTCCAGATACCTGGCTGTCAAACGAAACAGCCCCGGGCGTCGTCGGTTGGATCGAACGCCCGGCATGGATGCCGGGCCGGACGCCCTGCACCAGGGATGGTTCCAGATACCTGGCTGTCGAACGAAACGCCCCCCGGCGTCGTCGGCGGGATCGAACGCCCGGCATGGATGCCGGGCCGGACGCCCTGCACCAGGGATGGTTCGTAATGCACAAGTGTCGAACGAAACGCTCGGACGTCGCCAGCAGGATCCAGCGCCCGGCCAGACACCCTGCACCAGGGATGTTTACCTGGTTGTCGAACGAAACCACCCCGGGCTCGTCAGCAAGATCCCCCGCACCACTGCCCGCCTCCGCGCCGCAAGCCTTCTACCTCTATCGCTGCCAACCCGTCATAATCGGCGGCCCTGGACAGCCGATGACGACATGCACGTGTTCCTACCTGGCCAGCGCTGGATCTCCAATGCCGAGCCCGAGCTCGGGCTGGGTACCATCCTGCGCGTCGAAGGACGCATGCTGCAGGTGTTGTTCGCGCGCAGCGGCACGTTGCGGCAGTATGCCCAGCAGTCGGCACCGCTGACCCGCGCGCAGTTCCGCGCCGGCGATCTGCTGTCGGCGCATGGCAAGCAGTTCGTGATCGTCGAAGTGGAGACGATCGATGGGCTCATCCACTACCGGCACGCGGTGGGCAGCCTCAGCGAATCGGAGCTCGACGACCTGCAGAGCATCTCCAAGGCCGAAGATCGCCTGGCGCAGGGGCGCATCGATCGCAACGACCAGTTCGAATTTCGCTACGAAGCCCTGCGTCGGCGTGCCGATGCGCGGCGCAGCAGTGCCTACGGGCTGATGAGTGCGCGCATCGACCTGATCGCGCATCAGTTGCGCGTGGCCCAGGTCGCCGGCGAACGGCGCCCGCCGCGGGTGTTGCTCGCCGACGAGGTCGGCATGGGCAAGACCATCGAGGCGGGCATGATCATCGCGCGCCAGATCGCCACCGGCCGGGTCAGCCGCGTGCTGGTGCTGGTGCCCGAGCCCCTCGTGTACCAGTGGTTCGTCGAACTGATGCGGCGTTTCAATCTCAGCTTCGCGATCTTCGATGCCGAGCGCTGCGACGCGATCGCGCAGTCCGAGGACGGCCGCAATCCCTTCCAGGACGAGCAGCTCGTCATCACCGACAGCGCCTTCCTCGTGCACGATCCGGAACGCGCGCGGCTGCTGGTGCGGGCCGGATGGGACCTGATGGTGGTCGACGAGGCGCATCATTTGTCCTGGTCGCCGGAAGAAGAGAGTCCCGAGTACGTGCTCGTCGATGCCCTGGCCAAGCGTACGCCCGGCGTGGTGCTGCTCACCGCCACACCCGAACAACTTGGCCGCAGCGGACATTTTGCGCGGCTTCGCCTGCTCGACCCGGCCCGCTATCACGACCTGGAAGCCTTCCAGCAGGAAGGCACCCGTTTCGCCGCGCTGTCGCAGATCGCCTCGACGATCGCCAACGAAGAACCACTGGACGCCGCGCAAACCGATGTCCTGAACGACCTGCTCGGTGAAGAGGCAGCGCGCCTGCTTGGCGGCGCGCGCCCCGAGCTGCTCGACGCCCTGATCGATCGTCACGGCACCGGACGGGTGATGTTCCGCAATCGCCGTGCCGTGGTGGGTGGATTTCCGCAGCGCATCGCGCACCTCGACCTGCTGCCGCTCGACGGCGAGGACGAGGAACTGCACGGCCACCTGCTCGCCGAGTTTCTCAGCGACGTGGACGAGGACGCGCACGCGCTGCCGCTGAATTTCAACAAAGATCCGCGCCTGGACTGGCTGGTCGCCCTCCTCGATCGCCATTCGACGGAAAAATTCCTGCTGATCTGCCGGACCCAGGCCAAGGTGCTCGCGCTCGAGGAAGCACTGCGGCTGCGCAGTGGCGCCGGCATCGCGCGCTTCCATGAAGGCATGAGCATCGTGCAGCGCGACCGCAATGCCGCCTTCTTCGCGCAGCCCGAGGGCGCGCGCCTGCTGCTGTGCGCCGAGATCGGATCGGAGGGACGCAACTTCCAGTTCGCCCATCACCTGGTGCTGTGGGACCTCCCGCCGGATCCCGACCAGCTCGAGCAACGCATCGGACGTCTCGACCGCATCGGCCAGCAGGGCGACGTCAACATTCACTTCGCCTGCTTTGCCGATACCGCGCAGCACGCCTTGATGCGCTGGTACGACGAAGGCCTCGACGCATTCCGCTCCTCGCCACAGGACGGCCGCGAACTGCTGCGCCGCTTCGGCGATGGCCTGATCGAAGCAGCGCGCGCCTTCGCGCTGCGCCAATCGGCTGCCGAGGAAATGCTCGACGCCCTGGTGCTCGCCACGCGCGTGGCGCATGCCGAACTCGCCGCGGCAATCCAGAACGGCCGTGATCGCCTGCTGGAACTCGCCACGCAGCGCGCGGCCGGCGACGGCCGCCTGCTGCACGCACTGGGACAGGACGACGCCAATCCGGGCAACGATGCCTTCATCATTCGTCTCTTCGAACAGTTCGGCATCAATGCCGAAGAGCTCAACGACGACGACTGGCTGCTCGATCCCGAATATCTGAGCACGGAAGCGTTCCCCGGTTTCGAAAACGGTGCGCGCCAGGCCACCTTCGAGCGCCGCCGCGCGCTGGTGCGCGAAGACCTGCTGTTCCTGCGCCTGGACCATCCGATGATCCAGGGCGCGCTGGACCTGCTGATGTCATCGGAAACCGGCAACGCCGCCTTCCTGGTCGATCCCGAATTGCCGCAGCGCAGCGCGCTGCTGGAGGCGGTCTTCGTCCTCGAATGCGTCGCTCCGGCCGCATTGCACGTCGACCGTTTCCTCCCGGCGATGCCGATCCGCGTGGTGATCGACAGCCGGCTCAGCGAGCGCGGCGATTTTCGTCGCTCCGACGAGGCGATGCGCCGTGCCAACGACAGCGCGATCGACCTCGGTAAATTCCGCAAGGTGCTTGGCCAGCTGGTGCCGGCCATGCTCAAGACTGCCGGCGCCGAGGGTGAGCGCAAGGCGCGCCGCGAGGTCGAGGCCGCCGCGGCACATGCCGACGAACAGCTCGACCAGGACATCGCGCGGCTCGAGGCGCTCGCGCGGGTGAACCCATCGGTGCGCGAAGAAGAAATCATCGCGGCGCGCGACGAAAAAACCCAGCTGGGAGAACTGCTGCCCGCCTCGCGCCTGCGCCTGGAAGCTGCGCGCCTGATCGTCAGTCCGGACTTCCTCAACCTCGGCACGCGTTGATCGCGGCGCACGTCGGCGCACCAGCGCCAACCCTAGTGACCCGGTCCCCACAGGTGTGCGTCGAGATCCCGCTCGCGCCAGGCGAACTTCTCGGGCGGGACCTTGCCATTGCGCAGGCTCACGCGTTCCCGCTTCAACAGGCGCAGCTGCTCGGCGTACGCATCGGAGCCTGCCTCGAACGCGATGCGGCCGTCGGCACGCAATACGCGATGCCAGGGCACCGGATCGTCATCGGGCGCGCGATTGAGTGCCCAGGCAACGAGGCGCGCGCGTCCGCGCAGCCCGGCGCGCGCGGCGACCTGCGCATAGTTGGCC
>Ga0307516_10005746_pt1 | contig 14699 bp, 21 predicted proteins | sample 19_EM_MG_FD_203310 | JGI IMG/M metagenome (GOLD analysis project Ga0307516, IMG submission 203310) | Populus trichocarpa ectomycorrhiza microbial communities from riparian zone in the Pacific Northwest, United States - 19_EM | ecosystem: Host-associated > Plants > Roots > Unclassified | place... | reverse complement strand
ATCACACAGTGCTCACTGTGACTTCCATTGTGTGCCAGGGGGCCTTCTAGGAAGGCCATGCTATTTGCAGAGGAGGCACAAGCCAAAATTTCAAACCTAGAGTAGACCTACAGTTCCTCATAAGAGACATTATTGTCGAAAGGTCCCCGCTTTTGTCCCACCAGACAAGGCACCTTCCCTTTCAACTCGTCTCTCCTAGCCTCAAAGCTGGATAACCGCAAAATCGCTTCGCGATTTTGCTCCCCCCTAACCCTAAGTGTGACGGGAACCGGCGGAGTTTCAAATCATGAGAGAGTAAACCTGGGTAGACCCGGGTATCACGTGATCACCGGCTATCGGTTCAATGCGGACCGGTCACGTGATCAGGCACAAGCTGTCTGCGGGCCTAGGCCCGGTCCGACTCCGGTCGGATAAATTACTCCGATCGATCTCCGACTTTAATCCGACAGGCACACGGCGCCCGGAGAAAAGTTCTTTAACGAAGTGGGGATAGTGCGTATCAGGGCCCATGTCCAAATACGCCGAGATTACCGATTCAATCTCCGCCCCCCGGCTATTTAGTTATCCGCTTCAGTAATACAATAGACATTACAAATGGAGTTTTATCGGTTGATCTTCGGATCAATGGCCGCTCTGCAAGCGGCGACCGATAACGTCGGCTAGACGATTCCGATCAAATTCTGATCAGAAGCTCCAGGAGCGCAGCCATTAGGTAACGCCTAATCGAGCTGTTGCATTGTTCCAAGACAATGGTACACTAAACGGTTTATTGTTCATCCCTATGGAAGGGGTCGTACACGACCGGCAAGTTGGCTCACCTGACAATCGGGTTCCGACGGCTAAGTGTAGTGCCGCTCTGCCCCCCACTACGTGGTTCTCGGCATCGGAGACGCTTGCTAGCTTGGTAGGACCGAGCGAACGGTAACCAATGGGATAAGTCACTCTTATCAACGCTTGCGATTCGGACTCCGCTCTAAATCCCTGTCCATGCAATATATAAAAAGAGACGAAAGAGGCTGATGAGACTACAAGTCGAAAGAGCCAGCCTTCGGTGTTTACACTAGAGGCCCCTTCCTCCATCGTCTTTTCTCATCACCCAGTAAACCTGGCTACCCGTTGGCACTACCCTGTGTGGTGTACTTCCCCCCTAACCTAACCCTAAGAATATCAAACGTTTGATTGGGATGTTGTACGAAATATCCCTCTGACATGTCCTGATCCACATGCAATCACCTGTTGATGAACAAAGAGACCCCTGAATCACGCAAATCAAGGGGTATCCAGAAATGCGTGATACAGGGGCTCCAGGACACCACAGTGTGATGCAGGAGTGTCCTGACAAGTCCGAAAAGAAATGGATCTCATACATAGATGAGTGTGTATGAATAGCTGCGCGGTGAAAACGAGACCCGTGATTTATATGGATTAAACACAGATCTTACCCACAGATTCACGCATATCATGGGGATCCATGATATGCGTGAAACAGAGGAAGGACCGACCGTATAGGACCAACATCCATACGGGTATGTAAACCGCGCAAAACAAGGGGTACCCGTATTTGCGTGACATGTAGGTACTGAACTCACCGGGAGTTTCGACACGCTGGGTATCCACCAGGGCAGGAGGATCCACCGACTCTGCGGATGTCAGAGGGGCCGTTGGCGACGAAGATTGAATAGTGGCGTCGTCGAAGGAAATGTCTTCCGCGTTGATATCGGGGTGTTCCGTTTGGATTTCTTGGGACATGTTGTGTACGGAATCGGAGGAGGGAATCTCTTCAGCCACGTTAATGCCCGATGGTACCGGCTTGGTCGGAGGAGGTGGCATGGATTCCACTTCAGCATCTGTTCATTTGATGAATTCGTATAGCATATATTTTACACCAGTGGACTCACCGCCGCTGTTGGACTCCATTCCAGAAACCTCTGTAGCCAACCATTCCTCCTCCTCCACAGCCGAGAGGATCACGAAGCGATCCTGCTTTGACGTATACCTGAATTCAGAAATGTCGCTTGTACCTCGGAAGTCGGCTTCCAGTCGCTCCTCAGGAGACTCTGCGACTGAACGGTCAACATCACGACTGCGGGTTCCCAGGCGTTGAATGTACGCATTCACACTCAAAGCCTGGATTGCATAGACAATGTATTAAAATAAGATCATGATAGATTGAAAGAACTTACCTTAGCTAGTGCAACAATACATTCTTGCACTTCAGGATTGATCGCAGGCCTATCACCCTTTGTCGCAGTGTTTGTGGTATCCTGCCAGGCAATACGTTGAAGTTCGATGTTGCATATGGTGCGCTGAAGTTCAGCGCGTTGCTGTGCCATGAGGACGTCGTGATGGTACTTCTCCAGTTCCTCAGTCAGATCGAATGTGTCGTTCTCGCTCTCGGGAACAACGAGTTCATCAGGCCAGGTGAGGGCAACAGGGCCCTTAGTTGGGGCCCTGATTTGACCTTTCGTATTGTTGATCCTGCTCTGACGAGAATTCCTTACGACAACGCGATACTGAGCGCTTTGCTCTTCCATTAGGTTTCGCAGGTAGCATGCACCTCCAGTGACATCAGAGAGAAGGGAACGACGGTACCTCAGAATGATGGAATGTTCTGCAATTGCACTGCCGACGACGATGCGCATGTTGCGGGCACGGGATGATCCGATAGACGACCCCCACTCCCAGGTGTGATGAGCAACGAGATTTTGGCCGCGGAAGCTTCGAGCTGGTGCATCTGTGGTGATCAACGACTTGCGAGTCCAGGCCTCGTACAATCGAGTTGGAACGAAATTGCTGAGCTTTGTACTGTGATGAAGGATGCCGTGGCCCTCCATCGCCTCAGCTTTGAGCTTGGTTCGACGTGTTGTGAGCACCTCCTGCTCGCGAGCCCTGCGCAGGGCACGTTCGTGATGTGACTCCTTGTCGACACCTACACTCTCATGATCGGACTCCTCCTCCTCAGCTTGCTCATCCTCCTCCTCGTCGTAATCCTCAACGATGTCCTCCTCCTCCTCGTCATCAACTTTCTTGTTCTTGCCTTTGCCACCTGCACGTCCATCGGCCTTAGAACTCGCCTTGTTACTGGGCAAGTTGAAGACTTTGAAAAGTTCCGATTGCTTCGTAATACGTGGTGGAATTGTTAATCCGGCCAGCTGTGTTTCCATGTTCACGAGTGCAGGATATTCGTGAAAAAAGATGAGGGCAATCTGATATTGTCAGTACATAAGATATGTTATTTGATGAATGGAATATAAGAAACAAGAAGTGCATACCTGGGCCCATGCGTCAAAACGTGAATCCATCTGTAAAGATGGATGGGCAAACACGGCACGGATCATGTCAGCACTGGCAGAACCTGGTGTCCAATCCTTTGGATACACCTTGGCACATTGTATGAACGGCGACCACCATGAGGAGATCTTGTAATAATAATAATCCATTTTAGTTTCTGACCCCTCGTATCGCGCAAATCATGGGAGGGCATGATTTGCGCAATTTGCAGGGTCTTTGATCTATATAAACAAACATCAAACTCACCTCGAGGATCGCACCCGATATGCGAGCCAGATGGGTCTTGATCGTGACAAAGACAGATGGTGACATGAAGGGGAACGCATAGAACGCATCTCCTTCGTAGGAAAAAAGTACCTTGGCTTTCAGATGGCATGTCTGTAGGGCCATCTTGATGTTTCCTCTCATTTGTTCGAAGTCTCCACGTGTCCTCATGTTGTCAACGAATTCTTTCATCCTTTGCGGCACAAGTGTTGCGTATTGCTCGAATGCTGTAGCCCATTGTTCAGATTCAATGTGGCCGAAGTGATCGATCATCTTGCTCTTGAAGACCGTCTCCTGGTATGCTTCCTCTAACACGTCCCGCATTCCCTTGCTCAGCGCTTCGGGTATCCCACCGGCCGCCAATAACCTGTCGTAAATCTCGCCAGCACGTTTCTGGGCCTCCTCCTCCGTCTTCTCGCTTCTATTCATCCTCATGATCGTTTTCACTTCATTCTCGTCCAAGTCAACCTCGTTGAAACAGAGCAAAAGTCTTCTCTCCAATACTCACACCATATACGATACAATCTGTAATCATTGAACGTAAGGAAGTATGGTGATATTTTCATAAACACTCACCCCTCCATAACTTGAGAGCATCGTGGAATAGAAGTCGTTGAAGTTCATGATGCTGCGTGAGTGCCAATATTGAATTCCAGCGCGATCGAAACGTTCCAGCATGTCCCACACATAATCCAGCCGCAACAATTCGCGTTGCTTTGCGGAGGTTCCTTTCGCTTGCGGGATAACCTTGACATCGCGGTGCGTCTGTCCGTCGGCTTTCATCGTTCTGAACGTCTGCACAAGACCCTCCATGGGCGACTCCATATACACATATTTTGTTTCATCCTTGGCCAGGTGTAGCCCGATCGTTTCGTTAACTTTAGCTGTAGACCTGTCAGTAATGTATCCATCACATATATAGACAAGGTGTCATATCACGCAAATCGTTGGGTACCATGATTTGCGTAGAAAATGGTTAAACGAGTGGCATGAACCAATCGATGTGAACTGGACAGGCTATTTTGCGCATTTCATGGGGTCCATTGAAATGCGCAGATATCATGCCCGTGGTTCGAGGAATCTAAACGAGACGCCTACCTTTGTCGAACAGAGCAACCATCCAGCGCCCTTCATTGTGCAAAACACCTTCCAGCTCCTCCACATCTCTCTTCAGTGTCGTGTTCAAGTATACCAGCAATCCTGTATCAACGTTTTCCAATTCTTGACAAAGGTGTTTTTCCCGCTCGTTCTTCAGCTCCTTCCATTGCTTCCTCTTCCGATCTAACCAATCTTCCAATGCAGCGACTCGGTGCTGGCCACCAGCAGCCACGATCTCCCAATCAGTGGGAGTGTCCTCGGAGATCTCAAGGTCGGGCAGAGAATCGACACTCTCCATGTCCGGCGCCCAGCATCCCGGCTGTAGGATGGACTTGTCGACGATCAGAGGAATCGAGAACTGCGGGTTGAATCGGTCGACTCCATTGACATGGAACGAGTGGACAAGTCCTTGAACCTGGGTTGTGACGAGGGGCCGAGGATTGTATTTACCGAATATCAGACGCGCCTTGTTCTTAATTACATCAAATCTTGCGTATCCTAGAAACGCCTACTTTGCCTTTGCGTTCTTGAGGTTAACTTGTTCGATTGTTTCTTCCAGCTTCGGCACATTGCCTCCAGACCGCCTGTCGACCACGAGCGAATCCCCTACTTTAGTTTTCTAAATAGATCGTGTACCATCTATGAAATCAGTTTCTGTCCACATCGCGATGTCACGATCACGCACCTTCCCACCTTCTCCTGCTGCCTGTCTCTCTTTTGCCTTCCTTCCCTTTGCTTCTCCTCCGTCCTTTCATGGCGGCATCCTGTTTGTTGATACGAGTTGTAAGTTATAGTGGAGATGGTGATGGTGCGAAGTTAAGTGGCTGCGACCTGTTGGGTTGAGGGTATAGATTTTATCGCCACAAGTCTTGTCTCCGCTTGTAATTACATGCCTATCTTTGCTTCAACTTTATATTATCTACCACGTTGTAAATAGACACTTCATCTATTGAGTACACTACCACACATGTTGTACTCTTAGGATTCATACTTCCACCTCATGTATTTTTGTCTATTTTATTGGTTTGATCCGCACGATTGATTATTTTAATCTCCGCACTCCGAAAGAAATCCGACCAATACATGTCACATGTTATTTGAAATAACATGTGCTCTGCTAACCCTGTTTCACGCATTTCACGTACCCCCATGATTTGCGCAGATCCTACTGTTTTATTCATATTTGGTAGATTTGATTATCCATGACACTGTATCACGCATTTCGTGGACCCATTCGATATGCGTGGATCATATTGTTGTATTATAATATTGCACTATATATGATCTACCCACGCTGTCGCGCATATCAAGTACCCCCGTGATATGTGTAGATCATACCAACAAATGTCAGTAATATGATATATGTCAAGTACACACCAGTGTTACGCATATCATGGGGGTATATGATGTGCGTGATACGTTACATGTACTGTTCCACGCACTCTTACACCTATATGTGTGCGTAGATCAGGACTACAAATGCTAGTAGAACCCTACTTTGACCCTAACCGACTTACACAAAAGGACATAGAATCTGACATCGTATAAGATCAGGAAGAAAAGAAAGTGTAGGTTGTGAGAAAGAATGGGACTGACGGGAAATGCATTGCTTGAGAGGCTCTGGGAGGATGGACGAGTTTCCATGGGGGAGGTCTGCAGTTGGCAGAAGGCTGATTCGGAGGCTCAGAGTCGACATGCAGGAAGTAATGAAGATGATCAAGAAACTGATAAGAGATTGATTGATTGAGAGGCTCTGGGAGGGAGAACGACCTTCGGTAGAGGTCTGCGGGAGGCCTACAGAGGGCTGATGGAGGCTCAGAGGCGGCATGCAGGAGGTAACGAGGGGGTTTTGCTGATGGCCAGCTGGGGAAATGAGAATTCAGGGCCAATTACAGACTCGAAATGCCGCCTGCATCGGCAGAACCCTTGCTTGGCGGGAATGGCCTAAGTTCAAAATTACAGCTATTGTGAAGCAATAACTAAGTCCAAACCTACGAAGATACTAGTCACTAGTCAACGCCGAAGGACGGAACCGACTACTACCACAGAGGTCACATTCCAAATTCACACGCTCGGCCAGGAAAGGAAGGACTTTCAAAAGTTACATATTCTCACGACTTAAGGTATTCCCAGAACCCTTGCTTGGAGAGCAAGGGAATTGCGACATACACTCAGGGGACATACCCAGTCTGTATCTGCAATTAAGTTTAGTCCTGACAGGACCCTTCTCGCTTCTTGTGGTGTGTCTACTCTTTGCACATGCTTGGGTTTCTTGTATCGCTCACGTCTTGTGGTATGTTTCGCGACACACGCAGCTGCGGACAATGTTATCAAGATATGGCCGCCTCTCACAGGAGAACTAATCCGCAACCTCAGTGGGCACACAAAGGGTCTCTCAGACATCTCATGGTCGAGCGATGGGACATACCTGGCTTCCGCATCAGACGATACGAGTATACGAATATGGAACGTCGAAACTGTACGTTCGTCTCTACTACCCATGTATAGCACATGGAAGTGATCGGTGTGCCCCTCAGGGCTTGACAACAAAACATCTACGGGGATGTACAAGTTTCGTGTTCTGCGTCAACTACAACACTGCGTCGACCTTATTAGTCTCCGGTGGGCGCGAAGGCGACGTGCGTATATGGAACATCGCCAGAGGTGCATTTTCATGTGGTCTTCCCTTGGGATCGAGAATGCTCATGGTTACAGGAAAATGCATTAAAACACTCAATGCCCATCTCGACTACGTCACTGCCGTGCCCTCCAATCGCGACGCATCCCTGATCATGTCGTGCTCTCTTGATAGGCTAATGTACGTCCCTTTAGGCTTTATCCATCCCCTGTCGTAGAACCTGCGATAACCGTGTGCAGACGGATATGGAACACAAACGACAGGGCAATGTCTCAAGACCTTTGCAGAGGGACACAACGCTGTATGGTGTGCCCCGTTCTTCCTCCATGTCACGCTGATAGACCCCGCCCAACCACAAATCCTAGCCAACATGTCCAGTTTTCTCCCAACTTAAAATACATTCTGTCGACTGCCCACGACAGCGCGATCGAGCTGTGGGACTACCACACTTCGCGTTGCCTCAAGACATACATTGGGCCACCGCAACGAGAAATGTTGCATCGCTGCCTGTTTCAGTGTCACAGGAAGAAAATGGATTGTCTGTGGGTAGTGAAGATAATAAGGTGTACATTCGGGATTTGCAGAGTAAAGAAGTTGTGCAAATGAATAAATCCCCCGTACATTTTTGTACTGCAGCGCGATGGTGCGAGTGATGGCAGATTTCCCCCTGCCGGCCTGGCCTTAAAGCCAGAAGATCCGCGGCACATGAAACGGTTGGGATCGTTAATCCAATCAATGATTTCTTTCAGAATTTCCACCCTCGTTCCATCCATGCATTTCTTTCTTGTATCAACCCCCGCCGCCATCTGCATACACCATACCATCTAGACTCAGATCCTCGAGGATATCGAGGATACGATGTACGTTGACGTGCGTGTCGCGTATGGCACGATCGCGGAATTCTTGCATCAATTCATCCAGCGCCTTGTTGCATTCGTCGACGACGGACTGTGTTTCGGAAAGAATGTTCTTTGTGGCTCGTTTCCCTGGGATGATACCTAGTTAGAAGATGGTTATGGAAGTATTCGGCGTGGCATACAGAAGTTCGTATGCAGGTTGGCCTTGGTATCCTCTTCAAGTAGGAACTCGTAGACACTTTGAATCTTTGAAAGTAGGCTGGAGACCGAGTTGTCTAGGTTCGCTTGCCTGATCACCTGACAGTGATGTGAGATGCACGAGCCAACCAGAAGGCGCACCTGGGCGGCACCGGTGAGAAGCCCCAGTGCCATCTGAGCGCAAGGGTGGACCTGTGTATAAATTCAGCCTGCTTATCACTCCAAGGAAAATACAATATAGTACATTTGCAATGGTACTAACTACGGTGTTGAAAGCCTTGAGTGGTTCGAGGTACGTCGAGCTGATGGCGCCTATTTGAGAGACGGTACTAGTGTTGATCCCACCGACAAGGTCAACAACGTCTTGCGCAGCACGAGAGGTAGTAGGTACTAGTGCATCAAGCTCTTTTTGGGTAGCATCGACCTTATCACGCACAGTCATAGGAGTGACTGCCTGGTCCACTGTGCTTGTCGGCGCGAGCGGCTATTTTGTAGACGAGCGGGTCAGCAACTCCACGGTTTTAGATCCGCTTGAATAAATGCACTCACAGTCTCACACTCACAGAGTACTCGCGGTCGTTTGATTGGAACGATTACACGGGAATAACTTCTTCAACCTCTCCAGTTTCCCCGTGGCGATGTCAAAGTTGTCAGTAGATCTCGCAGATGTGACTTGAGTTCCCGACCTCACGTTTCGTCGCCGTGATCGTGCTCTCGGTTTCCTCTGTACCTTTGTTTTTCTTCGTGTATCCCGTAGCATGGGGGTGTTTGCCGTGGTCGCGTGCTTGCTCATTCTCGCTTCACGCTCTAGTCTTCACATTCGTTGCGTCGCCCTGCACGAATCGCTGTCCTTTTGTCTCGCGTCTTCGCGTCTCGTTCCTCGTCGACAGCGTCAGCTGTCCTCGCGTTCGTCATGTCTTTTTCTCGAGTTGTGTCGCTCTTGGTTTGCAGCATTTGCACCTGTAGCGTCATAGGGGCATCCGTCGTTTGTGGGGTCTCCTCGTTGTAGTTTTCATCGCGTGGATTTTGTCGGGCCATCAGTTGTTTCGCACCAGTCATCCGCCGCATGTCGTTTGCAGTGTTCGTACGTGCACTGTTCTGGTCGCGTCGTTGTGTTGTTGGAGTCTTCGCATCGCACGCCGTTTAGTGGCCTCACCTTCTGCTCTCCTCGTTTTTCGTGCCTTTTGTTTGGGGTTCTTGTCATTCTCTCATGTATGGTCTTGTCTCAACTCTCTGCGTTCTCCGCGTTGTCTCGCATCTCTTGTCTTTCGTCCTGTCCGTCATGCCGCAACATCCACTCGGGTGAAGGGAGCGACTTGGCAAACACACAGTCGGCCGCTGTGCTTCGCGTCTTTTGTCTCTGCGTCTTCCGTCTTACTCTTCTCGTTGTATTGTTGGATGTGTCCCGTTGAGGGGGCGTGTTGGAGGTCAACGGGCGCGTGCTCGTTTCCCCTACATCATTGTTGTTGACAGCCGTTGAACGTTGATTCTCAACACTGAGGTGCATAGCTCCAAGCTGTCATGCCCACCTGTCTTGATCAAAAATGATCACAATCATGGTTACTCGAGGGGATCTGCCCTGATTGTAATTTCCCTAGGTCCTGAAAGTCTACGTGCACACCCATGGCTGATAGGCGACAAACAACGTAGGTATCCTCAATTGCACCAAGGCACATAAGCATGTGGTGGGTCGTCGCCTCGGAGACAACCCTTTCACAATGAGCGTAGAATCAGATAATAGTTTAGGCGCGACGTGGTGATAATTCGCAATTTCTTCTGACAAACTATATGAAGCACTATGTCACACTAGAATGCTGAACACACCGAGTCGCTCGAGTGAAATTGCCCTCGTATTAATTATTCACAGCTAACAACAGAAGATGAAAGGTAGAGACTTATTCCGAATCTATGGGCAACGCCGTATCTTCTTCGAAAAGGGCCCAATCATTACTCGAAAACTTTGCTGTATTGTGAGGTGGATACTTCCCGTTGCGTCTGGCCCAGTATGGTTGCCACTTGTGCCAGCTGTCCGGTGGCGGGGCCGATCGTGGTTTCTCTTTGGCGTAGGCGACGAGTACTTGATCGCCCTCATTCAGTATACTTGATTCCCACCCTCCCTCCGAGGCTGCAGCATCGCAACACTTCATCGTCCAGTCGTTGATCCCTTCTACCCATGCCGTATCCTCAGAAGGGCACCAGCCATCGGCATCGACGGCAGTGTCGAGAGAGCCTGAGCTAGAAGTGGATGCGACATTGTGACGCTGTCGTCCTACATTGGACTTCTTTGAAGGGGTGGATTGGAGTTTGTCGCTGTCCGCATCGCTCTCCTCCTCTTCACTCTCCTCCTCCGGCTCCTCTTGCCCCTCCTCTGCATGGTCTTGATCTTGGTCTTGGTCATCGTTGTCTGTGTCATCGGAGGGACCAGAGCGAGGACGGGAGCGAGCGACGAAGTCATCCGGTATCACTAACTTAGTCCAATGCCTGTACAGTTCCACGACTGCGGCGATCCTTGATCTAGCTGTGTCTTCTCTCTTGTGAGATGCAATTTTCTTGAGAACCGGTGGTAACCTGAAAAGTTCCGCAAGTGATTTGGCAGATAGCTTTCGCCCAGCGTTAAAGACGACATATTGTGGCTGGACGTGGCTCTCGAGGGGGCCGAGCGTGGCAAAAGGGTGGTGATGGGTGGAGTGGTCTGCAAGGTTGTTTGAATCATTGAAGCGACAGATCGGTGCCTTTAACTCGGGCATAGGCAGAAGATGGTACTTAAAGATAATGCCACATCTGAATAACTATGAGAAATACGTCAATAGGCGAACGTGGACACCACGTAACCCGGTGCAAAGGACATACCTTCTTCACGTTAGTTTGAGAACGACCCACAAGGGCATTTGTTATTGTAGCTTCTTCGAGCATTTTCAAGTCCGAATCCTCCGGTATGAGCATGAACATCTTTTTATCGAAAAGGAAGTGCCAATCTGATCTCACTAGTGTTGGATGAGCGTGGGGATAGAACATAAGTCGATTACTTTTTAGTGTTACTCACGATGGATCAAGTTGCGGGTTGAAACAAGGTTGAGGTTCCCGGGTAGACCCCATGCGTACTCCAATTTCGTGAGCTAAAAACAGATCAGGACAGGACGTGACAGCGTGAAAGTGGCTCACCTCGGAAGGTCGCGTCGAACTGGGTATCAAGTGGCATACGTTGACTGCGTCAGCCAAGTTCGTGAGTAAACATCGACCTTTATGCGGGTCAGCTTCGGATGCCCTTGCCCTCTGTTTTGTGTCTACTGAAGACCCCCACTTCTTGCGTTTTTCTGGTGTCGCATTATTCTTGGACGAACGCTGCTCATTGCGCTCCGCGTTTGGATCATAACTCGGGGACTCATCGAGAGAGCGGGAGTCTTCCTGAATGGATGGAAGAGTCGTCGTCTTGCTTTTTCGGCTTGGATTCCTGCGGGGACCAGGTGGGGATGGCGTTGACATTCTCAGCGATGTTAGATGGTGAGGATTGGGGTATCGATTGGGAGATCACTAGTCACTGATCACTGACATTTAAACCTCACCTTGGCTCCTCTTCCATCTCCGAGTCGTGTTTCAACTCCGAGTGATAGTCAGCGTCCACTTCAAGAATCATGTCGTCTTGGACAGTGCCAGTTCAAACAATACGCGCGACGCCATCACATGATCATGAACATGTCCACCTACACTTATGTAATCAGCTTCCTTTCCCCGTTTCTTCGTCCCTCTGCGGGCTGACGAGGTATCTACATTTGTTTCCCATCCTCGTACTCGCAATCACCCAGGATTGATAGCACGATATTTTGCTAATAATTCAGTATCACCCTTCCACATGAATCCACGAGGCATGGACGAATCAACAACAGACGACGATAATGCATCTCAGACGACTGAAGATGACCCGCAAATACCCGCACCTGCACTTCTTCACTCTCACCCAGCAGTGCCACCGCCACCTCCCGGTGCACAGATCCATCCACGCGAAAGACCGAACTACAGACTGCGTCACTGCAACATACACTCAGGGGACATACCCAATCCGATGTATCTGCAGTCCCGACGAGACCCTTCTCGCTTCGTGTGGTACGTACTTCTGCTCTTCGCGTATGCTCGAGTTTCTTGGATGTGCAGTTGTTCATGTCTTGAGACTTGTGATATGTTTCGCGACACATGCAGCTGCAGACAATGTCATCAATGATCACCTTTTACAGGTGAGCTAATCCGCAACCTCAGTGGACACTCCAAGGGTCTCTCAAACATCTCATGGTCGAGCGATGGGACATATCTCGCTTCTGCATCGGACGATATGAGTATACGAATATGGAACGTTGAAACTGTACGTTCATCTCTACTACCCGGGTATAGCTCATGGAAATGATCGGTGGGCCCCTCGGGGCTTGACAACAAAATATCTACGGGGACATACAAGCTTCGTGTTTTGCGTCAACTACAACACTACGTCGACCCTATTAGTCTCCGGTGGATGCGAAGGTGACGTGCGTATATGGAACATTGCGAAAGTTGCATTGTCACCCTGTCTTTCCTTTGGATCGAGAATGCTCATGTAGTTTCAGGGAAATACACTAAAACACTCAATGCCTATCTCAACTACATATGTCACTGCCGTGCACGCACTCCAAGTGTAGGAGGTACCGTTTTAGTACCTAGCGAATGGTCAGTCACATCACCAACACTATCCTGTGCATGATATTCAGCCTAAACTTACTCGCACCGGAACTTGGGCGGGGCTGAAACTTCTCAGTGGGTTGAGGAGCCATGGCGACCACAAAAAAGTGGCCTATGGAGTAGAGGTGTTAGGGCACAAGGTTGAGACCTGTCAGCGTTGCATGGATGACACGAGGTTTCAACATTGCCCCCCTCAACCGTAAAAAAAAAACATGGGCGTTGGAACCACAATGTTTTATTCTCGCCGTGCAATTAATTATGCAAAACACTTACCCAATATCTGGTAGCTATACCGAGGACAGAAACACAGCGGCTAGCGTTGGGCGAGGTCTATGGTATGCCTAAATTCTGTGACTATCTTCTAAGAGGCGGTCCATAGGAGACTGTGAGTTCCATCGGGTATGGCAATCGAGTTGGAATATACAAACTCACTGACGTTGGCCAGTCTGTCCATGATGGACGGTCTGTTTACCCTCGTCTACTTTGATGTTCTGCTCCTTGGGATCCTGGTATGGCATCATGCTAGTGGTTTGGCAATGGCACAACTCACCCCTGAATGTACCATTACCTGTATCACCTTGAACCCAAACTACGATGTCCTCTCGCTTTCAAAACAGGTCGATCCTTTCCCCCAGAAAACACACACCTCCTCCACGCTTATCCCACCACAAACACTGGTTCTCAGCGGAGCAGTGACGATGCCCTCTTGTGTTTTCCGTGGAAAGAACCGGCCTTCGGCAATATCCCCATGGAAGCGAGTTTCATGAAGGTTCTGCAAGATCGGTTGCGAGACTCTAGGGTTGAGATGAAAAGATCCCGTGCGTTGATGTTCAGTTCTTTTCTTCGGCAGTTCGTGCACTGAGGTCACCGCTGATTACAGTCCTGCATCTATATATTTAGTTTTGCATGCACGTAATGCCTACCTGCTGACATGCATAGTATAAGCTTCGAGCATAGCATCACAAGTCGCATCGAATGTGCCACATTCTTGGTCTGACCCTATGCATCTACAGTACTTGCGTCGCATTATTCTTGCAGGAACCGCCACCGTCGAACAGCCTGCGTACACTAGTCATACCTATGGGGTGCCACCGCTGGTGCATGAAGTACGTCTGCCTCTGCGGCTCCTCAGGCCCCCACAGCTGCGACTTGATCTGACCCCAGTATGTTTGGACTCCGTCTCATTTATGCGCACATTGGTTCTAACACTTGTGTCTGACACTTGATATCCGATACCTAATATAGACAGACAGCCAGCTCTCCCTGCCCGTATCCCCGGTCTGACCATTCACATGTCACTCCTCTTCGGCTTCTTGCCCTGTTTCCCTCCTGATCTCCTCCCGTCACACGCATCCATGACTGCGCCTACATCCCAGAAACAGCCCATCTCATAGGTACACTCTCCTGTGTGCTCCATCTTCATTCTGCATAGCATTAGTACAGCTGGAGTTTATCCTGTAAACTGGCGAGCCGGATGAAATCGTGCACAGCCTTAATCTGCCTGCGAGTGCGGGAACAAGTATATAGGTGAGTGATTGCAGAGCGGACCAGAAGGAAAAATGGATGACGCCATTTGCGGGAGATCAGGATAGTGTTACGAGTTCTAGCCTTGTTCACCGCAGCCGGTGGTCTGGTTGAAGTCTGGTCCG
>Ga0307516_10005745_pt1 | contig 14700 bp, 10 predicted proteins | sample 19_EM_MG_FD_203310 | JGI IMG/M metagenome (GOLD analysis project Ga0307516, IMG submission 203310) | Populus trichocarpa ectomycorrhiza microbial communities from riparian zone in the Pacific Northwest, United States - 19_EM | ecosystem: Host-associated > Plants > Roots > Unclassified | place... | reverse complement strand
GAGTTACCGCGGGCCGTCGGCGGACTGTGGGAGGTCGCGGCGGACGGTGAACAGGAAAGGACTGTATATAATATCGTCATGATCCAGTAGGGTCGCACACGATTAATGAATCATCATCATCATCATCTCCGGGTAAGGACACAGAGTAGCAGGGAAACGGGGCTACTAAGACCCGGCACCGTAAAGTACTAGGCCAAAAGTTTCCGTGCACCCGCCCCGATGGCCACCCCACTACACACATATACCTCTCTAATTCAGCAACAACACAATTGAAAGTAATAAAACTTGCATACATAGTCTTTAGATACAAGTGCAGCTTCTAACAATTTTACAGCCAAAAAGAATCAATACTTTGTGTACCAGCCCTTCGCTTCCAGCAAAGCAGCCACCCTCCTAGGCATCGACTCCCAGTGTCTCTAGAGTCCCCCTCAATCTCTTCCCTCCAGGTGTCGGTGAGAGCCTCTGCAAGGGTCCTTCTCACTCTGGCCGGACCGCCGGGTATCTTGTGAATTACTGGAAACCTCTTCCACACGTGCTAGCTCGGATTCATGCCTGGCGAGTTGGCGGGCCATGTCATGACCTGAATGTTGTGCTCCTCGAACATAGCCATGGTATCCTTCGCAATGTATCTTTGCGTTATCCTGCTGAAAGACAGGGTCGCCGAGCGTGTTGTGCACCCCCTGGTGGACATCGTCAAGGCCGTCCTCGAGGGCTCCGATATACACCCATCGATTGGCTGACTTCTCGAAGATAGGGATAAGATGCCCCTTGTTACGCCCCCCAAATACACCCCCAGACCATCAGCTTTACCCCAGGACCCTTTGTGGCCCCATGGATACATTCTTTGCGGTGCTTCTCAGGCAGTGCGCGAAAGACCCAAATCCCCTGCGGATCCTTACTCTTCTCGCGACAGAGCACTCATCACTGAAGATTACCCCCTTCCCAGTCTGCTTTATCCCAACCCTTATGCTCCTTAGCTCAGGCAAGACGCTGAGCAACATGGTTTTCAGTCAGGAGCGCCCTATTCTTCGCCCTCCGCTTTCCGATGTCCTCCTCGGCGAGTAACTACCCGTTTGATGGCACGCACGGATGCATTGGGAGCAACCTCGTTGGCCAACTCGCGAAGTAGTCGTCTAGCCTTCTTTGACTCTCTGACAAGACGTCTTTGCGTGCGGGCGGTGATCAGTCGAGGTCTGCCGGCGGAGGGAGTGTTTTCGTGGGAGTCGCGATTTTCGTAGCGATCGAGATTAGTCTGTCTCGTGGACCTGGGGGCGCTTTATCTCTTTGGCTATTTGAGATGGAGATAAATTTTGCCTGCGAAAAGCAATTACCTGGCCATTTGTCGAAGTCGGACACACGTCCTTGGAAGTTGCTCGGCATTGTGGTCGTGGTGGGCGGTGTTTGAAAAATGTGGTGTGGTGGCGGGCGACGCGTCGATGGATGATATACGGAATACTTTTTTAGGAGCACGAGACCCCCCAAGCGCGCGAGCCGGTACGCGCGGCGGGAGAGAAACAACTCCGTTAACCCCGGCGAATCGTACATAATTTACTAAAGTCATTGCAATGATACCCATTCTGCGACTGATTGCCTGGCTGCATCTGCAGTCAGCCCTGGTTTTCGCGTCCGCTGACGTCTGGCTTTTTTTTTTGGTGCTGGCTCCCAAACTACATACAAGTCTCGTATGTATTGATCTTCACAGGGCTGTATGGCGGGGTGGGTCTGCAGAATTGCTAGCATTGACAAGTAGAGGAAACCTGAGTGGGAATAGACTCGCAGAAGCGAATGGACGGGACTCGCCTAAAAAAAGGAAAAGGAAAGAAGAAAGAAAAAAAGATACATCATAGCATATGCATTGTAACTCCCAAAACAAATTCCTCTATCGCCGTAACTGGATAAAAATGCTTGAGACCCCAAACCTTCTTCCCTCCATGTAAACACAATAAATCGAAAAAGCCGAACAAGAGGAAAAGCCAAACAATAAGAAAAAAGCCGAACAATAGGAAAAAGCCGAATGGTAAACAAGACACAACCCTGCGAAATCGGTGTGCCGGATCAAGGGGCGTTGGGCTGTCGTACTCCTAGAGATGGTCCTTTTGTATCGAAAGATTGCTGAAATCATGCTACCACCCTTCCGCCGTGGTGCTTGATGGCTATAGGGAACATCAACATGAGAAACTGACACAAAACTAGGGAGCGGAGGAAAGCATACAACATAATACGACTCAGCAGCTCAAGGGTATGTACCGTGCACGAGCACGACCTTCAAACTTGTGGGCGGGGAACATCTCCACAGCGCGATCGGTTGCGAGGCCGTGCGGCACCTCTCCAGCACTGCAGACAGTGCGCTTGGCTCTTCTCGAGATCGGGGCGCCGTGCTCGAGCAGGAGCTCCACCACTTTCGCGTCGGCTCCGTACGTGCAGGCGATTTGCAGTGCTGTGCAGCCATTCGTCCCGTCGACGGCCTGTGCATCCGCGCCGTGGCGCAGCAGCGCTTTCACTACTTTCTCGCCCGCCCCATATACACAGGCTATATGCAGCGCCGAGTACCCGTCCCAGCTCGTAGCTCGCGGGTCTGCGCCGAGACTCAAGAGCAGGTCTACGACCTTCGCATCCGCTCCGTACTTGCAGGCGACGTGTAATGCCGCCCAGCCGTTCGATTCGTCGGGGGCCGTCACGTCAGCACCGTAGTGCAGGAGCAACCGCACTACCTGCTCACTTGCTCCGTATCTGCAGGCGAGATGCAGCGCTGTCCGGCCGTCGCTACCGATAGCATTTGCGCCTGCGCCGAGCTCCAATAACAGCCCCACCACAGCATCATCCGCTCCATATTTGCAGGCGAGATGTAAGGCCGTCCAGCTGTTCGATCCGTCGGTGGTCGTTGGATCTGCGCCGTGGTGTAGAATCACTCGGACTACCTGCTCACACGCGCGGTATTTGCAGGCGACATGCAGCGCTGTCCGGCCGTCTTTGCCGGTTACCTCTGCATCTGCGCCGAGGAGCAGAAGCAACTCCACGGCAATAGCGTCCGCTCCATATTTGCAAGCAACATGTAGTGCCGTCCAGCTACTCAAGTCGTCGGTGGCGTTTGCGTCCGCGCTGTAGTCCATGAGCAATTTAACTACCGCTACATCTGCTTGATATCTGCAGGCAACGTGCAGCGCTGTCCAGCCGTCTTTGTCGGTGGCTTTCGCATCCGCACCATGCTCCAGTAGAAGCCGTACTATCTTCTCGTCCGTTCCGAATTTGCAGGCGGTATGTAACACTGTACAGCCGTTTCTATCGGTGGCCTTTGGATCCGCGTTGTGATCCAATAGCAGTTTTACTAGCTTCTCATCCGCTCGGTGCTGGCAGGCGACAAGCAGCGCTGTAAAGTAGTTTATTCCTGTCGTGATTGCGTTGGCGCCGTAGTTGAGGAGCATCTCCACCACCTTCACGTCCGCTCCGTGTCGGCAGGAGATGTGGACTGCCGTCCGGCCGTTGTTGTTCGCGAGTGTCGCATCCGCGCCGTGCTGCAAGAGCAGTCCCACTACCGCCGGAGTGGCTCCACGCTCGCAAGCGATGTGTAGCGCTGTCCAGCCATCTTTTTCCGTGGCGTCCACAGCCGCGCTGTGCTTCAATAGCAACCCCACAATCCTCTCACCAGCTCCACGGTCACAGGCGATATGTAGTGCCCTGCGACCGTTGTTCCTGGCGACATTTACGTCTGCCCCGTGCTTCAGTAGTAGTTGCAATGTTCTCACACTGAGTCCGCGGTGGCAGGCGATATGTAATGCCGTCCAACCGTCCTTTTCGGTGGCGTTTACGTCTGCGCGTCGTTCCAACAGCTCGCCGATTACTTCATCATTTGCGCCATTCCCACATGCAATATGTAACGCCGTCCAGCCGTCTTCGTCGGTGGCTTCCGTATCCGCACCATAATTCAGTAGCAATCGGACTACCTCCAAAGCAGCTCCGTATCTGCAGGCGACATATAGCGTCGTCCACCGGGCTTTCTCGGTTGCGTTCGGTTTTGCGCCTCGTTCCAGTAGTAGACCGACTACATTTGCATTTGCACCGGAGCTGCAAGCAAGATGTAGCGCAGTCCAGCGGTCCTTGTCGATGGCATCAACATCTGCGCCGTGGTCAAGAAGCAATCGCACTGTCTCCTTATCCGCGCCGTATCTGCAGGCGACATGTAATGCCGTGCAGCCGTCTTTGCTGGTCGCCTCGGCGCCTTTGCTGTGCTTCAGTAGCAGTTCCACCAGTTTCTCATTCGCGTGGTACCCGCAAGCGATATGTAGTGCCGTCCAGCCGTTCAATTTGTCGGTAGCCTTGGTGTCGGCGCCGCGTTCCAGTAGCAATCGGACTATTTTCTCATCCGCGCCGTGTTTGCAGGAAATGTGTAGCGCCGTACAGCCGTCGTTGTCGGTGGCCTCAAGATGGGCACCACGCTCTAGGAGGAGTGCCACCGTCTCCGCAGATGCCCTGTGTCCGCAGGCGATGTGTAGGGCGGTCCAGTCATTCGACTCGTCGGTGGCCTTTGCGTCTGCACCGTGGTCCAGCAACAGTTGAACAACTTCCTTGTCGGCTCCGTATTTGCAGGATACATGTAGTGCTGTACAGCCGTCGCGGCTGGCTGCTGCGACGTCTGCGCCATGGACTAGTAGCAGCTTCACCGCTTTCACAGCACTCTCGTGCAGACGGGCAACATGCAACGCCGTCAATCCGTCACTGTCGGTGGTGTTTGCGTTTGCGCCTCGCTCCAGCAGCTGACTAACTGCCTTCTCATGTGCTTGTCTGCAGGCAATGTGGAGTGCTGTCCAGCCGTTCGATTTGTCAATAGCCTGTGCGTCCGCGCCGTGGTCCAGTAGTAATCGCACCACTCTCTCATCTGCGCCGTATCCACATGCGATATGTAGTGCCGTCCAGCCATTCAGTGTGTCGGTGGTCTCCACGTCCGCGCCATGGCCAATAAGAAGCCCCACAGTCTCCGCATCCGCTCCGTATCTGCAGGCCATATGTAGCGCTGTGCAGCCGTCGCTGCTAGTGGCCTCAAAACCTGCGCCGTAGTCCAGCAGCATTCGGATTACTTTCACATCCGCTCCAAACTTGCAGGCAACGTGTAGTGCCGTATAGTCATCGTTGCTGGTAGCCTCGATATCCGCGCCGTACTCCAGTAAGAGTCGGACTAGTCCGTCTTCCGCTCCGTGCGCGCAGGCGATATGCAGCGCCGTCCAGCCTTGCAATTTTTCGGCGGCTTCACTCTCTGCGCCGTAACCCAGTAACACTCGAACAACTTTCGCATCCGCTCCGTATTTGCAGGCAATATGTAGCGCCGTACAGCCGTCATTGCTAGTGGCCTCGATATGGGCGCCGCGCTCTAGGAGGAGTGCCACCGTCTCCGCAGATGTCCTGTGTCCACAGGCAATATGGAGCGCTGTCCACCCATTCGATTTGCCGGGGGCATTTCCGTCGGCTCCGTGATCGAGCAGCAGTCTCACTACCTGCTCACTCCCGTCGGAATGGCAAGCTACATGGAGTGCCGTCCAACCATCTCTTTCGGTGGCGTTTGGCCGAGCGCCTCGCTCCAGTAGCGCGCGTACTACTCTCTCGTCCGCGCCATGCCGACAGGCGACATGCAGGGCGGTCCAACTGTCTTTGCCGGTAATCGTTGCGTCTGCGCCGTGGTCCAGTAGCAGCCTCACCACGCCCTCGTCCGCTCCGTGCCTGCAGGCGACAAATAGCGCTGTCCAGCCCATGTTGTCGGTGGCGTTCACACTAGCTCCGAGCTCTAGTAGCGGTCGTATTATCTCCGTACCCTCCATGCGTGCGCAGGCGACATGTAGCGCTGTCCAGCCGTTCTGTTTTTCGCGGGCATTTGGATCGGTGTCGTGCCCCAGTAGTGCTTCCACAACCTTGCCATTCGTCCCGGTTTTGCAGGCGACATGCAAGGCCGTCCAGCCGTTCACCACGCCGGCGGCCATTGGGTCTGCTCCATGCTTCAGCAGAAGTCTCACTACCTTCTCGTTCGCTCCACAATGGCATGCAGTGTGCAGCACCGTCCAACCGTCGTTATTGGTCGCATTTGCATCGGCTCCGCGCTCCAGCAGCAGTCCAACTACCTCCTCGTCCGCCCCGGCATCGCAGGCGACATGCAATGCCGTCCAGCCGTCTTTGGCGGCCTCCTTCGCATCCGCACCGTGGTCAAGTAGCACTTCCACAATCTTCGCCTCCGATCTGCGTTTGCAGGTGATATGTAGGGCCGCCTGAACCGATTTTGTCGGAATCCCTAGTCGTCCTACGTGTTCAAGTAGCAGTCGCAAAACACTGCCATTTCCGCCTGGTCGGCAGAGGAGAAGTAGCGCCGCATGGAGGTTCCCCTTCGTCATGGTCTTTGTCTTTGCACCCGCTCGAAGTAGGATTCTCACGATATCGAGAGTCTCAAGTCCGGTGCTAAGGGTAGCGTAGTGTAAAGCGATCCGCTTGTTTCTATCCTTGGCAGTAAGATCCGCTCCTTGTTGTATGAGAAAAGACACCATGCTGCCGCTATTGGCTATAGACGCTGCAGTGGATAGTGCTGCAAGTCCTGTGTTTGGCAGAATTCTGTTGACATCACAACCACACTTTATCTGGATATCTGCTGCGGATATATCCCCCGCTTTTATGGCTTTCGAAAAGACTTCGTAATCGGGTGGCTGGGCGGCGATTGGACTGACAGGCATCTCTTCCACGGATTGCAAGGAATCGTCCGGTGCGACGGTCATCACTCTAAGGTCGGGGGTTGCAATCCGAGGACTCCACGTTGCCGTTGATATTTCCTCTTCGAACGCAGGCCCTGTCACCGGTGGACAGGTTGGCATTTCGACGAACCCCGGCATTTCGACGGACCCATTCGCAAAGCGCGGATCAGTCGGCCATCTATAAGCATAAGCTCGTTCCAGCTGAGGTTGAGCTGGAGTATATTTGGCGTAGCGTGGTTCTTCGTAGTCCCTCCATTCTCGGCCCATACTGCTGTCTTGCCCGACACACTGGAGCCTGTGGTCAGGATATCCCCGTTCGGTAAAAGGTGCAATGCTCCGCTGCTGTGCCTTTTTCTTGTCGGTGACAGCAGTTGGATGCCGCCACCGATCGGGTAGTAATCGTGCTATCTTCCACTTTCCTTTTGATTCTCCCTTCATACCCTTCGGTGACAGTCCTGTCGGCTCGTAATCGATTGCCCTCTCCTCCGTGTGCTCGGGAATGGTCGTCATGTTTCCGCTTCCAGAGGTGCTGTCCCCCACAGCCTGGTTGATTGCGGATATAACCAAATCCTCTCGGTATTGAGTCGTCGTCGCGAGTGTACCGCTGTCTCTCGACTCTCTCCACAATCGTTGCCGGATTGCTTTTTCGGCCAGTTCGATGGAATCCGTGCTTTTGATTGACATTGTTGATGGTCGCCGTTTCAGTCCCGTTCGCCACTCCGCAATGAGATCGTCAAGTTTTTTCTCGACCCGATTCTGCGACGCTCTATAGGGCATCTGTCAGTCAAACGCCGCATTGCAGCCCGAGGGGGGAGGACGGACGCAGATATGTTTGAATTGAAGGCCGTGAGCAACACAACGGTCGAGATAAGTCTTTCCCTCAGATAAGAAACATCTCCGTGATCCCACAGAAGACGATCGACGGTTCCCAGCTGCGATGTTCCCGGACGACGAAACTTTTCCACGAAGGCCTGCAGGTCGTCCAGAACGCTCCGGCAGCCGAACATGAGCTCGCTAAGCGATTCATCGTTGCTCCGATTGAGGCCATTGTTGCCCAGCTTCGAAAGTAAACCCTCCGTCCCCTTCAGGATCGTGCACAGCCCGCCCACATCCGCCTCCAGGTCCTCCAGCTCCTTCGGTGCCGACTTGAAAGACTTGTGGACGTCCAAGGCGAGCTGGGAAACGGCGAGGAAACAGCCGACACCGAAGCCGAAGCTCATGTTGCTCTGCTCTGTCGCTCCGAACGGATGCTGCGTGCGCGGTGAACTGTTGGTGGATGGTTGGAGATGTTGGATCCAAGAGATCCAACCCTCAATCCTATAGCTTAGTTGCTCCTCTCCACCGCACCGCGCACTGCGCTGTTTGCGCGCAAGTGTGTTTCATTTGTGTGCGCACCGCCTCGTCATACAATCCGCGTCGCCGCCAATTAACAGTCGGTGGAGTTGGGCGCTTAACAATTGAGCGGCTGGGGAACTTGGAGGGCTGTGCGGATGGACACTGCTCCGGAAGGTCGACATATGGGAGTTAGCGCAATGCACGCGTGTGCTGAAAGGAACGGCGATACTGCCCGCCTAACCAAATGCTTCACCCACAGCACGGCACGAGACTGGGAACCAGCAGCACTGATTGGCGGGTGCGGTGATGGCATGTACATACAGGATGTAGGGCAGAAGCACAAGAGTTTTGCTAGCTACGCGTACATAAGTATGTATGTAGGCTGTACAGCATTCATGCCAATGGCCCTTTTTTTTGGTTATTCATTTATTATTATTATTATTTGTTACTCACACGCGACCTAGGTATGTAGATCATGGTCCGTGTTTCCCGTTCGCAGTCCCTACATCGTTAGATAGATAGATAACGCACGTTGCAAGCTCCCCTTCCCGGGCCTTGTCCCAAGACAGCATGATGCGCACCAAAAGAAATATAACTATAACAAAGAAAGGAAGTACAAAAGAAAGAACAAAGGAAACCGAACCCTGTCCCCTACATACTCCTCCTCTGCGGATGCCGTGAACGAGGGCGTGGGGAGAAACAGCGGATGTTCCTCGGCACCCAGCTCCTCGGCCCCCGCATTCCCCGCCTCTTCCCAAACCTCTGTCCACAGGGTCTTCACGCCTTGAAGAGGTGATCCTGCGTCTGAGTCACGAGCACCGCCAGCACTGAGCGGTGGATTGGCTCTTCGTCCAGTTCAGGTCTGCGCGGTGAGGCAGTGCCCTGTCTTCAGCTGGTGAAACCTCGGGGCGAGCAGGTCTCTTGCTTGAGGTGCGCGAGGGATCTGGGGAGCGGGATCATGACTGCATCGCGCATGGCTCCGCCCAGTCCGAGTATCATATGCAGTCATTCCATCCCGCGGGCGTCTGGCTCCTCCGCCGCGAGCTTGGCCCACTCATCGGCCTTGCCGTTTCCTGGAACGCCCTTGTGTGCTGGGCACCACCGGATCTCGGCGGTGATGTCCGGCCTGGCTCTCCGCGTCGTCGCGGTGTGCCTTCTTGCCTGGAGCGCGTATATACATACATCTAGCACCAGACATGCCAATCGACGCGCACATCAGCGGAAGCTGTATGCGGGTGTGAATAAACCGAAGAAGACCCCCCACGCATTTTCGGCGATGCACAACGTCTTCCACATCGATGAGCTAGATATCTACAGAGTGCATTCCGGTATGTATGTACTCGACAGGAGTTCAATACATATCATACGATACGTATCGACCGGCTCAATGCGATATAACCATAGCCAACGAATCACACGCGACGGAGACTGAGTGGGGGGGACAAATAAACGCACCCGCAGGGGTGATGTTTCTTTTATTTGTCATTAGTCGCGTGCAACCTACATATCTAGATAGAGTCTTAGTCGGGGAATGTATGTAGTGCGGCCGGGGTTTGCGAGTTCCGAAAAAACCGGGATCGCTTGCTGTGCGCACGCAGGGGTGCCTTATTCGGCAGCTACTCCAGTCACAGCCACACATATTAATAAAAAAAAATAATTACTTGATGTGGTGTTTGTTGTGGAAAGGGCGAGTGAACGCACGCAGCAAACTATCACCAAGTATAGAACTCCGGATAGAGCCAGTTTTTCGTCACTCCCTCCCCCTCTCTCGGCCCGTTGGTCCGCAAACGCAAAAGCTTTATGAATTGGAAAAAAAGTTTTGATAATAATTCCCACGGTCTACCATCTTCTCATTACAATATGTTCGGGCAACAAATCAGCCAGCGGCTCCACTACCTCGTTTACAAGACCCATCCGATTCTCCACAATCTCCCAGTGTTATGCTCCTCATGTAGCCACCCTCTTTCTCCCCCAAGGAGACGGATCGCTTCATCAACATCCTGCCGAAAGGTGGCAGTCTTCAAATGTATACGTTCGTCCGATCACGGAAGGCCTCATGCTGCGTTTTGTACGTGTTTTTCCAAACGAATCAATTAATATATTAATAAAAAATACACCCTCTTTTTCATGCTCTCACCGTGTCATGTGCGCTCCAACGATCGCAATCAGGCGTTCGGAGCCCTGGGGCGTGCCGACTCCTTTCAACGTATTCATAACTTGTGCCGGCTGATAGATATCCCTTCGATGCTTCTGCCGTCGCCAGTTGAATTGCGAGAGCAGATGGTGCAACCCCCCTGCTTCTAGCCAGATCGTGCTGGCGTTCTTCTGCATCCAAACGTTCGGTCCGTCACAGTGATTGGTTTGTTGACCGTACGCGTAACTTTGATTCGAACCTGACAAAGTCCAGGCTGTCGTGCTGTTGTTCCGTATCGTTTCTTCACCCCATCCTTCGGTGGAGGAGGTTTAGCCCCCTTTTACTTTTTCTTAATCGGCACTCGTATCTCTGTACTGTAACTTCGCCGTTCCGCTGTGATGTACGTACAACCGCTGAGTTTTGTGTGCACTGTACTTATGAGTGGTCACAGTACGTGTCAAATTCTTCCGCCGTCAGAACGATAGGAGTGTGGAGATAAAATAATTTGTTGCACCAAAATTCGGCGTTCTCGGGAATAGGGATCAAGGTAGATAGGAGGCATGGCAAAGTTGACGCGAAATAGACGTAATCGCGGTTGTATGTAGTAATGGGGATGAAAGATCGAGTATCTGGTGATAGTTTACCGCGCGCCGTGCCCCTTTTCCACAACAAACGCCAACATCAAAGTAATTTTTATTTATTTTTTAATATGTGTGGCTGTGGCTGGAGTGGCTGCCAAATAGGGCAGAAATTGACATCCCTGCATGCGCGCAGCCAACCGATCCCGTGAGCAGCGGCAGAAGGCACAGGCTTTTTGGCGCCTCATCACATAGCACTCGATTTATCTTGGGAATTTGCCAAGAATGCCAAGACACTAGCCCGTCTATGTGTCCGACACTTTACCATGCAAGACGCACTGTTTTTTTGGCAGTAATCGCGCACTAGTGCGCTTATGGCTAGCGCGCTGGAAATACTCTAACGTCACGGGACTCAAGTTTCGGCCGAGAGAAGACGTCTCTCGACCAACACCAAGATGACCACCAATGGGAGTTGGATCGTGACATCCGATAGAGGACATGGCATGGACGATATGGGAATACAAATACTGATAGGAAAGCTGATGATACCAGGCCAGCATCCACGATCATGGCTCCCCGTCACCAACGCGCCCCTGCCGTCAACTGCCCACCATCACCTACACCGCGTGTTCACCACCCCTCTGTTCTCGACTCCCCTTTACCACCTGTACCTATCCATAAACTCTGAAAGATATTCACTGCCATCATCTTACAGTCCACCACCGAGGATGAGTCGGCTAGCAAGCCGGATTTCCGTTCCCCTCTGAAGTTCAGGCACCGGCCAGGCCCTCGTAAAAAGGCAGTCGCTGAAGCTCCACGATGTTTTCCACGCCCCGCAGCAACACCTTTCCGGGAAAAGCGCTCGCGTACAGTTGAATTCAAGCTGGGAGTCCTTGCATGGGCTCACCACACGCGGGTGATATCCAGGGTAGGTAAACAACGGGCACCAACAATGGAGGAGACTAGACATAAGTTGGTTTGAAGAAAGTGACTCAGATATCACGATGGAAGAAAGTAGGCAACTCCAGTCCATGCAGTACCAACATCTGATAGCAACATTTAATGACTTCGCACCCTGGCAATTGTAGGTGGAGGCAGATCTACTGCGGGCGATCCAAGTGTGGCTTCACTCACTACTGGCGACTCAACTGCACCTTCACTCACCATTGGCGACTCGTATGCGGCCATGCGCATTATCAGCGGCTCGGCCTCGGCGAGCTTCGGCTCAGCGCACGCGACCTCAGCACTCCTGGACTCGCCGGGGCCCTCAGCATTGGCGCCATACCCGCAAGCTAAGAAAGGAAGGGGAAGGGGAAACCCTAAGAAAAGACGGGAAAGTGGAAAATCTGCTACTACTAGCAGTGCGTCAGCGGCTGTTAGTGCTGGTACAAGAAGTGCGAGGTTGACCGCGAAACCTGCTCAGACATATGTGTTGCAGTTCCCACAAGTCTCTGATGCATAGGGATCTGACGAGGATGACGGCGTTGAGTATGGCTTTCGTTGGCAGGATGGGGATCTTTAGTGGGATGTTCCTCCGGCCGAGGAGCGGCTCTCTTTGGTATTTAGATTGATAATTCGAAAAATTCGAAAATTGAAACTGGCGCGATTTTGATACTGCGCTAGTCCCGAAGCGCGCTGGTGTGCGTTAGTGTGCGCTTATCGCCAAAAAAACAATGCGTCTTGCATGAGTTAATACGGTAGGTATGTATTTTTTTTGTTTCTTACGATCCTACCTCTGGCGCGCAATCCAAGCTCTCGATGTGTCCAACTAACTTGCCTCGACGAGGGAAGCAATTGCTGCATGGACGCTCGTTGCCGGTGCTGCAGTCAGGGCGAGGAATGCGTGTATTGCCAGGACCTAGGTAGGGGAAGGCAGTCACCCGCGAAGTAGCAACCTCCCACGGAGTGGCGACCTAACTCGTCTCCAAGGCTCTGAATACTAATCGATGATGCACTACAGTAGCAGGTCGTCGACTGCCACGCTGCTTTCCTTTCTCGATACAAGCAGCTTTCCGTCGGGGGGTGCCTCCCAGTCCCTGCGGAATCTCATAGTTGGGCGGCGGAGTCTCGGCGATCGCCTGGCGTTTGTGCTATATCACGGACGATTCTCGCCCTCTTGTTTCCGCGATATCTAGCGTGTCGGGGAGAACCCACACGATGGGAAGGAAGGATCTTCGAGGCGACGGATTTTGGCCCGGGAGGATCGATATCATCATCACGCCCACTACCGAAACCACCAGTTAACACTCGCACCCACACCATCGCCCACACCCTTTACCGCGTGCCACCATCCCGTTGGGACGAAGCACGCATCGCCTGGTCCGACCTCTACTTCGTACGCCTCCGTCTTACCGTCGTGCGGACCCCACACGACCTCCTCGAGCCTTGGGCGGGCGGCTCCCAGCATCATTTCCTCCGCCGCCCTGAATCTGGCGACATCGTCACCGACGATCGTCCTCCCCTCCGCAGGTGAGAATATCCTAACGCGCTTCTTCCCCGCCAGCTGCACGAACAGGTTCGGATTCGGATCCTTATGCAGCGGCGTATTTATGCTCTCGCACCGGCCCAGCCACAAGTTCGTGGCGTATATATCGCCCCTGCCGGTTTCCTCGACTACGGCGGGAGTGGGTATCGACTCCTTCAGCGCGGGGATCATGTCCAGCAAGGGTGTTTGAGCGAGGTAGAGATCCGGCAGTCCCTGCGGCGGCGCGGGGAGGGCGAGGTAGTGCAGCAGCAGCGAGAACGGGACGGACACGTGCTCGAACGTTGCGGGCGTGCTCGATTCGACGGTGACGAGTGTTCCCAGCTCCTGCACCGATAGCGTGCGGTGGAAGAAGTCGAGGTTGAGCCGACCTGCAGCGGAGAACCAGGTCGTGGTCGCGGGGAGGAGAGGCGTGAAAGCGCCCGGCGCGAAGCGGCAGGGTGTTTGCGACGCGAAATGGCCGCTCAGCGCACCGAGGAGAAGAGGGAGGCGCTGCATGTTGGCGGATGTGGCGGAAACGCCCAGGCGCCGGGATCGTCCGATGGATCGTCCGGATATGTATTTAGGGCCTGTTCTTTTCGAGTGTATATGTATCCCGTAGCGTGTATGCCAAGCGTATTTCACAACATACGCTCAGTTACATCAGCGCCCAGACCCCGAACTAGTCATCGCGACACCACACTTACTAACAACTAGAAGTTCCAGCCAGTAGAGTAGTTGAAGGGAAGCGAGGCAGGTGAACCATTACTGAAATGAAGACAGATCCATCATGGAGCGGGCGGTTTCCCTATCCACATAGTTATCCACAATTCTCAGCGGGCAGCTCCCTGAGCAGACTTTCAACTGAGTGAGGAGAGGGTTGATTCGGAATAGGAGGGTGTCTATCTCTTCTATCTCCCCCAGAAGATAGAAGTTCCTCGATATACTATCCAACTGCCGTCAAACTAATGAATGGGATGGAATCCTATCATGCCAAAGAGAAGCTTCGTGTTGGGCAACAAGTATAGCAATGTTGAGTGGTGTTTGCGGGGTAAGCAACAGAACAGAATTGTCGGGCATTGTGATGATTGACTGCCAGACAACATAAGATACAGACCCCCCTATGTTTTGTGGCTCGGTAAAAGTCCGAACAGACGGGTATGTGGCTCAGCCTAGCTTCTCGTATTTTTAAAATACGAGATGAGCCGAACGCTTGCTGAGTCACCGTATGTCTAATATACCGTATTATCTCACTTATAAGGTCCCCCCTATAAATGACACTGTTATAGGTACTAGCGCCACTAGCGCACAGTAGCGCACACTAGGGCGCTTAAGGACTAGCGCAATATCAAATCGCGCTTGTCTACAATGACCGAATTTTCGCGAGCACAGTGCTCAGTCCTTAGAATCTACTAAACGCATACAGTATCTACAAATCTGACTAAAACTCATCTGCGTGCCAACGAAAGT
>Ga0307516_10005744_pt1 | contig 14701 bp, 15 predicted proteins | sample 19_EM_MG_FD_203310 | JGI IMG/M metagenome (GOLD analysis project Ga0307516, IMG submission 203310) | Populus trichocarpa ectomycorrhiza microbial communities from riparian zone in the Pacific Northwest, United States - 19_EM | ecosystem: Host-associated > Plants > Roots > Unclassified | place... | reverse complement strand
TTTTTTATTTAATCCACCGGTTCCCCCCCCCCCCCCCCCCCCCGGCCATCGCCTGCTGAAGACCCTCCTAGAGTGACAAGTCGATGAAATTGTGCAGTGAAGGGCGAAAGAGAGACTCTCAGGGTCCAGACCCACTTGTCTCAGGGACTGCTGCCCGATACTGCTGCCCGATACGTCCCCCAACACTCGCCGTGCTCGTCGCCGCCGTATTCGTCGGTTGGTACACTCAATCTGTGGTCAGAAAGAGCGTTATACACTTATCACATTGATCCCGAAGCCAAAGTGAGCGGAGTACATACCTAACCTTAATTTCCTTGACATGAAGGATGACCGAACCGCCCCGAGAAGCCACGCCACCCGTCAGTGAAGCCCGGCAATGAATCTTAACGAAAAGGCCTGGTGCTGGTGCAAGTACGTGTTCCCCCTCGGGCGACGACAGACCGGGCGAGGCTGTGGAATTGACGGTCTCCTGTGTCCTGTAACTCTGTTCGGGAGTGGAGCGGAGTGGAGTATCATGTGCGTGTGTTCGCAGGAACCCCGACAATCTTAATATCAGCTGGTTTGCACTCAATGTGTAAATGCTATGTACTCTCCTTCTCCCCCAAGTCCTCACCTCCACGTCGTTGGCCAGAGAAGGTGACCAGTGTTTGCAGGTACTTACGTGCGGAATCTACAACAGACGTGCAGCTTATTTGCAGCCGGAGATGGGGCGGGCAAACCGCGACGGCGGGCGGAAGGGGTGGGGAACTTGATTCGCGTGGGGCACTCATCGCACTTTTTCGAGGCCGTATTTGATTTATCCATCCGCCTTGTGTTGGGGGTTCCATCTCATACAAAGGGGGAAAAGAGAAGAAGAAAAAGAGCTACTGCAGCTGCCCGCAGTCGGGGATCCGATGGTCCATCCCATCCACCCATCCATCCATCCGTCCATTCGTTTATCCGTCCATCCACCGTTCGTATGTGTCCACTCTTGCTCGCTCACTCTCCTCTGGCCGGGCGGGCTGATCTTGCGCTGGGATGACGAGCTATGGCATACCGCAATTGCTGCATCGACCGCATTCAGTATGGCGCATTTAGCATCGCATCTAGATCGCACTTGCCCTAAACCCGCGTTTGGGGAATTCCCTGTACCCTTTCAGCCTTTGAGATCAGTGACTCTCCGCTAGCCCCATTTTCGACTCCCTTCGTAGGGCGGCCCCACCGCAGCCCTAGCCACGCGATGAACAAATATTCAAGGAGGGCGCTATCGGTTCCTGGGGAGGGAGGGGAAGCTGTGGCGGCGTGGATATTGTCGCGAATAATACGTTGGGTATCAGACCCTGGGGTTTGGGAGGGGGCAGGTGCATCTAGGTGTATATATCTGCGGAGGGTGGGCGCGCAATGCAACATCGAGCTCCATCTCAACCTCCTGGGCGTTCGCTTACAGTTTCTTTCCCGCCCCCTCTTTCCTAGCCTCGGCGGAAGAGGAGTAAGGCGGGGTTTCTTTTGTCTTTCCTTTGTCATTCCCCCGTTGCGCTGTGCTTTCCCCGGGACAGGCCAGGGCGGAGGGCAAATGGGGAGCCACAATGAGCTACCTGCGGACCGATCGAGGTCGGAATCGGAGCGGACCTGAGCCGGACTGTGTGTATATCGCCATGATCTAGACATGCGATTGATGCCAAAATAGAAATGAAGATTCATTGCTGGACAGTATTGAGTAAATAAACAAAGGTGGCTTGACGTCCCGAGACCAACGGCAGAAGTAGTCCCACGCCTTCCACCGCTTCCACTCCATGGCCCACCATGGCCCCTTCAAGCAGCCAGTGCAGTCCTGAGCGACTGAGTATGCGCGATGACTTAGGCGGTAGGACCTGACCGCTACTGCGCGGGGCTCGCGCGGGGCTCGCGCGGAGGCCGGCGCTGTCGATACGGGTACACAACTCCGATGGCACCAGTGGCCGTTCTGAAGAGAGTGATGCTGCTTTGCTTTTTTCTGTTGCTGCCGGGGGGTGATAATTGAGTTGGCGCGCAGCTCTGCCTGCGCATACGTACAAGCAACAGTTCAACAGAATCTTCCACCAAAGGGCCGGGGAAAGCTAGCTCGCTCTGGCAGCTGCAGTGTGCGTGCAAATGGGCCAGGATAGAGGAAACAAACAGAGCGCAGCCAGCCAACCAATCAGCCAGCATAACCAGCCCCGAGGAGCAAGGTGCATACTTAGGTGGCGGGCCCGAGGCAGGTCCTCGCGAGATGGCTCGGGGGGACTGACACTGCTCAACGGATCGGTGCGGTAGGCGTTCGTCGCTCCCTGACCGTGTGGGCCCGCGGACGAACGGGCGAACAGCCGGGGAAAGTGATGCCTACTTGGCGGTGGATTGCCGATGAGATGCGTGGGGAGAGATGGAAGGATGCGCCGTCTTGCTGTTGCCTGTTCTGGCGCCCTTGCTCGCAGATTAGAGGGTGAAAAGGGAATTGGAAGAAAAGGAAAGGGAAAAAAAGAATGGAGAAAGATTCGTCACCTAGTTCTCGCGGCCTCTTGCCGCTGCGTTCCTGGAATTCGTATATGGAAGCCCGCGATCATTTCCGGTAGCTCGCCAACACATATACGCCAGTTCCCTCGGAGCCGCCAGAAACCGCTTCTCTGGATCCTGCGCCACTACTCAGCCTCCAGTCTTCTCTCTCCTCCTCCCTCTCTTGCCACTTCCGGAACTCCCGCTCCTGCGCCTCTCTCTGGGTGTCCTCCTCAGCCTCAGCCGGGCCCGGAACTCGCTTCCCCACATCCGTGGTGGAGAGGAAGCCCAGGGCCGTCTGGCTGCACCGCCCGCCGGCAAAGACGTCCGGATCCTGAACCTATCCCTCCACACCCCCGCCCACAGGACAGGACCTTCCGTCGGCGCTTCTACCGAAGGCAGTTCCTGAAGTAGTCCAGCATAGGCACCGCGAACACTTAGCGGTAGACTAGCTCCCCGTCCACTTCAGGTACTGGCCGGTGAGGCGGTGGCCCGTCTTCAGCCGGTAGAGCCTAGAGGCGAGCCTCTTGGAGCTGCCGGGCACTCAGCAATGAATCCCGCATGAGGTGTGCTATTGGGGAATTCGGCGTGTGATAGCTAGTGATGTTATACGTACGTTGCGCGTTTTGTATGTATATCTCCTGCGAAAACGTGGAGCAAGGATGTACGGCAACAGCGGCGGCGGCGGCGGTGTAGGTAGTGGCGGACGGAGGGGGGTAGTAGCCAGGTCTTCGGGCATGTCTTTCGATCGTAAAAGCAACCATACACTCTCATCATCCATCGTGATGATTGGATTGCCCGCTCTCAGACCTCTCCTCCGTCTGGTTCTAATCGCAGCTTCCGTTGCCACATCCGGATCCTCAACAAAACAGGCTTACTTTTTTGCACGGAGCCATTGAAGTATCCGGTCGTTTCTCGTGTCTCTCCTCTGGCAACGCTGGTGTGTGCTGGGTGCTCCACGCACATCTGCCTGGCAAGCACGGGGAGCGAGCGTCTGCCCAGCTCCTCGGCAACACATAATGAAGACACCCTAGGCAATCAAAAACCACATCCAACAGTCGATACAGCCAAATCGTGTGATCCGGACAGCTTTTCTTCTTGTGTTGGCGTCATATTTGCTCGAGGGGATCACTTACTCCACCACACTAGGATCAACTGGTTCTCACTCTGTCTGGGAGTAATCCCTCCACCCCCAAACATATCCTCCTTGAGTAAGAACCCGCCGCCCTTCCACCCATCTCCCCCACACTCCACCACTCACAGCTCTTACCCGCTCGACAATGTGGTCGCAAAACAACTGCGGCGGAACCGCGAAGCCGCCGTTGCCCAGGAAAGCGTCTAGAGAGCGGCAGCGACTGTCCTTGCCCAGCGATATAGGACATCCACTCATGAAAACCTCGACATCGATGCAGTTCGCCATGACCGCTACCGCCAGTGATGGCGTTCAAGATCCCTGGTGCACCAAGAAGTTGAGAACTGCTATCCCAGCCACAGCTGCGAGCGGTGTTGTCTCCTCAAGGAATCATCTCTTCGATACTGTCGAGGGCATCGACCCCGTTCCGGCTGCAGGCAGTGTCCCTCCAGGAATCAACCCCCCCGACCCTATGGACTTTCCCCTTGCTGCTCCAGACTCGATTGGTGATGTCGGTGCTTCAGGAAGTCTCCACGCTGATGCTATCGCAAACGCTCCCTCGATCGCACCTGCAGGCAGTTTCATCACCCCAAGAACTCCCCTCCACAACACCGTTAAGTTCTCACCCCCGAAGGCAGATCAGCTACTGTCAGGTCCACTACCTTCAGAGCCCTCAGGCTCCTTACCTTCACAGCTTGCGGGTCCCGTCCCGCGGAGATCAAACTGGTTTCCCCAGCCCGTACCTTCTTCCAATGAACTTCCTGGCAACATTCCCGCATATGGCTCCTCCAAACGGGCCCATGATTTGCCACCACATCCCGAGGACGTCCCGCACCACCCCTTCCGCTCACAGAGATCTCTGCCACCTATTGAGCTCCCGGAAAGTGCCAGACGGAATCCCGAACGGTTCTACAAAGAGCCGGTGGAGACGGTCAACCCACGGCTGCTAAATCCTCCGGAATGGATCGATCGTCAGCTCGAGATGGCCAACATTTATGGAAGTTGGTTACACCCTCCGCGAGTTATCAGAATGCTTCCGCCCAGTGACAGAGAGGACCGGCGGCGCTTGGTCAATATCCCGCAGACGTATCCTCCTCCATTTGTGCCAGTTGCGACGCAATCGAAACGTATGCGAGGTCAACCGATGCAAGGTTCGCAAGTTTCAAAACGTTCGCAGAATAGGCAGCGCGGTATTTATCAGGCCCGAAAAAGAGCCCAGCTTCCTTCAAAAAAAGTGAGTGGTCATCAGATCGATCAGGCGTTGGAGGCTATGAAGAAAGCCCACAATCAGCGACAGCCAATCCAGCAAGATCAGGTTCAGCCGGCTCGGGAGCTACAGACCGAACAATGGCAAATTCAAGATGAGAAAATTCAATGGCAGCACACTCAGCAAGAGCGGCTATACAGGAAACAGTTGCAACCGGAACAGAGACAGATGCAAGGACAGCTCCCTCCTTCTCAGTTCAATCGGCTTCCAGGTCCGTCTCACTTGAGTGTATCGCATTCCCCTCAGTATCGGGGACAAGACCAGAGGCGACCGAGCGAACCAAGTTTCTCCCCCCAGGAACCGCACAAACCGCCGTCGCTGGGACAGCCAGACTACGGTTCCCACCAGCGAGTGTACGACCCCGAATGGCAAGAGCATCAGCGGCCTGCACGTGTGCCGGAATATGAAACCACCGCAAAGGGATTCCCAAGCCCGCTGGTAATGTAATTCCTTAACGATAGCTGGAGCACAGACTAACATCCATTGTAGATTTCCCCACCACGAGGGTCGTTGGACCCCTCTCAGGAATAGCCGCACACCTCGAGTTCCTGACTTGCTGCAATCCGGAGTGTTCGTTTCATGGGCTGTTTCGATTTCTCAGCCGGATTTCATCGTCTGATGTGGGGCCTCGTGAAAAATCCCCATTTCAAGGTTTGATGTGGCTGCTGCGCACTGCTTATGTGTTTATGATGTAGTTTAGTTTTTCTAATAGTAAACAATGTAATCATTTCAGCATTATTAATTCCCTGCTCGCCCACAGTCGCCAGGTTTTTTTTGTTTGTTTTTTGCTTTAGTGGTATTTCTGAAGGTTCATCCAACCAACCTACTTGCAAATATGTAATGTATGTACCTGCTTATGAGTTCTCTCGACGAAATGTGATCTGTAGCCTCCTTTAGACTTCCATGGTCCTCGTGCTGGGCATTGCAGTGCGCTGGGCTAAGCAACCACCAGTGAGTTACGCGATTGGCCGTGCAGACGCCCGAATTTCACGACAGAATAGTGGCGTGTCGATTAGTGTAAGAATCTCTGGCGCAGGCAGATGTATATGTAGCTTGATACGAGGTGGGTTGCCATGACTGCTGGATGGCGTTATGGGGCGCTACCCATGTACTTAGCTAAGCGGCAGTTGACGGACGTGAAGCGCGCGGATGTCTCACACGCGCTGACACGACACCATTCGTAAGTCGAATCTGAGGGTATAACATCATCGCATCGTATATAAGTTTTTGCTACAAACACTCCCCCACCCCCACCCCGTACCGTATGTACATCCCATCGCCTCTTCTCCGTCCATCCTCCTCGCAAACAAAGGGAAAGCAGAATAAGCCGACGAATAAAGCACATAAAAAAACGAAAACTCCGCATTTCCCCTCCCCTCTTTCGCCCACCATTCACCGACCAAAAAAAAGTGAAAAAAAAAAAAAAACCAGCCAATACTCGCTCACATAGGACGAATAGTAGTAACACAGGAATCGCTCGCTTGCAACCGAGAGGAATCTACAATATACACTTGGGCGTGTGTGTCAGGGGTATGACCTGATTAACTTGTCCCCAGTCGTGAAATAAAAACGAGGCGAAAGAAAAACCTAATACACCAGTACCATATCCAAAGTGCTTTGGCCGGTACATAGATATGAAGAAGATAATGCAACTGGGGCACCAAAACCGGGGACAACGCAGGTTTAGAGAAAGGATGTAAGTGAACGCAACCAACGCCATGAAAAATGTAAAAAAGGTATGAAAGTGGTAAAATGGGTGTCGTTAAACGAGATTGACAACATCGTGCTGAGCTGGTAGTAGCCCGTTCCCATTTGCTGTCACTGTGGTAATGGCACTCACGCTGGATTAAAAGCCACCGTCATCGCCTGAATCTCATAATCGTCAGCCGCGCTGCAGAAGCCGATGGCTATACAACACACCTTCATCCATAGCCTCGCTGCCCTCCGGAATCTCATTGCCTTGGGGATCCACCACGATTCTACGCCCCCGCCGGTCTTCGGGCACACCATCTCTGGCAGCACCGAAATCCAGAACCTATATCAAAACCATCTCAGTAGTGAGCGCTAGAAACCCAGCGGGGTGGGGGCGAACGAACCTCGATATAAGTAAGCGAGTCCCTTTGTACAGCAGCAACGCACCGTCTCTCGTTGAACTTAACTTGCCAAACGCCCGTCAAGTCGGTCAACAGATCCCTGATGAATTCTCCAGTCTTGATATTCCACATTTTGAGCGTCTTATCTGAACCCGAAATGACCTTAGTTTCATCGTGCTGGAAACAGGTGATGGCTCCAGTATGAGCGGTCAAAGTGTGCTTGCATTGACCAGTTTCGGGGTCCCAGATGCGAAGCGTCGAGTCTGCTGCCGCAGACACGAGCTTGTCGTGGCTCAAGTCCAAAAGCCCGACGAGCTGGCTATGGCCTTCGAGGGTGTAAATAACCGAACCGGTATCTAGAGACCACACCTTGACCATGTTGTCCATGCTCCCGCTAATGCATCGGTTCCTCTTGTGATCTAAGACGACACTGTACACTTTCTGGGAGTGCCCCCGTAGAGTGTGCAACGTCTCGCCGGTAGAAACCTTCCACACCTTAACCGTATGGTCGTAGCTTCCACTGACTAGCGTATCGCCGTGGGCAGATATAGCGCGAACGGAGTGTTGGTGTCCCTGCAGTGTGCGGACAAAATACGGGTTATTGCCCGGAATCATAAACGTGTCGTTGTCCGGACCGGATAGGTAGGTCTGATCACCGGGCAACGGGAGCTTCCAGACCCGCAAGGTAGAATCGCGAGATCCGGTGATGATCAGAGGCACCTTAGGCATCCTGATCTCCTTCCCGTCCGCCCTGGTGCCAACCTTCGTAGGCATGAGTATCTGTAGGCAGCGCACCGTGGAGGTGTGTCCATGAAAAATCTGAGTGCATCGACCAAGTGCAATATCCCACACCCGGACCGTCCTATCAGTTGAGCCAGAGACCAATGTGTTTCCTTCGTATTGAAGAGCCCACACTCCTCCCTCGTGGCCTTCCAGGGTATTCCTCAGCACTCCGGTATTGGTGTCATACACATTGATATTGGTATCATCCGACCCAGTCAAAATCTTATCGGTGTCGAACTGAAGACATGTGACAACATGTCCTTGATGACCTCGAAAAGAGATATGCTTCGGCTTGACATCAGGTCGTATCCAGCTCCTTCGAATGATATGGTGTCTGCGGTAGATGGACTTGAACAGGTGCAGATTCCTCAACGAAGGAAGTCCTACTGCAGCCTTGTTGTACGCCCTCTCGGCAGCATCAGCAGCAGCAATCGGGCCAGCGGTGTTGGAGATGATTTCCGAGATTACTTCATTAAACTCTTCCTTTCCGAGACTCTCAACGGTATCCCGCTTCTTCTTCTGCTGCCGGGAAACCGCGCGAGTGACTTTTCTCTTAGACTTGCCACTCATGCCGAATGACGACGAGGATGAACCACCAGATCGAGAAAGCCCGAGGTTGCCGTTGATATCCATCTCGCAATCATCGTCACCTCTCGGATCTTGATAGCCCCAACCTTCCCGAACAGCCCGATCCAACTCCCCTTCCTGAAGCTGGAACCCATCCTGCTCAAAGAGCTTCTTCCACGTCCACTCGTCCGAATCGATTATCAGTCTCCACCTCTTGGATACTTGGGCAGCACTGCACAAACTCTTGAGGTCGAGATATTTGATTATATCTAGGGACAGTTCCGACGGAAGTAGGGTCAGGAAATCACACATCAAAGCGGGGTTAACCACGCCTGCAACTGTCTGGAGAGTATTTTTGGAACACCGGCGAAGCAGCTGGTACATGACATATGATTTGACGGCGGATGGCATGGCATCGAACGAGTCCAGCATGTTTGGGATGTCCATCAATCCCCCAGGAGCGTTTCGTCTCGACTGCGAAAACTCCAGTTGCGAGATCTCTCTCGCAGGAGTGGGGATGACGGGCATATCATTGATGTCAAGCATATCTCCATCAGCTCCTTGCAGATCAAGTGGCGATGCGATGTCTTCCGTCTCCATGGACGCAAAATATCCGTGGTTTCCATGATGGAGGGCTGCAGTTACAGGACTTAAGCTTGGACTCGGCAGACTAAGTGGTAAATCCCCAGTTAAGCCGTCGATTCCGGCCACAGCAGTGGCTGGCGAACCCCCATGTATAGTATTATCCGAATCCATCTCCTCTTGTGGTCTCGGGGTACCACGCATGTTGGAATCCTCGTCGTCAGGTTGAGGCCCGAGTTGCGGGGAACCATTGAGCGGCGTTTCTTGTTGCTGGGGCTGAGTGGGCGTACGGGGCTGTGGTGACATCAACGGCGTCGAATTCTGGATCTGGGCAATCTGCTGGTGCAGCAGCGGTCGTACCGGCTGAGGGGCATGAGTAGGAATAGCGGTGACCTGGGTATCATTACCGCGGCTAGCGTGGGGCGTCGGATTACAACTCGACCGTGTGTTCTTCTTGGGGGACGGCGTGTTAGATTTACCCGCAGCCCCATTACGTGATCGCGCTGTCTGCCGACGCTTCTGGCTCCTCTGTTGCAACGACGCCACGCGTTCAGCAGCCTCCGACAATATTGGCACAGGGGAGGCCGGCCGCTTCCGACTCAAGCCATGCTGAGTCGTTGATGGCGCGGTAGCAGACGCCGGAGGGCTGTCCATGAGCACGAACTGCTCGGTCTCGCGAATCTCGTTTTGTATGACGCCATTATTCTGCTGCAGGTCCTGGACCAGTTGATCGAGCTAGAAGAATATCAGTTCATGGTTCCCCTACTTGACGTACTCGGGTGTAGAAATGTGGTAACACGTACCTGGTGTATGGCGTCCTCCGCGTTCTCCTCTTCTCGAAAGTACGTGGGTTTTCCGTTGACATCGAAGCAGAACCGTTTCAAAGCAGCTGGGGTTGGCACCGAGGCCAGAGGATATTCCTTCGGGTCGAGTTCGTTCAACTGCCTCGGGGGCTTCATTACTAACGGGGGAAAGGTAGTAGTTGTCGTAGTCGTAGTCGTGACGACAGTAGTCTGCGTAGTCGGAGCGTACGAAAATTGCCCTACTGTGGTGTAAGGAGTCACCCTCCTCCTTTTCGGTTGCACGGCGGCCATCATCGCTGGGTAGTGTCTGTCTAAAGTAGACGTCCTCGAAACAGCGGGAGTTGGAATAGTGTTGGGATGTTGACTTCGTCTTGGATGAGCATTTGGGGCAGATGGCGGATCCATGGAGTACAACGAACTAGTCAGTACCGTCCTTCAGAGGAAGGTATGCAGAGGCTAGTCTGCAGCCGTGGAACTGGCAAGAAGGTTATTCTCTCTCGATAATTTCTCCGAAGAAGGCGAAAGGCGTAGATTCGGGACGGAGTTTCGTGCGAGGAGTAGTGCTGATTACGGACGATCGATCGAAGTCCACTCAGCGGTGACAGAGACGTGTTTTAGGTGATTCCGTCAACTCAAAACGGATGATTCGGCGTGAAGGCGTGTTATCTGACTTCTTTGCGCGAGAAAAGTCGAGGCTGCCGAGGAGGGGCGTCGGTACGGGAACCGAATATAGGGAAACTCCCTTGTTGGGTGCTTCCCCGGAGGACGCGAAGTGAAGGGCGGGTTGAAAGGGGGAGGATGTAAGCCCGGAGATGATAGGGCAAGAGATTAGTGAAGGAGGGGAGGCAGAGGGGGAGAGAGAGGGAGGTAGGCAGACGAAGGAGGAGAAGAAAGTCCGAGTCTCGTGGTGTATGTTGGTGTCGTGGTTGTTGTGGGAAAGGAGGGAGCACGTTGTGGATGTGTAATGGCCGATGACTCGGGAGGGGAAGAAGGATGCGTTGCGAACGGGGTTGGGGTATTTTTGGGGTGCGTAGCCGGTAGGCGTCCTTCTCTCACTTGTCTGTCACTCCTCCTCACTTTCTCACACCTCTCGCTGGCTAATGCGAGAGGAATCCTTGACTCTTCCCTTCCTCTAATTCTATCTAGATATGATTACAAGTGGGAGATGCTCTGCTGCTTTGGAGGAGCATGTCGCTGCCCGGTGGCGGTTCTCGTGTAAAGTATCTACTCTACTATCAAAGTGAGTGGGAAAAGGCAGATATCAGAGACGTGTGTTGGGTATTAAGTAATAGGGTTTAGAACCGGCAGGCACAAAGAGCCACGGCGAGCAGACAGTGAAGTTGCTTATGGGAGAACCAAGGAGATACGAAAATATCCGTACGGCCGATTATGCTGGAGGTGGCCAAAGAAGCAGACGTGCGAGATCACGACGAATCCAGAATTGATCAACCAATCAGCCAACCAATAGCGAGAGGGAAATGAACGGCGGCAAAGAGAAGATCTAGAAGGCAAAATGTGGGATTATCTCCGTGGATGGCTCGCCACAGAACAACGACAAAAAAAACATATCCCGTGGAGAAGGGAGGGGTCCAGTCTAGAGCTACTGACTACCGGCTCTCCGCATAATAGGGTGAGGGGGGCGGGGGAGGCGGAAGGCGGAGATCAAAGAAAGGAAAGAAAGAAAACATAGTATCGTGAGACGCTCCATGTCAACACCCTGCAGCATCACCATCGGCGTTCGTCGACGTCTTCCTTTGGATACGTCGTTCCTTTTTCTGCAGGGAGTGATGAGAGATGCTGGCTGCAAGAAGGCTTTCCACATCGGCCGCCCGAAACGGGCAGTATTCGCGGCCAGGCGTCATGTTCGTCCGTCCATCCGTCGTCCACTTGCCTTGCGCGCTGAGAAATAATAGGGACTCGGGTACCACCGCATCCAGCCATACGGTACTCAGGTCCTGTTTCCCTAGTTCTTCACGGCCGGACTCATCCGCTCCCGCCATCCATCCATCCTGGTTCCGCAGTCCCGATGATGTGTATTCCCACCTCTTCCCTCGCGGAGGAGCTGCCGCAAATTAATTAAAGCTCAGTCCCTAGACACGAAAGACAAGACCAACTCCTGACGAACAAGTACTTAGCAAGACCGAACCTTCGGAATCCAGGTATCTCCACGCGGAGCCCGCGAACCGTAGGAACCACGGACGCGCGAACTCTGCGCGTTTGAGCGCACTACATACCTCCCTCTGTGTCAACGCACTTGAACACACGCGCGCACTCGCGAGTCCACCCCTCGATGATCTTCCGTCCAGCCATGATATGTACCCTCGACCGCCGGCGCACCTGGCAGCTGGTTCTATAGAAGATGGCCGGATGGATATGCTCCACTGGCCGCGGTGGAGATGACATCATTCCTTCCGGCTAACCCATCGCAAGCCGCTCGGACTGGTGTTGGACGAATTATCGATCCAGCGCTGCAAAGCATCCGTCCGTAGACGCCATCTTTACGAGGTATGTATCATACTCCAGAGTACTATGCGTACCGGGGGCGGGATCTGATGGTTTAGGAAGAGCCGGCCGAGCGCTCGCACTCAGCCAAGAGAAAGAGAGAAAAGAAAAAAAAAGCCCGGCTTTGCCCCCGCGTGCCGTGCGGCCTCTCGGTGGCTCTGCATGACTGCTTGCGTACGCACCCTGTTTCCTGTGCTCCTCGGATCCATCACCACGCGTGAACCGACCCACACACACGCGACAAAGAAAACCTCCGCCCCCCCCACCAACCCAACCACCCGCCATCCCGCTCCGGAACCCCCCCCCCCCCCGCCCAGATCCCGCCGCGCAACCAATCCGATGGAAACTTCGTAAGGCTGAAAACCCCTCCAGCTCCGCACAGACCGCCGCGCCCCGTATGTAATGTAGAGTACATACCAAAACCGCAAGTATGTAGATATGTATGTGTATGTCGCCGCCGAACATTCCTCTCAGCAGTACATGGGCGTCGGGAATATGTAACTACATCAAAGGAATCGTCGGTGGCCCGGTCACATTCCTCACACGTAGCCCCCGTCCGGCCGGAAAAAAAATATGTAAGGCGTGTGAACAGGCGTCCGAACTAGGCCTTTTCGATTCTGATTCGCCGGAAGCGCCGGTCTGTGGGGCGGGGTGGACGCCCGAAGGGGTTACGACCCGTCGAATTCTGTCTGCCCACTCATCTACCTATATACATAGATACATATACCAGATTATTAGTCTTCATGATTATTGCCCCGTCACCCTCCCCTCAGAGCACCGCTGTCAGAAGTAAATATCCCTCGCTGGCAGCTGTACCTCATAGCGATCAAAAACAAAAACCTAGAAGGAAAGAAATCACGATGATAAGACGCCAAAATCCCATGTCCATCTCATGCCCCCCGTTCCCAAACCAATGCTCCATGAAATCGCAAAACGCCCCTGCTCCTTCGCTCCCGTCCATTAGATCTCTTTTTTTGCAATGCAATCCAAACATAGTAGAGCGAAGAAACATAGTGTAACGCTCGAAAAAGAAACGTAAGGAAAAGCAGCAAAATCATGCCTAGGCGTTCCGGCCAAAACCCCACGCCATCCAATTGCGCTTCTCAAGCTTCTCGACACGAACCGGAGGTGGCGGCGAAGTTTCGAAGCGGCCTCGGGTGCTCCTCTGAAGGATTTGTTCCCATTCCGCCGGTTGTTCCATGCGCTTGGCCTCGCAGATGGTTCCCCATTCGCTCAATTGGCGGACGAATCCAAGATTCGGACAGACGATGGAGCGGCGCCGCTTGACGATGCGGAGAGCTTGTCCGAAGGACATGCCACGTTCCGCCATGAGGTACGCGATTACGGCCGAGGCCGAGCGCGAGACCCCCTCGACGCAGTGGACGAGGACCCTGGAGTCCTCGGACTCGTGGAACGCAGAATTGATGGATGCGACCACCTCGGGGAAGCGGCTAAGGATGTCTGTGGTGCTTGTGTCGCTGATTGGGATGATGTGGTGCTTGATCCCCTCCGGTATCCGCGGCGCTTCGTCGGCCGTGACAATCGAGAGAACATGGGTGATCCCGCACTCAGCGAGGGTCGGGGTTGATGAGGCGGCGGTGATGCCGGAAAGGTAAAGCCTTCCTGGAAGGATTGATGAGACGACGGCGCGCATTCGTAGCGAGGGCTTGTCGGTTGTCGTTTTAGGCGAGGTGAACGAGAAAGAGTAACTTGCGCGAGTTACTATGCGCGTGAGGGTTTCTCTGAGTAAAGGATTTTTTTCGGAGGTACTCTGCAGATAGAGCTGCAGCAGACGCCGCAGAAGGTTTTCAAGAAGCATCTTGCTTATTGCCAATAGTACAAATGCTGCCGGATAGGTGCGTAAAGTGCTTCGGCTATTGCTGTCTGTTGTCGCGAGAATGGAGAGGTCAGTTTGTTCCCTAGTACGACGGGGATGGAAGGGGTTGAATATTAATGGAGACCGACAAGGGAGCGGTGGTCACTGTTGTTCTCTGCAGTGGGTGCATGTTGGAGGACAAGAGAGGAGGTGAAGGTGGAGGTGGAGGTGGAGGTGGAGGCGGAGGTGCAGGTGGAGGTGGGTCGTGTGGATATGTGCTGTAGGCGCTTCTCCAACTTGCGCGAAGTTGGGATGTTGGTTGGTGGGTTAAGGATAACAACTGCAGGTTGCAGACTTGCGGGGAAGAAATCGGTGATATATACAGGGCTCTGGAGTGCTCCTGTGCTGACTACATAGATGTCCTGAGTGCATTCTAGTAGCTATGCGCAACCCCCGCCCGATGTTGCGCAACATGAAAAGTCTGAGTTAAGTGCTTGGGTGTACATAAGGGTATTTGGGGCGCACCCCCATAGGTAGCCGCTGGTCGTCGCTTGGCAGTCAGGGGTTGATGTCGTGAATGGGTTGATCGTGAGATAGGTTCCCACTCACTTGTCCGCCGTCCACTGTCCGCCCGCCATCACGTGCCATCCGGTTGTTACGTTACGCGAA
>Ga0307516_10005743_pt1 | contig 14701 bp, 14 predicted proteins | sample 19_EM_MG_FD_203310 | JGI IMG/M metagenome (GOLD analysis project Ga0307516, IMG submission 203310) | Populus trichocarpa ectomycorrhiza microbial communities from riparian zone in the Pacific Northwest, United States - 19_EM | ecosystem: Host-associated > Plants > Roots > Unclassified | place... | reverse complement strand
CATGAACTAGTCCAAAGATCACATGCGGCCATGGAACACCACCATTTCCACTTGTGATCCAATGTAAATTGGAGCATGAAGCAAGGCACATAGCGGGGACACTTCAAGGCATCGTGAATTCTCTCCCATATGGTGCAGACCATACTCAAATACTCGCCGTGCTCGATGTACCAGATGTACGAATGTTGCTTGAGGATGAAGCCAGCTTCTATGCAATTGTCATTGGTTCACCCCCAGGGATTCATCGCACAGCATATGTCAGTAGTTCTATTATATGTTTTGAAGCTGAACATTGCTCAGTGAGAGTGCCAAGCATGCAGAAGGGACATTCAAGTACCCTATACGCAGGCACATGCCTTCATTCTGGCATGCCTTAGCATTTATGATCGTTAAAGGTGTTCCCCAACACATGCCACCTTTAGAGATCATAGGAAATCTCCCTGAAAATCCTGTCAACAATTTAGGCGAGCAACTCCACTGATCACTATGAATTTCACCATGTTCATCTGAAACAACATCAGTCTATATGTCGCATGCCTCTTCTTCTCTGTCTCAGCTTTTGTCTCTTCCTCCCTCAACCTCTACATCAGGAAAAACCTTTTACTATGTAGCATGGCCACCAAGGTACCATGTCTCCTGGAGCCTCGGTAGTAATATGTCGCATTAGGCACATGATCTGGAGCGCTATCCAGCTGTCACCACGTGACAGATAGCACACAGTCGACACCATTGCTGACAGTGTCGTCCCGATAGCTCATATAGACACTGTAGCTCACATTTGCACTATGTATCTTTCAGAGTCAATGTAGTCTATATTGTCATGCTTACATGATTACACACTCTATAAGTCTCAATTCATTGGTGTCAGAAATACTAATCACTGGCTAGGGCAACAAATGTATCTAAGTCAATATATGAATTAACATGAAATGCACTCACGATCTCCAACACATTCTCAGAGGACCAATCCGAACTAATACTCCTCCCACATTGGGCTTGTAGATGGCAAGGGCGTGCGAAGCGATCCACACTGATTACCGCCACATTGTGCTGATGGTTTCATGTTGAACAGGTGATGATGAACTGCCCAGAGATAGGGTCACGGCGATGGAGTGAGGTAAACCACTCGACATACGCCAATGGATGTGGGTAGAGGCCGAGATGGTCTGGAAGCTTGAATATGATGCGCACTTGCACGATCTGCACCCCTTTGAGTAAAATATGTGTCAGTGCACACTTGTCGCGACAATGAGGTCTGGTACATACCATCGGGTCCCAAAAAAACTCTCAGCTGATGTTCTTCATCCCACACAAAAGCTGTATTGAATCTTGCTGGGGTCTCCGCCTGGCAGCCACAAGCGGTGACCTTCGCCTTGGCACGAAACTTTTGCCAGCCCAAATCGTGTCCGGTGACCACGCTAGGCCCACTTGCAACATATAGTTGGTTGTATACATCGAACCGATCCATTTCCACGGGAAGTACTACTTTGTCTCTAGTCACGTGGGAATTAAGAAACTGCTTGAGCACCTCAAGGAAATGGAGTGCGTTGTAGTCGCTCTGCAACTGCTGAACAGAGACCCCACAATGGGCAGGGGATTTTGCCACTTTGTAGTGGGCTTTCGCTAGGACAACTGTCCTCAATAACTGCCACAGGTACCATAAGTACTACATACCTGACAACCCTCACGCAGCAACTTCGCCAGCACCCTCTCCTGGATGGTCACCCGTGTCCAGTTCAACATCTGAGTTGTCAATCCCTCCACCCGAGCTTCCGTGAATGGTGTCCTTGCTTGCAGGCTTCTTAAGCTGTCTCCAGGCGTGGTAAGCAGTCCTGTGATGGATAGCCTCTTGGCGTTGAAGCCACAAGGCCATTTGTTCGGCGTAATTGTCACAACCGCGTGATGCCTCGTGACTCTGCAAGGCCTCTAGTCTGTTATAGACTCAAGTCCGATTGTGATTGGATACCTCCGACACTATGTATCCATCTCCGCCCCGACAATTGACGCTCCATCTCCTTTTAGTAAATAGTTCCACGCTTATGCCTCTGGTTATTGTATGGTTCCATTCCGCTTCTGTTCCTGTTTCCCTTGTTCCTGTTTTAGATTAGATCTGATTACTCATAACTGTGTCCCATTAACCTTTTGATCCATTACGCTTATCACTGATCTCCGTTCTGTGTATGTTACTCATCCATTTGTCATCCGCAGACTCTTAGCTACGTCTCCACTATGTCTCTCCTCCACTTCTCGGTTACTATACATATCCAATGTAAAGTATAAGTACTCTGCACGCTGAGGGGATTGTCCCTCAGTTTGAATATCATCTTGAATACTTCCTGAGAACTCCCCTCTGTTCTCCTCTGTTCTCCTCTGCCTTCTGGCAACTCCAACCTTCGTCGGACCTCTGTCACTCTGTCCTTAAGTCCTCCAAAATAAGAGGATGCAGGTATCCCAAGGGCGCAGCACATATGCTGAAGCCAAGTCCTCAACTCCTCCGCATCTCCTCCGCTTGTCGTCAACAACCCTTCACACTTAACTCCGCCCGTGTCGGAGTTCGTCGGAGGAACCGGTTCTGACAGTATATTCGAACTCACTCTTGCACGCCTGCTAATTAACTCCCAACCATGACTAGTCGCTCAATAATCACAACTCGTGCTCAGTCTCGTGTGCTCGAAGAGTGCCAGGAGGCGCTGAATGCGCCTTCAACCTCCAGAAATGATCACCTGGGGCTCCCGCCCCCAATCCCACTACTCCAACACCTGCTCCACGCCGCCCCAACGAGTCTGGAGTTTACTCCACGCATCGTTTCGACAATGCCTTGGACATCTACAGTGATGGCTACCCTGGTGGCGATGGTGGTGGCGGTGGAGATAGCAACCCGCCTTCTCCCAACCCACCAGATATTCCGCTACCAGACTCCCCTATCCCTTCCGCTTCAACTCCAACTCCGGACCCGCTGCTCCTATTCGCACAAGCGGTCCAGGCGCTGACCAAGGTCGCTACGGCATCTGCCGACCATGACTCCTCTTTGGGTCGCACCAAAGTCCGCGAACCTGACACGTTCAACGGGACTGATCTGCACAAGCTCCGCGCTTTCCTTGTTCAGTGCGAACTGAACTTTCATGATCGCCCAAAGGCTTTCACCTCTGACCGCGCTAGGGTCACCTTCGCGCAGTCATACCTAAAGGGCATGGCCCTCGAGTGGTTCGAACCGGACCTACTCAACTCCACCAATCCCCGCACCCGTCTGCTATGGATGGACAACTACGCCCAGTTCGTCTCCGAACTGAAGTCCAACTTCGGCCCGCACGACCCCGTCAGAGATGCTGAACATCAGTTGGACAACCTGTCCATGAAAGAAGGACAGAAGATCAACAAATACGTGGTTGAGTTCAACCGCCTCGCTGGCCAAGTCCGTGGCTATGGCAACGGCACTCTCCGCCACATCTTTTACAGCGGTCTCCCCAACCGCATCAAGGACGAAATTTCCCACGTTGGCAAGCCCCGCACCCTCAATGGTTACCACACTCTTGCACAGACCATCGACGCCAGGTACTGGGAGCGCAAATCTGAAGTTGTGCACCAAAACAAGACCTCCACCTCCTCCTCGTCCAACTCCGCCTCAAAAGGCAACTCCTCTGCCTCGTCCAACTCCAAGGGTAAAACCAAGGAGAAGGACAACAAGAACAAGAGCTCCGACAAGTTGAAGAGCTCCTCCAGTGCCAAGCCCGCCTCCTCCAAAACCCCCGCCCATCTTGGAAAAGATGGAAAGTTGACCAAGGAAGAGCGCCAGCGGCGCATCAAGGACAAGCTCTGCATGTTCTGCGGACAACCCGGCCATATGGCCAGGGACTGTCCTAAGTCCACCTCAAAGAGCTCTAAGGCCAAGGCCCGCGCTGCCAAGGCCGTGACTCCCGCTGCTGCGGAGTCAAAAAATTAGACAGCAGCTCCCAGAACTCTGCACAATCTGGGGGTTGCGTTGACTCCAACTGTGCACCTATGGAGTTACGCCTCAACGCGTCCGCTCTCTCTGATCCCAACTCCCTTATGCCCTCCATTTCCATTATGTCCCCTGTCGCTATTCCTCCTGTTTCCGCTCTTGTTGACTCTGGCTCTAGCCATTGTTTCATAGATAGCAAATTTGTTAATAAACACTCTCTTGAAACCTATGTGATCACTCCGCTTGAACTCCGCCTCCTAGACGGTTCTATGAACACCTTCATTACCAAAGCCATCAAACTCGACATTCAGTTCTCCACAGGCGAAGTCAACTCCAAAACATTCTACATAACTCCGCTGGATTCCTCCTGCGTGCTGGTCCTCGGACATAGCTGGCTCACCCACTACAATCTGTTGATTGACTGGGTTTTGGGTCACACCGAATTCCGTAAAGGCACACTGCAAATGCCCACATCCCCAGTACCTCCTTCTGTCGAGTCCACCTCCGCATCTGCCTCCATGGCTCTGCCACCTGAGGACTCATCTCCACCCTCCGACTCTGACTCGCCTCAGTTGACCGCTCCCTATGTTTCGCTCATAGGCGCTGCTGCATTTGCGCGCACTTGCAAACTCACAGGATCCACCAACTTCACGCTGTACATCCGCCCAGAGGATGTGAAGCTCCGCTCCACCTCCGCTGCCTCTCCTGTCGATTCTTCCAATCTCTCCGCTGTGCCAGAAGTCTACCATGACTTCGCTGACGTCTTCAGCAAAGCAAAAGCCACTACGCTTGCTCCACACCGCGATTACAACCTCCGAATCAATTTAGAGGAGGGCGCAAGCCCTCCGCTGGGTACTGTGTACTCCCTTTCACAGACTGAATTAGGGGCGCTCCACACCTTCATCGACGAGCACCTCTCCTACGGCTTCATCCGACAGTCGACCTCCGCTCATGGAGCTCCTGTCCTGTTTGTCCGCAAAAAGGATGGATCACTCCGCCTTTGCGTCGATTACCAAGGACTGAACAAAATATCAAGGAAAGACTGCTATCCACTCCCTCTCATCTCCGACCTCCTTGACTCTCCCAGCAAGGCAAAGATCTACTCCAAGATTGATCTCCGCCACGTGTACCATTTGGTCCACATCGCTGAAGGAGATGAATGGAAGACCGCGTTTCGCATGCGGTATGGTTCCTTTGAGTGGAATGTCATGCCTTTCGGCCTGACCAATGCTCCCGCGGCTTTCCAGCAATTTGTTAACAGCATTCTCTCCGACATGCTCGATGTCTGCATAGTCGTCTATCTAGACGACATCCTTATCTACTCCGAAGACATCAAATCACATCAAAAACATGTCTGCAAAGTCCTCCGACGCCTCCGCAAGCATAACCTCTTTGCTAAGCCGGAAAAATGTGAATTCCATACCACCTCTACCGAATACCTGGGCTTCTGCCTCTCCCCCGATGGCCTTTCAATGTCCGCCGACAAAGTCAAAGCCATCTCCGATTGGCCAGAACCCCGCAAGGTGAAGGACATCCAGTCCTTCCTCGGTTTCGCAAATTTCTACCGTTGCTTCATCTTCAACTACTCCGACATTGTCGTACCTCTCACGCGGCTTACCCGCAAAAACATTCCTTGGAATTTTGGTGAGGACTGTCCCTCCGCCTTTAACCTCCTGAAGAAGGCCTTCACCTCCGCTCCTATCCTTACCCACTGGGTCCTTGATGCTCCGCTGACTGTGGAGACTGATGCTTCGGACTACACCATCGCTGGAATCCTTTCCATCACTGGCTCCGACAAGGTCCTCCACCCTGTCGCGTACTACTCGCGCACTCTGTCCACTCTGGAGCTAAATTATGACACCCACAACAAGGAGCTTTTGGCCATTTTCGAGGCTTTTAAGCACTGGCGACACTACCTAGAGGGCTCCGCCACTCCGGTTGATGTGGTCACCGACCACAAGAACTTGGAATATTTCTCCAGCTCCAAGGTCTTGACCCACCATCAAGCCCACTGGTCGGAGTACCTCTCCCAGTTCAACCTCGCCATCCGCTTCCGCCCTGGACGCCTCGGAGCTAAACCCGATGCCCTCACTAGATGCTGGGACGTCTACCCAAAAGAGGGGGATAGGGACTACACTCGGGCCAACCCACACAACCTCCAACCCATGTTCACCCAAGAACAACTCGCGTCCTCCCTTAGGGCAACCATTCTCCTTGCTCCGGCAATCTGCACTGCCATCCTCATCGATGTGGAACACCTCCACAAAGACATTCTCACAGCTCTCCCTTCCGATCCCATCGCGCTCAGCCACAAGTCCGACTCATCCGATTCTTGGTGGTCAATGGACTCCGCTGGCCTACTCCGCCTCGATGATAGGATCTACATGCCGGATACCAACGACCTCCGCCTCAGAGTCCTCCGCTACAAGCACGACCATCCGCTCTCCGGCCACTTCAGCCAGAACCGCACTTTGGAACTAGTCCGCTGGGAATATACTTGGCCAGGTGTCCGCACCTTTGTGAAGGACTATGTAAGTTCCTGCACTTCCTGCGGACGTGCTAAGGTCCCTAGGCACAGGCCCTACAGCCTATTAAAACAACTTCTGATCCCTGCTCGCCCATGGCATTCCATATCCATGGACTTCATCGAGCAACTACCCTCCTCCGATGGATTCACCTCCATCCTAGTTGTCGTGGACCGCCTCTCGAAGCAAGGAATATTCATTCCGACCTACGACACCATCACTTCCCCTGAGCTTGCCAAGCTCTTCATCGCGCATGTGTTTTCCAAACACGGAGTACCCACCCATGTCACCTCCGACAGAGGTTCGGAGTTTGTCTCTCACTTCTTCCACTCGCTCGGAAAAGCACTTGGAATGACCTTGCATTTCACCTCTGGCTATCACCCAGAAGGAGATGGTCAAACCGAGCGGACAAACCAAATACTCGAGCAGTATCTCCAAATCTACTGCAATTACCAACAAGACAATTGGGCCAAACTCCTCCCACTCGCGGAGTTCACTTTTAATAACTCCCCTAGCACAACTACTGGTGTCTCTCCCTTCTTCGCCAACAAAGGCTACCACCCCGACATCGCAGTCAACTCTGACTTGGGCCTCAGTTCCTCCCACGCTCAAGAATATACCTCCAACCTCAAGGAACTCCATGAGTTCCTCCGCTCTGAGATGGCCCTTGCACAACAGCACTACCAAGGCCCTGCAGATGTGAAAAGATCAACTCCGCCGGATTTTAAGATAGGTGATCAAGTCTACGTGAAAGCGAAATATTTCAGGTCTATGCGCCCCTCCAAGAAGATCTCCGACAAGAATTTCGGACCCTTTGAAATAATAGCCAAACCTGGATCGCTCTCCTTCACACTCCGACTCCCCGACACCATGAAGTCCGTGCACCCCGTATTCCATGTGTCTCAACTCGAGACCTCCCTCCAAAGCAGTATTCCCAACCGCATCCAATCTCCGCCACCTCCGATCAAAGTCGACGGAGAAGTCGAATACGAAGTCGAAGAAATCCTAGACTCAAAGATCAACCGCAGAAGACGCCACTGCCAACTCCTTTACCTAGTCCGCTGGGCTGGCTACGCCAGTACAGATGAAGAAACATCGTGGCTCCTTGCCACTGAGCTTGACCACGCATCGGAGCTCGTCGAAGATTTCCATCGCAAGTACCCAGGCAAACCTGGTCCACACAAGTCCACCTAAGTCATTCCGCCACCTCCGAACTCACTCCGGTCCTTCTTCCCACTTCAATTCCAAAACAATTGGTTCAAATAGTAGTACAAACATAAAAAACAAAACAAAAAGAAAATATGTATTTAGTCCGTCAGTCATCCTCTCCCTCCGCATCCGCCATACCATGTTCATCGTCCGCCTCCGCTCCCTTCTCGATATCGGTCACCTTCGCCGCTTCCAACTCCCTCCACATCGACCCCATCGACGACCCTTGGACGAAGGGCACCCACACCAACGTGCCAAGGCGCCACATGTCCTCCACCTGCTGTTGCTCGATCTCCAATCGAGCCCTCTCCATTTCCACCCTCTCATCCTCCCTTGCCGACCGCCTCCTTTCGAGCGCCAAGCGCTCTCACTTGATCTCAAGCCTCTCGACCTCCCGCGCCTCGGAGGCTGCCAACCGCTCCGACAGCTGTGCTAGCGACTGGGTAAGCATACCCAGCGCATCATGCTGCTCCTCCGCCATCACCTTCGGGACCCTGAATATCTCCTCCTCCTCCTCACCCTCCTCCGTCGTCGTGTGCGTTTTCTTGCACTTTTCTCCGCCCCTTGGTGAGACGTTCGTCGCGGTCCTCGTTCTCCTCTTCATCGCGTGCTTCTCTGCTGGCTTTCCACTCCCCTCCGTTGCGCTGCCCGCCAGTGTCGAAACTTCCGCCGCCTTCCCTGCCGTGCTCCACGAGCACGATTTGCGTGCAGCTTGGCATCTTGCGCACACCGTTGCCTTCGAACTTGCCTGAGCCACGCATCCAACCAGGTTGTTGAGGTGCTCTCAGCACCTCACACAGGCCGATCACCTCCCGCCTGTCGCTGCTGCTGGTACCGCCGTCGCCTCTCCGCTACCTTGAGTGGCCGTGATGGCCTCCGCTCGCGCCTGCGACCTCCGCTGTTGCTCTTGCACCTTCCACGCCTCGAACTCATGCCTCTGCTGCTCTATGTGGGCCTCCTGCACGGCTTCGACCCTCGCCCGCCTCTCAGCCTCTGCGCGTTCCCGCGCCAACTCTGCCTGACGCTCCTCCTCCGCTTTGCGGGCTGCCTCCGCTTTCACTTCCTCCGCCTTACGAGCCTCTTCGGCTCTGCATGCCTGTCATGAAGTCCTCACATCAGCACCAAAAAGCGAACAGAACATTCACTACTCACCTCTTTCCTCTTCTGCACTTCCGCTCGCGCCTCCTCTACCTTCTGTTGCTGCTCCACTTCCGCCACCTTTCTCGCTACTTCCCTCCGCTTGCACTCCATGAACTTCACCATCGCATCGGCCTTGTCATCCTCGGAATCGGTGACCAGCTCGTGGTCTTCCGCTTCCTTCCAGTTGCATTGCTCGGTGGGGGTAGGTGTGGTGTGTTGGGAAGTCATGTCGAGGTAGAAGGACAAGTTGTTTGAACAATGCGGACAATATGTGGCGCACTCTTATACGTGCTCACGGTAACTTCCGAACTCCGATCAAAACACTTATCTCAGCAGAACAATGCCAAAATTGCGAAGTCCACACGCACAAAGGCCCTCAAGGGTTCAGGCCCTAAAAGGGGGATACTGTCACGACCGCATGACACCTCGTGACTCTGCAAGGCCTCTAGTCTGTTATAGACTCAAGTCCGATCGTGATCGGATACCTCCAACGCTACGTATCCATCTCTGCCCTGACAATTGACGCTCCGTCTCCTTTTAGTAAATAGTTCCACACTTACGCCTCCAGTTATTGTATGCTTCCATTCCGCTTCTGTTCCTGTTTCCCTTGTTCCCGTTTTAGATTAGATCTGATTACTCATAGCTGTGTCCCATTAACCTTTTGATCGGTTACGCTTATCACTGATCTCCGTTCCATGTATGTTACTCATCCATTTGTCATCCGCAAACTCTTAGCTACATCTCCACTATGTCTCTCCTCCGCTTCTCGGTTACTATACATATCCAATGTAAAGTATAAGTACTCCGCATGCTGAGGGGATTGTCCCTCAGTTTGAATATCATCTTGAATACTTCCTGTGAACTCCCCTCTGTTCTCCTCTGTTCTCCTCTGCCTTCTGGCAACTCCAACCTTCGTCGGACCTCTGTCACTCTGTCCTTAAGTCCTCCGAAATAAGAGGATGCAGGTATCCCAAGGGCACAGCACATATGCTGAAGCCAAGTCCTCAACTCCTCCGCATCTCCTCCGCTTGTCGTCAACAACCCTTCGCACTTAACTCCGCTTCGTCGGAGGAACCAGTTCTGACAGTAATCCCATTTGTTGCTGGCACGGTAGGCATCCTTAGCATAGTCGATGTGAAGGCATTTGGGGTATTCCGTGTTGTATCTGTCAGCACTGCCAAGTGCTTGGATTGATGATATGTAGTGGATGAGGGAGTGGATCTTGGGGACGTTGAAATGATTGCGTATGCCAAGCTCGGTGAGGACGTCCTTATGTGCATGGAACAGACTCAGGCTGTCCTGTATCGCTTGGAGAGTTTGGTCCATGTGTTGTTGGAATTGCGCATAGGAGATGAAGTCCAGAAGCGAGCGAGCCATGAGGAGGATTTTGTCTTTGGCCGCACCTGAAAGTAAACCTACGAAAACCCTCTGCATCTCCCTATGTTCCGTGCCTGTCCATTGTGAGACCGCGGAAATACCTTTCTTGAAGTGGTGAAGGCCTGGGTATTGGCCCACGGCCTGAAAGCGGGCGTCCATCTCCTTCTCACCAATAACGCCCAAGCACCACTGCACCAGGTGGTCGTGGAAGATACCTTTATGGAGTTGATGGAGGATATCGGGTGTGATGCAGGCGAAGATATCGGTGAAGGGAAGGTCTTTCCAAAAAGGTTCGAAGACTGGTCGCAAACCTTCTTTATCGAACTTCTTCGATTGCTTGTTTCTTCACTTCTGCCTCAAGGTCTTCAATGTGTCCTCCATGCTGCGGCTGGCACTTTCCTCGAGGTCGCCACAATCTTGCAATTGAACCAGACAGCGAGGGCAATGGCTCTCCTTGTTGCATCCCACAAGACATTGCTCAGGAAAGTCGGCAATGTACGCTGCGAGGATCGGATGTACTCGACACACAAAGCCGTCAGCGCAAATCATGGCCTTTCCCTGTCGACAAGCCTTGGCCAGCAGACACAATCAACAAAGACATTGTGTAGTGGAATAGACGGTACCCTGCGACAGATCATGTTTCTTTTGAAAACACTCCAGCTTTGACACAGGTAAGTAACCGATTAGGATCGTTGCATGCACTGACACCCATCTTCTGACATCTTTCGAGATGTTCCCAATCGTAAGATATACAGGCCAAGCTTTCTTGTCCCCACTGAACACAGACAGCGCTGTCTTATCGGAGGACAAGATCACCAGCACAACCACGGCACCATCAGGCAGTTTCCCCTATGCATCATCATCGGCTCGGTCGCATCTTTTGCAATCAATGGTGAGTACTTACTTGGGTTTCCCACCACTAGTCGCCCGTCCACAACTCATCATATATCCGATTATCTCCCTTTGAATCTGCATATGCATGCTCTGGAGCATATGCCATCATATCTCGCAATGCGGGATTCCCAATCAGCTCCTCCACACATTCCACCGGATCCCTTCGCCACAGTTCTACCATTTCCCATTTCATGGCCCCATCCTCGCCCATGACATCTCCCTCAACATCGATTGTTTCACACGTCCAAGCCGGGCTGGTGTATAAAGAATTGATACGTTTGAGGAAGAAGCGTGCATTATTGAATGAGACACTGCTCTTCCGCACCTACAACTCATGGGTTGCGATCAGCGTCGAGTAGGTGAGCTGTTTTTGTTTCGCTTACTTGGGCAAGCTTTAATAGCTCATCTATCTTTGTTTGGCCAAGGTTCTTCATCAAAAAACAGGCAAATTCCCATTCATCTTCATTACGGAAAGGCGCCCAATCGCCCTCGCCTTTTTCAAGTTCTGCAGCTTCCAAAGACTCGAAGACTGTCTGCTTCCTGCCTAGGGCTGTAGCAGCGGTGCCCGTGTACTGTTCAGTGAAGCGGCCAGAGGCCAGCCAGGGAGGCAAGGCCTCATTTTCTTCCTCCACTCGCGTGCGCTTTGATGGCCGCTCGCAGAGATCAGGTGGGCCAGGTTCCCTAACCGCATTAGACTGATGAACTAAGTGTCCATCCAGTGCATCAAGTGCATCATCAGGACCGTCCATACCATCGAATTGGTTCATCCATTTGTACGGTGCGTCGACATTCATCACCTCTGGCAGCTGATCGCCTTCCCCATTCAATGCAGCGAATGCCATCCGTTCAAGCTGCTTCGTCCATTGATCACAGCACATAGGCGACTGTGCAATGTGCCGCTTGATGCCCGCCTCTGTCGCTATAGGTCTCAAGCAATAGTTGCAGCGGTGGGGGGGCATGATATGGTAGGTCAGTCCGAGTATCTCTCCCAGTGTCTCCTCATATCTGTGCCCAATGTCTCACTAATTGATGGCTTTGACAATTTGCAATTTACCGGATCATATCAGATGCAATCTACGGTGGATAGGTGGCACCCCATGTCAACATTGACAAACTCCAGACCTGGATTTTCTAGGCTATCCCGTGACTGCGTCACGAATGTCTGTTGATATCTCCAAACAAGACACACGTCAACAGAAGATATAAGCCCGCTAAGTGAGTAGTGTGTCCTGCCATAGATCGTTCCAACACAAGCCAACACATTGTTCTAGCCGTACGCTCCCAGCTTCAATTACATGCAAGCTTCAACTATCGCAGGTTATCGCACCGCTGACAAAGAGAATTATAAAGGTTAGTCTACCCACACAACTGCGCAGATCGCCAGATCGCCACTGACAACGATATTTAAATAATAAAAAAAGATTCTGGTGGTCAGGTGCATCGACCATCAGAAAAAGTGAGGCAGGCAGAGTATGAACAAGAGGAGACAGCCCACCACTGTGATGCGAGGGCCCAGAAGGACTGTGAACACCATCGCTGCCACCTACGACTGGAGGAAGGGAGTGAGAACGAAGATAAGGGGAACAGTGATGAAGGGTGGGGCATCAAGGAGGATGACCTCAATGAAGATGAGGATGGTGGCACTCAGGTGGGTTGTCCCCTCAATTTTTGTGCACCTCTCTGACAGAAGGTCATTCAGTTTAGCAGCCGGCCTGTCCCCATGAGGCTTAGTATGTTGCTTAAGCAGCGCCTCATGTATAGCAACAGCAAAGTACCCAAGGTCGTGACCGGTAACATTCCTAACCTCAACACTGAAGTGAGTAACATGTATGATTATAGCAAAGTGCTATTCTCAACAGGGACAGGGAGACATGTTCTTCTCCAACGATGAAGGTGCAGGGCTGACCACACACGAACGTTCGTCGGAACGACAGATTGTCAAACAGAAGAACAGGCGCGTCGAACATGGGAGCACAGAAGGTACAGTGACAGACTCCACGAACCAGTGAGTCAGTCATGCCATCATCCAAACAAAATACCTCACTGGAATTAGGAGCGATGTTCATGCCAAGACGTGAAGGGAACCCATCAAAGAAGATGGTCCAGAGATCACCGTCATCAAGGCACAAAAACTCACGGAGCACGAAGGTCGCCCACATGCCAGGGACTACGATGACGTCACGCAAGAGTTTGTCGTCGCGGCCATTGAAGACTACCGGGCATGCCTCTGTGCCAAGTGTCCTATGCCTGACCATGTACAGGAGACTGCGCTCGTGACCACGTCTTGGGCCAAGGCGTTTCAGATCACAGGCGTTAATCTTGTGCGGACGCCCCAGCTCTCCAAACTCGTAAGTTCCTTACTGGCTGTCTCGCTATGCTACTTCTATGTTATATAGATTACCATCTGTGGCTTGCAAGTTCGCGGCGAGCTCAAGGCCAAGCTCCACCCCCTAGTTGAGGTTATGTTTAATTTCCACAGCAGCCAGACCAAATCAGCGATCAAGAAGAATCACACATTAGCGGAGGAATTGAAAGAGGGTGCAAGTTTTGCATTCAAGGTTTGGTAGTCTCCTGTTGGGCGCGCTGGGTGCAACTACTGAAATGTGGTGATTAGCATAGGGCACCCCTGCAAGATGACCGTCGTGGGTTTCTGAAGGCGCCGATCATCCAGAAGGTTATCAACACGATGTGGTTCGCGAACAAGAATGATGAAGGCATCAAACATCCCACATGGTTTAAACCATTTCCTCTCCCTGCACTGGCGTTAGTGCTGACAGCCGTAAGTCGGATTCTTCCGTATGAGTACTGAGTTGACTGTCACTTATTGTGGCTTAGATTGAGTGCTGTGTCAACGAATGGATGATTGGCACGCGCATGGATCTGGCTTTTACGGTCCAAGACTACCGCGTCACATATGGTGCCCACCTCAAGTGTCTCCAAGATTTTGATGAGGCGACAAAGGAATTTGGGGTGTTGAAGGGCATTTGTGCCAAGATTTACAAGGAGGGACAGTGAGTATCTTGTCTGCATTTGTTGCAATTACCAACTGTCGAGTTAGGATCCATTCTGGAGCGCCTGCACCTGCCACGGAGCCTCAGAACATAGTGTCAGCACAAATTATCGCAGCTGCAATTAAGGAACTGTTGGAAAAGTGTATGTTCTGCACTAATCCTGGAAGCGCCCTAGAGTACCTGCGGCCCGATAGCTCAGTGGTTAGAGCACCTGGGTATATGCCAGGAGGTCCTGGGTTCAAATCCCGGCTTGGTCATATTTTCCTGTAATTGTGCACTGCCTAAGCAACAGGGGGTTTAGTTAGCCCTGAGGTCACGCGACCCAAATTTAACAGGAACACCAGGAGGGATCGACAACTGAGGATGAGTCGGATTGATTTAAGTTATTGTTACGACCATGTCCAACTCCGGGCCTTATCCGGTTACTCAGGTCACATCGCAGCACTATAGCTCAACTCCGGTCACTCTCACTTACTCTGGTCACGGTCGCGCTAATAACTCTCCGTTAAGTGCAACCCTTGGTCTATGCCCTATTCGCTCGTTACCACACCTCACCGTTTACCCTGCCTTGACGTGAGTTCTCCGTGAACTCGATATATCCCATA
>Ga0307516_10005742_pt1 | contig 14702 bp, 24 predicted proteins | sample 19_EM_MG_FD_203310 | JGI IMG/M metagenome (GOLD analysis project Ga0307516, IMG submission 203310) | Populus trichocarpa ectomycorrhiza microbial communities from riparian zone in the Pacific Northwest, United States - 19_EM | ecosystem: Host-associated > Plants > Roots > Unclassified | place... | reverse complement strand
TGCCCCAAATGCGGCAGGTATAGTATCACCTGCAGCAGCCATTGCTGCTTCAATTGCCTCCCATGCACTCTTCAGAAGTAGATAGCCCTCATCTTGATGGTCGAGATCCTTGAAGTTTCCTGTCCACATGAGGATTAGGTTGGGAATGAGGTTGGCCCAGATGAGATGCATGAAGTCATAAGGAAACAAAGCTGGGAAAGAAAGAGAGGTCAAGCTGCTCAGAAGAGGTATGCCTTTGACACCATACATGGTTGCGAGCCAATCCGAAGCAGCTGCAGTGACAGCATTTTGAACTTCTTCAGCTTGCTGAATGAACCTCTTGTGGGTACAGAGAGGAAGCGCTGAAAGGTCATACTGACAGGGCGAGGCTAAAGAAAAGTTGTCCCGGTTCAGTGGGACATAGTGTGTCTTCAATGTATCATTTTGGATGCCCTTGATTCCACACATGCAGCATGGTAGCTTGGCATTGTGGCCTTTCATTTGCATTATTATGGAGACAGCAGGGATGTCTCCAAAAACAAGGATCACGTAGGCATGGAGAAGGAATAATGATTAAGACAAGCTGTCAAAAGCTTGGACACTGATTGCCAACTGAAGAAGTTCTTGAACCAATGGCCATAGGAAGGAATTGAAGTCGCAAGGCTTCTTTGGCCCAGAAATAATGCCCACCGATATAATATTGTCTTTCTGAAACCTTTCTTCAGGAGGCAGATTGTAGTTGAAAAGGATGATTGGCCATGCAGTTTTGGTGTGATGTTTGAATGGTCCAAATCCATCCATTGATAACCCCAGCACTATATCTCGAGGATCTGAGAAGAACCAAAATGGCAGTTTCTTGTCATCCACAACAACGTCCATAGTCAAAAGAGCACGATAATGACTGCTATCAAATACATCAGTTACTCGGAATGGATCGTACTGGTGTTTTGCTTGGTACTGGGATTTGGTTGCATATGAGGAATTGGCAGCCATGGCACAGAGGCGGGGGATGATCGGGAGGTACGTGAAATAGGCATGAGGGGTGTTGTTGGCGGTATGACATTTCAAGGAGCACACGGGACATACTGTAAGTGCTTCATATGGGCCGATATAACAAACACAGGAGTTGAGGCAGCGGTCGTATCAGATGGGCTGGAATCCAGACAAGTATTGGACACGGTTTTCTGTATATTTCCATGTATCGACGCCTGCCATAGGGAAGACATATTGGAGTTTGTTGAAAGCCTTGTCGGTGAGGCCCTCATCAATTTTGAAAGTGAATGCACGAAGAAGGGAAATATCGCTGTCGTCCAGTAGTTTCTCTTCCAAAATGAAGATCAGCTTCATGAAAAGAGGGAGGATGTGTTACACACCAAGTTCAGAAGCCTCTTTCAGAAAACCTTGACCAAGCAGGTCCTATAATGATATTCCCTCTTCACCTGGAGCTGTGCTTGTAATTCTCTGCCAGTCGGTATCCTCATCGTCTGTTTCTTCATCACCCAGAGATTCACCATCTGTGTCCATCTCGCCCGAGGGATCGTCTTCTTGGACAAGCTCCTGGTGTCCAGATCCCCAATGATTCTGGCAAACTTGGGCAAACTTGGAGGCAATATGGTTTGAGTGCCATACTGTCAATAACACATGACCATCCGAGTCACTGTCGCCCCCAGAATTGGCTGATTCTATGGGAGCAGGTTCTTCATCCATAGTGGGTAGATCATTGTCATGGTATGAGAATGCTGGGATGTCCGGATCTGGGAGGGAGGGAGATGGTGTAGAAGACCTTTGCATTTGACGAGGACATTTGCATGGCCTGCCAAGTAAATCTTCTTGGCCATAGCTTTGGTGGCATTTTTCTTTGCTAAGGACTTCACTCACAGGTTTGCAGAAAGGACATGGAGACTGATGATCCTTCTTTTTTGACCATCCAGATGACGACGCTCTGTAGATTCTGTGACTAAGTGTTTGCAACCACAAGCATAGATTCATTTGGTTTGTCGGGGCATAATATCGGAGAGAGGAAGGCAGCTAAGAAATGTCTTGTATTGAAATTCACAATAGTGGATCTCGCCAGGTAAAATGGAAAAGATCCGGGACAGCTATCAGAGGTTTCGCCACCATAAGATGGGGTGTCTACAGATGAATCTAAACTGATGACACATAGTCTAATCAGTTCACAAATAAACAGACCCAAAGTCTATGTTTGTTTATAGCCAAAGGATGATGCCGAGTCTAACCTCTGGGTGATCCGGTAGATAAGTGCAGGCCTGCACTGAAGTTGAGATTGCCAGATGTTGCAGACCTTTCGAGAGAAGATGAGGAAACATGATAAGAAGGGAGGGGTTGATGAATCCTGAAATCCTGGATGTGCAATAGATGGAGTGGCAGTGGAGATTAAGAGAATGGTAGCTGATCTTGATCTTGCTATAAAATCTGCACCGATGACGCCAAGTCTAATCAGTCCACTAATGAACAGATACAAAGTCTATGTTTGTTCGTCCGTGGTCAAGGGGCAATGTCAAGTCTAGCCCCAGGGCTATCCAACAGATGCATAGCATATGATAACCAGCACGGAAGGTGGTGAGGTAAACAATGGTAATGGAGGTGGACAGTATTGGCCATTTGTTTATATTTATTTGCAGAATGGGAAGGGTCGAGAGAGCCTGAGTCTTTGTGGTCTTCGTATTGGCAAAATAGTGCCAGTTTAAATTGAGGAACTCATAGTTCCTGATACTGCGGCATCCCTCCATACCTGCCCCTCCTCACATATGGGCCCTCTCTGCCGAACAGAGTCATTTTTGGATTTATCCTTTGACCCAACACCACCCAGCACCAACCCAATGCCACCCAGCACCAACCCAGTGCCACCTAGTGCGGGCTACAAAAGAAAACGGGAGTGCTATAAGGCCTGGATTCAAAAACAACATTGTTTCCAGCCCCTCCCAACAGACACTCCATATTGTGAAATTCCAAGCATCAACTCTCCCTTCACCAAACCTCTCCCCTCACGCCCACACAGACATTCCACCCCACTTGCCCTGTCTTCCCATATTCAACGCCAGAATCTAACCTCTGTCACAAAGCCATCAGGGCATGCATGCAGGCCTCATCTGAGGGTCGAATGATCTTGACTATGGGTCTCCGCCCCACTCTCGGCATCATGAATGCAACATTGACACTCAAACGGATGGTTGCTTTATACAAGCAATAGGATGGTCAATCGGGGTCGCACCCTCATCTGTGTGGCTGAGTCATGCAAGGAGGTGGATCTGGGGTGCAAGGAGGGGGTCTGAGATATATGGAGGAGGATACAGGACATTCAATAGTTTCTTGGACATGTTGCGAGTAGGTTCTATAGCATAAGAGTTTTGAAAGTTGGAGACTAGACCCACGGACAGGGTGCTCCTGCTGGGTTGATGGCATGAGCAGGCAAAACCTGAGCCATAAGACTCAAGGATATTGTATAGGGAATGGACCCCAGGCCTTGATGCCGAGAGTTAACAGGTGTCCTCGTATACGAGAGGGGTGATGGATGACAAGATGGGAAATGTGGAGTGGTGGGACGTTCAGGGAATGGTGGCAGATGGAGATCTGCTGCGACTGAGTCTTACTCCTCTTCTGTGTCTGCCTGGTCAGATTCAAGACCTCCCGCATCTTCCTGGGGTTGTCTGTTTTCTATTCGCCAAGGCCTGTCAGGGAATGTGGGGGGACAAGGGTGAGGAGTGGGCACCGGGTGTCCAGAGGCATCGGTATAGGTGCATGTTTTGGAGGCATAGTAGGTACTGCAATGGGAGCAATGAACAGGGGCAGATCTCCAGGACGAACCAGTTGCTGCAGGGTGCAGGGTAGAATGATGAGCAAGAATGAAATGGTAAAAGCGAGCGGTAAAGACCGACCTGTTCTGTCACAATGACGCTTGCTTTTGTGGCATGCATCGCAGGCCTGGTTGGGAGTGTGATAAGAGCATGATAAGCAAGGCAATAAATGGCCGCACCTTGGTGTGACACTTGTGTTTGGGGGCCTTCACAAGGGAGGTTGGGGATGGGGTCAGCGGTGGAATAAGAATCCATCATAAACAACAGGATGCCACTGGGCTGCAACGCCACCCAGGGCTGGTGACAAAGGATCTGTTGAGTCATAGTTGAGGAAGGATGCATTGCCGCTGGAATTCTCATTTGCTTTGGTTGCATCTCTGCTGTGCATGCACATGGGAGAGGCCACACGTGGTGGTGGGGAATCTTCAGGTGTGGGGGGACAAGAGGGAGATTGGCCTGCCAGAGGTTGCGAGTTCCAAAGATTTTGATGTGACAAGATATCCTGTGAGTTATATTGTTGAGGGATCTGCGAAGAGAGTAGGTTTGTGGAACTCGATGATGGAGATCAACCTTACCTCGTCATTTTTCATGATGCGAGAGAGGGCTTCAAGTAGCTAGGCAAGTACAGAGGAGGGTGTTTTGAGGGCTGGAGACGGCATGAATCTGGCAGAAAAGTCTGCACCGATGATGCCAAGTCTAATCAGTCCAAAAATGAGCAGACGCAAAGTCTATGCTTATCTGTGGTCAAGGGGTGACACAAAGTCTAGCCCCAGGGCAGTCCAGCAGATGTGTAGCATACAGCGGCTAGGGTGGAAGCAGCGATGGGAACAATGGTGGGCTTCAAGTAGCTGGACAAGTACAGAGGAGGGTGTGTAGGTGTTGAGGGTGTTTTGATGGCTGGAGACAGCATGAATCTGGCAGAAGAGTCTGCACTGATGACGCCAAGTCTAATCGGTCCAAAAATAAGCAGACACAAAGTCTATGCTCATCTGTGGTCAAGGGGTGACACAAAGTCTAGCCCAGAGCAGTCCAGCAGATGTGTAGCATACAGCAGCTAGGGTGGAAGTGGCGATGGGAACAATGGTGGCAGCGGCAGTGATGGGACGATAGTAGTAGTGGCAATGGAAACAATGGTGGTGGCAGTGGTGATGGGAACAATGGTCATGGCAGTGATGGTGTGGGAAGAATGGTTGAAGGCGGCAAGGGGAATAATGGTGGAGGAAGATGGCGGAGTTGTTTGTGTTCATTTGGCAACAGCTTTGCCTACAGAACATTGGACTTAGAAATGTTTGTTGAACAACAAGTGTGGGAACATTACCGCTTATGTCACCATCACCATCACCATCACCATCTCGTTCTTTTCTTCCTCATCTTTTCCGTCTCTCTCCGTCTTCGACACTCATAGGATCACACAGGTCAAGGTATGTATTTTATTTCTTTTGGGTTAAAACTTTTTCCAATCTCAACCTTTTTAGCTTGCTGCTTCCCGACAAATCTGTAATGCAAGTCTCCTTTCCCTCGTCCCATTTTCAGTAGGATCACAGGCTAGACTTTGCGTCGCCCGTGTTTCCTAAAGACTTAGACTTTGCGTCGGTCTTTTGAGACTAGACTCTGCGTGGTCTCTCTGATCTATTGGCCGTAACCCACCTGACTCAAACAAACCTTTCAGTACCGTCGTCTACAAGTCACCAAGCGCGAAAGGTGTGTTATTTTCACTGTTATTTCTTTTTCTAACTGAACCTTTTAGCTCACCACTTCCTGACAAATTGCTTTCAATGCAAGTGTCACTCCCTTCTTCCCATTTTCGGTTCAGGAATGCGAGCTAGACTTTGCATCGCCTGTGTTTCCTACAGACTTAGACTTTGCATCAGTCTTTTGAGACTAGACTTTGCATCGTCTCTCTGATATCCCGATCGTCATTTACCTGACCTCAAAAACTTTCAGCCCTGTCGTCCTCAAGTCTCCAACCCCACCTCCCCCCCCTCGCTTAGACTCTATGTCGTTTCGCTATTCCACCGGTCGTTACTCTTTTCAAGAACTATCCCCAGTCTTACTATGACAAGATGCAACTCCCAAGCCCCAGCCTCATCTAGTTCTCAGCCCTACAGTGTGTATTTCCATCCCACCTCCCCCGCATTGCATTAACTCATCCTTTTGCAGATTATTTTGGTCCATTTGATGGCAAAGCTGTCTGCAACTGAAAGACCTGGGTTATTTCCACACCGAATCAAGATACCATCCCCACTCCACCTTGGGGAGAGTGCAAAGTTCGTCTACTGGCTGATTTGTGATATGGATTAGACAACCACACTCTATGGCCACAAGCATTTGTCTCCATGTATCCACATCTTGCCGCCATCCCATGCAAGCCAAAGGACCCCAACCACCCCCTCTCCATCATGTGGTGGAACCCTATCATGTCTGACTTCACGCCATGCCCCAACTCTCTTGTCAAGGGTCTCAGTCAACTTTCACCCTCTCGCTATGAGGCTATGCGCAAATGCCATCGTGAAGTTGACGCCCGTGTCCGTGCTTATTTGGAGGCACTGGACAAGCTGAAAAATCTCCTTATGAACCTGCTACAAATTATGAAGCACACCAGCTACCGCATGTGCTCTCTCCAGATGCCTTTCTATGAAATGTCATTTGGTGTCACGGAGTTCCAGAGATACTTTCTGGAAGTCCTTGGCCTAATTGATTTTTTGGAGATCTATCAGCCATGCATGGAGGGGCGCGCACCTTGTGCGGACTGCCTCAGTGCTTTCACCAATAACGCCCTCTATGCTCAGCAGTTGTTCAATGCCAGTCTTCCCGTCTACTTGATCCAGAAATATGACACCTTCGCCGTAAATGACCCTATCATACTCAATGTCATCTCGCTTCTCACTCCCACTGATCTCGTCCTCGAGGAATCCAATCCCCCTTTCCCTGTCATCTATCAAGGTTCTACCATGGATCATAAGAAGCATGCCAGTGTTCACAGGTATTCCTGGACATGGATGGTCTACAGTGACTCTTTTGGTGACAAGGACAACACCTTGGATCCTCTTATTGTGGGCCAGCATAACAGTGATTCTGCTTCAAGGATGGTATCCATGTCTGATTTACTCCAACCATGGCCCCCTGTCCAATCAATGTCTTCTCAGGCCCTTGCCTCCTCATCGCGTTCTTCGCTTGCCTCTTCCTCGTCACGCTCTTCGCTTGCCCCTTTCTTGTCTCGCTCAAAGGCTGCTGGTAAGTCCACATTTCTTTCATTCCTCTCAAACACTCACCCAGTCCAACAGAGCACAAGCCATATTCGCAGATAGCAAGATGCCCTGGAATTTCTGGTGGCCGTAACAAGTTTTGTGACCCCAAGAGCATCTACATCCCCCATGTCATGCAACTGTGGGCAGATGCCCTTGCAGCAGTTGATACATCACCAGAACACCTTATTGAACAAAGCAAGACTGAGCTGCGCTTTGGGCATTATGCCCTTCCAGACCCTGCACTGCTTGTTACACCGGCTGACGACATAAAGAAACTTGCATATATTTTGACATTGTTGCATGCCCGTCCTGCCCTGCTGTACTGCCTGAAGAGGCAGCAGATAATAGCACTCTCTAATCAAGCATGGCAGGACTTTCTCGAGATGGGGTGCAGTGATAAGCAGAGGAATGACACTGCAGCAGCTGCGCGTTGAGAAGAAATTTGCAAAATGATGGGAGAGGTTTTGAATACTCCTGGTGTATCAGAGGCCTCCCCCAATGCAAACTTGCACCCAGTTTGTTGGGAAGGGGAAGAACTGGCTTGTGACAAGTTACCCAGGATGCCTCTGGTCTGGGAGATTTTGTGGGAACTATATGAGCTCAATTTTCACATCCAGCTCTCTAGTTTGGATCAGCGTGCATCCACAGAGCCTATGGATCCAGCGAGTCATATCCAACGGCTTCAGGCATGCTTTCCTGACAGTGACTTTTCTTTCATCAAGATATCATATACAGACACCGGTCTCATTGCCAAGGATTGGAGAGAGTGACTCTCTTGCATCCTGGCCTTCGTGAATATGATGTTTTCCTGGAGGGGGCCAAAGCCAACAGTCTTCGATTCTTGACTCCACCCTCCTGAAGACTTTTTGCATGAACAGGCATTGGAGCTGGAGCGTGAAGTGGCTTGGTTCTATATGCAAACTTTTTTCAACTACTTTGGCCAAGCTTCTCTTATTCCACATTGCATCTTACCTGCCATATGATTACTATTGTTTGTTTTTTTTCTATCTTTTGGACAATCTCATCACATTGTGTCTTGAAATGGAGGAGCAAAAGATATGTAAGGATTTTGTAAGAGTCGTGTTACTGCTACTGCTGATTGTACCGTCTAGGAGCTCATCTTTTTCTTCTTGGCATGATTTCACGATTGCACTCATGACTACTATTCAGGTTGAATGTGGGATTAACCAGACTTCCCCCGACAAGCTGGATATTGACAGTATTGTTTGCCTATCATTGCAACATGAATGAGCAGGCCATTGTGGAGGAACCCGATCATTTACCATTGATTTTATCCAGGTCAGCCCCACTGGATTGGTATTGTACTCCTCTGCTGACGTCTGTGTATCAACATCTTTGTGAGAAGGTTCTGTCATGATGCATTAAGTATTTCTCAATTTGAATAAATCACTGAGAAGTCATAATATACCTTTCTTAATGTCAACATGCCTGTTGATGTCAGTCCAGTACGACTGATTCTCCGGTAGGCCGAGCTGATTGTAAGGAGGTCCCTCCGATTCTTCGCAAAAATCGCTTTTGTCAGAGGCAACAACGATGGCATTGACATCACAATCGTCAGATTCAGGTTCGGTAACACTCCCTTTGATGCAGGCTATGCTAATTGCATCATCATAACAGGGGACATGGCCAGGGGGGGTCCCAATGATGACAAGTGGGGTTCTCTTGATATGGGCACACATCTGTGGTGAGTCTATTTCATCCAATGCTTTTTCAAGCTTCTTATATACCTACCAGTTTTGTTTCTTTCTGGAACTAAAGATAGCCCAGCTCCCTTTGCGCTACATCCCTAACATACTGGATGATGGCCAGGAGCCTGGTATTGGCTGTTTATAAAGATCCGATTGAATTATTTGGACATCTTCAACACCTCATCCCTAGTTGACATGCGTTTCTGGGAATCATTTCGGAGTATCTGAGACAGGTATGCTCTGTTCATTGGTGGAAACATCGGCTCAAGATCCGTTCTGCAGGAACTGGAACTTCTTGTGTGGAAAAACAATAATCTATCTCGGAAAAATTGTTGAATATGATCCTGGTGGATGGAATTGTAAAGCTCCTGAATGTCTACACTGCTAAGTCCACCTTCATAATTCCTGCACCCAATACATATAATAGCTTGTTCTCAAGATATGTCCCTCATTCGCCTCCTCCTACACAAGTCTTCTTTCCACTGCCCCACCCCTCACAACCATGTCGAACAAAAAGCCCAAGAAGTCTCAGGCTGCGAAAGAAAACCTTGCACCACCCAAGGCAGGCAAGAGTGTGAAAGCTGCTGAGAAAGCTTGAACCACCTTGAAAGGTTGTCGCCCTGCTCCCTCATCGGCGAAGTCTGATTTTTTTGCAGAGACCCTCAAGAAGGTAAAGACCATGATCAATCCCAAAGTTCCAAACAAAGGTTTGTCTAAAATTTGTCTATAATTTCCATTTGATTACTTTCTCTACCAGGAGCTGGTCTTCATGCAAGCAAGACTGATAATACAACTGGTAAGAACCCCAGAAAGAAGACCTCCAATCCAATGGACAAAGATGAAGAATTGGCCCAGCTTCGTGGTACATACCATGCACCTCCCATTTTTTATAATTCACATATTATACAAATGCAGCCCGAATTGAGCTCTATGAGAAGGAAATACAGGGCTACCGAACAACTGCTACAATGAACAATGCCATGGAAACCAAGATACCCTGCTCTTTGACTGCCCATAAATTCAATCTTCAGGAGAAGATGAATCTCGGAAGTAACACAAGCCTATTCAAAGCAATTCAGATGAGTGCTTCTTCTCCATTAGTGCCATTGTTCTAATTGCTGGCTAGCGTACCGTGAGACGCCACGTTGACAGGGCCGGACTCGACCATTCTATCATATGGCACCAATAGCCAAAGAAAGACATTGTCACAATTTGCAACCTGGTGAGCTTTCGACTCTTTTTACCCTACATACTTTACTGAAATCCAGTCAGGCGAGAGTGGAAGAGCCATATCTCGCATGGTTTGCTCACAGTTGAGCAACTGAAGAATTCATCAAAATCCTCCTCAAAAACTGGTGCAACTACTTGGCATCTCTAGCCTGCAAGAATGGCATGTTCAACCAAGGAAATGGTGGGAGAAAGGAGAATGGGAAGAAGACGAAGATGAAGAGGATGGTGACAAGGAAGAGGAAGAGGAAGAGGATGGTGACAAGGGCAAGGATGAGGGCATGCATGAGACCAGGGACAGGGTTGGGGATGGGAGCGAGGATGAGGGTGGGCATGGGGATGGGTATGAGCTTGAGCATGGGGGCGAGTACGAGGGCGAGGATGAGTATGAGGATGAGACTGAGGACGAGAATGGGGAAGAGGATGAGGACGGAGAAGGGATGAAGGCTGTCACCACCACCCGCACAATTCGTGCCAAGGCCATCTGCCAGTGTAACAAGGCTGGCTCCGACAGTGATGATGTCAGTGCGGGTACCCGTGTGTGCAACGTCAGTAGGAAAAAGGTCAAGAACACCATTGATGAGGGCAGCTGGGGATCGGAGCATGATGCCAATGTCGAGTAAAGGTATGTTTTTTGGTTTCTCCATCATGCTACACAATGGTTCATCTTTGTCATCTTCAATAGTAAATTTATGTCGTGCACATCCAAATTATATCACATAGCTCCCATTGAAATTGTCTGTTTTTTATTTCTCTTTTGTACTTCATTCTTGCCATATTGAATATAGTAAATTCATGTTATATGTCCAATTATATGCAACTAGTGGGGCATTTTTAATACATTCTATTTGTTGGAAAAATGTGTGGTATTCAGACTGAGTCTCAATTGGAATTTGAGGTGACCAAGATGGTAAATTGTGCAAGATAATGGTCTAATTTTAATTAAGACACAAAAAACATGTGAAATTTAATTATATGTTAAAGTAATGAATACTTCAAAAACTATACAAGTTTTGTCCAACTAACTGATGAATTTTTAGGTTCTTTTTATCTCACAAAACTATTGATTTTCAGCCCTTTAATAAGGGAGTGAATTGGCTAATTATTCATCATTTGGTGGCTAAATTACTTGATATTTAATGTAGGAAACCACTATGCTGAAATTTGTATCCTTTAAGTTCCACAGTGACAGCAAAGAAGACCTTACTTGGCAGCCCACGCAAACATCCTCATCAATTGCGAAAATCTCCAACACCTCCAGATGTGGACATCCCGATGTTTACAGATATAGATGAAGAACCCACCCTTGCAGAATCAGCCAATTCCAGGGGTGATGGTGACTTGGACAGTCATCTGTTGTCGACAGTATGGCGCTCAAACCGTATTGCCTCAAAGGTTGCCCAAGTTTGCCAGAACCGTTGGAGATCTGGGCACCAAGAGCTCATCCAAGAAGACACTTCCTTGAATAAGGTGGATACGGCTGGTGAATCCCTGAATGATGAATCCTCAAATGAAGCAGATACAGCTAGCGAATCTCCGAATGATGAAGAAAAAGATGATGAGGACACCGACCACTGGAGAATTATGAGTGCAGTCCCAGGTGAAGAGGGAATGTCATTGTGGGATCTACTTGATCAAGGTTTTCTGAGAGAGGCTTCCAAACTTGGTATGTAACATGTCCTTCCACCTTTCACAAAGCTGATCTTCATTTCAGAAGAAAACCCTTTGGATGATAGCGATATATCACTTCTTTGTGCATTTGCTTTCAAAATTGACGAGCACCTTACCAACAAGGCTTTCAATAAACTCTGATATACCTTTCTCATGGCAGGCATTGATACCTTGAAACGTACAGAGAATTGCGTCCAATACCTGTCCAGATTCCAACCCATTCAATATGACCACTGCCTCAACTCCTGCATCTGTTATGTCAGCCCATACAAAGTGCTCACAGAGTGCCCCATGTGCTCCTTGAAACACCATGCTGCTGACAATACCCCTCACACCTATTTCATGTACCTTCCAATCATCCCCCACCTCCATGCCATGGTTACTAATTCTTCATATGCAACTAAGTCCCAGTACCAAGCAAAACACCAGCATGATCCATCCCAAGTAACCGACATGTTTGATAGTGCCCATTATCATGCTCTCTTGACTATGGATATTGTAGTGGGTGATGAAAGACTGCTCTTTTGGTTCTTCTTGGACTCTCGAGATATAGTGCTGGGGCTATCAACAGATGGTTTCGGACCATTCAAACACTGTACCAAAACTGCATGGCCAATCATCCTCTTCAACTACAATCTTCCTCCTGAAGAAAGGTTCCAGAAAGATAATATCATATCAGTGGGCATTATACCTGGACCAAAAAAGCCTGGTGACTGCGATTCCTTCCTATGGCCATTGGTTCAAGAGCTCCTGCAACTGGCAATTGGTGTCACAGCTTTTGATGCATTGTCTAAAACATCATTCCGCCTCTGTGCCTACTTATTTCTTGTTTTTGGAGACATCCCTGCTGTGGTGATGATAATGTGAATGAAAGGGCACAATTCCAAGTTACCATGCCGCATATGCGAAATTCAGGGTATCTGGAATGATACATTAAAGACACACTATGTCCCATTGAACCGGGACAACTTCCCTTCAGCCTCACCCTGCCAATATGATCCTTCTGCACTTCCTCTTCATATCCACAAGATGTTCATCCAGCAAGCCAAAGTGTTTCAAAATGCCCCCACTGCTGCTGCTTCGGATCGGCTCATGAGTAAGTATGGTGTCAAAGGCATCCCGCTTCTGAGTAGCTTGACCTCTTTGTCTTTCCCTCCTTATGACTTCATGCATCTTATCTGGGCCAACCTTATTCCCAACCTCATCCTCCTGTGGACAGGAAAATTCAAAGATCTCAAGCATCAAGATGAAGACTATCTACTTCTGAAGAGTGCATGGGAAGCAGTCGGAGCAGCAATGGCTGCTGTGGGTGATACTGTATCTGCTTCATTTGGGGCCTGACCTCCTGATCTTGCTTTAGACAGATCCCATATAACTGCCAAAATGCATTCTATTTGGACCATGTTCTTTGCACCTACTTTACTATGCTGTCAGTTTCAAAAACCACGATTTTATAAACATTTTCTCTGTCTGGTTCACCTGCTCAAGCTTTGCATGGAATTTGAACTAACCAAAGAACAAATTGATGAACTCGAGGAAGGATTCAAGAGTTGGGTCAAGGACTATGAGCGGTATGTCGAGTCTCCTGTATTTTCCTCCTATCAATTGACATCTCCCCAGCTTCTACTATCAACATGACCCCCTCCACATTGTGGCATGTCCCATCACGATCTATGCACTACTCCACATAGCCCCCAGCATTCGAGTTGCTAGGCCTGTCTGGGTGTATTGGGCATTTCCAATGGAATGCTATTGTGGCAAACTATTACTAAATATCAAGAGCCACCACTATCCATACAAGATTCTTGATCACTATGTCACTGTCCAGGCACACTTAACACAGATCGAACTATTATATAACCTGTATGATGAGCTGTCTCTTCAACCACTGCCAACCCGCTGTCATAACTTCTCACTCCCTTGGTGTAAGTCCATCCAACCCTTTGATATAACATTCCTTACATGGCTCACAGATCTGTCTTATGTCCTCGCGCCACCCCGGAGATCTTCAACTCTTCCTCCTGGTCTATAGACAAAATTGACAGTGGCTTTAGCGACTTGGTTCACAAAAACTGCATCTGCAATCCACGAGCTCATACCCTGAATGATCAAGGTTGTCGAATATGGCTGGATACACCGATTGGATGGAGGTGATAACATTCAAGCATGGGAGCTTGTACCTCTTGCTGCTGATGGATGAGACATGTCATTTGTTCGAGTATGTCAGACATACTATTTATACATATGCATTTATACTCAATCTCTTATTTTTTAATCTCAGTATCAACTCGACGTGGATATCTATGCTCATATAAAATGAAAAAACCCAAGTTCAAATTGCACAACTTCTTCGGGCAGCTCCTCAGAATCTTCATCGTCGACATGCCAGACTCTCTACAAGCCACAGAGAATTTGGAACAAATAACACGGCAGGGTGAGGAGGATGAAGATTTGAGTCCAAAACAATAGGTATATGCTGTCATTCACTCAGTGAAGGTCATTGAGATGGACAACTTTGGTATCAACTACTATGAAGAGCTGGGATCCATCGAGGTTGTGGATCTCAGCACAATCCAGTGTGTCATTGAGCGGATATGCAACTGTGACCGTTGGATTAATATAGATTGTAGTGGGTGGTCTGGATCGCACCTCACCTTGTGACAACAATTTCATGCAGAGAAGGAAACAGGACTAGACCAGGATAGGAGTGGGGATGTGGATGGTGGACTGGCCCATGGCAAGTGTGCCACCACCAACTATTTTGAGAGAACTGTTGAGGTGGGGGTGGAAAGAGATGTGTGGTATGGCCATGATATTACTTGGTATTGGAGGGGACGAATGCAAGATGGGTGCATCCAGTCAATCGACATGTCCTCAGCCTAAATACAATTTGCCTAATAACAAAGACATTTCACTGCTTTCTGATATGTTTTTAAGCTTGACAAAATTTGATCTGTAATGGCCGAAAATGCAACCAACAAAGTTTATATCTCAAACTTGCTGAAAATCACATGTACTTGAATTGATGGATGAAATTCACCCTTGCTTGAAAA
>Ga0307516_10005741_pt1 | contig 14704 bp, 14 predicted proteins | sample 19_EM_MG_FD_203310 | JGI IMG/M metagenome (GOLD analysis project Ga0307516, IMG submission 203310) | Populus trichocarpa ectomycorrhiza microbial communities from riparian zone in the Pacific Northwest, United States - 19_EM | ecosystem: Host-associated > Plants > Roots > Unclassified | place... | reverse complement strand
CTCGGAGTATGAAGCTCCGTCAAACTTCCCTTTAACCTTCCGGGCCACCTCAGGCCGGACTTGTCGGCTTGGCACCGGCACTGCTAGGAGCGCGGCGAATGGCAAACAGTCTCACGTGCAGCGGGTATCCGCGCAGTGCTGTTCCGAGGTTATTGCCTGAGGGCGGTAACCGAGGATGATGCCAGCGTACCTGGGTTAGGGTCACACAGATAGAGTATATAGCTGTATGTTAGATATAATGAATACAACTGGAGTAAGTCGCTACCCCTAGAATGCGGATGTGATTTAAGGCTTCACTGCGATTTTCAGTGCTGTGACAGCTGCGTCTGAATGCAGTCGCATTGACAGCTGCATCTCGACGCGTGGTGCCGTGACAGGCATCGTCCGGTCGCTGTTCGCCATGACATTCTTCGTCCGGATGACGCTCGCTGCGTCCAGATGGCAGATGCCCTGACACTCCTCGTCCGGAAGGCATATGCCATGGCAGTTGCGTCCGAACGCAGTCACCTTGACAGCTGCGTCCAGAAGCCAAACGCCCTGACACTCCTCGTCCGGAAGGCATATGCCGTGGCAGTTGCGTCCGAACGCAGTTGCCTTGACAGCTGCATCCAGAAGGCAAATGCCCTGACACTCCTCGTCCGGAAGGCAGATGCTGTGGCGTGCATTGTCCGGAAGGTATCTGTCATGGCATGCGTCGTCCGGATGACATTTGCCTTGACAATCTGCGTCCGTAAGACTCGCACACAGTTCAGAAGGCAAATACCCTGACACTCCTCGTCCAGAAGGTAGGTGCCGTGGCACGCGTCGTCCAGAAGGCAGTTGCCGTGGCGCGCGTCGTCCCGACGACATTTGCCTTGACAATCTGCGTCCGGAAGGAAAATGCCCTGACACTCCTCGTCCGGAAGGCAGATGCCGTGGCGCGCATCGTCTGGAAGGTATATGCGTGGCATGCGTCGTCCGGACGACATTTGCCTTGACAATCTGCATCCGTATGACTCGCGCTGCTTCAGAACGCAAATGCCCTGATACTCCTCGTCCGGAAGGTAGATGCCGTGGCACGCGTCGTCCGGACGACATTTGACTTGACAATCTGCGTCCGTAAGACTCGCACCGCGTTGAGAAGGCAAATGCCCTGACACTCCTCGTCCAGAGGGCAGATGCCGTGGCACGCGTCGTCCAGAAGGCAGATGCCGTGGCGCGCGTTGTCCGGAAGACATTTGCCTTGACACTCTGTGTCTGTAAGCCACGCGCTGTGTCCAGAACGCAAATGCCCTGACACTCCACGTCCAGAAGGTAGATGCCGTGGCACGCGTGGTCCGGACGACATTTGCCGTGACATTAGTCGTCCGGAAGGCCAATGCGCTGGCCATCTCTGTCTGGTGCACATATGCACAGGCGTTTCTCGTTCGGAGCGGCATGTGCGCTGACATGTGTCGTCTGGGCGGCGAATACCTTGCCAGTTTGCGTTCCGAGCGTCTAGACGTTTCAGTCGCATATTTAGCGTCCGGATGCAGCCCCTGCATCTGGACGCAGAATTTTTTTCCTGATGGATGCCTCTGTTTGGTCAGGCGATCAACCACCACGCAAATGGCATTGAATCCTTTTGATCGCGGTAGGCCCGTAACAAAGTCTACAGAGATGTGTTGCCATGGCCTTTGCGGTACCGACAACAGTCGCAGGACTCCATACGGCGCATGGCGTGTAGACTTCATTCGGCGGCAGACATGGCAGTTCCATACATAACGATCGACATCCTTCCTTATCGACGGCCAGTAGTATCTTCTTGCGAGCAATTCCCGCGTTTTGGTATGTCCTGGATGACCCACGGCAGGAGGGTCCTGATGGTCCTGCAGTAGTCGAAGCCGAAGCAGTACATGGTCTGGTACGTAGATGCAATCCCAGTAGATAAACCTGCCGTTTCTTTCCTTGCAATCGGCTAACGATATTTCCTTTCATTGCCTGGCACCGTTCCAGAGTAATCCTAGTATCTGCTCTGGAAATGGGTCAGCTGGGTAGGCTTCGGCGAGTAAGGTGGATATCCGTCTAGCGTCCGTGACGTGGTAATGTTCGGCGTTTGGCTGTCCAGCGTCGATCCGTTCTGCACCCGGAAAGTCCATCCGTCCGGCATCTGGTTGTTCGGCATCCGGAAAGTCATTGGCCAGCAACTTCATGCCACGATCCCGATGCAAGTCCGACAGGTTCTAAGGTTTCAAAACGGCATTCTGGTTGGCAAGCAGTCTTTCATCCCCCTCCTTAGGGAGATCTCCTGATCTCCAAGTCAAGGCGTCCGGCTTTCCTGCTGCTTTTCCTGGCCGATACGTGATCCTGAAGTCAAAACGCGAAAGGAATTCGGACCATCGGGCATGTCGACAGTTCAATAGTTTCGTACTTATGAAGTATTCCAGGTTCTTATGATCGCTCATTATCTGGATTGGGTGGCGCGATCCCTCCAAGTGGGGCCTCCATTCCTCGAATGTCCAGACGATTGCAAGGAGTTCCTTATCGTAGATTTCATAATTGCATTCTGCAGGGCTGTGTTTTTTCGTGTAAAAGGCCACCACGTCCAAGATACCTTCGTCGTCTTACTGAGAGAGGATACCGGCCGAGACATAATCTGAAGTATCGGTTGCGACTAATATTTCTGGGTTGTAGTCAAACTGGCGGAGAATGGGGACCGACGTGAACGCTTTTTTGAGGAGATCGAAGGCTGCCTGCTGCTCGGGCCCCCACACAAATGGAACGTATTTGCCTCCCTCCTTTTTCGTCATTCTGGTCAAAGGCGTCTCCACTTTCGAGTAATCTTTGATAAATCGTCTGTAGAAGTTGGCGAACCCAAGGAACTATTGGACATCTGTAACATTTTTCGGGGTTACCCAACCCCAGATGCAGGACACCTTCTCCGGATCCATCTGGATTCCCTTGGTGGTCATGATGAATCCCAGATATTTCACTTCCTGCTCATGAAAATGACATTTCTCTGGCTTCAGGTGTAGTCCTGCCTGCGACAAAGCTTGCAACACCTTGTACACCTGTTCCTTGTGTTCCTTCAAGGTATTGCTGTGTATGAAGATGTCTTCGAGGAATGCAGTAGAGAAGCCATCGAGGTAGGTACGGAGCACATCATTTATAAGCGCCTGGAAATCGGATGGTGCATTCATCAACCCGAATGGCATAACCAATGATTCGAATAACCGTAACACTTCTGGAATGCCGTCTTCTACTCTTCACCTTCAGCCATTCGTACCAAGTTGTATACACTGCGAATGTCCAGAGTCGTGAAGTATTTGGCCTTTGACAACCATTTCAATGTTTCTTGCAGCAACGGCAGTGGGTAACAATTCTTGATAGTTCCTTCATTCAGCCCGCCGTAATCAACACACAACCGTAGGCTGACGTCAGTCTTTTTGACGAAGAGAATTGGTGAGGCCATAGGGGAGAACGAAGCCCTAATGAATCTCTTGCTCAAATTCTCCTCCAACAATTCCTTTAACGTCTGCACCTCAGTTCTGGACATCCAGTATAGCGGGCCAAAGGGAGGCGCGTATCCCTCTCGCAAGGGAATCTTGTGGTCATAAGGCCGCTGGGGTGGTAGGTTCTTTGCCAAGGCTTCTGAAAATAATGTTAGGAACTTGTGATATTATGCTGGTATGTTTTCTTTCAGGTCCAGTTCCTTCTTTTTCTGCTCCATCCCAAGCGCTTGGTTTATTTCATATAGGGAAATCGAAAAAATCGTCAATTTTTGATTATACGCCGTTCGTCAGAATGCCTGGCCTCCGATAGGAGAAATCCCTATTGGATTGCTCATTTTCGGTAATCCGGCACTCGTTTCCAGCAATCCGGCGCTCAATTCCAGTGATCGCGTGCTCATTCCCGGAAATAGGTCGCTCAAATCTGGCGATCGGGCGCTCATTCCCAGTGGTCCGTCGCTCAAATCTGGCGTATTGTCCTTGCGATCATTAACTTGGTTCTGAAAACGGGAATTTGGGAGACGTAAATGACCGGGCCCTGAATTCGCTGGCCCCCGCGCTTACCGCTGGCTCCTCATGAGCTACTTTTGGCGTGAGAGAATTGGCGTGAACAATGGTCGGTCTCCGGTTGCAGTGCAAGGTACAATATTTCGACCCAAATGTCAGGGCACGGTAGCTGAACCGAATGGCCACATCGTGCAGCTCCACCCACAGGATGCTCAGTACAACAGGGTAGTGACCAAGCTTTGTGACGAACATCGGTAATATTTCATAGTGTTTGAAGATAGATAGGTGGGTGTTGGCGTGATGGGTGATGTCACCCGAGGATGTAGGGCAGCCATCGATGACTTCGAGACTTCTAGGATACTGGCGTGGTGTGAGGGGTAATTGGTGATGGCGGGCGAGGTCTTTGTCTATGAAAGCGATTCCAGTGGCTCCACAGTCGATCAGGGCGTGAGTAGCAATGGTTTTATTGCCGAAAGAAAGCTTGCACAAAACCACAAGATGCCTTCCTTCCTTTACTATCTCCGAAACTGACAAACTAGACATATACACTGGTGTGGAAAACGAAAAAGACTTGCCCAGTATATGACCAACAACAGTACCATCAAGCGGCTGTTGGTCTAAGCATTTCCTGACTGGCCTTGACCTCCTCCCACGCTTTGACCTCCATTAGCTTCATTGCCATAGAAAGGATTCGGATACAAGTTCCAGTTCGGATTATTGGTGGGAGTTGGAGTCAGATTCGGGTTTGCATTCAGGAGGTTCTGATCCTGCTAGAACATGGTCTGAGCGGCTGCGGAACGGAAAGGATTTCTGTTCTTGTTTGGGCAATGGCGAGTCATGTGGCCCACTACTCCGCAGTACAAGCAGCGACCTTCATGCAGTCTGGCCGTACGTTCTTCCTCTGAGATCTTCCCCCGTCCTCCCATGGTGCTAAGGTCCATAGCATCAGGGTGTGGGGCCTGACTAACACGGCTCAGAGGTGGGTTGGCGGTGTGAGTAGCGGTGTTGGCCGGGGCACGTGATTGGGCATGACTCTGGGGAATGCACTGTTGCTTATGGTAGGATCGCCCTTCACTGAGGTGGATAGCGTGGAACTCGGAATCCGTTTCTTGGCAAACAACCACCAGTTCATCAAAGGTCAGTTTCTTCGTCCTTCCAAATAACAATCTGTGTAGGTCATGAGACATTCCTTCACGCAGGATATCCAACTTTGCGTCTGCATTCCAGTTGAGCTTTGACACGAGCATGTGAAATTCGGCAAAGTACGCGTTAAACTCTTTCTTACCCTGCTTGAGGTTGGCAAGTTTGGCACGGGCAGTGGCAAAGGGGTCGGGGTCGCCGTAGGCGTTGTGGAGAATCCGGATAATGTCTTCGGCATCCTCCAACTCCATGGTCTCTCCCTTAATGAAGCAGAGGACTTGGACCTGTGCCCGACCTTGCAGCCAGTTGAACGTGTATGCCATTCGGATAGCTGGAGGCGGGAAACATATAGGGTCGCTGAAGAGTTTAAGACGTAGCTGGGCAACAAATCCTTCGAGGGTGTCACGGTTGCCATCGTATACGGGGGGGTCGGAGATCTTGTCACCCCGGCTGTGAGTGGGCGTATTGCAAGAGGCTAGTCGGTCTGCAACTCATCTGGACCAAGCCAATTGTTCCTCCGAATCGTCGATACGTCAGGCTGGATATGCAGCAGGTGCGTCGAAGATTTCCTTGACCAACTGCTTGACATTGGCGAAGGCAGAGTGCAAGGTGGCATCTGCTGCAAAGGCACCGCTAGTCGAGATGAAGCGTAACTTCTCAAGGAGGTCGGCGGAAATTTCGAGGTAGACAGGGTGTGCTGGCTGGGACAATTCTCCTGACATCTCGTCTGCTATGGACAAGGGATTCTTGAGGAATTCGAGGGGTTCTTGAGTGGTTTCGGGTGTTCTTCCACCACTGGGAGAGTTTGGCTCATGCAACAAAGTGTAATGGCACAGGGTCAGGTGGGCTACCGGTATCAGAGAGGACAAGGGTAGCGGCGAGCGGACGGTGCACAGCAATGACAGGACAGGGACGGAGCGCAGCGAGCGGTCAGCACGCAGCATGGACAGGACAAGGACGGCAGTGAACGGGCAGTGCGCAGCGAGCTGGCCAAGGACAGGACAAGGACAGCGCGCAGCAAGCTGGCCAAGGACAGGACAAGGATGATGTGCAGCGAGCGGGCAGTGCACTGCAAGACAGAGGGTTGTGGGGAAGTACTAATATTCTTCTAGCGGGGAAACAAGGGAACAGGTTGTTGTGTGAGAAAGGAAAAGGAAGGGAAAGAAGTGCACGACGGCTGCTTAAAAGGATATCCGTCACCCGCATGGCATCACTCCACATTCCCTCGCCCGTACAGCATCACTCCACATTCCATCCTCCTGCATTCCAGTCGCCGTCAAGGGTCTAGGCCCATCTTGTACGCACTGTGACATCAAGCCCATCTGGGGTTGCGCAATATCTAGGTATTGTGCATGAATACTTCCTCTTCGTACAAGGGAGAAAAACTGATAGGGACATGGCACTGATTAATAGGTATGGACCTAGAAGATCCTTGATTTGGGCGCTTGCGAACGATGTTCGTTTGTACCCCCTTGGAGTCGTCGTCACCCTTGTGGGCTTGTTTGGAATTCTCACTGGCTAGACACCTTATGAGTGTCTATATGATGTGCAAGTTCACCTCCCTAGTAGCTTCCCGTAATGCTTGGTGACGTCGATACAAGTGCCGTACCAATGGCAGTGAACTGAAGATAACGTATCTGTAACTCAATGAGTTATAATCCGATCTTCTCCAAACATCTGACAGATAGTCTGGCTCCCCTCATATACCTGCCGGACCTGTTCTGCCTCTCACATACTGCACGACCGTGCGGCAGTTATATTTGGTACAGAGAAAGTAGCTCTTTTTGCTGGTAACCAGAAACTAGTAACTTTCTGTATAGGGCTTGTGGAGGATAACCTTAATGCCTCCTAGGGATGTGGCTGAACCTTCTCCTAAGGCTCCCACTCATTCCGTTGCCCATTGGTAACCTTCTGTTACCCCTTTGGCTGTTGTCAGGTCGGTTCTCTGTTACTGAGCGCTCGCCCCTGCCCGTAACTTCTACTCATGAAATATCACTCTCCCTCAATCCTCAGATTAATGTTGCAATATCTCACTCGTTCAGCTTTGTCACGTGTAGAATCACATCATATACGTGTATTCAGACTTTTCACTTTTCCTGCCTTTCTCTCTAAGACAAGACAATACACACAAGACTTCATCGTTCCATCAAACTTCCATCATAATCTTGACAGGTTATGAGCCCGGGTCAGCGCAATACCACTCTCGAATTCATATCCATTTAATCTATTGATTATTATCCTCACGCTCGGTTGAAAAATCTCATCTTCATACTTTTCTGCCGATTCGCCGATTTACCTACCCCGCATTACACAACGTCACCCAAAATGTCTTCCCACAATGACCAGTCATCGAAGCTATACTACACGTCGAAGTATGGAGCCATCAAGAAGCTAGATGGCACCAACTACATAGAATGGAAAGGCGACATCACTACGATACTCAACATCATGAATGCCTTCGAAATCGTACGTCGCGAAGAACCCGAACCCCCGGCCAGCAACACAGTTACCGGTAGACAAGCCATCACCGACTACAAAAAGCGCGTAGCACTTGCCACAAGTGCGATTCGGTTTTCGTGTACGCAAGCAGTCGCCATTTGCATTCGTGACGAAACAGATCCAGCCACGATGTGGACTATTTTGCTGAAGAAATTCGACGCTACCTCATCGTTTATCGGCCGTAACGCGATCGCCACACAGTTCCACAGTGCACGCCCCGAAGAAGGAGAACGAATGAGCCTTTACATCTCACGGCTGCAGACGTACCGAGCCGAACTTCAAGGCTCATCGCAGGAGATATCCGAAGAAAATCTCCTAGGCCATATATACTCAACTTGCCCACCAAAGTTTAAAACGATTATCACAGTCCTGAAGCGAACACCCGAAATGACGATCGAAGCGCTCGAAGCAGGACTTAAGGAAGCTGAAGAGGAATTTAAGGCAGAAGAAATGGCGGCAGTTGTCGACTCTAAGTCCGCTACAGGCTTATACGCACAAGGTCGTGGTGGTCGTGGGGGAAACAGAGGACGTGGTGGACGAGGTGGCAGAGGTGGACGTGGTGGCAGAGGTGGACGAGGAGCAAAAGGGACAAGGACCCGAAACTGCACATATTGCAGAATGGATAACCACGCTACCGAAGACTGCTGGAAGCGTCAAAAGGATCAGAACCAACAACAGCAAATGCAGCCACGCAAACATGCACGAGATGCCGGCGGTGATGATAATGCTGTCATCTGCTATCATTGTGGTGAAACCGGTCATATGCGCAATGAATGCGAATTGAAGAAACGGGTCGACCAAATCAGAAGAAACCGCAACGGCAACGGCAATGGCAACGGCAACGGCAAAGGAAAAGGAAGAGCACTGCTAGCCATTGAAGATAAATCGTCATCGCCCAACCAGGTTGAGGAGATGTACGAAAACCAGCAATGACTAGCCGGACAAGTTGCGCCTGGACAATCCGGCGCACCCAGACTACCCGGACAAGCGCCCTTGCATGCTCTCGTTGCTAGCAGCTTGGATCTCGGCCATTTTGCCCTCGCCGCTGAGGTATTCCCGTCAACGTGGATTATCGATTCGGGTGCATCACATCATATGCATAACGGAAACGACTTCACTACCTACGAGCGTCTTCCCAATCCGATCCGAATTCAATTGGGCAACAAAACCTGCGTCTTTGCAACTCATCACGGCTCTGTACGAGTGCAGGATCATCAAATCGATGCACTGCATACACCTTCATTTCGTTATTCTCTATTGTCGGTCGCAGAACTTGATTCTCAAGGATACCATACAAAATTTGGTAACGGCAAGTGCTCTATTCAAAATTCCAATGTCACGGTCATGACCGGCAGCCGAAACGGACAGTTATTTCAAGTCGAACCGATCAATTCTCGTTATTCTGATCGCAATCCGTTCGCATTTCTCGCTTGGTCGAATCCGCTAGCATTTCAGTCTGATCGATCGAATTCGTTCGTGCTTCTTTCAACCGCTGAGTCCCACCTGTGGCACAAGCGTTTGGCACACCTAAACCACGTATCGATGAAATCGCTAGTCGACGGCTACGTACCGACAGACATCTGCGAGGTCTGCATACTTGCAAAACACGAGCGAAAAATCATTCGAGTTCCAGTATTACGGACAACAACACCGTTCGAGCTCGTCCATTCCGATACCTGTGGCCCCTTTAACACCAAGTCACACGGCGGAGGTCTACATTTCATTGTGTTTATCGATGACTATACCCGTCACACAACTGTCTACATCCTTTTAGACAAACGCGCAGAGTCCTGTATTTCGGCATTCCAAAGTTTCAAGGTAAGAATTGAGAGTTGGGGCTATATGATCAAACGGTTTCGATGTGATAACGGTCGAGGAGAATACGACAATACACTGTTTCGAAGAATTCTTGCGGGAAGTGGTATCAGTTTCGAACCCTCGCCACTGTATACACAGCACAAAAATGGCGTTGCTGAGCGGATGATCGGTACTCTCACGGAGAAGGCTAGAGCAATGATGCTCGATTCGCAAGCACCAAAGCAATTCTGGGCGGAAGCGATTCTAACGGCAAGCTACCTACATGCACGAACACCTAGCCGCGCACTCAATGGCAAGTCACCTTACGAAATGCTACACCAACATCGCTGGCTACAATGGCATTTGACTGATGTCAACGCCAACACTGATCACACAGAAGATAAAAAGCCGAAGCTGCACCATCTACGAAGGTTTGGCTGCCTTGCCTATAGACAAATTCCAAAGGAGCAAAGAATTGACTCCAAGATTCTGGGTGGAAGCGATTCTAACGGCAAGCTACCTACATGCACGAACACCTAGCCGCACACTCGATGGCAGGTCGCCTTACGAAATGCTACACTGACATCGCTGGCTATAACGGCATTTGACTGATGTCAACGCCAAGACCGATCAGACGGAAGATAACAAGCCGAAGCTGCACCATCTACGAAAGTTTGGCTGCCTTGCCTATAGACAAATTCCAAAGGAGCAAAGAATTGACTCCAAGATGGGAGCTCGCTCCAAGCCATGCATGATGCTGGGCTATGTTCACAACACCACAAAGATTTGGAGAATATGAATCAGGAAAAAAAAAATTTGCGTCCTGAGTGTCCGGACGCAGTAGACGCTCTGGACGCTTTGGACGCAACCTGCTTAAGTCGGACGCAGTTCGCCATGGCACCGTGCATCCGGACGCAGCTCGCCACGGCACCGTGCGTCCGGACGCAGCTCGGCACGGCATCTGCTTACCGGACGGAGCGTGTTAGGGCATTTTCCTTCTGGACGCAGCCGTGTCAGGGCATTTTCCTTCTGGACGCAGCCGTGTCAGGTCATTTTCCTTCTGGACGCTGCCGTGTCAGGGCAAATGGCGTCTGGACGACGCGTATCATGGCACCGCGGTCACGCTGGCTGTAAAGGCACGGAACATCACAGCAAATACTTGTAAAGGCACGGAACATCACAGCAAATACTCTTGTCGTATTCGCAAACATGCAGCGGATTCCAGGCATAGTGACTCAGTCCAGTTCTATTCATTCTATCTAATGTACATCTATATATGCTACTACCACACTTCGTGCGGAAACAAAGGAAAGTTGGCAAATACGACACGACGCGTTGAGTACATGACGATGAGCACGACGTGATGAGCACAACGCGTTGAGCACGACGCAATGAGCACGACGCAATGAGCACGACGCGTTGAGCACGACGCGATGTGCACCACACGATGAGCACGACGTGATGAGCACGACGAGATGAACATGACGTGATGAGCACGACGACTATGAGGAGGATGGCGATGAGCACGCCGCCGGCGGCGAGGACGATAGCAAGTAGGACGCAGTGAGTATGATTGCGAGCTTTGTGACATGGTTAGCGCAGCTCTCAGTGTCACAGGCAGCGGGAAGTTGTACAATACAACATGACGAGTACGATGTCAATGAGGGTGCCGGCGGCGAGAACGATAGTGGGTAGGACGCGGCGAGTATGATGTCAATGAGGGTGCCGGCGGCGAGGATGATAGCAAGTAGGACGTGGCGAGTATGATTGCAAGTAAGAGGCGGCGAGTATGATTGCGAGCTTTGTGACATGGTTAGCGCAGCTCTCAGAGTGACATACAGCGGGAAGTTGTACAATACAACGTGATGAGTACGATGTCAATGAGGGTGCCGGCAGCGAGAACAATAGCGGGAAAGACGCGGCGAGTATGATGTCAATGAGGGTGCCGGCGGCAAGAACGATAGCGAGTAGGCCACGGTGAGTATGATGTCAATGAGGGTGCTGGCGGCGAGGACGATAGCAAGTAGGACGCGGCGAGTATGATTGCAAGTAAGACGCGGCGAATATGATGGTAAGCTTTGTGACATGGTTAGCACAGCTCTCGGAGTGACAGACAGCAGGAAGTTGTACAATACAACGTGACGAGTACGATGTCAATGAGGGTGCCGGCGGCGAGAACGATAGGGGGTAGGACGCGGCGAGTGTGGGCGAGTAGGAGGTAGGAAGTATGAGAGCAAGTAAGACGCGGCGCGTATGATGGCGTGAAAGGCGCAACGAGTAAGATGTCAATTAGGAAAATGTTGACGAGTAGGACGAGGTGAAAGGAGAAGAAAAAAGGGGTCTATCTATGAGTGATGAGCTTGGCACTTCCTATTGCCATCGTACTCGTCGCGTCTTTCACGCCATCATACTCACTGCGACTTACTCGCCGCATCCTACTTGCTATCGTCCTCGCCGCTGGCACCCTCATTGACATCGTACTCCTCACTGTGTATTGTACAACTTCCCGGTGTCACTGTCACTCTCAGAGCTGCGCTAACCTTGTCACAAAGCTCGCCATCATACTCGCCGTGTCTTACTTGCAATCATACTCACCGTGTCCTACTTGCTATCGCCCTTGCCGCCGGCACCGTCATTGACATCATACTCGCCGCGTCCTACCCGCTATTGTTCTCGCCACCAGCACCCTCATTGACATCATACTCGCCGCGTCCTACCCGCTATCATTCTCGCCGCTAGCACCCTCATTGACCTCATACTCGTCACATTGTATTGTACAACTTCCCGCTGTCTGTCACTCCGAGAGCTGTGCTAACCATGTCACAAAGCTCGCCATCATACTCGCCGCGTCTTACTTGCAATCATACTCGCTGCGTCCTACTTGCTATCATCCTCGCCGCCGGCACCCTCATTGACATCATACTCACTGCGTCTTACGCGCGCTCATACTCACCGCAGCGGCGTGCTCATTGCCATCCTCCTCATAGTTGTCGTGCTCATCGCGTCATGTTCATCTTGTCGTGCTCATCGCTTCGTGCTCATCCTGTCGTGCAGATCGCGTCGTGCTCAACACGTCGTGCTCATTGCATCGTGCTCATCCTGTCGTGCTCAATGTGTCGTGTCGTATTTGCCAACTTTCCTTTGTTTCCGTGCGAAGTGTGGTAGTAGCATATATAGATGTACATTAGATAGAATGAATAGAACTGGACTGAGTCACTATGCCTGGAACCCGCTGCGTGTTTGCGAATGTGACAAGAGTATTTGCTACGATGTTCCGTACCTTGACAGACAGCGTGACCGTGGTGCCATGACACGCGTTGTCCGGACACCATTTGCCCTGACACGGCTGCGCCCAGAAGGAAAATGCTCTGATACGGCGGCGTCCAGAAGGAAAATGCCCTGACACGGCTGCGTCCAGAAGGAAAATACCCTGACACGGCTGCGTCCAGAAGGAAATTGCCCTGACATGCTCCGTCCGGTAAGCAGATGCCATGGCGAGCTGCGTCCGGACGCACGGTGCCTTCGCATAAGGCGTCCGAATGCACGGTGGCATGGCATGCTGCGTCCGGACGCACGGCGCCCTGGCATACGGCGTCTGAATGCACGGTGCCATGGCGTGCTGCGTCTGAATTCACATTGCCTGTGCGTTTCGCGTTGGGAGCAGTATGTGCCCTGCCAGCGTGCGTTCAGAGCGTCCCGAGCGCCTGGTGCGTCTGGACGCAGCCTGTGCGTCTGGATGAAGATTTTTTTTCCTGCTATGGGATCCAGAGCAACGGAAAGTGGTCAACTGCTCAGATGTCGAATTTGACGAGAATCAAACAGCGCATATATTATGCATTGATAATGAGAATGATGCTCTCGGGCTTCCAGAGCAGGAGCCAATTTATACCGAAGAGCAAGTCGCGCCCGGAAACACTGGTCAAGTCGCGCATACACCCGGACAATCCGGTCAAGTCGCACCCGGAAACACCGGTCAAGTCGCGCATACACCCGGACAATCCGGTCAAGTCGTACCCGGAAACACCGGTCAACGTACCAATCAAGAAAGACGTATTACGAGGAGTCATCGTCTGACAGAGCATACTGCATTGGCGGCTCATACTGAGTTGGCAGCGAATCCGTCTGACTCCGACCCAAGGTCATATCGTGAGGCACTTAATAGCCCTCTATACAAGCATTGGAAGTCAGCCATACAAGATGAATATGCATCTCTTATGGATAATAATGCATTTACACTTGTCAAGCATACCGAAAGCAAGCCAATTGGCTGCAAATGGGTTTATAAGATGAAGCATTATCCAGACGGAACGCTCAGATACAACGCCAGACATGTTGGCAAATGATATGAACAAGTGAAAGGCGTTGATTTTGATGAGACTTATGCGCCAGTCAGAAAGCTGACTACTTTACGCTACCTTCTCTGCTTTATGGCATACAACAGCTGGAATAGCGATCATCTCGATGTGGTTACTGCATTTCTTAATCCCGAAATCGACAAGGTCGTCTATGCAGAGTTACCTGAAGGCATTGACTGGTTGTCCGAATCGCTGAGGACAGGTTTCCTATGGCTGAATAAGGCGTTGTATGGACTCAAGCAAGCTCCAAGGCTATAGCACCAATCGATCGATGGCTTCCTCCTCTCCATTGGCTTCCACAAGGCATCGGCAGACCACAACCTCTATATATGCAACCAAGGCGTAATGCTACTACTTTATGTTGACGATTTTCAACTCCTCTATGCCGAATCCGCTAAGAGCAGAGCCATTGACGTCAAAGAGTCGTTGATGCGCCAGTATAAGATGAAGAACCAGGGACCAGTCTAGCAGTTCCTAGGTCTTAAGATCGATCGTCTGCCGGATGGCTCTGTCACACTTGGCCAACAGTCATATATCAACACGATTCTTTATCGATATGGGATGGAGAACGCGAATACGGTCAATACGCCAATGGATTACAAGACCAGACTGGACAACGTGTCAAACAACGCCGACGCTGAAGCCGACCAAGCACAATACCAGTCGATTGTCGGAAGTCTCATGTACGCCGTACAAGCAACACGCCCCGATATTGCATTCGCTGTTGCCATGCTTCGCAGATACCTCCTCAAGCCGTACAAGATACATATGATGGCCGCCAAACGAGTCCTTCGATATCTCAAGTCTACCGCAGATGCTAAGTTGATCTTTTCTGGTCCTGGTGGGAGTTCGGAAGGGCTGGTTGGCTATACAGACTCGGACTGGGCAGGCGACAGGCATGACCGGAAGTCTCAAGGCGGCTATCTTTTCAAAATGGCC
>Ga0307516_10005740_pt1 | contig 14706 bp, 18 predicted proteins | sample 19_EM_MG_FD_203310 | JGI IMG/M metagenome (GOLD analysis project Ga0307516, IMG submission 203310) | Populus trichocarpa ectomycorrhiza microbial communities from riparian zone in the Pacific Northwest, United States - 19_EM | ecosystem: Host-associated > Plants > Roots > Unclassified | place... | reverse complement strand
GCCCCCCCCCCGCCCCCCCCCCCCCCCCCCCCCCCCCCCCCCCCCCCCCCCCCCCCGCCGCCCCCCCCCCCCCCCCCCCCCCCCCCCCCCCCCCCCCCCCCCCCCCCCCCCCCCCCCCCCCCCCCCCCCCCCCCCCCCCCCCCCCCCCCCCCGCGGCGAGCGGTGAGGCGGGGATTTCTCCGAAACACACGTCGAAGCGGTGAGCGGAGCGAGGCTTTTGGAGTAGGGGACAGCAGTCGACTTAGAATGGGGGGGCGGGCGCGACTGGCTGGGGGCGACGCATTGGGGCTGGCAGCACTGCAAGCCGGCTGCGAGCGAGCGGAGCGGGGCAGGAGGAGGATGGGACGAGGGAGGACGAGGGCGCAGTGCGGTGGACGTGCGCGGGTTATGCATTGGATCGCGGGCGCCCATCTATCTATCGCCCGCAGACGGACGGACGGACGGACGGACGGCTGGCTGGCTGGCTGGAAGCAGCGCCGCGGGCAACAGCGACGCGGGGCAGCCGGCCATCCGCCGCCATGGGCGCGGCGACGAGGGCTGGCTGCGCCGAACACAGGCCACCCGCACACATGGGGCGTGCTTCTTCTGCAGGGCTGAGGGCGTGAGCGGGGGGTAGTGGGTGCGCTGCGTCTCCCGGCTCTGGTAGGTGGAAGAACACGGGCTCGCACGCATGGCCCGGATGGCGATGTGCATGCGCGACTTCGCTGGCGGCCGCGGCGGTCGCGGCGGTGCTGGGGAAGGCAGCAGGATGCGCACTGGGGGCCTGTTGGCCCAGCGGACTGCGGGGAATCCCCCCCCCCCCCGCGAGCCAGTAGAGCCTCCGGATGCGGATGGCACGCTGCACGCTGCACGCTGCGATACCGCAGGGATGATGGTGGTTTTTTTTCCCTGCGTGGAAGACAAGCGTCGAGAGAGGTTCGATCGGAGATCCTGCGACTGTCTCTGCATCTACCGGCAGAACACGAGGCCGCATGTCGTCGACCGGGCGCTGCGCCGATAGCGGGAATCCGATGCGTCCGGACCGCTGCAGAGTCTTCGAGCGCCGTCCGTCGGAGCAACTGGAGGGGCAGTCAGTTGGGAACAGCAGCCAAAGGCAGTGGGGACGGACGGACGGCAATCCCCGGAGCGCTTCCGCGACGACGCAGTGTGCGGTCTGGGTGAGCGCCGTCCTCGCTGGTGTTCGCTGGCCCCGTTTCCCCGACCGGTATCTCTTAGGTAATGTCGTGAGGGCCGCACGGCGGTGGTTGGTCACCCCGCCAGCCCATCCAGCCAGGCCCAGATATGTATACACATATCGCTGTCACTCCGTCTGCTGCACGGCTCTCCGTCAGTTGCCATATATAGCGCAACTAGAGTACATGCTAGCGCACCGTTGCCCGCTCGCGTTTCCGTTCACGGCTGCTGTGGGAGCCGGTCCGATCGGGCCTCGCTTCGCTTTGTGGCTGGGGCTGTAGCTAGTGCTGGCTGCGTGCGGACGAACTTCGGTGGCGGCAGTGGTGGTGGTGGCGGTGGTAGTGGCGGTGATTATGGCGGTGGTGGTGGCGCTGGTGGTGGCGCTGGTGGTGGCGCTGGTGGTGGTGGGTGGTGGTGGTGGTAGCGGTGGCTCCATAGCGGAGAACTGGTTTGTATGCAGATACATAGTCAGCATGTGCATGTATGTATCATATGTACATATAAAAGAACACGGCGTCCAGTGGTAAGATCGATACCTATGTAACCGTTCCCTGCTGCCACACGACCCCGCCTTTGTGCTGACGCAGATCGTCTATCTGCCCATATGTAGAGCATCTACATATCTACATATATCGTCGTTGGTTCATGCACTGCGCTGGAGAGGCATGTAGAGTAGAGTATAATGTAATAATCTAACTTCTTTGCGTTGAAATGGCCAATTCATCCAGCGCTAAAGCAGATATGGAAGTGATTTGTACATTTGTATATAGAGTACATGAGGAAACCGTCAGCAGAAGTGAGCTAAAGTCGCCAAGATAAGTACACACCCAGCCGCGTACGTTTGGAGTTCAATCGAAGGCTTGGCAGACTTGGCATCCCCAGCACCCCTCGATTCACTCACCACTGCTCACCACCACCGCCGCCATTGCAACCACAACCACATCCCTCCCTGCAGATTCCCCCCAAAAGCAACCGACGCCGCATCTGCACGGCGAGAGCTAGATACATACATACTCTGGTTCGACAGCCACACGTCACAACCTCGTGTCCGGAAACGACGAACGAGACACGCCGCCAACCGACGCCGCCCACAAAGAGAATGGCTTACTCGCCCGCAGAGGGAATGGCTTACTCGCCCCCACCAGACCTTCTCGTCGAAAGCCACACCGTACCCGAGCCCACTGCTTCACGTGACGTATCCACCTCGTCTCCGGCATCCCCGTGCTGCCCGTTGCTCTCGCTTCCTCCCGAGATCATCAACGAGATCGTCTCGCTGCTCAAGTCCGACGACAGGGACCTCTTCAGTTTTGCCAAGACCTGTCGCCGACTGCACCATGCCACCATCCCCATCATATTCGCGCGTGTTCCTCTGGGCTACTATGGCCTCGCCTGGGAGGGAAGGAATCCGAGCAGGGCGCTCAGGACCTTGCAGCTGTTGAGGGAGCCCGGTCTCGCCAAATACGCAGGTGAGTCCCGATTCAACCCGTGGAGGTGGAGGGTGAGGATGGGATGGTGCTCGTTTGCCCGCGATGCTGATTCCTTCTCCTGCGTCTAGTCTTCATCGACCATGTGGATTCTCCTCTGCCGACCTTCACCCGGGCGAGCGCCGAGAGGGGGCGCGCGCGGAATCATATCGGAATCATGCTCCTGGAGCCGCCTCCGCACCCGGTCGTCGCCATGGCTGCCCAAAATGAGCGAACGCCTCCCCTTGCTCCCCCCTTGCCGTCGCTGCCACCTGCTCCGCCCGACTTGACGCTCGAGGGCCTCCAGGACGTGTTGGTGGCTGGGATGGCCAACCTGTACCAGGCACAGGTGCGAACGGTCCGGATCGTTAGGGGCTCCGACCCCATGATCCAGGCTCTCCTAGAGTACATCGTTCGGCGCGACTGTGTGCGGAAGCTTTGGGTCGAAGATGTGCCACTACGCTCGTTAGCACATTTCCTCGAGTCGACCCCCGAGCTGCTAGGCGGTTTCACGACTGGGCTAACCCATCTGCGCCTGAGAAAATTCCTAACCGCGAGGTCAATTCTAGATCGCGCACGCCTGCCCAACGACAACTGCTGCCCACGGTTCATACAGACGATCGTATCCCATTCGCCGAACCTGACATCGCTGACCCTCGAGACTGTGCAGGACGTCTCGACGCTGCCCGAGATCCTGGACTCCCTGACGTTCCCGGCGCTCACGGCGTTCCAGCTGCGCTCGCAAACCGAGAACGATGGGTGCATGATTCAGTTCCATCTCACCAACGACAAGATGATCGGGTTCCTGCTCCGCCATCCCAAACTGAGAGCGTTCGCGTGGCCCGCCGAGAGGTTTCTGTCGCACCAGAGCCATGAACCGCTGCTCGCGCCTCTGATCGAGCATTTCTCGAGGCGCCTCGTTTGGTTCCGCTCCGACTGCAGTCTCCTCCGTGCGGAGCTATTGGCGGCGAGACCGAATCCTTCGCGCTTGTTCGTGGCCGCTTTCCTTAGGAGAATGGAAGTGGTGGAGTCGATCAAACTGCAGGGGGATTTCCTGCGAGAGGAGATGTCGGCGATCCATGCCGCCATCGCAAGCTCGTCGTTGTCGGTGAAGATGAAGAAGTACTCGCTCATAAGGCCGCAAGTGGATTCGCTGCACGAGATCGTGACGGCCATGCCCAACCTCCGAGAGTTAAAGCTGTGCGCGTACTTTACCCCGGGATTGATCAGTTTCTACAATACCGCCATCGAGGGTGTTCGAGAGGCCGATGGCTCCATGCGTCATAACCTGTCCCTGGTTAGTATCCCTCCCACAGTTCTAGCCACGCCTGGGGCCTGACGAGTCGCGCAGGAGCGCTTCCTGCAGCATATCGCGGCGCTCAAGCACCTTCAAAAGCTCACCATCCCCTTCCATACCGGTCTCGACATGAACGACGTTGTCGTCTCGGACATCTGGGACGAATACCGAGAGCGCCACCCGGCGTCGCGCAGCTTTCCGGAGCACCCGCACTACAAGGTCCTCGCCTCGGAAATCGACATGGACGCACCCCTCCCTTCGAAACAGATCACCCGGCTCGAGCACGGCATACTGCAGCAGATCAACTCGGACATGGACGTGAACGACGCGCAGCCGTCGATGGTGGTCAAGCATCTCATGAAGAACCTTCGGCGCGCCGCGCGCATGCACGGGGGATTCCAGGAGCTTCGGCTCGTCCGCTGCTTCTTCATCCTCTCCATGGAGGAGACCAGCCTGGACATTAACGAGTTCTTCATCGACGTCGAGCACCGACCGACGACGGAGGACACGGAGGACACGGAGGACACGGGGGACACGGCGCTGCAGCAGAGCTCACGACTCGAACTTGCGGAATCGCCGGTACTGGCGTACGGTTGGGGCACGGGTCTGTGGCACGGTGATACGAAGCCGTTGTGCAGCAGGGCGTGGTTCGGCAGTCCGTAGACCCGGTACCCGCACTGTCGCTGCGCGGGTGGAAGGGGGAAGTGTGTTTACGTTGTGGTAATGTGTGAGTGTTCTGTTTCTGCGATCATATGCTTGCCTGCTCCCCGATCCGGCGATGGCCTAGGCGATAGGGCGGGTCGATCTTTGAAATTTGATATGTGTTTGCAATGTGGGACGGTGTGCAGTTCCGGTCCTGGAGCGTGTCGATTGAAGTCGCGTACGGCGTATGTACAGTTCTATGGCGAATGAGCCCAAACACAACCATCACAAGTTCCTGTCTGCCGGTGATTTTTTTTTTATTGACGGCCGTTGAGGCGGTACGCAAGCCAAGTTGGAAAGCGACGAAGCGGACAGTGGACTCCAGCGGCCTCGACAGAGGCATGAGTGACGCCTGCGAGTGATGTGCCATGTGCGACACTCCATACGCACTGGGCAACCAGCCAGTTAAATATCCGAGGACCCGCAGCAGGGATAGGCTCGTGGGGTGCAAGCACGGGGGGATGCTGGTGAGTGCTGCTCGAGCCATGGCGTATCACTCGTTCTCCGTAGTGTTGGAACAGGGCCAGTCTGCAGCCCACGAGCAGCTGTTGGCGAGCGCGGTGCGCACTTGCACGTCCCAGGCTGCGCGCAGTCGATGAAACCGTAAAGGAGGAGGGGATCCCTCGTCTATCTAGGCTGGACGCCCGCGGGGTAGAGTGGCTCCATATCTGGCTTGCACCCCCGGGATCCGAAACGACCCGCGGTCTCGATCGCAGATCGGTTTCTCTTCCTTGCGCCCGGGCCGTCCGCCGGCCGCCGACGGGTTGGACCTGCTGTTGTTTCCGACGGGACGAGTGCGGTTTCGTGAAGGTAATCTGCGGGGCGCTCGCGTTTCAGATTAGCCACGGCACGTATGCACTTATAGTATGTACATACATACAGTACATGGATACATACATTGTATCTACAGACGCCGCGAGCGGGGGCGTCGCCACACGGCTATCCAGCTATGTATGTATGTGTCCATGTAGTTGCCTTGACGGAACGCGGACTGGCACTCAACTCCGCACGCATCTCCGTATGCAGATACAGCGCGCAACCCACTCCGGTCTGGCGGCTGCGGACGTGCGTCCTTGTAGCAGCGCCGGCCGCAGCCGCCAGGGACGGGAATGCGCTGGATGGAAGCACAGCAGAGTTGTCTGCGTGCATCGCGCAGCGCACACGTCGAGCGGGCGGAGAAGGGAGCTGCCGCGGGGCCGCGCGCGTCGCAGCTGCTGCAGCGTCGGCGGATTGCATCTGGGTTCGCTGCGGTTGGCGTGCCACACGGGCAGATAATAGGTACGCGGGCGGCGTCCCCGAGTGACACCGCTCTTCAGCTCCTCTCCTCTCCTCTCTTCTCTCCTCTTCTCTTGCGACGTCCAACCTTCCTCCCGCGGACACACCGGGCACATCGCCAGCACGTGGGTGGGGGAATCGAACCACCCGCCCCCCCTGAGCTGCGTCCAGCCTGAGACTCGCACACCCTCCGAAAACACGGCTGTTTCGTCCACGACCGACTCGACGGCGGCAAAGAAACTCTCCAGGCAGATATGTACATCCACAACAATAAAAATGATGCACACACGACGGGCGCACACACACACACAAGCACGGACACGCGGAACGCATCCCCAGCACGTAGATATGTATATACTCTATGTATGTATGTGCATGTCTTCCCCTGCCCCCACCGTGCCTGCAATCGCGCTGACCCAGCCTGACGGTGCGTGCAGGGAAGACGTGTTGCGCAGCTTCAGCTTCGGTCTCCGGTGGTGGATTCTTCAGCGCTGTCGTTTGCTGCCACTAGATATCCATCCAACGATGCATCCAACTGTCCGTCCAACTGTCCGTCCGCCCAACTGTCCGTCCAATCTACATATCCATCTCGTCCGAACGGCGCGGGGAAGCCCGCCCGGTCTGAGCTTTGTTCGTCCCGCCAACGGGGAAGAACCAGCGAGGAGAAGAAGAAGAAGGAGGAGAAGAAGGAGAGAAGGAGAAGAAGAAGAAGAAGAAGAAGAAGCGGAGGCTGCCGCCGAAGAGGCACGCGGATGGCGTGCATATGCGCGGTGCTGTCTAGACTATATCTATCTAGATACCGTGGCGCTCGGTGCGAGTGGGGTCGCTGCATACATAGATACACACATACATACACAGCAGGCGGGGGAGGCAAGCTAGACCAGGCAAGCTAGAGTATGCAGACCATGGCGTCTCGTCTCGGCTCCTCGGCGACGATGATTCACAGCCGTCCATCTGCGGATCATGGATATTGTTAGCACGCGCTGCAAAGTGGAGATCCTCGGCTCTTTGAAGGCGGCGGCGGTGGTGGTCAGAGGACCGCGTCGTGCTGCGGAGATTCTGCACTCCGACTCCTCGCCGCGGAGCTCCGACGCCATGGCCAACCAGTCGCCCAGTCTCCATCCATTAATTCTCGACACACATGCATACATCTACACATACATCGGCAGGGTGGGTATGTATGCAATCGGCGTCGCTATTTCCGGCACACGTCTGCGTGCATACACAGACTATCTATCTACATATCGCCATCCACCATCGCGAGATGCGTAAGCGCCCACAGCGTGTCCCAAAAGCAGAGACATGCATCGCCGTCGCACCCCTCTCCGCCGCCGTGGTGGGGAGCGAGCGCCGACCCCCATTCGCCCCGCCACCCCCAGCACGAGAGATTTCCAGAGATTCGGATATTCATCACCTGGGACTGGCCGCACGGCGTGCTTGCGTCTGATAGGGCAGCGGTGTCGAGCCCACCCCACTGCGCTTCGGACAGCGCGCTGCGTGTCCAGTTCGTCCGGGCGAATCGCACGCTGCGGTTGGCCACCGCGCTGTCTCACGCGCAAATCGGCGGTCCGCCAGGCCCGGCTGGCCGGACTGGACCGACGCGACTGGCTGCGGCCGGAAGTGAAGTGGCAGTGGCAGAGGGCAAGGTGGCGCCGCTCAGCTCCGTCGCTGGACCGTCGGGTGCGAAGCTCGCCCCGCGATGGATAGATACAAGAGGGGCAGCCCAGTGTCCCGACGATTCTTTCTTCGCAGTGCTGCGCAGTCCAGCCTTTTTTTCTCTGTCCCCCCTGCCCGCTGTTCCCTTCATCATCTTCTTCTCGTCATTTTTTTTTTTCGTTTCTCTATTTTTATTTTCTTTGCGGCTATTGTTCGGACGCGCGAGAAACGCATCCATCGATTCCATTCTTCTCTGGGCCTTCCGTCTACTGTTGTTCCCACCACTCCTCCCTCCCCTCCCCCGCTTCGTTACGGTGTCCATCATCATTTGTCGCACGGAAAGAAAAAAAACGAGATCGATTCCGTTTCATCTCTCCGCACCTTCGTGCCCTTGTTTTTTTTTCTTCCTGTGTTCCGATATCTGTTTCTATTTCTGTTTCTCCTGCGGAGACAGCTCCCCCAAACAGGAGCCACGCTGTGTCCTGGTTCCTTGTCGTTCGCAAAACCGAAGCCAAAAACACATCATCGTCATCGTCATCATCATCATCGTCACCAACACCATCACCGTCACCATCATCACCACCATCGTCGTCGTATCCTACATATATACAGTGCCTTTCGGTCCGAATCGACTGCGCTCTGCTACAACTATTCTGCTCGGCCCACTAGATATACGGTTCTGATATACCCCGCACTTCTCGCATACATAGCTGGGAAGATCATATATTCCCGGTAGGTGTCCCCTCCCCCTCCCCCTCCCCCGCGCCACGTTGGCGGTCCGCCGCTTGCCCGACCTTGAAGCTGGATGTGTTCCGAGAAACCGAACGGAGCCGACCTGACCTCGTCGAAACAGAATTTCTCCGAGTGAAAAAAAAAAAGAAGGAAACCCATTCCCCCCGCGCTGTCGACACTGGCTGTCACCTTATTCCGTTCTCAGCAGAGAGAGAGAGCGGATACGTCGAACGTCGCCTCTTGCCGATCCGTCTTTGCTTTTGTCGTCTTCGCTTCTGCCCCGCCGGTTCGGACGAGTGAGCTCTCCGTGAGTGCGACATGGCTCCGTCGCTATCCATCTTCTCCCGTCGCAAGAACTCGGACGGCGACCGAACGGCAACCCCGAAATCCCCCGAGCGCTCGACGCTGAAGTCGCCGACGCCGTCGCTTCCCACCCCGCCGGCGGTAACGACCACCCGCTTCCGCAGCCGCTCCAACGACTCCCCCGGCCCCGCCTCCCCCAAGCACCTCCCGCGGCTGCAGACCTCGCCCACGGTCCAGGAGCCGGCCGTCTCCCTCCGCCGCACGCCCTCCAGCGCCTCGACCTCGAGCCGCCAAGGGCACCAGCGCTGCGCCTCCAGCCAGAGCAACTACGTGCCCTTCCCGCCGTCCCCCCTCATGGGCCGCCAGTTATACCAGCCCGCGCCACTGAGAACGCAGCGCTTCCAGCACTACAGCCACAACGACAACATGCCGCTGCCCATGCTACCCACGCCAGTCGAGACGCCCGTCACCCCCGCGGGTGCGACGCCGACGTCGGCTCGGCCCGGCGAGAACGTGAGGAAGAGGGCCTTTCGCTTCCCGCCCACCAACACGCTGCCGATCAGTCCCCCTCTGAGCCCGGAGACCCCGATGGAGGCCGGGAACAACAGTCTGGTATGGCACCCCGATTGGCGATTGGTGGACGGACCGGGGACCCGTGCTGACGGCCGCAAAAGGGAATGAGTCCTGTCTTCCCCATGCGGAACCATGCGAACACACCGAGTATGGACTCGAACGACTCACGGGTAGGTCTTGTTCCCTCCCCCTTCCGCGTCGGGCGGATGGACGTCAGGGCTGACGGGTGGGTGCAGAATGAATCCCTCCTCCAGCGCATCCGCGAGCTCGAGCACGAGCTGGAAACGGAGAGGTCGCACCACAGCACGCGGATCACAGCGCTGCGGCAGTCGCACGTCGACGTCGTCGCCTCGCTCAAGGAGTCGCAGGCCGCCGACATCGCCGCGCTGCGGAAATCCACAGCACCGGGCTGGTCGCTACTCGCCATCGAGGGGAAGGAGAAGGAGCTTGAGATCCTGCGCGCCAACACCGACGTGCTGAACCTGCGGCTCGAGGATATGGAAGAGCTGCTGCAGGAGCGCGACCGCCAGCTCGAGCGGGCGAAGGAGAAGCTGCGGAATGGCGGCGAGAGCGCCGACTTGGACAAGGTGCTCGTTGAGGACATCAGGCTCGTCGTGCAGGAGGAGAAATGTGGCTCCGGGCTGGCCGAGAAGCTCGACGCCGCCGAGACGCAGCGAAACACCGAACGGCTGGAGTACGAGGCGCGCCTGGACGCCATGCGCGGGGAGAAGGAGGCGCTGGAGGCGAAGCTGCGGCAGGCGAACGACGAGCTCGAGAGATGGAGGGCTGCTCCTCCTCCGCCGCCGCCGAAGGCCACCAGCGACGATCCGGTGTCGATGGTCAGGACGCTCGCGGCGCGGCTGACGGAAGAGAAGAAGAAGAACCAAGGCCTTGAGGCGTCCATGGCGCAGATCACAGAGGACGCGTGGTGCTCCGTCGCGGACAGCAAACACGAGATCCAGAAGCTCAAGAACGCGGCCGAGGACAGGGACGCGCACATCGCGAGTCTGAACCGCGAGTCCGCCATCGTTAGGCGCGAGCGCGCTCAGTTCGAGGAGGCGTGGAAAGCGCTGTGCAAGGAGAACGCGACGCTGCAGCAGACGGTCGCCGACCGCAGCGAGCGCATCAAGGACCTCGAGGAGGAGAGCGGCACGCTCCGCGACACACTCCAGCGCACGCGCGCCCAGCTGCTCTCGATCCAGCAACAACAACAACAACAGCAGCAGCAGCAGCAGTCGGACGTGCACGGAGACATCCTGGTCAAACTCGACGAGAGCTCGTGCTCGTCCTCGCGGTCGAACTCGCCGCCCGCGGCGATGACGGCGGTGGCCACGGCGGCGGCGGCGACGACAGTGGCGACGACGACGGATTTCCCCGCGATTGTGGTGCAGCTCCAGCGCGACGTCAAGGGCTACCGCAGCGACATCCGTGCGTACCGCCGCGACGTCAAGCTGCGCGACCGCACGATATGCCAGCTCCAGTCGCAGCTGTCGGCGACGCCGAACCTGACGCTGCTCGAGGAGTTCCCGCTGCCGCGCACGGACACGGCGCAGCTCAAGGACGAGAACGCGATGCTGCGCGCGCAGCTCGCGAACCGCGACGCGCTGGCGCGCCAGCACGACGTGGTCCTGCGCGACCTGGAGGAGAAGGTGAAGCGGCTGCGGCGCGAGAAGGAGCGGTTCGAGCTCGAGTCGCTGCAGCAATTTCGCCGCATGCGGCAGAAGTTCGTGCTGCTCGAGCAGCGCGCGGCCGAGGTCGCCGAGGTCCGGCTCGGCAACATACCCGAGCCGGGCTGGAGCTGGCACCGCAATGGGAGCGGGAAATGCGGGAACGGCGGGGTCGGCATTGGCATCGACCTGGGCGAGCTCCCGCCGCCGCCGCCGCCAAAGAGTCCCGGCGGCCCGATGACGCCGGGCAGAGAGGAGGAGAAGGGCGAGGTTTTTGTATGGTGATTTTTCTCTTTTCTCTCTTGTCCTGTCTTGTGTGTATATAATTCTTCCATTTTTTTTTATGACATGGCATGGTTTGCGGGATGCGGGATCGGATTGGGAGTTTTGCGGACCTACTATGTACTTACCTACGCTCTTTAACTTGTATTCCTGTGGGCTTTTGGATGTGGGCGCATCGTAGGTGCAGGTGCTTGCTTGCTTGACTGCGGTGACTTGAGGACTCGAGATATCACTCGTCTCGGGCTGCAGGAGCCGTCTTCCTTCGGATGGCAGCGAATGCAGTTGGATTATCGCTAGACTACTGGTTCTGCGGGCTTATTCTGTGCTGTGATCGCTCGCCTACCTGCACTGCCGCACGAGCAAGCAGGGCAAGATGGAAATGCCGTCCGAGCAGTCCGGCTCCTGGCGGGACCGCGTGCCGCCGATCATGGTCGATCACCCGCTACCATCACCACCACCACACCACCACCGCCACCACATGTATGCACGCACGTATGTATTTCCAGTGTGTCTACTCTCGGACGCGGTCCGGATGCTGGGGGTCGTGAGCCGCCCAGGAAGAAGCATCACGCGATATCACCCACCGACCAGCCGACCGAGTGGGCGCTGTGATCGCGGGGTTGCTCAACCACGGTACTCTACATGGGGTAGGTATGTTACACCACACTAGTCTACTCTACTCCATGTATCTACATAGATACTCTACATAGCACCCGCATTGCACCTAATCTCCGAATACGGGCTCGGTGGGACAAGTCGACAGATGTCCGGTGCAGTCTCATTTTTCTCTCGTCGCAGTGAGAGGGGGGGGGTTTCTTTTTCTTCTTCTTTTCTTCTGCACTTGCTACATAACTATGGTACATACATACATACATACATACGTACATACTCTGCACCACGCCCGGCTTCTCCTCTCCCGGTCGCCACCAGGGCTGGATATCAGTACTCGGCTGCAGCGGACAGACGTGGGCCGAACCTCGTTTGGCTGCATATGTATGTATGTATGTAGCCTCCGGGTGCGACGACCCATGTACCTCGTCCCAGTCGCTTGCAATATGTGCCGTACCCGACGGGCTCTAAGCTTCAAGCAGACTTTGATTATTAAGGGTCTGTAGTAGCTACATAAAGCCGAGAAAGTGGGGGAGAATCTACTCTATCATACAAGTATGTGTAGAGAATGTATGTACCTACTTAAGTAGGAAACCAAAAAATTAAAAAATTGAAAAAATTGAAAAAAAATTGAAAGAAAAGATTACGACATCGGACCCGGGTCTTTCAGACATTTTTTTTTTCTCGCTTAGCCATGAAGGTTATGCATTATTAGTGTTATCTATCTATTACTTCCGCACCAAACAGCAATAAATATATGTAGATGTATTGCGGCGCTGCATATCTACTCCACGCACATACATACTTTGTATGTATGAATGCAACAGGACTTCGGAAAAGTGCACTAACAGGTATGTGGCGATGCGGTCATCTCGGGGTGTGCAGTTGTGCTGGGTAGATAGATAGAGTAGATATGTATCTAGAATAGTTGCAGAGGGGAAAAGGGTATCTATCTATGTTGCTTCCGCCGCGAACAGATCGCCGTCTCACAAGCCACACCAGGCTCAGACAGGGCCGTCTAACGACTCGCGGAGGCCGCGGAGCACTGAGTATATGTACCTATATCTATCCAACGATCCAGTGATATCTGCCTCGACGGGCGCGATCAGCGGGGTCTATCACGAGATGTGCAGTGCGGGGGGGGCTGGGCTCCGCGGACTGGAGTTTGGTTTCCCCCTCCGCTTGGCGTGAAGGCTGAGAGACGGGTGGGCAGGCATCTATCTATCTATCAGTGTACCATACTGCAGTAGCTGGTGGCGACATCGGTGGACAGCGGAGAGTTGCGGGATGGGCTGATGTCTGCGATATCTACACATCTACATAGAGTACATAGAATTGTGGCTATTTTCGGTCCAGTTGGGTCGGAAGGGGGGGGGGGTGGATTGTCGAGAAACTTGTGCATTCTCCTCAGGGCAAAGGACGGTGTTTTTCTATTGGCGTTGAGTAATGGCCGCCCCCGCGCGCTCCGGCACTGCGAGAGTGGCAGAGCTCTCACCGCCAGTGGAACACCCGCTACCGCATTGCCGCTGCATTGCGGGGACTCCGGTGAAGCTGGAACCGCACTTGGGTACCAGCGGCCCCGTCGACCGTGTCTGCTGCTGATTCAGCCGCCGTCCGTCGCTTCGCCGCGGGCACTGGATGCAGGACACGTATGTAGGGAGTTTGCGCTCCAGGAGGCGTCGCGAGCAAGTTGTTTCTCTTCTTTCCTTGGCCGTTGGTTGAGTGGTGGGAGAGAGCGGGGGTGGTGGTGGTGGTGGTGGTGGTGGTGTTTTTTTTGTTTTTTTTTTTGTTTTCGCGCTGTGGCTGGGCTCGCTGGGCCGGGGACAGTCTATTCCCAGACCTGGCGCGGACGGTCTCCGGACCATGCACGTTCGAGGGGCAAGTCTGCGGATCCAGCGGGCTGACGGCGGGCGCGCACGCTTCGCCCGCCGGACAGTGCTGGAGAATCGGCGGCGAGCCCGGCACATGGAGTAGATAGTTACAGCGTCGTCTCTGCCCGCAACGCACAGAAGGCACTAAGCTACTGGTACGTGCCGTGGAGATATCTGTCGAGTCGACGGACAGTTGCAGCTGCGCGCTTTCCGAGCGTCGTCCTGTGCGCGGGAGGTGGGCAGCGCGAGTGGGGTCGGCGTGCTGACCGGGCAGCGTCCCGAACCCGACTGCGGCACCCGCGGGCCAATCGCAGCGCTCCATCGAGACGCTATGTACCCACGGATTGGCCTCGACGAGGGGGGAGGGGCCAGCTCGCTTCCCCCCGAGAAAGTTGTCTGCACCCAGCCACGGCTGAGACCCGTCCTCTCGTGTTCTCTTGCGTCGCCTGAAATACGATCCGATCCACCCCACACCCCCCCCTTTACCCTCGCTACAATTCCAGCGCTTTCCCCTCGACCCGTTCGCTCGACCTCTTCACTCGACTTCGCAAGGCCTAATATAACAAGCAGCGCGCGAAAAAAATAAATATATCCCGACAGCCATCCAGCCTTCCGCAGCGATCCATCGAATGACGAGCCTCTGGACGTTCGTCGCCGTCGCGGCCTCCGCGGTGGCTGCCCTGCCGTGGGACGGCGCCAGCCCGACCGACCCCGTGGTGGCCGTCGAGTCCTTGGGCTGGACGCCGATTCCCACCCAGCCGCCGTTCTCGCCGTACGGCGGCGAGATGGTGCCGATGCCCGGAAAGCACATCTTCGCCAGAGCCTTCACGGACCAGCTGTGCGGGTACGTCAATGGCAATTCGGGTGAGTTCGAGTGTCGCCGTGCGTTGCTGGGCCCGTGTGTGCTGACGGCGATGGCTCCGCAGAGCGGCCGTGGACCTGCGACTACTCCCTCGCCACTTGCACCACCGGCAGCGGCGTGCTCGGCTGCTGCTATCCCGACTCCACCGGCACCGCCTGCGGCTTCCGGACGACGTGCATCGTGAGTTTGTCGATGCGGTCCGGCGATTCTTGGGGGGGGGGGGGGGGGGGTTGCGGCAAAC
>Ga0307516_10005739_pt1 | contig 14707 bp, 15 predicted proteins | sample 19_EM_MG_FD_203310 | JGI IMG/M metagenome (GOLD analysis project Ga0307516, IMG submission 203310) | Populus trichocarpa ectomycorrhiza microbial communities from riparian zone in the Pacific Northwest, United States - 19_EM | ecosystem: Host-associated > Plants > Roots > Unclassified | place... | reverse complement strand
CCGCACGGACGCGGTGGGAGGCGCCTCTGTTTTCACCGATAACAACACGCTGTTGTCAGCGATACGCGTCGGTGTTATCGTCGATTACATGAACACGAGATCGCTGATAATCGAAGCGGCGGCCGAGCTGATCGCCCAGTCACCCAGTGGTGACGTGTCCACTCGCGCGGTGTGCGAGGCGGCCGGTGTGCAACAGCCGGTGCTGTACCGACTGTTCGGCGACAAGGACGGGTTGCTGGCGGCCACGGTCGACCACGTCTGGGACCAGTATCTGGAGACGAAGCGCGCCGCCGAGAAGTCCGAGGACCCGCTGCGGGACCTCCGGGCCGGCTGGGACAGCCACACGGCGTTCGCGCTGGCGCACCCCAACGCCTACAAGCTGATGTTCTCCCCGGGGCTCCGTTCCGTGCCCGAGGCGGCGGCGGAGGCGATGCGCATCCTCCGCGGGGACCTGGAGCGGCTCGCCGCGCAGGGCCGTCTCCGTGTCGCACCGGAGATCGCGGCACGCATGGTCATGTCGGCCAACACCGGGGTGTCCCTGGCGCTGATCACCCGTCCCACGCTGTATCCGGACTCCGGCCTGTCGAGGCTGGTCCGGGACGCGATCCACCAGGCGATCCTGCTCGACCCTGCGGCGGACACCACGGCCACGGACGCCCGCGCCGCAGCCGCGACCACGCTGCTCTCGTCCCTGGACGACCTCACACCCGAACCGTTCACCCCCGCGGAGTCGGCCCTGCTCGGGCAGTGGCTCACGCAGATCCCCACCTCGCAGAAGGGTCCTCACCATGACTGACACCGACACCACCACGCGCGTCGCCCTGGTCACCGGCGGTTCCGGCGGCATCGGCCGCGCGGTCGCCGAGCGGCTGGCCAGGGACGGCATCGCGGTCGCCGTGCACTACGCCGGCAACAAGGCCAAGGCCGACGAGACGGTCGCCGCGATCGTCGCGGCCGGCGGCAGGGCGATCCCGGTCGGCGGTGACGTCGCCGACGAGGACGCGATGTCCGCCGCGTTCGACGCGGTGGAGCAGGAGTTCGGCGGTGTCGACGTCGTCGTCAACACCGCCGGGATCATGGTCCTGTCCCCGATCGCCACTCTGGACCTCGACGACCTGGACCGCATGCACCGCACCAACATCCGCGGCACGTTCGTCGTCTCCCAGCAGGCGGCCCGCCGGGTGCGCGGCGGCGGCGCGATCATCAACTTCTCCACCACCGTCACCCGCACCAAGTTCCCGACGTACGGCGCCTACGTGGCGAGCAAGGCCGCGGTCGAGGCGATGACTCTCGTCCTGGCCCGTGAACTGCGCGGCAAGGACATCACCGTGAACGCCGTCGCCCCCGGCCCGACCGCCACTCCCCTGTTCCTGAACGGCAAGGACGAGGCCACGGTCGAGAACCTGGCCAAGGCCGCCCCGCTGGAGCGTCTGGGCGCTCCGGACGACATCGCGGAGTCGGTCGCGTTCCTCGCCGGTCCGGCCCGCTGGATCAACGGCCAAGTGCTGTTCGCCAACGGCGGGTTGGCCTGAGCCGTCCCGCCCACTCAAGGAGATCCCCATGAACAACATCGTCGTGATCACCGGCGCCTCCAGCGGTTTCGGCGCCCTCACCGCCCGCGCCCTCGCGGACAAGGGCGACACCGTCTACGCCGGGATGCGCAACACCACCACCCGCAACACGCCCCAGGTCCAGGCCGCCGCCGACTACAGCAAGGAACACGGCGTCGACCTGCGCTCCATAGAACTCGACGTGAACGCGCAGGACTCCGTCGACGCGGCGATCGACCGCGTCATCGCCGAGCACGGTCGCATCGACGTCCTGATCCACAACGCCGGCCACATGGTCACCGGACCGGCCGAGGCCTTCACGCCCGAGCAGCTCGCCGAGCTGTACGACGTGAACGTCCTCTCCACCCAGCGTGTCAACCGCGCCGCACTGCCCCACCTGCGCAAGGCCGGCCGGGGTCTGGTGATCTGGGTGTCGAGTTCGAGTGTCAAGGGCGGTACCCCGCCGTATCTGGCGCCGTACTTCGCCGCCAAGGCCGCAATGGACTCACTCGCCGTCAGTTATGCGGCCGAGCTGGCCCGTTGGGGCGTGGAGACCTCCATCGTGGTGCCCGGCGCGTTCACCAGCGGCACGAACCACTTCGCCCACTCCGACCGCCCGGCGGACGGCGAGGTCGAGGCGGAGTACGAGACACGGTACGCCGGCCTGATGACCCAAGTCGCGGAGAAACTCGCCGCGTTGGAGCCCGAGGGCGCGGACGCCTCGCTGGTCTCCGACGAGATCGCCCGCATCGTCGCACTCCCCTCATGGCAGCGCCCGTACCGGGTGCACATCGACCCGGCCGAAGACGGCTCCGAGGCGGTCTCCGTCGTGGCCGACCGCGTCCGCCGCGACTTCCTGACCCGCGTCGACCTCGCGGACCTGCTCTCCGCGCACCCCACGGCTGCCTGACCAGCACCCGCTTACAAGGCCACTGTCTCCGTCACGTCCCGCCGATACGACTCCCCGCCCCCGAACAGCTCCTCCGACACGGCCCGTACGGCGTTCACGACCAGCGGAGCCACCAGCTCCAGCGGGGCTCGCCCGTCGCCGACGACCGAGATCGCGCCGACCGGGCCGTCGGGGCCGCGGAGGGCGAGGCCGACGCAGCCGAGGTCGGGGAAGCACTCGCCCCGGTCGATCGCGAGGCCGTTGCGTCGGCGGACGGTGCTCAACTCCCGGTGGAGGAGGTCGAGTCGGCCGATGCTGTGGGAGGTGCGGCACTCTATCGACTGCTGGTAGCGGGCGTCGATCTCCTCCGGGCTGAGCCAGGCGAGCATCGCCTTGCCGAGACCGGTGCAGTGGGCTACCGCCCGCCCGCCGACCCGCGAGGGGATGTCGACCGCGGCCCGGCCGCCGATCTTGTCGAGGTAGTAGATCTCGGGGCCGTCGAGCACGGCGAGATGGACGACCATCTTCGTACGGACGGCCAGGTCGAGGAGCTGGGGCGCGGCTGCCGCGCGCAGTGTGCTGTGCCCGATCTCCCGCCCGCCGAGACCGAGCGCGCGCGGTCCCAGCGCGTACCCGGCGACCGTGTGGTGCAGCCAGTCCAGGCGCACCAGTTGGTCGAGGATCCGGTGGGTGGTCGAGCGCGGCAACTGGGTCCGGCGGGAGACCACTTCGAGGGTGAGGTGCGTCTGGGGCCGCTCGAAGAGGTCCATGATCAACGTCACGCGCTCCATCATCGACGGTGGCAGCGCATGCCGGTCGGCCTCGTATCGCGGCTCCAGTCGAAGGGCAGACGTCATCGTCAATGCCTCTCTGCTCAAACTGAAATCAATTCTAGTTCGGCGCCTTCGTCAACGTATCAACGGCGTCGGACACAGGCCAAGAGGCGTGCACCAGTTTATTGGTACGCCCGGTCTAATCAACGCGCGAAAGCGCCGCCCCCGGCCTGTGGACCGGGAAGCGGCGCTACTGGAGCGCGCGATCAGCAGCCGCGCGTGAGGTCCAGCGCGATGTCCACGATCATGTCCTCCTGCCCGCCGACCAGCCCCCGCCTGCCGACCTCCTGGAGGATGGTGCGCGCGTCGAGACCGTACTGTCCGGCCGCCGTCTCGGCGTGCCGCAGGAAGCTGGAGTAGGCGCCCGCGTAGCCGAGGGTCAGGGTCTCCCGGTCGACGCGCACGGGGCGGTCCTGCAGCGGGCGGACGAGGTCGTCGGCTGCGTCCTGGAGGGCGAACAGGTCGCAACCGTGCTCCCAGCCAAGGAGGTTGGCGACGGCGACGAACGGCTCGATCGGGCAGTTGCCGGCACCGGCGCCCTGTCCGGCGAGGGACGCGTCGACCCGGGTCACCCCTTCCTCCACGGCCGTGACGGAGTTGGCGACGGACAGCGACAGGTTCTCGTGCGCGTGGATGCCGATCTGGGTGTCCGGGTCGAGTACGTCCCGGTAGGCGCGGATGCGGTCGCGGACGCCGTCCATGGTCAGCCGGCCGCCGGAGTCGGTGACGTACACGCAGTGCGCGCCGTAGGACTCCATCAGCCGCGCCTGGCGGGCGAGTTCGGCGGGGTCGGTCATATGGGCCATCATCAGGAAGCCGGAGACGTCCATGCCGAGTTCGCGGGCGGTGGCGATGTGCTGGGCCGCCACGTCGGCCTCGGTGCAGTGGGTGGCGATCCGGACCGAGCGGACGCCGAGGGAGTACGCCTGCTTGAGTTCGGCGATGGTGCCGATGCCGGGCAGCAGCAGGGACGTCAGCGTCGCCCGGTGGATGGCGCCGGCCGCGGCCTCGATCCATTCCCAGTCGGTGTTGCTGCCGGGGCCGTAGTTGAGGCTGCCGCCGGACAGCCCGTCGCCGTGGGCGACCTCGATGGCGTCCACGCCCGCCTGGTCCAGGGCCGCGCTGATCGCGGCCACGTTCGCGGGCGTGATCCGGTGCCGGATGGCGTGCATGCCGTCCCGGAGGGTGACGTCCTGCAGATAGAGCCTGGGGGTCACCGGGTCACCTCGCTAGAGAAGCGCTGGGCGATGCGCTCGGCGACCCGCAGGGCGGCCGAGGTCATGATGTCGAGGTTGCCGGCGTAGGCGGGCAAGTAGTGGGCGGCGCCCTCGACTTCGAGGAAGACGGACACCTTGGTGGTGACCTCGGAGGCGTCTCCGGTGAAGAGGGTGTGGACCGGATCGCCGGCCGGGATCGGGGTGAACTGCACCTGCTGCTTGAGCCGGTAGCCGGGCACGTACTCGGCGACCGCGTCCACCATTCCCTCCACGGAGGCCCGGACCTGCTCCTGGTCCGCGTCGCCGATCAGGCAGTACACGGTGTCCCGCATGATCAGCGGCGGTTCGGCCGGGTTGAGCACGATGATCGCCTTGCCGCGCTGGGCGCCGCCCACCTTCTCGATCGCGGCGGAGGTGGTCTCGGTGAACTCGTCGATGTTGGCCCGGGTTCCGGGCCCTGCCGACTTGGAGGCGATCGAGGCGACGATCTCGGCGTAGGGCACCGGTGTGATCCGGCTGACGGCGTGCACGATCGGGATGGTGGCCTGGCCGCCGCAGGTGACCAGGTTGAGGTTGTCGACATCGTTGGCAAGGTGCTGGTCGAGGTTCACCGGCGGCACGACGTACGGGCCGATGGCCGCAGGTGTGAGGTCGACGAGCCGTTTGCCGTAGGGGGCGAGGCGCTTGGCGTTCTCGACGTGTGCCTTCGCGGACGTGGCGTCGAAGACGATCTCGATGTCGTCGAAGCCGTCCATCCGGATCAGCCCGTCCACGCCCTCGTGGGTGGTGGGCACCTTCAGCCGCGCGGCGCGGGCGAGGCCGTCCGAGTCCGGGTCGATGCCCACCATCGCGGCCATCTCCAGGGTGTCGGACAGCCGCAGCACCTTGATCATCAGGTCGGTCCCGATGTTCCCGGAGCCGATGACGGCCACCTTGGTCTTCGTCATCCCTGTTCCTTCGAAGAGTCCGATGAGTCGGATGAGTTGGCTGATTCCACTGCGTCGGAGAACGTCCCGGTCACGGTGCCCAGGCCCGACATCTCGGCCCGTACGGTGACTCCCGGCGGGGTGGGCACCAGCGGCCCCAGCGCCCCGGAGAGCACGACCTGACCGGCTCGCAGCGGATCGCCGAACTCCCGCGCGGTGCGCGCCAGCCACAGCAGCGCGGCAAGGGGATCACCGAGGCAGGCCGTGCCGTCGCCCTCGGACGCGAGCTCCCCGTCGGCGTACAGCCGCATGCGCACGTCCCGGGGTTCGAAGGCCTTCAACTCGACCCGCTCGCCGCCGAGTACGAACAGTCCGCTGGACGCGTTGTCGGCGACGGTGTCGGTGATCGCGATGTCCCAGTCGGCGACCCGGCTGTCGACGATCTCCAGCGCGGCGACGCCGTACGCGACGGCGGACCGGACCCGTTCGAGGTCGAGATCGTCGTCGTCGAGGTCGGCGGCGAGGACGAACGCGATCTCGGCCTCGACCCTGGGCTGCAGCAGCCGTTCGCTCGGTACGGCCGGCAGCGCGCTGACGTCCATGTCGGCGAGGAGCACCCCGAAGTCGGGCCGGTCGACGCCGACTTGGCGCTGCACCGACTCGGAGGTCAGTCCGATCTTGCGGCCGACGACGCGTGCTCCGGCCGTGATCCGGTCGGCGACGACGCGCTGTTGGACGGCGTAGGCGAGGCTGATGTCGGTGGCGCCGAGCAAGTCCCGTACGGGGGCGCACGGTTGACGGTCACGGGCCGCGCGCGTCAGTCGTACGACCGCCTCGGCCACCGCCGCCTCACGGTCCGCCACGGCCCTCGGTTCCCAAACGTCTGTCATTCGCATCCTCAACTCGTGATGGTCTCCAGCCTGGGCATCCGTGCCCCTTCACGGGCCCGTGCGTTCCGCTCACCGGGACTCGATCCGGGTGCGGACAAATGGTCTCGCTGAGCGAGATGACCGGTCGGAGCCGGGGAGTTGGCTCGATACCGTCGCCCGCACATTGGAGAGGTTGTGGCGTTGAGCCGCGCTCGGCCGTCGAGAACGTCAGCACACCTGAGGAGGTCATCTTGGCCAGCATCGAGGACGTCTACGACGTGATCGTGGTCGGGTCGGGCGGAGGTCTGGTCGGTGCCTATGCCGCCGCTTCGCGCGGACTGCGCACCCTCGTCATCGAGAAGACCGACCGGGTCGGCGGCACCACCGCCTACTCCGGTTCCGGTCTGTGGTACCCCGGCTCCGCGCCCATGCGGCGGGCCGGACTCGACGACAGCATCGAGGACGCGCGGACGTATCTGCGCGACACCGTCGACGACGAGTCGCGCGAGCCGCTGCAGGAGGCCTATCTGCGGGCCGGCGTACGGCTGATCGACGAGCTGGAGCAGAACCCGTGGTTCCAGTCGTTCGAACACCTTCCGGTGCCGGACTACTACCCGGCGGTGGCAGGCTCGTCCCCCACGGGGCACACCATTTTCCCGCCGAAGGTCTCCGTCGCCGAACTCGGCGAACACGCCCGGCTGGTCCGCGCCTGCCTGCCCACCCAGCGCTGGGGCCACGACGAGGGCCCGGTCCTCAGCGGTGGCCGCGCGCTGATCGGCAGGACGCTGGCCGCCTTCCTGGAGACGGGTCACGGCTCGCTCCGCCTCGACACGGCGTTGGAGAGCCTGGTCGTCGAGGACGGCAGGGTCGTCGGCGTGGAGGCGGTGAGCGACGGCGAACGGGTCACGTTCCGCGCCACGGGCGGGGTGATCCTCGCGGCCGGCGGCTTCGAGCGCAACCGCGAGCTGCGCGAGAAGTACCAGCCGGTTCCGGAGCGCGGCAGCGAGTGGACCCACGGCGCCCCGGGCAACACGGGCGACGCGCTCCAGGCCGGCATCGCGGTCGGCGCCGCCACCGATCTGCTCGACGCGGCCTGGTTCACCCCCGGGCTCGTCTGGCCGGACGGCCTTCCGCTCTTCCACACGGGCACCCGTGGCGGAATCTGGGTCAACGCGGCCGGCGAACGCTTCGTCAACGAGACCCGCCCCTACGACCAGGCGGGCCGCGAGATCGTCCGCCTGCACGCGACCTCGGGCGTCTCGCACATCCCCGCCCACTGGATCGTCGACCAGCGCCAGCTCGACCGGGACAGCTTCGGCGGCCCGTACGACGAGCCGGTCCGCCCCGAGTGGTTCGAGTCGGGCGCGCTCAAGAAGGCCGACACGCTCGAGGAGTTGGCGCAGCTGATCGACGTACCGCTGGACGCCCTGCGCAAGACCGTCGAGGAGTACAACGGCTACGCGCACACCGGGGTCGACGAGCAGTTCCATCGTGGCGAGACACCCTGGGACCAGATGGCTCAGTATGTCCTGGGCTTCCCGGCGCTGCCCCAGCTGAACCACCCGGCGCCGCCGCCCACGAACGACTGGCCCAACCCGATTCTGCCCCCGCTCGACACCCCGCCGTACTACGTCGCGACGATCGTCCCGGCCGACATCGGCACCAAGGGCGGCCTGAAGATCGACGAGCACGCGCGGGTGCTGCGCCCGGACGGCGGCCCGATCGAAGGGCTGTACGCGGCGGGCAACACCGCCGCCGCGATGACGGGACGCGTTTACCCGGGCGCGGGGGCTCCCATCGGTTCGAGTGTCGCGTTCTCGTATCTGGCCGTGCTCGACATCGCGGACGCCGAGAACTGACACAACGTCAAATGCCCGGAACGCCAAGGGTGTTCCGGGCACCGTCATGATGTCCTACGGCGTGAGGAGCAGCCGTGCGGCCAGGCGCATGTTGGTCTCCGCCTCCTCGGTGGTGAGCTCCTCGGTGAGCATGGCCACGAACAGGCCCCACCAGCCGTAGATGAGCAGGCGTGCCCGGCTGCGGTCGGTCTCGGAGGCCTCGCGGACGCCGCCGCCGAGGTGGCGCAGGATGGCCTGGCCCAGGGGGCTGTCGACGAGGTCCGCGCGGGCCGGGACGACGCTCGTGTACTCGGTGAACGACGACAGGGCCACCGCCGAGGCGAGCAGGGGGCTGTCCAGCAGCTTCACGCTGAGCGAGATGAGGAGTTCCGCGATGTCGGCGGCGGGGTCCGTGCCCTCGGCGGCGCCGGCCGTGTTCCCCTGGCCGCCGACGAACTGCTCGATGTGCCACTCCAGGACCGCCATGAACAGGTACGGCTTGGACGGGAAGTAGCGGTACAGGGTGGCGATGGCGACGCCGGCCTCCTTGGCCACGTCGTGCATCTGGACGCTGGCCAGTCCCTCTCGGGCGCCGAGTTCGGAGGCGGCGCGGAGGATGCGGACCCGGCGGGCGGCCTGGCCGCTCGACATCGGGGCCGCCGGTTGCCGTCCCTCAGCGGGTCTCGCCACGTCGTCCCCCCCGGTCGTTGGGTGCTCCCGACGACGCTCAGGACGCCTCGGGGCGGGTCAGGAAGGCCAGGACCGCGCTCTCCCAGGCCTCTTTCTGCTCGATCATGGCCCAGTGTCCGCAGTCGGGCAGCACATGCAGTTCCGCTTTGGGAATCGTACGCATCGGGATCAGCGCACTCTCCAACGGTGTGACCCGGTCGTCACGGCCCCAGGTCAGCAGCGTGGGCACGGTGATCTTGTGCAGGGCGGCCCAGATGGGCTGGTCGGAGTGGGCCTGGGCGGCCTGCATGGCGGCCATGGCCTGCCGGCCGTAGATCCGCCGGGAGGCCTCCAGAGTGGCGGGCTCGGTGGCGCTCGCCCAGCGTTCCTCGATGAGTTCCTCGGTGAGGAGGGACGGGTCGTGGACCATCGACCGCAGCCACTGGAGCAGGTTCTCGCGGGTCGGGTTCTCGGCGAACTCGACGAGCAGGTTGAGTCCTTCGCTGGGGCCCGGCGAGAGGATGTTGCGGCCGACGCCGCCGATGGTGACGACCCGGCGGAACAAGTCCTTGTGGGCGACGGCGAGTCCGGCGGCGACGAAGCCGCCCATGGAGTTCCCGATGACGTCGACGCGGTCGAGGCCGAGACCGTCGAGGAAGCGCAGGACGGCCTTCGGGGCCGCCATCATCGGGTTCTCGTCGGTGGGGTCGCTGACCCCGAACCCGGGGAATTCCAGGGCGAGACAACGGAAGTGCTTCGCGAACAGGGGGAGGTTTCCACGGTAGTTGCGCCAGCCGGTGACGCCAGGACCGGAGCCGTGCAACAGGAGCAGGGGCGGCCCGTCACCCGCCTCGTGGTAGCGCAACGTGCCCTCGTCGGTGTGCAGTTCGCGCAGGGTGTCCTCAGCGGTGAGTGTCATGGCGGTGCGTGGCCTCCGGTCGCGGGGTGACGGGCGACAGTCACCGTGCCACCGGGTCCCGGCCGGGTGTCGTACTCCTCCCGATCAGTGGGACGTGTACGACTCCTGGTCCGCACGCCTGATTAGCGTCGGACCGCAAGGACTTGACGACGGTGATGGGAGAGCCCTGATGGGTGTGCGCTCACTCGGGTATGTACGGCTGGAATCCAGTGACATCGAGAAATGGAAGGTGTTCGGGGCGGATTTCCTCGGCCTGATGCCTGTTGCGGGCGGCGACCCGGAATCCCTCTACTACCGGATGGACGACTATCCGGCCCGCATCGTGGTCTCCCCCGGTTCACAGAGCGGGATGACCGCCCTCGGCTTCGAGGTCATCGACGAGCGGGAGTTGGCGAGGCTGGTCGCCGACGTCGAGAAGACCGGCATCAAGGTCACCGCCGGCACCGAGGACGAGGCCGCGGAACGCAGGGTCACCGGCTTCGTCAAGTTCAACGACCCGGGCGGCAACCCGGTCGAGCTGTTCTACGGCGCGATCCTCGACCACGTCCCGGTGCACACGCCGCTGGTCTCGGGCTTCCTGACCGGTGACATGGGCTTCGGGCACGCGATCGTCTCCGCCGAGGACGCGCGGGGGACCTTCGACTTCTACGTCAACACTCTCGGCTTCATCGAGCGCAACACGATGCGCTCGCCGGGCGGCACGACGTGGTTCATGGGCTGCAACCCCCGCCACCACACCCTGGGCGTCACCCCGGCGCCGGGCCCCGGGCGGCTGCTGCACTTCATGGTCGAGGGGAACACGCTGGACGACGTGGGCCGCGCCCTGGACCGGGCCGCGAAGCTCGAAGTCCCGATGATGCACTCGCTCGGCAAGCACACCAACGACCACATGGTGTCGTTCTACGTGTGGTCTCCGGAGAACTACGCCGTCGAGTTCGGCTGGAACGGCCTCAAGGTCCCGGAGCCGGTGCCCGTCTACGAGATCACCGACGGCGCTTTCTGGGGCCACCACTTCACTCCGCCGCCGCAGCCCCCCGGCTGATCCGAGCACACAGCAGAACAGCCCCGCGGTCCACGGCCGTGGGGCTGTTCTGTGTCACTGCTCGACGGTGATCGCCCGCTCCGGGCAGGCCAACTCCCCGTCCCTGGCCGCCTGTTCCAACTCCGGCGGCACCTCGCCGTCATAGGGCAGCGCATAGCCGTCGTCGTCGAGCCGGAACACCTCCGGCGCCGCCGCCGCACACCTCGCGTGCCCGGAGCACAGCGAGGAGTCGATCGTGATCTTCATGCACAACTCCGTTCTACGGCTTGTTCGTCGAGCCCGCGTCGACGGTGAACTGGAGGCCGGTGACGTAGCGCGACTCGTCCGACGCGAGGAACAGGACGGCGTTCGACACGTCGCGCGGCTCGACGTAGGGGGCGAGGGGGTTCATCGCGGCCAGCGCGAACAGCGGTTCCCGCGCGGCGAGTTCCTCGATCGGGACGCCAACGGTGATGCCCGTGTCGCTGACGCCGGTGGGGTGCACGGTGTTCACCCGGATGCGGTGCGGGGCGAGTTCGTTGGACAGCGCCTTCATCAGGCCGACCACACCGTGCTTGCTGGCCGTGTAGTGGGCGTACGGCACATGGCCACGGATGCCGGCGGCCGAACTGGTGATGATGACGGAGCCGCCCTGTCCGGCCTCGATCATCCAGGGGATCGCGGCCCGCACCGCGTTCCAGGGGCCCTTGAGGTTGACGTCCATGACGACGTCCCAGGCCTCCTCGGAGAGTTCCCAGGCAGCGCCGATGCTCATCACACCCGCGTTGGCCACGAGCGTGTCGAGCCGCCCGAACTCCTCACGCGCCGCGTCGACGGCGACCCGCATCTCCGCCACCGAGCGCACATCGGCCTGCACGGCGACACATCGGCGGCCGGTCGCCCGCACCAACTCCGCGGTCTCTTCGAGCTGTTCCTTCGACGCCAGCGAGTAGGGCAACTCGTCGCTGATGTCGTGGCACACGTCGGTGACGACGACATCGGCGCCCTCCTCCGCCAGTCGCACGGCGTGCGAACGGCCCTGACCACGGGCCGCGCCCGTCACGAGCGCGACCTTGCCCTCCACACGCCCCACGCCAACTCCCTCTCTTTCATTGGACATTCAGGTCCTCGGCGGCCTCGCGCAGGGCACGCAGCCGGGTGTCGAGGAGTTCACGCTCGGCCGAGTCGTCCGCGCCGAGTTCGGCGAGCCGACTGACGGTGAGGCCGATCTCCTCCTGGAGACGGCCGTACGCCTCGTCGCGGGTCAGCAGGTCGAGGTCGGTCCAGTCGGAGCGCTCGGACTCCGGGCGCCTGCTCATGCGGGGAGGTTGTAGAGGCGGCGGGTGTTCAGCTCCACGATCTTGTGCACCTCGTCGTCCGGCACGTCCGCGAGGACCTCGGCCGCGTAGGCGCGGCTCTTGGGCCAGTACGAGTCGGAGTGCGGGTAGTCGCACTCCCACGTGATCTTGTCGACGCCGATGTGGTGCCGTACCTCCACACCGAACCGGTCGTCGATGAAGCAGCCGTGGAAGTGCTGGTGGAACAGCTCCGAGGGCCGCACGGTCTGGTTGACGTTCTGGTAGAAGCGGTGCCGCTCCCAGGTGCCGTCGGCGCGCTCCAGCAGATACGGTATCCAGCCGATCCCGCCCTCGGACAGGCCGATCTTCAGCCGCGGGTGGTTGTGGAGAACCGGGGAGAACAGCAGGTCGGCAGCCGCGTACATCGAGTTGGTGGCGAACAGGGTGATCGTCACCGCGAACGGTGCTTCCGGGGCCGTCTTGGGGGCCGCACCCGAGGTGCCGAAGTGCAGGCACAGCGGCATGTCGGTCTCCTCGGCCGCCGTGAAGACCGGGTCCCAGTGGTCGGTGTGGAACGAGGGCAGGCCCAGCGGGACCGGGTTCTCCGGGAACGAGATCGCCTTGGCGCCCTTGGCCGCCGTCCGACGGATCTCGGCCGCGCAGGCATCTACGTCCCACAGCGGCAGGATGACCAGCGGGATCAGCCGGCCGGGCGCGGTGGCGCACCACTCGTCGATCACGAAGTCGTTCCACGCCTGCACGCAGAGCAGGGCGAGTCGACGGTCCTGGCCGTCCAGGAACACCGTGCCGGCGAAGCGCGGGAACGACGGGAAGCACAGCGCGCCCCACACCCCGTCCAGGTCCATGTCCCGCAGCCGGGCCTTCGGGTCGTAACAGCCCGGGATCATCTCGTCGTAGCGGGTCGGTTCGAGGCCGAACTCCTCGGGCGACTTGCCCGCTACGGCGTTCAGGCCGATGTAGGGGTAGATGCGGCCCTCGTAGTTCCACACCTCGGCCGGGGCCTGGCCCTCTCCCCGTGCCTGCTCGACGATCCTCGGCCCGAGGTCGCGGTACTTGGCCGGCAGGCGGTCCGTCCACAGGCGCGGCGGCTCGATCAGGTGGTCGTCGGTCGACAGCAACTTCATCCATGGCTGCAATGGCATCGATGTGCTCCCTCGAATCTCATGGACTCTCTAGCACCGGCCGAATTGTGTGCACTGTTCAGGTCCCACTGAACGGAAACCGGCCAGCAGTCAGCGGACTTGATACCGATCATGGATTGCGAACAGCACCATCGGACAGTATTCAGGCTACTCTTTTATCTCCGGCGGAAGGAGCCCCAGGATGGGCCGAGTACAGGACAAGGTCGTGTTCATCACCGGGGCGGCGCGCGGACAGGGCCGCGCCCACGCGCTCCGGCTGGCCTCGGAGGGCGCCGACATCATCGCCGTCGACCTGTGCGAGGACATCGCGACCAACGCGTATGCGCTGGCGACCCAGGACGACCTGGACGAGACCGTGCGCCAGGTCGAGAAGCTCGGGCGACGCATCGTCGCACGCAAGGCGGACGTACGGGATCCGGCGGCGCTGAAGGCGGCTGTGGCGGAAGGCGTGGCCGAACTCGGGCGGCTGGACGCCGTGGTGGCGCAGGCCGGCATCGCCCCGCTCGGTCCCCAGCAGGGAGTCCAGGCCTTCATCGACGCCGTCACCGTCGACTTCAACGGCGTCGTGCACGCCGTCGAGGCCGCCCTGCCGCATCTGCCCGACGGCGCCTCGATCGTGGCGACCGGCTCCATCGCGGCCCTGACCCCGGCGACCGTCGACAACCCGTCCAACGGCCCCGGCGGGCTGGGCTACTCCTTCGCCAAGCGCCAAGTGGCCGCGTTCGTCCACGACTTGGCGACGGTGCTGCTGTCGCGGCGGATCCGGGTCAACGGCCTGCATCCCACCAACGTCAACACGGACATGCTCAACAGCGACATCATGTACCGCTCGTTCCGGCCCGACCTCGAGAACCCGACCCGCGAGGACGCCCTGGTGTCCTTCCCCGCGACGACCGGGATGGACATTCCCTACGTCGAGCCGGAGGACGTCTCCGACATGGTCCTCTTCCTGGTATCCGACGAGTCCCGCTACGTCACCGGCATGCAGATGCGGGTGGACGCCGGCGGCTATGTCCGCAAGCGTCCCCAACTCCCCACGTTCTGAAGGCTTTTGGTTCGGACGGCCGTTGCTACGAGGTGAGATCCAGGACCACCTTGCCGGTGGTCCTGCGCTCGGCGACATCGGTGAGGGCGGTGGCGACCTCGGCGAGCGGGTGGACTCGGGAGACCAGCGGGCGCATGCCGTCCCGGACCATCGCTGCCAGGGCGCGGTCGGCGGCGGCCACCGCGTCCGGGGCGTACTGCCGCACCGTACGGATCTCGAAGCCCCGCACGACCAGGTCCTTGAGCAGTACCAGGTTCAGCGGGATGCGCGGGATCTTCCCGTCGGCGTACCCGACCGTGACGAACCGGCCGCCCCGGCGCAGCGCGCGCAGGGCGGCCTCCGCGTGGTCGCCGCCCACCGGGTCGATCACGAGGTGGACGCCCTCGCCCCCGGTCAACTCCCTTGTGCGCAGCTTGAGATCCTCGTGGACGTAGTCGACACCTGCCTCGGCTCCGAGCTTGCGGGCGACC
>Ga0307516_10005738_pt1 | contig 14708 bp, 13 predicted proteins | sample 19_EM_MG_FD_203310 | JGI IMG/M metagenome (GOLD analysis project Ga0307516, IMG submission 203310) | Populus trichocarpa ectomycorrhiza microbial communities from riparian zone in the Pacific Northwest, United States - 19_EM | ecosystem: Host-associated > Plants > Roots > Unclassified | place... | reverse complement strand
GTACGACGCTGTCCGTCTCTCTGTTCGACACGTCCGTCTGACGTTGTCCGTTCTTGTCCGACACGTCCGTCCGACGCTGTCCGTCTCTCTGTCCGACACGTCCGTCTGACGCTGTCCGTCTCCCTGTTCGACACTTCTGTCTGACGCTGTCCGTCTCCCTGTCCGACACGTCCGTCTGACGCTGTCCATCTCTGTCGAAACGTCCGTTGACGTTCCCGTTCCCGTTCCCGTTCCCGTTCCCGTTCCCTTCCCGTTCCCGTTCCATTCGCGTTCCCGTTCCTGTTCCCCCCCCCGCTTCCGCTCCCGCTCTCGCTGGAGTCACCAGAACTCACTCGAGTACCTTGGAGAACCGCCGCCGTTACACATCCCATGATGAGTGGGCGACGACGATAGAACCAGCAGCGTATCCAGTCCCTTTGTCGTCGCTGTCAACCCGGAGGGTGTGCAGTACAACCGGGAGAATGTATTCCACCGCCACCACAAAGCGCAAGGACCCCCGAACTGTCACAAGTCCCCATCTGCTTGCTTCCCATGATATGCGGGCGACGAGAGGGAACCAGCAGCGTATCCAGTCCCTTTGTCGTGGCTGTCAACCCAGAGGATGTGCCCTTTGTCGTGGCTGTCAACCCGGAGGATGTGCCCTTTGTCGTGGCTATCAACCCAGAGGATGTGCCCATCGTCGTGGCTGTCAACCCGGAGGATGTGCCCTTTGTTGTCGCTGTCAACCCGGAGGATGTGCAGTACAACCGGGAGAGTGTATTCCACTGTCACCACAAAGCGCAAGGACCCCCAAACCGTCACAAGTCCCCGTCTGCTTGCTTTCCATGATGCGCGGGTGACAACGAGAGAACCAGCAGCGTATTCAGTACCTTTGTCACTCCTGTCAACCCGGAGGATGTGCAGTACAACTGGGAGAGTGTATTACACCGCCACCACAAAGCTCGAGGACCCCAAAACGTCACAAGTCCCGTCTGCTTGCATCCCATGATGAGCGGGCGACGACGATAGAACCAGCAGCATATCCAGTCCCTTTGTCGTCGCTGTCAACCCGGAGGATGTGCAGTACAACCGGGAGAGGGTATTGCTCCGCCACCACAAAGTTCGAGGACCACCGAAATGTCACAAGTCCCGTCTGCTTGCATCCCATGATAAGCAGGCGACGGCGAGGGAACAGGCAGCTTATTCATTCCATTTGCCAGTCAGAACACCCTCGCCTACTCCCCTCCAGCATGTACTACCCACTCCATCGTGTCCTATAAGTTGTTCGGACGTGCCTTCTATCTGCTATTCCTCGCAACTTTCAAAGCACCACCACCTTTCACCACTTCAGTCTTGTCCTCGCTCTCCACTTGATTCTCTTTCACATAGTCACCAGAATACCTACCCTGACGATTTGCCAACCGCTAGAGTTGTCACTCCGATTTCCACGATGGCGCAGGCTGCTGGCAACCGCACCAGAGTCAGTGCGGGACAATACCAAGCATATTTCAACATCACAGACGCAAATGTAGAACCATTCGTGCGACGCCGAATCGGCTTTCTTATTCAAGTTCACAGCACCTTCAATACCACCTGGGGAAACCCAGCAATGATGGCATTGGCGGACGCCGCCATCAACCAGTACGAATATCTCACCTGGTATTTCGACAAGCTGAACAACCTCTCCCCTCCCCTAGACCTTACTTCGCCCACGAAACTGACTGCCTGCAATCCCAGGGAAGGATGGACGATGTTCACGACCTTTGTCGCTGATACCCGAGACAAGCTCGTTCAAATTTGGAAGAAGGCCGCCATGACTTGGCCTCCTACGCCACTGGGAGTTGCAACTCCTGCCCGCACAGTTGCACGCCCATCGCAACCAGCAGCTCCGGTAGCTGCTGCCCCCCGTACAGGCCGGCTAGACCCGAAAGGGACCATGGTATTCCAATTCTTTATCGTTGACCCAGAGACGGCGCGCAACCCTATGGACTACAATTCTGACTCCGACGACGACGGGAGCACCAACAAACTGACAGATATGTATGCATGGCGGAACGCCAACAACACCCAGTGGCTGAAAAGCGTGCGAATCGAGGAGATAACGTCTCTGTGGGTTCTGGTGGAGAAGGTTCTCCGGAAGGTTCCCCCCCAGCGAGAAGTTAGGGTCATGTACGGAGCAACATGCAACCTTTCGAGCACAGATAAATTCCCTACCATATTTTAGGATCCGGGGCTCACTGTGACACTGGGGTTGCAATCTTAACCGGAGTGCGGCGTATCAGAGGTAATCAGGCTACTTTCGAATATTCACAACGGAATAATCTTAGATCTTGCGTGTGGGTTTCGGTGGTAGTGTTGGGGAGGATGTTCGTACTGATGAGCCTTTCTTTCGAGGGTTTTTTTCCCTCTTTTTATCCTCGAAAGCCCTGAGTGAGATCCGGTGAGTCGGCCTAAGGTTCCCCCGTGGCTGGGGGGCCACGGGGAGGACTCATTGGTCCTGGCCGGGGTGTTGATAAGGGAGGCGGAGGTCTCCTGCAGCTCAGCGGGGTAACCGGAGTAAGGTTTCCGCTTCCTGCAATCTCCCCGCGCCTCCGGGTTTAAGGTTCTAAGTCCGTACCCTTACGGCCGTAACTCTTAATCCCGTTTCTTATCTCCCGCCTAGACTCTCTGGGTCCGAGGTTCGCTTCCAAGCGGCTAGGACCGGAGTTAAGTCCTACCGCATTCCGCTCCCCTCTCCTTTAGGTCTCCTCCTCCGGGGTGTCCACGGGTCTATCTCTTTGCTACTTGATCCTATGTGTAACACTACCTCCTCCATCCCCTAGCTTCGTCCCGAAGCGTCTTCCTAGGTAGCCCTTCTCTTCTTGATGGGGTAGTTCTTTCAACGCTGAGTTCCCCTCGGCGTCTTGGACTGCAGTCCTCCTCCCCTGCAGCCCTCCGGTTGAGCTAAGTCAAGCGAGAAACCCTCCTACGGGAAAAACTCGCTCCCTTGTCGCCGCGCTCAACCGGCCCTCGGATCTGGGTGGTCTCCCGACCGGCCCGAGATCCTACTGTCGGAGTATTGCAAGACGTGACGAGACGCGGTCCGGTGAACTTGGCACATGGAAGGAGTGACCGGGGTATTCCACCCACCCCTACCACCGGTGTGCACACAGAGGTGTATGATATCTGGTGCGCTCGCCCGGCCTTGCAATTGTCGATACTCTGTCGTATGGTTTTTTGTGGTGATCCCTCGGGGCATATCGTTTGCCCTCAACCGGCAGCATATGATGTTTTTCCGATTCTTTTCCACATGCAACGAGTGACTTTCACGGCTTAGGGTTCGTGCCCAGGTGTTCCTCCGCAAGTGTACAGACAGAGGTGTGTCGTACCGAACACCTACGGCTTCCGGTTGCATAGGTTCGATATGTCTCGGGCGATCACGGGGACGTAGGCCTCCTCCACTGCGTCCCACTACCGCCGGGCTCTCTGCCGCTTGAGCCGGTTGAAGCTATTCGGATAGCCGGTAGTCCCTCGGAGCGTCTGGGTTCCTTTGGTGAAACTCCCGGAGTTTCTCCAGACCCCCTACTGAGAAGTTGTCAAAGGGTTCTTCCGTCCAGTCCTTTCGTTCCGGAAAGTCGAGCCATTTGACAAGGTAGAGGATTCGTTTCTTATTTCCCCGACCGTGTTCCGCTGACGCCATGATCTCGTCGACGTTATATTCTTCCGATTGTTCGATGTCATCCGCTTCTCGCAGCACCTTCGAAGGGTCCGGTGGGGCCCGGTGCTCACTGGTTCGGTAGGGTTCCAATAGCGATACATGAAAGACGTTGTGAATCTTCCATTTCCGGGGTAGCGTGAGGCGGACGGCCAGTGGGGAGACAATCTTCTCGATTTGGAAGGGACCATGATTTTTGTGGTCCAATTTCTTCGTCGGGCGTCGGGTCTTAATGTGACGTCCGCTGAGCATCACCAAGTCGCCCACCTGGTATGCCGGGGGTTCCTTCCGTTCCGGGTCGGTGTAGCGCCGCATTCGCTCAAGTGCTTCCTGCAGTCCGATCCGGGCCTCGTCGTGTACCGCCTGCATCCAGTGGCCGTGTGTTGCGCTGGCCGGGTTGAAGGGCTCCAAGAGCGCGGGTCCCACCGCCACGGGGTGGAAGCCATAGTTAGCGTAGAATGGGGACATACCGTTTCCGGTGGTGGCCGAATTGTTGTAAGCAAATTCAGCCATAGGCAGCAGTCGTTTCCAGTCGTCCTGTTCCTTGCTGACGAACGCCCTTAGGTAGGCCTCAATTGTTTGGTTGAGCCGTTCGGTCTGTCCGTCGGTCTGTGGGTGAAAGGCGGTGGACATGCGAGGCCGGATTCCCGAGGATCGCAGGAACTCCCTCCAGGTTTCCGACGTGAATCTGGAGTCTCGGTCTGACACTATGTCAGTCGGGAGGCCGTGGTGTCTCCAGATTTCCTTGGCGAAGACGATCGCCAGATCGGCCGCGGTCTTCTTCTCTTTTCTTAATGGAAGGAAGTGCGCCATCTTGGTAAATCGATCAATGACTACCCACAGCTGGTCGCAGCCCCCCGAGAGGGGGAGCTCTGTAATAAAATCCATTGCTATGGATTGCCACGGGGCATATGGTAGCTCCAGCGGGGAGGTCAGCCCATACGGTTGGTGTCGGGCGGCTTTGTTCCTTTGGCACTCGGGGCAGCTTCTGACGAAATCGATGATTCGTTCGTTCATTTTTGGCCACCAGAAGTTTCGCCGGATTAGTTCGATAGTCTTGTCCTGTCCCATGTGTCCGGCCACCTTTGTGTCGTGCTCGGACTCCATTACCTTCTGTTCCAGCCCCCTTGGTACCCAGAGCAGGTTCCGTCGGTACAGGAGGCCTTCCTCGCAACTTAGTTCCCTGACCTTTCGGTCCTTCGGCGGCAGTTCCTCTGCCGCCGCTTCCTGTTTCTTGGCTTGATCGTAGGCTTCATCCTTTTCTCCTTCCTTTCTGACGGCCGCCGTGAATTCTTCTGACCATTTCCTTGTGGGGAGCGAGAGCATTCTGGCCGACGAGCACACCAAGGAGTGTCCCAGGTTCTCCCCGAAGTGATTTGTTCTCAAAACCGTCGTTATCGGCTGGTTTTCTATCCCCCCCTTATCAGGGCGGTACTCCGGGCGCCTTGACAGTGCATCTGGTTTCCCGTTCTGCGTCCCTGGTCGGTAGTAGATTTTGAAGTCGATTCCGGCCAGTTCCTGGGCCCACCGAGCTTGTCGCCGGTTGAGCACCTTCGTTGTGGTGAAAAATTCCAGGTTCTGGTGGTCTGAGTATACTTCCACCTGGTGTGTGGCTCCCTCGCAGTAACGCCGCCAGTGCTTGAAGGCGTCCACTATCGCTAGGAGTTCCTTGTCGTGTATTTCGTAGTTGATCTCCGCCGGCGTGAACTTCCTTGAGTGGAACGCAATTGGGTGAAGGCGGTTTTCCGTATCCCGTTGAGATAGGATGGCTCCTATCGCAAAATCCGAGGCGTCTGTCTCTATTAGGACCGGCTTGGTCGCATCGAAGTGTGCCAGGATTGGGGCCGTAGTGAATCGCCGTTTCAGTTCTCGGAAGGCTGCTTCTGCCTCCGGGTTCCACTTCCAATCTCGGCCGATCTCTTTTTTCGTTAGCTCCGTGAGCGGCCTCGCTATCCGGGAGTAATCCTGGATAAACCGTCGGTAGAAGTTGGCGAATCCCAGGAATGACTGCACCTCCGTGAGCGATCGGGGTGTCCCCCAGTTCAGTACCGTCTTTACTTTTCCTTCTGACATTCTGACTCCGTTTCTCCCGATGATGTAGCCCAGGAATTCCACTTCCTGTTCCTTCCACACACACTTTTCCGGGGAGACCGCCAGCCCGTTGTCCTGTTGTCTTTTTAGGACCTCCTTAACCAATCGATCGTGTTCTTCTTCCTCTTTGGCGTATATCAGGATGTCGTCCATGTACGCCAGTACTCCCACGTCCAGGACGTCGGACAGGACGTGGTTCATCATATCTTGAAAGGTAGACGGGGCGTTGGTTAGTCCAAAGGGCATTACCTTAAATTCGAACAGCCCGTATCTTGTTCGGAAGGCTGTTTTCCACTCATCGCCCTGTCGGATCCGGATCAGGTTGAACCCGTTTTTGAGGTCTAACTTGGTGAACCATTGGGCCCCCTGGACGCGGTCTTGCAATTCTTGCATGAGCGGTAAAGGGTATCGGTTGGGGACCGTTATTTTATTGAGTCCTCGGTAGTCCACGCAAAGTCGTAGTCCTTTGCCGTTTGGTTTTGGAACAAACAGGATTGGGGATCCGGCGGGTGATGTCGAACGTTGAATTTTCCCGTTTCTCTCCATTTCCTTGAGCCATTCTCTGAGGGCCTGTAGTTCAGTCTCGGAGAGGGGGTAGATCGGTCCCCATGGTGGTGTGCTTCCCTCCTTGAGGTCGATCTTACAGTCGTACTGCTGGTGTTTGGGTAACGTGTCTGCGGCTTCCTTGCTCATAATCCCCATAAATTGCCGGAATTTGGGGGGGACCCTTTCTTCTGTGTCCTCCTGAAGAGCCGAGACATACCCGATCGTTCTTGCCTTGGGGTCTGATAGCACCGCCTCATCCCAGGATAGCGAAAACTCGTTTGTTGCTTGTTTCGTGCATCTTTCCAAGCACCGGGGGCTGTTGAACCGTATTCCCTCATCCGTCCAGTCTCCCTGGGGTGGGTGGTCAGTGATCCAATCGAAGGGTAAGAAGACGTCGATTTCGGGGTCCATTGCCGAGATTTCCAATTGCTCCCAGGAGTAGTGTTTTCGGTGTTGTATCCTGCATGCCTCCGTGTAGTATTGCCCGGCCTCCGGGACCCTTGCCCCAGTGAAGTTTTCGATTACTCGGGGCTGCCGATGTTTCTTCTTTCTGAGTCCCAGCTTTGCTACCGTTTTCTCGTTGATGAGGGCTATAGAGCATCCGGTATCCAATAGCACTCGTATGGCGTATTTTGTTTCGTTTTGATGTAGGAACATGGTGATGATTGGACGCGTGCCTCTTTGTTTCTTCCTTGGCGTCCCGGCGCTAGGTTCCTCCTTCTTCCGTTTTCTGGTGGCCGCGCTTATTATATCCGGGGCCAGGATTCGCGGCGGTTCCTGGCTTCCTAAAAATCCGAATCGGAGTCGTCCCACAGTGTTACCTCCACTCTTTGGGGCGGATCCGCTCCTTGTTTCTCCACCGCCGCCACTTTCTGTTGCTTGTTCTGCCGTTCCTCAGGCTCTTCTGTAGCCTTTCTCTTGTTCTGGGCGGGCGGTGCTTGGTCAGTAGCGGCCGCCGTTTTTCCCGGAGCGGCCGGAAGTCGGGTTCCATGGGCCGTCGTGAAGGCGTAACATTCGAACGTCTTGTGCCCGGGTCTTCCGCATCTCCAGCAGCTATCCGTGGCCTTGTATTCCTCCACCTCTTTCTGTGGAACCCCCTGGAGGGCTGTTTCCAGGCTTACCCACGCCCTCTTGTTCTTTCCCGCGGGGTTTCTCTCCTGGCCTTGGCGTGCGCGGCTGGTGTTTTCTCCTCCTCTTTCTTTCTCCTTTCCTTTTTCCTTTTTGGGGTCCTTAGCCCCCAGTGGTTGGCTCCTCATTGCTTCCCGGGCCGTCTTGAGGGCTTTCTTTTTTTCCACCTGTAAAGCCGCCTGATAGGTGGCCTGCAGGAATCCCTCATCGTCCGCAAATTCCTCCAAGTAGTGGCTGAACCGCATGTCCAGTACTGAGTCCAGCATGGCTAGGTCGATTTTCTCTTGGAGGCCTTCTCCGGTGGCCCGTGCATAGTTGTTTAGTGCCCGGAATTCCGTCAGGTATGCTCGGATATCACCGGTGTACTTGAGCTGACTTAGTTTTAGCTGGGCGTTAGCTGCTTCCCGCGTATCCAGATATTCTGCGCGGATCGCCGTTGCATATTGGTTCCATGAGTCGTTTTCCCCCATGGTATCGTATCTATGGAGGTCCCACGCCTTTGCCGTTCCTGTTAGGAGCGTTCCGACCCACGCAATTTTTTGCTGATCCCCGGTGTCAGGGTAAAAGCTCAGGTACTTGGTGACGGACTTCCACCAGTGATTGAACGGGGTGGTTGGTTTCCCGTCGAAGGTCTCTGGATTGGTCATTTTTAGCCGGGCCGTACGGGTGTTTTCCCGCGACACCCTTCGGGCCTCCTCGACTCCTTGGGCCACGAGTCGAACCAAGTCTTGGGTCGTGATGGTTGGCGCCGGGTTTTTCGGCGGCGTGGTTTCTCGGTGTGGTCGGAGCGGTGGCCGTCGATGTTCCGAGGGTGGTTCCGAGGGTGAGCTCGGGGACGGGGAGGGAGGGTGTCCCGCCGGGGCTCTCCGTGTTGGTCGAGGGGGTGTTCCTCCGCCTCCTGTTCCTGGTTCCTGTGGGGGCCCTGTCACCGTTGGTGGGCGTCTGAGTTGTTGTAGCCGTTCCCTCATCTCCGGAGTTGTGGGGCGGGCTCGCCGGGTCGGAACTCCCGAGGGTAGACGCAGCGGGCTACCTAACTCCGGTGGTGTTGGTGGTTTTGAGGGGGCGCTAGTGTTGGTTGGCGCCAGAGGGCTTCTCCAGCCTGGCATTGGGCTCGGTTGTCGTGCCGGCGTCGTTGGTAGCGGGATCCGGGTCGCAACTTGCTGAATTTCCGCCCGGGCTTCCCGCAGCTGCGTTTCAAGGGCAGCTACTCGGTTCTGATGTGCGGCCGCCCACAATTCTATGTTCCCCTGAAAGTTGGCCAAGTGTTGACTTCGGGCCGTGTTAGTTTCTCCCAGGAATGCCAGCGCATCATTAATCCGGGCCAACTGTGTGGCCTGGCAAATTTGTCGCTCCTCGGATTCCTGGGTGCGTTCCATAATTGCCTGCCAAACGTTTCTGGCGAAGGATTGGTAGGCATTTGCTGCAGCCGATAATTCGCTGCGGATCCATTCTTCTGCAATTTTCTCGTTAGCGTTTAATCGGTCATATACGTACCTGGTTCCTTCGGCCAGTCCCTGGTACGCGCTTTCGATTCTCACGAGGCGTTGGTCCGTTTTATCGACCGTGTTGCCGCACAGGGCCAGCAGCTGTTCGAGGTCCTGCTCCGCTTGTTTTTGTTGCCTGGCTAGGGCCCGAAGCCAGACCGCTGGGTTGGCGACTTCCAGGGTTTCCTCCTCGGTTGCCGATCCGTCCGTGATTTGCAGGATATCGCGCGGAGCCTCTAGTCGGAGCATGTTGAAGTCGGAGGACGTCATGGTTCCTTCCTCTTAGTACAAGTCTAAGAAGTGTCCCGTGTAGATGGTTTCGTCGTCTTGGAACTCGTAGTCGCAGATTTCCCGGAATTCGAGTCCGTTGAGGTTGGCGCTTTGTCGAAGTAGGGCGCAGGTGGACCAGTATTGGGTATACCAGTGCCAAGGCGTGAGGTCGTCGAGTTCGACAGGGGCTGGTCCGTCGAGGTATTCGTTCCACTCGTTTTCCTCCTTTGCGGTGGTTGCTATTTCTTCGTCGATTGAACCGAAGGTATAGTCAAAATGGTAGCTTGACTGAGGTTCGAGGATCGTGGCTAAGTCAAGCAAAAGGAAGTGCTCTTGCTCGAAAGAGGGCATGAAAGTAGGGTGATTTGAGATCAAGATTATAGTGTGACACTGGGGTTGCAATCTTAACCGGAGTGCGGCGTATCAGAGGTAATCAGGCTACTTTCGAATATTCACAACGGAATAATCTTAGATCTTGCGTGTGGGTTTCGGTGGTAGTGTTGGGGAGGATGTTCGTACTGATGAGCCTTTCTTTCGAGGGTTTTTTTCCCTCTTTTTATCCTCGAAAGCCCTGAGTGAGATCCGGTGAGTCGGCCTAAGGTTCCCCCGTGGCTGGGGGGCCACGGGGAGGACTCATTGGTCCTGGCCGGGGTGTTGATAAGGGAGGCGGAGGTCTCCTGCAGCTCAGCGGGGTAACCGGAGTAAGGTTTCCGCTTCCTGCAATCTCCCCGCGCCTCCGGGTTTAAGGTTCTAAGTCCGTACCCTTACGGCCGTAACTCTTAATCCCGTTTCTTATCTCCCGCCTAGACTCTCTGGGTCCGAGGTTCGCTTCCAAGCGGCTAGGACCGGAGTTAAGTCCTACCGCATTCCGCTCCCCTCTCCTTTAGGTCTCCTCCTCCGGGGTGTCCACGGGTCTATCTCTTTGCTACTTGATCCTATGTGTAACACTCACTGAGGGGGGTATGCAAAATCTTTCCGATGATGACCAACTCAAGGCTTGGATGGCCATGACTGCACACCTTGACCGCCCTCTTGGCATTGGCGTTTACCTCCGGCAGCAGCCGGCCAGTAAGATCCCCGATTCTCCTACGCAGGGACTTATGCCTCATTTGAACCAGTAAGCGCTGGTTTACGATGCACATCCCGAAGTAGAGGAATACCCCTACGAATCCGAAGCTTATGAGGTCGTCTCCAAGAGCCATAAACGGGTTGGTAAGCCACACACAATCGAGGGGTACATCCGTGGCCTGAACCGGTTTGGCCACCGGATACGCCACAGTCGGTGGATGCTCCAGAAGTTCCTGGCATGGGCGAAAGGGGTCAACTATTGGGGAGGGATATCAATGGCGGACCACATATGCTTCCCAACAGAAGCTTGCTGGCGGCCACGGATGAATGTGAGCCAGCACATCCAGGAGAAAACTCGATATATTGCCATGGGGCGTAACGACGCTGTGTACAGAGCGTTCGTTGTGGATCCTGCGAATGCAGCGATATTCGCGAACCCACCATTCGCACGGGAAGTGGCTTCTGACGAAGAGCACTCCACATGAGCCCCCCCCCCCGGGATGGCTAGTGGATACCATCTTGTGTTAGGGTGGTTGGCTTTCTCGTATCCGGCAGTTCTTTTGCCCGAGAGCTCTGTGCCTGAGCTGCCCCACCATCTCTGAGGGTTGCTCGTACACTTATATTGGTACTGTCTTTTTTTTGGTTTTGGGTTGGTTTTTTCGGATCTCAGGATATCTTTTTGGCTTCTTTCTTTTGGGGTTTTGGGTGATTTACAGTTGGGCGATCTTTCTGGGTTTCGGAGTTTTTTGAATGGTATCTTTCCCTATTTTCAGTTCCGGGTATCTCGTTGTATGCTCTGGCGACGTTCTCTCCAGCTCCTAGAGTTGTCGTTGCAATCCTACGAGGCGAAGCCATGGCTTCGTTGAGCAAGGCCCACTCATGCCTTGCTGGACGAGATCATAGCGCTGATGGGTGGGGCCAAAGCTGTAGGACCCACGATGCTAATGGTCATCCCCTTTCTTTTCGAATGGAAAATGATATGTATTTGAGTCATACTCTTTCCTTTCTGCAAGCCGTATTCGCAACCCTCACAACTACGCCTTCAACTCCTACGATCGATCCAACTCCCACTTTCAAAGAACCATCTGACTCAACTCTAGACATCAACATGTCCCAATCTAGCCAGTCGAGCATCACTGAGTCGCTGAAAGTTGCCCAGTTTACCAAAAGAACGAGATCTGATACACCCTTCCGCTTTACCGAAAGTCAGATGCCCGTTGTGAAGGTGACGAAGAAATCCCGCGAAAATCCACCGGTAAGCACTCGGCGAGATGTCCAACTGTCAGAGTCCCAATTGCAGCCTTCAAGGAGCTCTGGACACCACTGCCGTGGGGAAAGACACTACAGAGGGGTTCAGTGTGTTGACACCAGAATTCCAATCGCAGTCGAAGCAGCTTCCACAGACGTGACCTACGTATTCCCAGCAGGTTCCCGCGAGAACTTCAGACACTCTTCAGATGAACACATGGACTTCGCAACGGCCAACTCAGCCGTCGCGTATACAATCACTGTTGTCGAAGCCATCACCGCCGCCCCTCGAGCCGCAGCCACCTAAGCTGTCTTCACTGCTGTCACAGTTGTCCTCGCAATTGCCGTCGTTGTCGGAGCAGTTGTCGATAACCCCATCCCTTCTTCCTGCGCACTCGGGATTTTCCGTGAAGCACATTCCGACTGATGATGAGAGGGTGATTTGTCAACTTGCCCAGAATCAGGTTTTTAATTTTTTTAATTGATTTTTTTGAGAGCCCCTGCTCCTGTAGTGATCATGCTGATCGTAGCAGGTCGAATTCTATATGTTGAGGTACGGCGCTTGGACACCTCTAGACCCTAAAAGCTGGAAGATGTTAGTGAAGAAGCTCTGGACGGCTGCTTTAGAAGACCCTATTGCAGCGAGACTGGTGGCGTCACCGATCCCAGGCTCGGTGTCAATATTTGTGGTATGTAGGTGTATATCCAACCCTCAGAGTTGCGCTGACCATTAGCGCAGATGAAGAACACCATTTGCAACAAGCGTAGCCATGTACTCGCCAAGGCTAAGAGTGTCATGCTGAAATCGTACGGCTTGGATCCTGCGAGGATGGATGCCCAGGAGATCAAATCAGTCATTACATGGCTGCTTCATGATTTTCGGTTCATCCATCAAGATTGCGTTGTACGTACTGTGGCTACAACCCCAATGGTCGCTAATATGACTCTAGAAGCGGGATCTGCCATTCTCGAATGCTGCGATCGTCGACGTTCTATACCAATCGCTGTTTCTACACCTGCGCAGGAGGCCATCCAAGGTAAACGACATGGACCTCCTGCTTGGGAATCTTGGGAAAGCCGGCGTGCTGCTTGCAGTTACTGCGATCTTGTTTGCATTGCAATCATGGTTGCTAGAGCATGATCAAGGGGTTAAGGTCAACTTCACCTGGGACGCTATCGGAGGTATGTTAGAACTGACAAGCCTTGCCTGCCACCCTCAGAATTGCGTATACCATCTCTAGAACTGAGCTAATTACTGGCAGTTGAGGGGTCACGAGAAACATGTCCATTCTAAAGAGGGGAGCACAAGACCCTTATACAAGTGTCCGTGTGCTAGCACTAGTGTGTGACTGTCTATCTACAGAAGCCCTTAGGGCAGCCATCTGCTAAGTCCCACAAACTCTAGAAGCCATGTTAGTGGCCATGCTAGCCACTCTAGGCGTGGCGTCCACGACGCCCGGAATCCTCCTCCTACAACCACTTCCCTCTCAATAAAACAAGCACCGCCCCTAAACAAAAAAAACAAAAAGCAACAACAAAAAAAAAAAAAAAAAAAAAAAAAACGACAAACCCAACTTATAACAATAACCCCTCTCACAATGCTCAGCTGACACTCCCGGTCACTCCTGTTCCATCCACCGGTAGACTCGCAAGCCATTCGCAGCATGGTATTCACCCAGCAGCTCATTGCTGCTGCCCCTCAGGTTTGCCAGTGGTTCCCACGTAGGGTCAACGTAAACGACCCATTTGACCAAATATTCGAGGTCTCGAACTATGGTACCTCTGTGCTCGCGGATCGACTCAACCTCGTACTCGACGGTAGTGGTGGAGCATAGTGGCGGTGGGGGCGGGTGTTCATGGGTTCTGTTGACTCTTGACAGCTTGAGGCGTGTGACGTTGAAAACCGGGTGTAAGCGCCAGTGCGCAGGGATGTCAAGAACGAAAGTATTCTCGCCGGCTGACTTTAGGATTGTAAATGGACCGGCATATGGATGTTGAAACTTTCGCGAATTGGCGCTGTCGTTGGCAGTGGAATTGACATTGGCGTAGCCGACTGGCAGCAAACGGGTGTCCAGGAATACCAAATCACCTATCCGAAACGGGTGCGGCTGACGATGCTCGTTCGCTTCCATCACCATTGTCAATTGGACTTCTTCCATTCGCTCTCGAAGCATCCGTAGGATCTTGATGAGCCGTTCTGCGAATTCCGTTCCGCGTCTTGAATTTGGCGTCCGCGGACCTGGTGCCAGTAAATCTAGTGGGAGTCTCGGAATGTATCCGATATCCACCTCGAATGGCGACATTCCTATAGCCTTGTGCTTGGCTGCATTGTAAGTGAACTCTGCCAAGGGTAATAACCGGCTCCACTGCTCGGGGGATTTGAGTTGCGATATATAGGCCTTCAAAAAAGTTTCCAGAGTGGCATTCGCCTTTTCCGCTTGACCGTCCGACTGCGGGTGGTATGCTGTAGACATCCGGAGCTTAATCCCGAGTTGTGAACACAATGATTGCCAGAAGCTGGAGGTAAATCGGGTGTCCCGGTCAGATACGATCGATAAGGGTAGCCCTTGTGATCGAACGTAACCGTCAATGAACACCGTTGCAAACTTCTCTGCGGTGAGCTCAGCTTCCTTAACAGGAATCCAACGTGCTCGCTTCATCAGGGGATCGATAGTTGTCGCCACAGCATCGTAACTGGCTTCCAACGTTGGTAACTTGGTGACGAAATCGATATTCACCCATTCCGCGCGTTCGAGTGCAATCGGTAGTGCCTGCAGGAGTCCATATGGCCTGTCATTCTTGTGCTTGATTCGGTGGCATACGTCACATCCAGCAATGCATTCTGCGACCAAATCTATCAACTTTGGCCAGTAGTACCGAGACCCAACCGCTGCTGCTGTTTTTGCGATGCCGCTATGTCCACCGCCCAGAATAGCATCGTGTGCTTCTCGAATGACGTCCGTTCTCAAGAATTTTGGGATACATAACCTTCCGCCCGACGGCTTATGGTACAGCAGGTCTTCTTCGAGTGTGAATGACTTTGCTCGTTCCTTAACACGGCGAGACTGCTTCGAACTTGTCTTTTTGTCCTCGTTTTCATCGCTAACGTACTGTAGGGGTTACCCGGCTACTACCCATTAGTCGGACACTATTAGAAATGAGAAAAAACGACGATACTCAACAACCATAGATCGGAGAGA
>Ga0307516_10005737_pt1 | contig 14709 bp, 22 predicted proteins | sample 19_EM_MG_FD_203310 | JGI IMG/M metagenome (GOLD analysis project Ga0307516, IMG submission 203310) | Populus trichocarpa ectomycorrhiza microbial communities from riparian zone in the Pacific Northwest, United States - 19_EM | ecosystem: Host-associated > Plants > Roots > Unclassified | place... | reverse complement strand
GCCGTCGACGGCCGTATTATTGACGGTGGATACGGGTGCAACCCATACCATGACCCGTACCGTACCCAGGGGGTTCTGGGGTGCTGACGGGACGGTTGTGGATACCGTCCGTACCGTACCGTAAAACTGTATTGACGGTTGACGGTGCCCAGCCCTAGGCAACCAACGCACCCACGACGAATTCCATCCCGGGGCGATCAGCAGGGTCATACTCCCAGCAGCGGCGTATGATTTTCCAAAGACCGTCGTGCATACCATTGGGCTTGGATAGGCGCTGATGGCCATGAAGCCCGATCTCAACTATCGTTGTTTCGAGCCGACGGTGTCTACCGTCAAATGGTGTGATGCCTGTAAAGACCTTCAAGTAGAGTTTCGTGAGCCTCAAGGAGAAAATATTTCATGATGATGACGGTCAGATGTACCGTATAGAGAGTAGAACCGAAGGCATATACGTCCATCTCCTCGGTAGGCACACCGGGACCCTCCATCCTCACGAACTCTGGTGCGTGGTACGCAAATGACTCTTGCGGTGGGATCGACCGCGTGTACGAGTGGAGGACTCTGCTTGCTGCCGTGTACGCTCCGGTATGGGTCAGCGTAGCATTGCCATCGTTCTTGATGCGAATGACGGCCTTGAGGTGAGAGTGAGGAAGAGGGAATAGGATAATCGAGGGGGGGCTGCTCACAGGGTGGACGTGGCCGTGTACCACGCGATTAGCATGAAGATGCCCAAGAGCCATTGCGATTTGGGTCATCTGCATGGAAGTAAGTCAAGGATGCCCAAGCAGAGCCTCGGAGGGTAGCTCTACCCAAATTAGTCGATGCAAAAGAGCACGCTGTTTGACGCTGCCGAGGATGTCTTCGTTCTTCCAACAGGTACACGGTGACATACCCGCTAGGCCGGGAAACGAGAAGGGGGTGAGATATGGGTGGTGGAAGGCGATGGGTGTAGCGGCTTGTTGACGAAAAAGGGCATCCACCATCTGAGAAAGATGCTTAGCCGAGGAGGTGGTAGAGAAGAGACGATGAAATACCGCGGTAGATACTTGCTGCAGCATAGCTGGATCGAGTCGATCGAGTCGATACCGTTTGGCCAGTCGCTGAGTGGTCAAAGAGAAACATGAGGTGTTGTATAAAGTGCACTCAAAGCAAGCTCACGTTGACCGAGGGTTCCTGCCCATCATCAACATTCCTGCCAAGCAGCAGGGACAGAATGGCCTGCAAAAGTAGGTGACAGGTTAAGAGATAAAGCAAGGTCGTGAGCGAAAGGCGTACGGCGAGTTCGCCCGACATGATAAGTTGCACAAAGTTATCGTAGGGAAGAGAATTGTGGTGGGATATGAGTGTTCCAATGCAGCAAATCCACGCCAACCAAATGCTTATATAGGAAAGATCCTTGCCAATTCCGGAAAAGTAATAGAAGCCTCGAAGACTTGGGCTCACGCCAGATTCGTATCTGATGGTTCTGGGGGGACATGCTTGGCTCCGAGCATCCAAGTAGATTCTAGAGGCGGGACCAGCACAGAAAATAGATGGTGGCTTTTGTATTGAGGGCAAAGCTTATCTACAAGGATCTGACCCAAACCTCGGGTTCCGAACCAGCAACCTGGATCTCGGCGCAAAGGATACTTTCCATGGTTCAATTGCAACGTCAGAGTCTGCCGACAGCACATTTATCGGCCAATCGATGAGGGAGAGGCCCTTGGAATGGAATGCGGCGATGTCACGCAACGTGACGTGACTGATGAACCATTACAAAACTTGAAGCTTTTGATTGTCGATGTCTGAGATCTGATTGGTCAACCTTGCAACTACTAGCTCTGTTGCGAGAGATTTCGTCCGATGGGAGTGGACATTTTGTTATGAATCACGATCACGGTCTCTGCGCTGACAGGCCTGGAGCTTGAAAGTGCGACGGCCATTCCTAGCTTCGCGAGGCTGTGAATTCACTATCGAGTACAGCCCGGCATGGACGGCCTATTTTCATCTACTCTCCATCGAGAGGACGGACGATCTTTTTTTTTTCTCAACTCGCTTCGGGAAAGGCATGGTAACCTCCTTATCTGGCACCCGATTCCCGAGCCCCAGATGAAATATACTGTGACAATGATCCATCTTGGATCCATCCGCTTTTTGCCCCATTTCCATTCTTCAGACCCTCTATGGCTCAGCCTATCGTCTCTTGCCTCGCGGCGACCTCGAGGCTTGTTGCTCGATTCTTCGCATTCATCAAGCTTTCATTTTAGGGAGCTCGCCATTAGGATCTCGGAAAAGACCCGGGTACATGCTTTGCATGGGGTTACTTTGGACGAATTGTACGGCGGTTGAGGTGAATTCTTGTAAATGCAGGCTCTGTGTCTTATCCGATTGCAAATAGAGAGTAGTGCGCTCTTCATCGTTGCACTTTCGTCATGATCAGGCCAAGGCAAAAGGTCATGAAAGTCGACATCCGGCATTAACATGTCCCAAGTACGACCTCTTTCCAAATCGGAGCCGAGGATGGTCTAAATCTTGTTACTTCGAATGCGAACTGAACGTTGAACTCCTAATAATAGCACTCGTCAGGAAGCTTTACGACTTCCCCAAGCCTGAATGTACATGGGTAAGAAACCAAATTACTCGACCGAGTCGACGTATGATAATTTAACAACACAACAATACAAGCAACACTGGCAGCGTGACTGGTGGCGGAGGCGTAAAGATACATAGTGAATGATAAGAAAGCAAGAAACTTGAGGCATGCATATGATAATTTAATGATGTAACTATGTAGGTAAAACTGATGATGAGCACGCTGAGTAAAACGGCAACACAACTGAAAGCATGCAAATGGATACAGAAAGCATGAAGATACCAGGAACATACAGAGTACCGGTATGCACCATCCCAATGACGGACTCGAACGGAACAGAATCATACACAAACGCCGCAACGCTAGGGTGTCATCTTCCTATCACAAGGCTCTCAAAGCAGCTACAACATTCGTCATCCTAGGCCGGGCAGCGGGGTCGGCTTGCCAGCACTGCTGGATAATGCTCCACATGCCATCGCTGATGGCCTCGGCCGCAGGCTGGGGGATCCCCGTATGACCATATCGGCCGATTTCAGCCACGGTGGTGATAAGAGGGCGATTCCTGGCATGAAACGGTGCGACGCCAGTGAGCACCTACGGTTCACATAACGCTCATCAGAAAGGAGAACTCCCGGAAGAAGGCCTCGTTGAAACATACAGCATATAACGTGGAGCCGAAAGCGTAAACATCCATCGCTTGAGTAGGCGGCCCAGAATTGTCCCTCTTGATAAACTCCGGTGCCATGTAAATAAAAGACTGTTGAACAGGAATCCACCGAATATATGGATTGAGGGCCCCGCAGGCTTCGGTGTATGCACCGGCGTTTGCGATTGTAGCCCGGCCATCAGCCTTAACGAGGATGCTTCCCTGTACATGACAGTAAGTCACAAAGAATGGCTTGGTCAAGTTGGGTGGTACGCACGGGCCAGATGTGTCCGTGTACAACACCGTGGACGTGAAGGTGGGCGATGGCCGTTGCGACTTGGGTCATCTGCAAATGGTATGGTGAGAGGGGTCGACACAAAGGCGTGGACGAAAGAGACCGACCCAGGAGAGCCGAAGTGCAAGGGAATGTTTCCTTGCGAGGGGGATGATATCTTCGTTCTTGAACCGCAGAACCCTGTCTACGCCAAGGGTCGGAAAGGGAGTGACATGTGCGTGGCGAAAGGCCGCAGAATGAGTTGTCTGATACAACAAAATGGCGTCCAGAGTCTACAGTTGACATTAGAGAAAATCGGACTACGTTTGAGCACATGGAAGGACGCTGATTGACGACCTAGGGTCGACATACCTTGCGGAAGGCTCTCGTCTGCGTCGCCGAGTCGAGTTCATTAAATCCATACATCTTGACGACTCGCTGTTGACGTGACGAAGTCATAAGCAGTTGGAATATGATTGACGAGGATTGGAAGCCACCTCGAGCGACGGCTCTAGTACTTCGTCCACAGGGATGGCGAACATTTCATGAAAAGGTGAGTACGGTTGTGTTCTTGTGGGTACACACGCGGCCGTGGGGGCGACCTACAAAGCGCAAGGGTTGTTAGGAGAGACATGAATGCCTTGAACAAAGGCCGTACGAGGATGGACCCGGAGGCTGCCATAGCTGGGGATGTGAGCGGGTGGTTAGGGAGGAAGGAGGTTGTATGGTGAGGAATTGGCCTGGTCGTTGAGGTGAGAGTGGCATTCGTGGAGATCCGTGGGCCAATCGGTCCGATAAGGAAGGAAGTCATAATGAGTCACCCCATGGAACCGGTTCTCTGGATGCTTGCGACCCAGTCTGGATCATCCCCATGTCAGTTAGCATCGCAGATCCACCGACTGTCCCGCACCTCCGTCTGTCCTTCCAGTACGATGATTATTGGGGGTAGATCCAGTTCGAGACGTCTGGATTCTGGATTGGTAGAAATCGGATATAGGGAACAGCCTGAGTTGTCGAAGACCGTCATTGCGCCCGGCATCCGAGTAATCTGCAAGTTCGGGCCTCCCAGCTGCGGACGCTGAAAGAGCTGTGAGATGAGATTTGGAACCAAACCTGTTGGCCTGGTGCCCGAATTTGGCAGATGGACAATGAATTAATGACAGGCGATGGGGATAAGTCGGCCAGGTGATCATTCCGCCAGAAACCACTTTTGAAATGAATTCTCGAGCTCGATCATGATTAATTAATATGCGGTAACATGTTATTCCGCTTTAATTTGTTGCGACATGGCGTGATCGAGGATTCTTGGAACACCTGTCCGGACGACATGCACAGGAAAAAACTGCCCGATGGATGAGGCAGTACAATGTGAGCAATTGATGCGAGAGGTACTCGCCTTGTATACACTTACTCGGACCGGAATCCTTGGCATGGGAGATTAGAAGTGCTGGCTGACGCGTACACTTGTGGAATTGTCGGCTAGCCCAGTGACCGTTCCCTCGTACTCGTGCCAGGCCTCCCGGTAAAGCTGAGTTTAAATTGACGTAGCACGACAACATGATCGAGAATGTACCAAAAATAGCACCGGAATGATCCTATCTACCTTTTTGAGTATATATCCTACCGGAGCTAAGTCACGTTGCACTCGTTTACCGTGTTGGACGACTCGTCGTCCTCTCTCTGCCTCCATGGATAACGCCACTCCCAGTCTGCCTGATATTCTCGAGAATATAAGATCTCTAGACTCCTCTGCGCTTAACAAGCTATTCGAAACTACAATTCCACAGTCAAGGACACCTAAGCCATGTGCCCAGAACCGAAAGGGACCCCAGTGTAATCAGACGGAGTCGACATGGTGTGGTGGGATGAAACCAAAATATATTACCCATCGCGGCGAACGCAACGGAACGAACGCGACAGGTCGACGCGACCTTTGACGAGACTGCACACTGACGGTGCTCATTCAACGACCTTGGTGACTTAGCTCCGGTAGGATATATACTCAAAAAGGTAGATAGGATCATTCCGATGCTATTCTTGGCACTTTTCGATCATGTTGTCGTGCTACGTGAATTTAAACTCAGCTTCACCAGTCCCTCTACGAGGGATCGCCGCTTGCTCATCCCGAGTACGAGGGAATGGTCACGAGTCTAGTTGTCGGGATGACCAGGAAAATGATGAGATGAAACGCATCTCAAGATTTCCTACCTGTTGTTCAACTGTCGAGGCAGGGAGAGCGTCGGCATGAAGATATCTTCCAAGAACATGATGAGGTGAAACGTATTCTGACAGACCCCAAGATTTGCCGTTCAATTGTCGAGGTAGCGATAGCGTCGGGATGAATGGAGATTCCAAGAAAATGATGAAACGCAACTCACTCTGACGGATCTCAAGATATCCGACTTGAGATTCAATAGCCGAGGCAGCAATACCGTCGGGATAAATGGATCTTCCAAGAAAATCATGAGACGCAGCTCATTCTGAAGGATCTCGAGATTTCTTCCTTTTTGTTCAATTGCCGAGGCAGAGATAGCAGGTGACCAGACTCGGAGGTCTTCACGTCATTTGTAACGTAGTCTTCCACATATCGTGACCTCAAGCTCGGTTGACATTTCGTAAAGCGGTATGGCCGCTTTGAAGTTATTAAACTCTACAAAAATGGAGTTCATAATTTGGAGCTTCGGAAGGAATGCGGAAATTGAACATACAATATCGCGGCGGCCCAATTTGCGACGGTCGCACATCGGGGCCAGTGGAAAATTGTAGATTGACAAGACATCATGACCCTCGTGGAGACACACAGCGAAGCAATGGGCGCTAAATAGCGTCCGGAAAGCCATATTGAAACTCCATGAAGGCTGAAGCGGAGATCTATCGTATGTCCAGGATGCGGATTTCATGATCATCAACTTAACTAGCGTAAAAACTCCTGTGACCCAGGATCTCGCCGCTGTGCTCCAAGATCGGGCTTTTCCTCTCGAATTTAATGGTCCAGAAGGACGGCGTGTCAGGCTACGCAGTTCGTTTATGAGCTGTACATGTATTTTGCTTGTGTTGGAAGACTAACCTATATTCCAGGTGGCGACTTGCCGCTGGAGACTAGTGATAGCAATACGTCTTGTGGAATTGAAAACGCAGTCCGGAAAAACGCGTTGCGACGCGGGCGACAAGGCGACAATACTGGTAAGATTGAATGTAGGGCAACCGAGTTCAACCGTTAAGTCCGTGACGGTAGATCCACATACCTTGTAATACGTAACTTACACGTAGCAAGCAAAGATACGTGTGTCGTATGCGGAGGCTTTTTCACTGAGCGTTCATAACAGTCGGTGAACGCGTAAATCAGAAGAACAACGTTGGAACACTGATGCCCTCAGCTTGTGGCAACCATAACGTGGCAATTGCAAAGAAGTTGCGCTGCGTGATGTCATCGGATTAAAAAAATGGTTACAACCCGTACTCATGCGGCACTAAAGGTGAAAGGAAATGAAAATTGACTGACTACTTTACATGAAAGAAATATTACCTTGTAAGGTGTGATTTGGAGCACAAAGATCAATAATGAACTTTGAGGTCAAAGGAATTGACTGGGAATCCCCAGAATCAAAGCGAAATCCCCCGCCACGGCATGATAAATTCCTGCAGACCGTACTGGCAGACGTGGATCCTCTACATTCAATATTCAAACTATTCATCAGAGTCATGCCGTGTCCAGCAGCGCTCTTATTAAATTCTTCCCGACGTCTTGCGTCTGGATCTCGGCCGTCATCCCACCGTTGCATGCCCCCACGGTCAAGTGTAGCCTCTACTTATTCACCCGTAACGTGATACCCCTTGTTCCAAGCAGCGAAGGTTCCTGCTCGTACTCCTATTGCCGCCAGTTTGGAGCATCCGCTTTCCTTTGAGAAGGCTTTCGCAGCATTAGTTACGGAAACGCCTTATCATAAGATGAAGACAACACACCACTTCAACGAAATCGCGGCGGTCCTGGATTTCATGTGGTGTAAGGCCGCCTGAGATAGAAGGCTGTAACGACAGGGAAGAATAAGATGAGTGTCGACTTCGTCAAATTGCGACATGCGCAATTCTCACAAAAGGCAATGCCCGTGCCACAGCGATTGCGGAAGCAAGAGCAAGGATCAACTTTGAAAAGCGCCTCATGAGAGACCGGAATATGTGATGTGCGAGAAGGACGTTGGTTTGTGGGGGAAGTGGAATGTCGCCAGGACAAGGAATGAATGATGAGAAAGAGAAGGTCGACTGGGGGTTTTATAGAAAACAAAATTTCAGATCAGGTATGGACACAGAGCATTGTCTTGTTATCTGAGCTCATCTATTGCTCGTAAGGACTCATGAGTGTGTCATAAGTCCTTAGTCGAGGGACGCCAAGAAGGACCGTATCCAAGATATCGACTGTTGACTGACGCCGTGTACCGAACCCGAAGACAAGGTGGCCACTGCTCTTGTGTTCTAAAGTTGGTGCTGGTGAAAAATGATCCATGAAATATGGAATATTCAGTACTTCGAATTTCCAAGCGTCCTTTGCGCTCTTGTGTTGTGATAGGATAGACTTGCCCTGTTCAGAAGGGGTTTTTGGGAAGACTCCGCTTGAGGGTGACTCTTTGAGCCCTTGCAAGACAATAGGGCTCTTGCAAAGGCTTTTTTTGCCCATCTATTCAAGTTGCAGTGTAGCGGTGTAACCAGTTGTCGGCTTGGCAGGGTTGGCACGTGACTTTCAAAAAAATTCGTCTCGACCGCGTCCCGAGTCGATCTTGTGCGCTCATCGCAAAGGCAGACGCGATTCTGCCTTTGGCTAAAAAGCGAAATGCTTCCCACAACTCAAAACACCCCGCTGACGACCGGACGCTGCACTCGTCGCCAAACGCATCCATCCCAATGTCTTTCTCTAAACTACCTGATGCCCCCGCGACATACACGCATATAGTGAATAAAAAGCTGCGTGCGGAGTTGAACCGGTATACGGCGCAGACGAGCCGCGCGAAGGCACTGTTGGAGGATGCGGAGATGCTGTTAATGGATGAGGACGATGGACGTGGAGTGGGAGGTGGAGAGTTAGGAAGGAGGAGGTTGTAAAGGAGGCGCGGCAGGAAGCCGCCGGGGGTGGAAGTTGGATGGGTGTCCGTATAAACCACGGTATAGGAGGAATGGAAGGTGTGTGAGATCCGGAACGAGTTCTCGGTGTTTTCTCAGTCTCTGCTGTAGGGATCTCGCCATTGCAGGGCGGAATGGCCATGTCGCGACTTTCGATTGGATGACTGGGACGTTGCATTCTGAACTGCAGCTCATCGAGACATCACGTATGTTCTGCAAAACTCTTTCTTTCACACTCCGATTCTGTTTTTTTTGCAGGATCAATCGTATTATGCGGTTGCGCAGAAGAAATATGTATTCATCTATGACCCTACCATACCATGGCTCCTCGCCAGCGTCGTAAGATCAACCACTAACGTTCCTTCTCTTGTATCTAACGCTTGGACGGCAGGGAAATGCAGGCTACCTAAAATAGCAAGACACCTTCACCGGCCAGCTCCTCTGCGAACACCGGACAACGCCGTCCTCCATCTGGGGCACCAGAACGGGTGTGTGACGCTCTGGACACCGAACCTCTCACACCCCGCGTCAAGGTGTGGGATTGTCGGAACTGGAAAGGGGCAGTGAGGGATTGGAACGTGAGGAGTGTAGGCGATGTGGAGTTGGAGTGGAGTGCAAGGGGGTCGTTGGCGGTTGCCAACGGAGAGTGTGTCAATGTCAGCAGTGACTTTAATTTGTTGTTTTGATTTCCATTGACGATTTCTGCTGCAGGTGTATACGAGACCATCGATGCACACACCGATGGTGGCGGAAGCTCCGCCACCGTGGTATTTGACGCATCCTGTCACACACCGACCGCTGACTTTTTCCAGGACGTTCTGACAATCTTGATGTCGCGCTTGTGTAGATTCAACCCGATATGATTACTGTTGATCCAGAATTTGTTGGTTCCCTCGCCCCGCCGTCAAAGCTCACGACAGAGACGACTTTTGATGCGACCAAGGAGATACCGTTTGCGCGGTTGCCACGCGTGGAACGGTTGAAGGTTTCAGGCAAGGCGGATGAGACAGAGGTGGCCAGTAAGGGTGAGGATGCTCTAGACAGCAGCGGGAAGAAGTTGTCGAAAGAGAAGAGAGAGCAGAAGAAACAACATGGAAAGGGACAGTCTCAAGAGGTTAGTGACGAGGATTCTCTGTCTTTTCGTTTTTCAAGGGTCTTTTAGGTACCTGAGGAAACAACGGAAAAATATCATTGACCTGAGAGCAGTATGTGCGTTATCCTTGCGACCGTATAATCTCAGTGAGGCTGATTGAATAAAACTAGGTTGCTATACGGGCCACATTGGAGAAGCAGAGAAGAAAAACTCAAGGCGAGGTTGGCGACAAAGACGGTTGAAGTGCGGAAACCGTCAGCCTTGGACGCCTCCATAGTCGGTGCGAGATTACATAATCTCCACACCTTACCGTACATTGTTAGAGTCAAGTTCGAATTTCGGCCGGATAGCGATGTCTGTGGGGGAAAAATAAAAGAAAAAGAAAAATCGAAAAAGGAAAGAAAGGCTCACCCTCACAACCACCACAAGTGAGGTAGCCAGACACAACCGAGTGCTCGTCTGCAGGTCTTCGGCTTCAATCGGTTTCATCAAGCGGTGGTTTCTCACCAGGATGAATCAGAAAATTCAAATTATTTAGTGGATACTCACTTAAATCTGTTAGTGAGGGACACTTGTCCTTTCGGGACTTGGGATACTTGCTTAGATCTTGTTGGTGCACCCACAACATCACACCTGAATTGCTATTGATCATCGGCCCTGATCAATGGTCATGCATCATGACCAGTTCTCAACTCAAAAAGATTGGTTGTAAACAGCTTGATGGATTTTTGATTGATGGTAAAGTAACTATTTACATACTACTTAGCTCTATTGAAGTATCCAAGTACAATGAATTGGATCTGTCGTAGGCCAGGTTAACAGATGTCAGAAAGAGGAAATGTTGGAGGAATGATACCGGAAATGGATACCATTGTTGTGAGTGACTTCAGGTGTTGAATGCCAGTGAGAGCCACTGACAGTACCGTAGGGGGACTACATTGATGGCATCAATCACATAGCAGTGGGGATGGTTGGAAGGGGGAACATCGGCTTCATGAGGCATGTGGCAGCACTGATGTTGGAATAGCAAGCTGCCATTAGCCAACCATTCAGAACTGGGCCCTCACCTCCATTCCGCGCAGCCACCAATTTCCGCGTACCGACTCTTCTTGGTGCTTCATTTGTCCTCTCATTCTATGTACTAATTAAATATGTATTTCCTTTTGTCTTTGATACATTTTATCGCTACCAACTATTTACAATAGTCTATGGAATCCTCTTCCTTATAAACAAACATTTTCGTAGCTATTCCTCAGTCCTTTGTACTAAGACAAAGACTGAGGTAAGATCCCGTTTACTTATTCACGAAACTCTTTACTTATTAAATACCTAGCTCGTTGTCTAGGTGAATATATAGTCCTTTGTACTAAGACAAAGACTGAGCTTGTTGTCTAGATTCTTACAGGTTATTGGGCCCCCGCTTTCTCTGCAAAGACCCCTGCTGTGATCCCTCTCATTGTCCGTCATGACCTCTGTTACCACGACCTCCCTTGCTGACACCCTCCCATTGAGTGTTCCGAAACTCGATGCTTCTGGCCTGAACTGGGCCGTTTTCTCACTTCGTTTCCAGGACGCCGTCGAGGCGAAAGGTTACTGGGGCCATTTTGATGGCACGAGCGAACATCCCATTGTGCCGAAACCTGAGGATCTCCCTGTGACTCCCGAAACAGCCGCTGCACCGGTTGCTGATGCTCCCGTTCCTGCCGCATCTAGTGCTGAGGATCTAGCTGCTGCGATTAGTCAGTGGGACAAGGATGAACGATCAGCAAAGTCGTTACTTACCCAGAAGATCCCCGATTCCGCCCTCATGTGCATCCGGAACAAGAAGACCATTAAAGAACGATGGAACACGATCACCTCCGAGTACACCGAGAAGGGCGCATTTGCCCAAACAGATCTTCGAACGCGTTTCCTCGAATCAAAATGTCCTGATAAGGGCAATGTTCGGCAGTTCCTGGATGAGTTACGCATGAAACGAGAAGAGTTAGCAACTGTGGGTGTGGACATAGATGAGAAAGATTACCATTCAACAATCATTTCATCCCTACCCTATTCCCTTGCCAACTTCGCATCGAATCAACTTGCGGCCGCGAAACTCTACTCCTCGACTAAAACCATCACCCCCGACGCATTGATCTCCTTGATTTCGGAGGAGTACGAGCGCCAGCAAGTGCAGCGCTCGCATCGAAGTGGAGGGAATGGGAAGGCCAAGGACCAAGACAGGGATGAGGCCCTGAATGTCTCATCATCTGGGAAGTCAAATGGGAAGGGAAAATTCGAAAGGAAACCCCGAGGGGTGTGCTGGAACTGTGGGGAAAAGGGACACTTTAAGGACAAGTGCCCGAAACCTGCTGTTGATAAGAAGAACGACTCATCTAAGAAGAGCGGCGTTGCCAACATCGCGATCGAATCAGATTCCGATGGGGAAGGAGCCTTTTTCATGGATTCCGAGTCAGATTCTGATGAAGATCCTTCTGATGGGGGCTATGACAGTGATGGTGATGAAACAGATTGGTTTTCGGAGGTCGAAAGCAACAAGGCTGGAAGTAGCTGGGATACCAAGGAGCTATCTGGGGTCAATTGGAGTGAGTGTGACTCACTTGTCAATGTTGACCTGGACTCGGTTGTTGCTGCTGTGCCTGATGAGCTTGCTGCACTTGTAGGTGTGGGCAATGTTGACTTACCCCGTGCCAAAATCTATGATTCTGGCTGTTCAAAGCACTTGACACCGTATCGCAATGCTCTCGAAAGCTTCATTGAGATTCCCCCAAAATCATTCCAAGCTGCAAATAAACAGAACATGACAGCTGTCGGAATGGGTGAGATGACAATCAATGTACCTGATGGTGCTGATGTCTCGCAACTGAAACTTACCGAGGTTCTATATTCTCCAGAAGTTGGCTATACACTTGTATCAGTTGGTCGGCTTGATGAGAAAGGTTTTGAAATTATCTTTTCAGGTGGCAAATGTACCATCAAAGGGCCAAATGGAGAGCGCGTGGGCACTGTACCTAAATCCAAGGGGCTGTACCATGTGGCTCACGATGAACCCAAAACGGCACATATAGCTAATGAAGAACTCACCCTTGATCAGTTCCATCGCCGAATGGGGCATATTTCGGCGGGCGTCACATGTTGTCTTGTCGACAACAGTTTTGTAACTGGTGTCCACCTGGAGCCGAAGTCTTCAGGGGAACCCTTTTTTTGCGAGTTGTGTGTGTATGCAAAAGCGACTCAAAAACCAGTTTCTAAAGCTTGCGAGGGCAAGTGTGCCACAAAGTTTGGTGATGAGATCTATTCAGACCTGTGGGGACCGGCCCCTGTCAAAACAAAAGGAGGAAGAAAGTACTACATCACCTTCACTGATGACATGTCCCGATTGACACACCTCTACTTGCTTCGCCTGAAATCCGAAGCTTTTGAAGCCTACAAGCAATATGAAGCCTGGTGCACAACACACCTTGGCATTGCCATCAAAGTCCTCCATTCTGATCGTGGGGGCGAGTACCTGGATAAGGGGTTCATTTTGTACCTGAAATCCAGGGGCACAGAACAGAAACTTACTATGCATGACACCCCCTCACATAACGGTGTTGCTGAGCGTCATAACAGTACTATTGTGGAACGAGTCCGTGCACTGCTCCATGCCAGCAGTCTGCCAAAGTTCCTGTGAGAAGAGGCTGTGCGCCATGTGGTGTGGTTGATGAACTGCACGAGCACCAAAGCTGTTGATGGCAAGACTCCGTTTGAGGCCGCTTTCGGAAAGAAACCAGATCTCAGGGATGTATGTGAGTGGGGCAAGACCGTGTGGGTACGAATCAAAGACGGAAATAAACTCGGTGGCCATGTCCGAGAAGGTCGATGGATCGGCATCGATGAACAGTCGAAAGGTGTGAGGGTATACTGGCCAGACAAGAAATCCGTGGCAGTTGAGTGAAACATTTACTATGATAGAACGTCAGCCTCTCATCCCAAGGGGGAGATAGATGGATTAATTGGAACAAAGGCTAACACACCTATAATCCCGAGCACACCCAGTGCACTGACATCTTCCTCTCAAGCTGCTGAATCTCCTGCTCCACCTCGTACACCAACACCTCCTCCAGCTGCCGAACCTGCTCCTGAAGAACCTTCCACTGAAAAGTGTTACAACTTTTCTTCTGAACTATTACTACATACCTTTTACTCATGACTCCGACTCAATCGCTCTGACTCATTACCTATGACACACTTACTCCAAGCTCAGTCAGCTTTACTCCGGAACTCAGTCAGCTTATTCTCCTTTTAGATTATTCTTCTCACAATTACTCAGCTTTACTGATCATGACATATTATATCTGACTCATAACCCTTAGATGATTTACCATATAAACCCTAGGATAGACACTGTTCTCTTTAGCTTTGACCTAGGCAACCCACCTTCCTCTTTGCTCATTGAACGATCTCAAACCAAGTGTCTTGAATAAGACTTGGTTCATCAGAATGCTTGATCGACCTTGAAGAGGGAGAAGCACCGACATCATATACCGACCTTACAAAGGGGGTACGACAGAACAGAACAGAACATACTAGTAGAGTAAGACTTGTCGTTGTGACATAGGATTAAACCTTTGTCATAACAAAAGGTCAAAGCTCTCGACACCGCCAGCTTACCCAAGCTTCGGCGCCCACCATTGAATCGTACAGGGAACCACTTCCCTTGATTGAAGAAGAAACAGAAACAGAGACAGAGAGACAGTCGCTCTTACCAGAACCAGATTGGAACGACTATCCGACTCAACCCAGATCACTTGCTCAATCACAGACCCTACCAGAACCCCTGATCCAATTCGAATCACTGTCATTGAAAATGGCACAAGAATCAGGAACTGCTGCTGCTGCAGCCCAGAACAAAGAAATCAAGATGAACACACCAACACCCTTCACTGGGAAAAGAGAGAAACTTGAAGAGTTCTTGATCAAACTCGAGATGTACTTGGCAATGAATGCCGACATCTACAACACAGACCAAC
>Ga0307516_10005736_pt1 | contig 14710 bp, 14 predicted proteins | sample 19_EM_MG_FD_203310 | JGI IMG/M metagenome (GOLD analysis project Ga0307516, IMG submission 203310) | Populus trichocarpa ectomycorrhiza microbial communities from riparian zone in the Pacific Northwest, United States - 19_EM | ecosystem: Host-associated > Plants > Roots > Unclassified | place... | reverse complement strand
AGTCGAAGAAACTTTTACCCTTGGAATATGGTCGCATTCAACCGGTATACAAAGGCTATTACCGCTATCTTCATGTTGTCCGGGAGATTATCCAGTACTGGGTCAACTTCCATCAATCGGGGTATACTCTACCGCCTCAGGTGCCCGGTCTCCCAATCCGCGCCAGGGAGCCAGGTCCCAGCAAGCCCGAGGATAATAACCCCGCGAACTCATTGAAGCTGTTCATCACAACGGTCGAGAAATCATTGGGGAAAGGTGATGTACGAGGAGGTCCGTTTGCAGAGATGAAAGGTATTCTGCTCGAAGCCATTGAAGCCATCTAACCTAAGGACGGGTACCTCACGTGGATACCGTAGTCTTGTAGATACACAACAATTGAATTGCGACTGATGCCTACGACCGACCCATCTGAGTGAGATTACTACAAACTACCTGATGTCCCTCGAACCGCGGCCACTGCAGAGATCAAAGTGTCGTGGTGCTGATGACGTCGTTTAGACTCTCCCCCGTCATGGTCAAGCCTGGCAGCACTATACTATTTCTACGGTCGTGTCAAACCTGGGCTTTGTGGCCACTGCATACGTATTGACAAGTCCACGTATGATGAGGATGTGGAACAAGTGAAAGATGAAGATGAATTCGACGTCGAGACCCTCCGCGGAAGCAGTAGCCATGTCCATTTGTGACCGAGATGATCGTGGGCATACTGAATGATGGCTGAACGTCGATTGACTTCGGGGACAAGTCGAGGAGGATCTTTCTTGTTCTTCCTGAAGAGTTTTCCATCGAGCACGAAGTAGCTCGAGGCTCGGCGGAGGAAGCGCTCATAGTCGCGATCGGTCAACTCGGGAGGGCGCTCGAGGGTCTCGAGGAAGCGACGGATAGTGAGGATCTTGGCGTCGAAGAGCAAAGCCTTGTCTGATCGCGGGATCGAGACTCCCAAGGGATCGAGGGTCTCGCGACGGATCGCAGGGGTAGAAGGGTGATGTGGTGACACAGGTTCGTGATCTTGTTCTTCTTCCGCTAGATAGACGGCGGAGGGCGCGACCTCGAGGACGAGTGGAGGGATAGGGTCGAAAATGGACGGAGGGGACTGTAACGCGAGATAGAATCCGGAATTGGTGTCAATCCATTCATCCAACTCGTCTGGATCTTCGAGTTCCGGATCCCCCTCGGCTCGAGGACGGCGGGATAATCCATCTGCTCCGGTGTGTTTCTCGGCGGGGATGTGAACGAGCTTGAAATCAAACAAGAGAATGGCAGCAATCCAACGATTCACTGCGTCGTTGGGATGCAAAGTCGGGTTGTTGATCATGCCCTTGATAAACCTCGCGTCCATCTCAACAATGAGCTTCTTCACGCCGATTGTGTAGACTTGAGTGGCCTTGAGGGAACGAAAGAGGCCATACAAGTCCAACTTGGCTTGCGAGTAGCGGGATTCGCGCTCGTTGAACGTGAACGAGCCAAATCGACCAGGATATCGCTTCTTGTCATCACCCAGCTGGGATAAGATATATCCGGCACCGTTGGCACAGGAATCTACAGCGGGGATCACGGGTTGATCGGACTCGTAGTCGATAGGACGCAAGGCGGCGGAGGTGGCGATAGCTTCCTTTAGCTTGGCGATGGCTTCGAGTTGCGGAGACGCCATGACAAACGGCGCGTCTTTTCGGGTAAGCTTGATGAGAGGACGCGCAACAATGGTGTGATCCTTGATGAAGATTCGATGAACGCCGCAAGTGCCTAGGAATGCGCGAACTTCCGTAGCATTGGTGGGAACAGGCCGATTCGCGATCACTTGGGCTCGAGTCGGATCGACAATTCGTCCTTCGTAGGTACACACGTGGCCCAGAAGAGTGGTCTGCGGTACACCGATGAACGATTTGGTTCCACTGAAGGTACCACCATAGACTTTCATGCGTTGGATGATGCGGTACACGGACTCGAGGTGTTCCCAAACGAATCGACGGATACCGGGATTGATAGGATGGTGGTAGAGAAGTGAAAAGGATCCTGGCCACTCGCGATACCGTTTGAACCATCTGCGGTTCGAAGTTCGACTTCCACTGTTCACTACCACTACCCAATAGATAGATAGCAACTGGTGGGCGATCCGGGCTCGACGAATAGACTCGGAAAAGATGGCGACGGCGACAGAGACTCGAGAGGAAGAACGACGTAGGATCAAGACGGCGACGACGACAAGCGACGAGAGAGGGGAAACGGCGGCAGCGATAGACAAAGACCGGTGGTTCAGCCAGGGGCTGAGAGTTCCGCGATCGTGTACCCCTTGTATTTTGGACTCTTGCCTTTTCCAAACTCGCCTGTTTCTCCCGTGATATCCTCTGATCCGATTGTGGCTCCATCCCCTCGTGTTCCTGTTTCACTCCCATCTTTCCTCTCGTGTCCGAATTCTATTCCTATCTCCCCCCTTAATATCTCCTCTTCGTGTCCCGTTATGTCTCTCGATTCTATGGCTTCGGACTCTTCCCTTTCTTCTCGCAGAGCATCGGATTCAGTTTCCTCGTCTTCTCTTCCTATCCCGAACAATTCCCAGGACAATTCTCCCCTTCCGCAATACCCCGCCTCTACCAATTTCGTCCCTTACGTTCCCCAATACAGCGCAACCGATTTATTCTATGCGACGTGTGGATTCCTCCAAGTCAAGCAACTCGACAACCTCGAAAATCGCGAAGATCAGGAAGCTGATCGCGAAGTTATCAATGAGCTTATCGAAGTCCTCGAGCCTCGAGAGGAAGCCTTGGATACGCTCCTCGAGTCTCTCCCCACGACTCCCTATCGCGAGGAGGCTTCTGCGATGTTTGCCGCCGCTTGCCAAACTCTCCCCTTGTCCCCTTTCGAACCTTACACACCTCTGCAAGTGATAGCCCATGCTGTCTCCGAACGCTTTGCGCGAAACCCGGTGCACAGCTTCGAGCCCGACAAGTGTCCTTCCTCTTCCTCGTTTGCTTACAAGAAGGTTGCCAACGAGATTCGCCCTGTTGCCACCACGCTTCCCGAGAACTTCAGGATCATTCGTCACGATCATCCTGATCCTCTCGCTGGAATGCGTCCGATGCCGGTGCGACCTCCCGATTTCGTTCCTACTGGACGATTCACCGCCCAACGTCGAGGCCAGATGGCAATCGGAAAGAATCTGTTGTGGCCGGAAGAGATAAAGTCAGCAGAGTGGATTGTTAGGACGCGCTTCCTACGATGACCGGCGCCAGTTGACGCTTCCCGATCGCACCTTCCTTCCACGAAGTATCCCTGGAAGGTGGCTTCGAGACCGCTTCGACAACTATTGGAATCAACAAGGAATTCATGTGCCCGAGAATCCTCCAGCCAATGTGGTCGCCTCTGCCAACTTCTTGGAGACCACCAGTGGATATGTATACGCCATCGAGGCCACCCCGATCACGCAATCCATCGACAATATCTCTTCCGTCGACGACGATCCTTTGGAAGAAGCTAAGCGCATCGATGAGCAGATTGAGCAACTCCAAATCGCTCGCGTTCAAGCTGTGTTACGGTCAGGAAAGACGTTCGACAGCCAAGAAGAGAAGGAGAAGAAAGTCAGGTTCCCCAGTCATCCGGTTGTCAACAACGCACCCAAACCTATTCCTCCTCGCCCGCAAACTCCTGCTCCACCTTAGTCGGAAGATCCGCCTCGGAAACCCCCATCCGTTATCATTCCTCGAGGCGTTCCCCTCCCTGCCAACTTCCTCGAGCCTCCTACTCCTGCACCCGTCGAACAACCTTCCTCAATCACTCGTCCCATTGTTTACCCACAGAATCCTCCCCCCGAGCAACAGAAGCAACGATATCAAGCTCCAGTCGAGGCCAGCGTCAACACCAGCGATCTTGCCGACCGACTCCTCGACAATCCCATCACCATGACGACAAGAGAACTTCTGGCCGCATCAGGACCTGTTCGCGATGCTCTCAAGGACGCGGTAGTTAGCAAGAAGGTTGCATCAGTCAACTATACTACAGGATCAGTTGTGATTGAGGAAGAACTCGATAAGGTCGACTCGCACTTGACCTCGAGCGTCAACCCAACCGGCGCTCCTCGAGACTTCGCGAAATTCGACCCCTCCTTGGCCGCCGCACATATCCTTCCTCTACGCGTTATCTACCCTCGTTTCGTCAATAACTCCTACCACGAAAGCATCCTCGATAGTGGATCGGAGATCCTGGCGATGCGCGAAGATATCTGGCGTAGCCTCGGGGTGCCACTATCCTCCGACAAGATTATGGGTCTCGAGTCTGCAAACAACAAGAGTACCCGAACGTTAGGAGTCAACCGGTCTTTGTCTATCGCTGCCGCCGTTTCCCCTCTCTCGTCGCTTGTCGTCGTCGTCGTCTTGATCCTAAGTCGTTCTTCCTCTCGAGTCTCTGTCGCCGTCGTCATCTTTTCCGAGTCTATTCGTCAAGCCCGGATCGCCCACCAGTCGCTATCTATCTATTAGGTAGTGGTAGCGAAGTTACCGAAGAACGGTGTCCCGCCTCATTGCTGTCGGCCGCCAAATCCGACGATCGCGCCCCGATCCCTTGCCTCCAGTTACGCGCCTTTCGCAGTGTCGCTCGCGCCCCCTATCCTTGCCCCGGTCTCGAAGCCCCTAAGTCCGTAGTATATATTTGGCCTGTCGTAGCGTACCAAGAAATCCATCCTCTTCTCAGCCTCTGGCTGAACCACCGGTCTTTGGAGGAGGCCACGTGATTCGCGTTCGTGACATGGAGACAGGCGAACATAAAGATGTTCCCACCTTCCCTCGCGAGAAACCCGATAGGCCGCTCCCGACTAGTGCAAACCCCCGAGACCAGACGGCCTTGCGCCCTCAGAGGTCGAGGATTCTTGCCTTCCCGTTCCGGAAGTTTCTTAGATACGAGCCGTCCGGATCGTGGAGGGGAACCGGGACAACACGTAGAAGGGGGGTGAGTTCTTCGGTAACTTCGCTACCACTACCCAATAGATAGATAGCGACTGGTGGGCGATCCGGGCTCGACGAATAGACTCGGAAAAGATGACGACGGCGACAGAGACTCGAGAGGAAGAACGACTTAGGATCAAGACGACGACGACGACAAGCGACGAGAGAGGGGAAACGGCAGCAGCAATAGACCTCCACGCTCATTCCCTTCCATTTCCCCTTGCACCTGGTATACGACGTGACATGCCCGGTATCGATAAACCACGAGTCCTACGCCCCGACCCACTTCACTCGCCGTCACACTCCAGCCTCCTCCTTCGTCAACCCTAGTCTCTCCTCTAGTGTGCGCCGAACCTTGTGTCCATCTGGCCCATTTCCTAGTACCTCGGGCTTCGTCGAACGCCTTCCACCACGCCTTCCCCGCTTCCGGATGGACGACTTTCCCCTCGCTACCGTCGTCAAAGAGCCGCAAACAATCTCCTCGAGCCTCTTGAGCGCGCACTCCATCGCGTTAGCCCGATCGGTATTGATGTCTTCTGGGAGCGCCACGAGAGAACAAGAACGGCGGCTGATGATGCTGGGGAAGATAATATAAAGGTTCAAGATAGAGCCACGAAAGAATCAATTCGGGAGGCAGCGACCTGAATGAGGAACAGGAGGGGAGTGCCCGAAGTTTGAGAAACGTGGTATACTTACTTCTACGGCGGTACCAATGGTAATGGTGTAGTTGACTGACTTCCCCCGAACTCCTTGGCCGCCAACTTCATCAGCATGTCTGCCCCACCCAAACCTCGCCTTTCGTGGACTTTGATTATCAATGACGCAACGATGACCCGGTCGCTTCAGCTGAGATGCATGATGTCCAACTGGGAGGAGGAGTTACTGTGGGAAAGAATGGGCGTGTTCAAGACCGCGATCCGTGATGCCAGGACAGGCTCGAGTTTCCTGGGGTGCGGGGGTTTCGGCTCAAACTTAGGATACATGACCAGGATAATGATGTTGGGTAGTCGGTTGGGGGGCTTGCTGATGAATGCTGGGGGGTGGGGTGTAGTTGGTGGTGGCGAGGAAAGGAGACCGGGTTGAAACGTAAGCAGGCAGCATTAGCCATCGGTGGGAGGTGATTGGCGTGAAAACATGGCGGCTTGGCGAAAATGTGGCGCAGCTATGAACGCTTTCCCTCCTCACTCCTCCCTCCTTCCGAATTTGAGGCTGGACTCGAGCCTAGGCGCAGCCCGTGTTGGGGTAGGTCTAGAAGTACTTTGTTTGCTGGCTTAGAGAATGTCTGTTGCAACCCGTAGGAAGACGTACTTGTAGCACCGCGCGAAATGGCTATTTGTATGACATGTCCCTTGACCCACACGAATATGGTCACTGGCCGAGGGGCGTTGTATATTCACCGGCGATCACTCAGCGCTTTCGATGGGTTGGTATGGCCTACCGGAAACCGTCTATCCAAATAACTCTTGTCGTGGCTGAACGGGGGCGAGTGAGTTGTAAAATCCACCGAAAGTCGACCAAAACCCTGGGAACTTTGGACCGACTGAGAAAGCCTGTGCTTGTCACCGAGAACATCTCCCACCACCATGTTCCTATCCACCCCTCACAGATCCTCTTCCCGCCAGGTATCGCCCACCGTCTCGGATCGTCCTCAACCCTCGAGCTCCACTCGGCGTCAGGAGGAACTGAAGCCCACAATGGAGAAAGAGATCTGGAACCAGACATTCAGATCCCCCCCCCCGAAGAACTTGCTCGTATGCTCTCTCCGAAAACCCCGACACCTGACACCGACGCTGTAGGGAAGTTACTCCGGTTGAACAACTACGAGTGCATCGTGGAGAAGCGACCCTTTCTGGACGCTCTCAACGACGTTGTCGCGCGAATCCATACCTTCGACGCACAACCTCTAGGATCAGCCGAATCGGCATCTTATCCTGGCTTGGTCAAATTCCTCACGGAGTGCGTCGAAGCTTGTCACAAAGCTCTTGACCGGCAACCGGAGCTTCCTCCCCGTCAGGAGCGGTGGTACAAGAAACTCGAATTCACCGTTGCGTGGAAGGTGGCAGATCGTGTCGATCATGCGTCCCCCCTTTGGCCAGACATCACGGGAGGAAAGGGGATATCAGCATTTCGTGGGGAGCAGCTCTACTGGAGGTCGCCACCGGAGAAACCTAACCGCAGGATCACGCTGCCCATGGAACTGAAGAACAACTGGAGGGATATGGTTTCCCAGGCGGCCACTTACGCGCGCTCCTTGTTCAGCGCAAACCCAATGCGGACATTTGCTCTCATCTTGGCATTCAATCAGTAGCAAAGCACGCTCCGGTTCCTGGTCTTTCATCACGGTGGCCTTACTGCTTCGGAGGAGTGCAACATCACCGAGGAGGATGGGTTGAAAGAGGTGGCGCGCCTTTTCCTCACTTTGACTTGTTGGAGGACGGCGGAAGATGCAGGGTTCATCACATGCTACAGCCATTCAGCCTATTTGCTCCCCGGAGATCAAGATGGTACGAACCACGTGTCGGCAGAGGTGGAGAGAATACTCTTCTGGCACCATTGCGTCCGCGGCAGGATGACGTTCGTTTCTCGTCTTCGTCTCCCATCGGACACTCCCCAAACTGCCACGAATCCCCCCAGGACAGCACCCAAACCCCTCGTGGAGTTTGGCCTCAGACGTTCCGCGAGGCTCCTCGAAAAAGCGTCAGCGAGTTCAAACCCCGCCGGGCCCCCTCGTCATACCGGTCACAGCAGAGGTCACGAATCACGGGGTCTTCCGCCCGTCAGATCCGTGACTGCCCCAGGGGAGGAAGGAGAGCAGGCAGATGGTCGGTTTTTCCTCCCTGAGCAGATAATCTAGGAACTAGCTAATCATTCAGCAGATGGACAAGCCATAGCTGACCCCAGCGTGCAGCTCGAGTATTTCCAGCCCGAGAAAATCATTCGTTCGGAGAACGATCCGATCCTATCAGACTTGACCGGCGTGGTCGTCGCCGAGACCAGCTGGCCAGGGTCTGACCGCAGGCACAACGAGGCGAACATGTATTGTGACTCCGCTGGCAGATTCGGGACGATTCCACACGTGTGTTCGTACGAGGGGGCAGGTAGACACCGTGAAGTGATCTCGAACACCATATTCATCCCTCCGAAACAAAATCTTGAGAATCACTACTGGAAACTCTCCACCAACACCCCTCCAAGCAATCCAGAGGTCAGGACGCTCAGATTCACCATCTTCAGAGTTGAGGATAAGTTGCTCGTGGAAGCGAAGAGCCCTCGACAATTGTCCCATGCGTGGGCCCACTCCATGTTAGGTACTTTCGTCGACACCTCGGATCCCATCGAGCTTATTTGTCTACCCTGCAAGATGGTTGTCGTTATACCTATCTGGCCACTTGCACAGGGACGTCAGCCTCGGGAATGTCCTCGTGACGGACGAACCTGTGGAGAGGAAGGAAGTCGCTTCGTTGGGCCAGGATACGGCGGATACGATCGGGGGGCTCTGTAGGCGAGTCGAAGAGTTAGTGGTGAAGCTGAGAATTTTAAATCAGTGTATCGAATTTGTCACGGACGGCGATCTCGCAATCTCGTGGTACGATTACTGGGATACGGAGTGTCGAGCGGCCAACTCTGTGAGTTGTTCTTACGTCACCCGGAAAGTTGTGTGCTTGATGTGGCTCACAGGGCACACCCGAGTTCATGTCCCGGGCACTGCATGATGCCAAGAAAGGCTACTTGCACTCGCCTGTGGATGACTTGGAGCCATTCTTCTGGGTCGCGTTCTGGAGCGTATTCTTCAACAAACATCACACGGGAGCCTATTCAGATGAAGAGAAGGATATAATGGACTACCTTGTTGACGGTCAGAAGGGTCGCGCCATGGACACTTATTCCGAGCTCGTGTGCGACGACACGACCAGCAACATTGGACGACACTCACAGGCCGTCCTGGATGACTGGTGGACGAAAGTCAGGGATAGGAACCGGAAGTGGTCCAAGGAGGTTCTGCGTGGTGCACCGAAGAACGTGGGTCGGGACTATTATCCGCCACACTTCCATCGTTTTGCTCTCGAGGGTGTTGCGGATGCCTTGGAAGTGTTATTAAACCATTGGGACGAGGAGATGATTGGGTGGAAGAGTTGGGCGGGGCCTGAGGCCTGAGCCGTCATCGTAGATACAGTGCTTGTGTCTCGGCCTCAGGTAGCATGGCAGCAGTAGCCGGTCCAAGACCGAGCAGCCCATGTAGGTAAAAAAAACAAACAAGAGACTGATTCCCCATCGAACCGTGTGGGCATTCGGTTGGATTTCGAACTGAATATCCACGAGTCAAGGGACAAGTGGGTACATCAGGAAAAGCCCGAATCGATCATTCTGGGTCGTGTAAGGACCAATTGTTGACCCAGAATGACCGGAACGTACGGTAGTCACTGAGGCCTGAGGTCTTATTTTGTACAGCAATTCCCGAACCCTTTCGTAGTCACAGCACAAGACCGGATCCGGCCGCGCGTGATCACCACACGCGGAGCGTGAGGGCGGACCTTGAAGCTTGAAGCTTGAGTATTGGAACTCGTGCTTTACCGATCTTTCCCCTCGGCTTCCTCTCTCCCGCAAAGTCCGCCACTGACTGCGGCAACCGACTCCAACGTGGACACCTCCAGGGACGGCACTGCCGACTGGTCGTGTCGCCGTTCGGGCTTCGCCCCCACGGGCTCCAGGCTGGTTCCAAGCCCCCTTCAAGATTAGGTATCGACGTCACTACCTTCGAAAATCCAACATCTCCGCCCCCTCCAAGTTTCTCTGCCTATGCCGCCGACTCGACCCACTCTACTTCTCAACCACTCCTATGATTTTTGTCCGTATTCCCAAATGGCGGTACCGCTTGGCGGATTTGGTTCAAATTTCGAGGTGAGTTCTCCCGCTTCCGTTGTGGCCTTGGAGTCGTCTCCGTTTTCAATGGGGGTCGTTTACACGTTTGACTCCAAACCTAATCATACATTTCTTTTTCTTCATCCAGATCTGGTTCACGATCCGGCCATGCTGGCCTGCTTCTGCTTCTTTCGACCACTACTTCACTTCCATCGCTACCCTTTCTTCAAGAACGGTAGTACTGCTCGAGGCACTCGATTCGAGTGAGGGGTTCTTGGCTGCGAAGGTAAAGGAGAATTATGCCAGGGTTGTTTGAGAATTTGTAAGTTGTCCTCTCGTCCGACGAATTGAGCTCACAATCTTGCAAAGGGTATCCCTCCTTAGCCCCCTTTCCCATCGACATCGGATTCGACCCGAGGCATGTAATCCCTCGCTTTCGCATGGACAACTTACCTTTTCCACCCATCAAAGGCGGGCCCACGCTCAAATTCTATACCCACAACAGCCTACCGAATCGGGTGCTTTTGATAAGCACGGAGGAATGCCCGGCTGGCCGTCCTCGGAGAAGTCCCTGGAGCCGGCCGCCACGACCGGTCTGTTTCAGAGGCAGCCCACAAATCGTGCCAACCTGGATGAAGGTGCGTCACCTCACAGTCATTTTTATTTCGGACCTCTCAATCGGCAGTTAGGAATTGATGCCTTCGATCAATGGACAACCGGAATCCCATGAACAAGCTCCGACGTGCCCCGGGATCACTATGTGAATCGAGAGCGTTGAGGCGGGTCACCTCTAAAACTGCGTTCGTTCACGGTGCTGATCTGTCTACTGTAACAGGAAGGATCCACGCTTAAAAGTGGCTACAACACCGATCGAGCAAGCTGCTCGATCCCAGCGAGCCACGTTTTCTCACCCTTGCTTCATTCACCCTTCCCCTGGCAAATCGGTGTCCGTTGAACGTCACAGCGCCAGCCAAGCTCGGTGCTTCAACAAGAACAAGTTCATCACCAGTAACGAACAGCAGTCATTTGTGTTAGGCTAGTATTTATGTATTGGTTACAATAATGACGTGCTGAGTTTGGGACCGCTATAACAGCCAAACGTTCACGCATTCACAACTTTCGATCCACCGAGTTGGGACTTGAGGCCGTGACGGGAAGGCGCGTCCTCTGGGTTCCGTTCTTGGCGGCCACGCGACCAATGGCTGTGACGAGATGCCCACTCTTGTTGGTGGTGGTGATTGGTTTGGATTCGTTGTCGGCGGTGAAGGCGCGTGTGATGCTGTTGGCGTCGGAGAGGGATACCGGAGGGAAGAAGCCATTGGCGGAGAAAAGGTTTGTTGTTTCCGGGTAAAAAGGTGCTCTTCACTCGTTTTCTCGCTCGGCTCGAGCAATTTATTAATCCAGTCTTGAACGATGCTGTATGCGACGCTCCAGAGCGCACATCCTCCCTGTCAAAGGAGTTGGGTCAGCACACCGACGAAGCGGGGTTTCGGAGACGACCCACTTCAACACTCTTGCTGCGCACCTAAAGATCGCGATCAATCCTACCACGAACCGCGAGTTCTCTAAACTGTTCCCAAAGCGCGGTGATGACAGGGAGTACTCATGATGTAATCACAAAGATACCATCCCAGATTTGCATAATCCATACAGACTGCCGGCAAACCTCCCTGCGTTCAGCGAACTCCGAGCTCTCCGGAGAGACATGTGACGGGTTGACAAGCCGTTCTGCGAGAAATTGTGAATTCAGCCTGCTGCAAGATGCCGAAAGAAGGAGAACTTACATATCTCAGCTCGGTCAAATATAAGGAACATTGAGATGGAGTCGACCGAATTGCTGAGAGCAATTGGCAGACCTACAGAGGGTGCCTTTGACAAACAAGTTGATTTTGCGGGTAGATTGAGGGCTCCGAGCGGTAAAACCGCTCTCGGAGGGAAGGAGGCTATGGCACCTGGGTGGTTGAGTAGGAGGAAAGAACCTGGCGTCCGATCATTGGAAAACTTCGGACGTCTCGGTGGCCGCCCGGAACAACCGATAAGAATGGGTGGGTCGATCGCGCTTGACTTCAACGAGACACAAGCCATTTGAATTGCGCCCGGCAACAGAACACCCGTGTCTTCAGGAGAAGTGATGATTGAATGGGAAGGGGATATACCGGCGCGGGTTTGAATGAACCTCCCGTTGGACAGACTCTCTCAATTTTGACGTACCGAGGAACCAAAAAGTGAACGGAGTGGTTTGGGGACCACGACGTTTGTGTTTCCTCGCTCGGAGAAGTAGACCATCAAAAGTGGAATTGAAGCGATGATTGGGACCGGCAATTTGTGTCTCCATCGAATATCGAAGACATCATTGAGGAATCCAAGGAGGTGGCCAGCATCAACGAGACGATGGAGGAAAGGTAAACTGAGAGCTATGACCAAGCTTGAGACAAGACATCCGTGAGGAAATGAACCTATGATCATGGCCAGGACCCCGGCGAAGCCGGGGTCATCTACGATCCCGTGCGCCCAAAAATCGCTCTGAATCCTCAGAACTTTTGGGGGAGTTTTTCGTCCGAATTCTGCACAGGAGCTGCAAGACCTACTCCCGGCAGGCCCGAAAATGGGGATGAGACGTTCCAAAAGTCGTATAGTATGTAGTATACTCTCATGATGCTCTTGCGAACACAGTTTCCGTCTAGATATCAACTGGCAGGGGCCAGCATCTATACAATAGCCTCCCCCCTCCTCTTCTACCGCCTTTCCCTTTCTCCGTACGAAATCCTTCATACAAGTCCATATCACTGGGGTGTATGATACCAAGCTATTGAATACTATCTCATCACACGGACTCACCCTCACCTGCCTGCTGCGGCGAGTAACGCCGACACTGTTGAGCCATGAAAATCCTCGTTTCCACTTGTCCTGGGAAGTTAGCGTCGACACTTCGTCCCAGAATTTGAAAACCCAAAGCGGCAAAAGCCCCCCACCGCTTTCCGGGGCGCATACATAAGGAACGACGCGAAAGATAGTCTTCACTCGAAAGACTCCGTAAGTATCTTTTCAATGATCGGAGGTAGGTGGTATACGTAGGTGGAATTGGGTTGATGCAGAGGCAGGAGGGGTCATATTTGGCTGGTGCGGCTAACCGGCTGAATGAATCTTTGGCGTTCGGAACAACGAGGAGTTCTTCCTCTCCTGCACCACATGAAATCGGAACTTCTTGACAGAAGTGTGAACTTAACGTTGGGCGAGGGGATCAGCGGCAAGCAATCCGCTGGGATGCTTGTCGAAGAGTGGGGAATCGGGTGGGAGCTCGAGTGATACAGAGGACATTGCACTGGCAGTGTGGAGGCACCATTTCGCAAACATGATTATATATATTTTGGAGTGGGTCAGCCATTTTGTATATCATGTTAACTAGGTTGCATGGCATAGGGCCATAAGATGAACGAGGTGTGGGGGTGGGCTGTAACTTGCCATGAGCAACGGATTTCTGCACCGTGAAGGGGCAGGAATGGCCATCCGTGTTGAGAAAAACAATAGCCCGAGTGTCCGAAAACGGGATGATACCCTCTGTGACCGCCTAAAATCGGGGAACGTGGATCAACCATCCGTGGTCCTCAATCCTGCAATCCTGCGAAAATAATTGGACTCTCACCCCAAAAAACACCCCAAACCCGCCTGAATCCAGATTAAAGTCCACCCCTAATTATCTGGGGTCCTGGTTAATGTGAGCGGTGCCGGGATAGTGCATCAGAAAACGTGCATTTGTCTTATTTCTTATTTGATCTTATTTGCCCTGGTTCCCTGCCAAACGGACCCACGAAATTATATAAGTTTTGGGCCTGTATTATATAATGACAAATAATTACACATAAGGCAACATAAGCATGGAAACAAGCGTTTTTCACATTTCCTGATGTGGAAAGGGAGAGCAGCCTTCAAATCCGTTTGCCATGATCCAACTTTCCCGGAAAGTGACGGGGAACTACGAAGAAGCATTGCACAGTACGGTTGGGGTTTGATGGATGACCTTGGGTCCGCATAACCCTTTGTGAAAATGATGGACTTGTTGAGCAGGCGCAGTTCTATTCTAGTTCTACTGCCATACTGCCCTACACTTACCTTAGGGTGAGTTGTTGCTTGAGGTGGTAACGGAAGAGAGAAGAGAAGCGTGTGAAATTAGGCATGGGTACATACATAGTATGAGTTTAGGGTGAGGGGGAGGCAAGTTGTGTGTGTGTCATTGCATCGAGTTTTCAATTCCGGAACCTCGTCAGCATACTGTACCTGGACTCCAGACAACATCAGTGAATGTCCAGGTTACTTATTTGATCAAGAAAAGAGCCAAAAAGCGAAAAATAGTGAGGAAAAGTGCAATAAGTAGACAATAAGCATTAATGAAAAGGCCAGGTATATTTGGTCAGGATAATTCACAAAAAAGTATGGAGAAAAGCGGAGATAAGTTTGTCGAAGTACCAGAAGAGAAAAGCGGTGGTAAGTACTGCGCCAGACTGGAATAAGTAATAACACTGGGGGCAGGGGTTGGTTTACCAAGCCGGTAAACTGCAAGTAATCTGTGAGTAAATGGAAAAATTACCAGCCCATTTACCTACCCAGTTTGCGCCAAGTAAATTTATAATTTACTGAGCCAATTTCTCTACAATTTACTGAGCCCAGTAAACAACCAGCTTGTTCACAGTTTACTGAGTCATGTGACCACAGTTTACCCACTGGGTAAACCATGGAAAAACCCAGAATTTACTGAAAGGAATCACTTACAATTTACTGAGCCACTCATTTGAAGAGTTTGTTTCTGGTTTACCTAATGATTTGATCACAGTTTACTGAGCTCAGTAAACCAGAAAATAACCTAAATAATTAACTGAGAATATGCCTGAGTGGCCCATTCAAAAAGTACTCAGAGTTTG
>Ga0307516_10005735_pt1 | contig 14713 bp, 18 predicted proteins | sample 19_EM_MG_FD_203310 | JGI IMG/M metagenome (GOLD analysis project Ga0307516, IMG submission 203310) | Populus trichocarpa ectomycorrhiza microbial communities from riparian zone in the Pacific Northwest, United States - 19_EM | ecosystem: Host-associated > Plants > Roots > Unclassified | place... | reverse complement strand
CTCCATAGTGACTGATGAGACGAACGTCTGGATTGCGGGGGGAATATCTCCGTGGGAAATGAACAGATCCACGTCGGAACTTGACAGGCAGATAGACCACGCTCTAGGCTCTCTGACGGTATAGTCATGTGCTTGATAGCTTTGGAAACGGTGGAGCTATTCAAAATATCGGAATGCCGGCACTGGGCGCCTAAAAATGACATTTGAGCACTAACGTTGTTTCTTCTCTTCTTTCCTTCGTTTCTCCATCAATTCTTCAGCTTCTTTGCTCGTTCTTGTATGGGAGTTGGACTGCAGTAGATTGCATTCCTTTCTCATACCATAATGGACATTATTCCTTCAGTTTCTTCTGCTTCTTGGCGGTTCTTGTGCGAGTGATGACTGCTAGACATCGGCAGTCGTCTCTTGCATCAGGATAGTCTTCTTGTGTGATAGATGACTACGATGAGGCTCCGTCGTGCTCATCCTTCGCATCAGGATCGTTTGATATTGACGTTATCTTCCATGTTCACTGTACCAAACCTGTTTGGTGCGTGACAGCGTGTTGGGCGTGTACAGCCATTAGATAGTTACAGGTGTGGGGGTGGTTTCTGTTGGTCTGGGGTTCATCAGAGGGGATAAACAAGGAAAATTGGGGGGGACAGGGTCGTGAGGAGAGGGGGAGGTTCTTCTGCGGATGCCGTGTGGAAGGTGGTGTCTGCATCAGCATTGTTTTCTTAGTTGCGAGGGGGAGCTCTAGGGGTGAAGGGGAGTTTGGTTTGCATCAGCTGCTTCGGAGTTGGGGGGCAGGATATGGGTCTCCTGGTTTGGACAATTGGCGCTGTTTGGCGGGGGGGCAGGGAGGCTTGGGTCCAGGTTTCTTCAGTTGGGAAGTAGGGCATGGGTCTTTGCATTGAGAGCTTCCTGTCGTTTGATGTATTCTGGACAGCATCTATCCACACTGGCATGGAGGTCATTTTGGCAAGATACACAGTAGTAGGTTTGGAATGACCTGCAGCTGGACATGCAGTGGTCCTTGGCGCAGGTGCCACAGGTGTCTGCCGTTCTCTTGCAGTCCCTAGCGATGTGGCCCCAGAACTGGCATTTGAGGCATCTGGTGGGTTCCTTCTTGTCCTTCCGTGGTTTGAAGCATTCCATGTTGACATATAGTCCTCTACTGATGATCAGGTTGGCTGCTTCCGGGGTAGTCAGGGACACTAGGACATGAGCTACATGCTGACACCTATCCCTTTTGGCTGGGTCCTTGATCCAGCAGGATGGCGTGGCCTCACGCACTTTGATAATTTTATTCACATTGTATTCAGTGATGGAAATAAGTTCCATGATATGTCAAAGGTGTGTTGTCTTAGTCTTGCACCCAATGTTTGATTGTGTGCCAACCCCATGAAACCCACAGCAAGTGTTCTATGCAGTGGTAATCTCTCTGATGCACACAACTAGCCCAGAGGGCTATCGGCTGGTTCGCATGCTCCGTAGCTACTTACAACTTGATAGTTTGATAGGTCTCAACATCCAAACTGAGGGTACTCTTGCAATGATTGAAGAGGAACTACTCGTCTTCAACAAGGAATTGAAGGTATTATCTTTGCACTGTACACATTATTCATAATGATTGGTGTGTTACTGCATAGGAATACTTGGATTACCTTGAACAGATTGGCCAAACTGATCTGAAGACGAACTGGGACTTTCCGAAAATTCATCTTTGGAAGCATGTTGTTCACGACATCTGGGCCAAAGGCGCTGCACGTAATTACAGCACATGTCCAAATGAGAAGCTCCATGGACCATTAAAAGATGCATATCACAATTCAAATGGAAGAGATTTGCTCAGCAGGTTCGTACCACAGCACTGCCATAGAAATAATAGTATCATGCTGCACTACTAATATTATACACAGATCCTTCGAATCGACCACAACAGACTCACAATTAAGCTTCTTCGATCACGCCTCGACAGCCTTGAAGAGTATAAACAACAATCGGAGAGCATGGAGGATAACGATGATACTGGAGCTGCTGGAATTCATAATGCACAGAGTTCTATTAATAACAGACACATCTCGCTAGGCTCACCATGCAATCTGCAGTCAATTCAAGACATCGAAACTACTCACGCCTTGAAAGATTGCGTGTTTGACGGATTTTGCAGAAAATTTACGGAATTTATCAATCAATCACTCCCATCTTATGGTTATGCACTGACTTGGTGGTTCAATGTGCCACCTCAATTTGAAGTACGTTCTCTTTACCTGTATCGCATGATTAGTACCTGAAGGTTGATGCTTTCACTTACTACTATTACTATAGATTCACGAATACAAGTACCTACACATGAACTACGAGTCTACTGTAGATTGGGCACTAATGACAGATCATCTGCGATGCAATCCGTCATTCTTTGGGAGGCTGCGTTTTGATGCTGCGCTGATTCAACACACTACCGACAAGATGGTGTTTGTTCGCCTTCTGTTCATGTTTACATGTCAGATCTCAACATTCGGCACTTTCAAACTTGCGCTGGTACAACTGTACACATTAGCACGCTTGGGGCATTGTTTGGACCGTGATTTCCAGCTCACTCGGGTCAAAGCCCTTCCAAGCACATCTTCAATGTTCATTCCATTGGAGTCTATTATTCGTGGTGCTGTTTTGGTTCCTTCGGACAGTGCTAATGAGTATTTTGTTGTTGACCATTTGGACAGTGATATGTTCCTTCAAATGAAGGCACTACTCGCTGATCAGAAATTGTAGACCTTTGATCCAAGCGGACCCAACCTTTACATTCCCATTCTGCCTTGTCTTCTATCTCGTATCATTGTCTGCAGTTCATTATCGCCGGTTTCGTTGCATCCACCAGTGCTATACCCACCCGCCAATGCTGACATCACCGACGTCGTCTCTCACTCAATCATCCACATCAAACTCTTTGCCTCTCCCTTGTGAAATCTTCATTCAGATGCTCCCTTTGCGACAGACACCACAGTCGCTATGGCAGCCACCTGGTGAGTCGCTTTGTTGACTAATCTGCTTGGAAGGCATCGGTCAGATGCTTATCATAGGAGGTGGGTTCAGCATGGCACCCACAAAATTTTCAGCCAGAATCGATGACAAGGTGACCCTCAATGAGGGAGGTCTGCGAAGGAGATTCACACGCTCCAGAATGGCACCCGCCTGAAACAGGGAGTAAGCATCATGCCATCGTCACTACTGTCACGACCCACGACGGACACCGTCTGTGTCTGGTCCCCTTCCCCATTCACAACCCCAGCCACAAGTAATACCCACCATCCGTCTCACCGCACCTATGCCCTCAGAACCAAATGCATCCCGATGCCAGCAGGGGCAACCATTGCATCGCCTGGAGCTGGCACATTGGGAAGCAGTAAGAACTTGGTCGCCATGCGCTCTGTCCGTTCACTTACACGTATCGGCAGCTGGGCTCAACTCTGGAATGCGCAGACCACCAAAGATACCAACAAGAAAGATAAGAATCAGCCTTATGCCAAGAAGAAAAAGAAGGACCAAGACAAAGAAAAGGCAAAAGAGACCATCCACTACTCGGGCAGCAGCTTCGAAGCAGGCACATTGACTGCGAGCCCCGCAGGGTCAAAGATCAACAGCAAATCTCTTGGCAAACAGAAATCCAGCATTCTAGGATTGGGCTTACCTTCGACTATGCGTCTGCCTTCATTGCCGTACAATGGATCCACAGCTTTGTCAGCTGTGGTTGCTAATGGCTTCGGAAACGCCTATCTGTTGATTCGGCCACCATTCTGAGTGGTGGAATTTTGGCATGTGGATGCTCGGGGTCACAGATGTCTACGACATCCTCATTGCGACCACTGTCGGTATCCTCATGCGTGTCAGGTGGATCGGGCGGGTCACCTAACTCTTCTGTCTCAGTTCGTTGGGATGGAGCAGGCCTGCAGACCGTCAAGGAGAGCCGCAGGATGGAATGCAAGAGTAAGAGTGCTGCGCAGAAGGAGAAGGAGAAGAGCAAGAAGAGGTCGAAAAGTGGGAAGGACTCGCGCAGGAAGGCATCCGATAGTCAGAAGAGGAAACCGCTGGCAGAAATATTTCCTGGACCCCTTTCTGGGCACGAGGAGGATGAGGCCGCCACGAATCCTGTTACCCCGATCGTCGTGATTGAGGAGGCCACAATCAAAGGATGTTCCAGAGACTTGCTCATGGAAACTCCTATCAAACGTGCTCGTTCACGTCTCATGTTTGAGGAGCTTGGTCACTCGCGACGCAAGGCAATCTTTGATGATGGGGATGGTGAGTAACTCTACATTACTGACATGCAGATATTCTCGTTATTCACGAAGTTGCTCGAATCTATCAACATAGCAAGTGTGCGGCCTGTCCAACCAGCCCATTCGTCACCCTTTTGCACACTGCACACTGCCCCTCACCCCCGAATACCTTGTCCCCAGCCAGGATGCGCCAAGCTCATCACCCGCCTATTTGCTTGCCTTGAATTGCCACCATTGGGCGGTCAAGCTTCTGCATTTTATCACGTATGTCCTCCACCGCACAAAACTACACCCCTCCATTACCTTCGCAGCACCCATTTTCCTTCAATGTCCGAAGGCACATTTCCCCACTGCACGGAGATTGTCGGATCATTGCTTGTTTGTATCTGTGTTCATGTTGGCCAGCAAGGTCATCTGCAATAAGTCGTGGAGTCGCTTTGCAAGTCAGGAGGGTCCTTAGCCAGTCCCTTTCGCCCTTTGATCATGCTTGTGGTCAGTCCAAACTCAACCTGTGATGTCTGTCTCGAATGCTACACTAATGGCGTGAACATCCCCCATGCCATCTCCTGCAGCCATGTCTTTTGCCAGAAGTAAGTGTCACTGTTCCCCATGTTTGAGTTTCGAGTGTAACCTTGTCAACACACAGGTGCATCCAGCATCTGGTTCAACACAAGTGCCCTCTTTGTCATACATGCTTCTCGCCCCAGGAGGTCAGGAAACTCCACGTAGACCACAACCCAAACATAAAGGCGATCATTGACGTGGAGCCATCTCAATCAACCTTCTCAGCTCCAGAAGCAGACGAGGAAGCTCAGCATCTCTCAAATGAGATCTCATGAATAGTGAAACAAGGTGCCAAGGTCAATGAGTGATCAATGAATGTAAAGCATACTACAAGTCCCAGGGTGATTAGGTGCGTTCCCACATCTGTCTTCTCTGATGTTCCATCTAAAACAGGGGATGTACAGTACACCCCCTTTGCGCATCAGCTGCTTGCTTCTGTATAACTTTGGCTCTCCAGCCATAATACTGAATGTGGTCGCAGCAACTAATCGGCGCTTCGTAAGGGAGTTGTTGAGGTGATGATGAGTAGATCAAGTCGTATTATAATACACGTGGCATGATTCAACTTACTGGGGCAGCCGGAACAGCTCAGTACCCTCAGTACCATAACTGTCACACCACGACGGCTATCCCTCTCTGGCAGAAGGACGACAAAGGGAAGACTGTGTGCAATGCATGAGTCCTTTCCTTGTGGCAGTGCCTATCATCCCCTCCTTCATGGTTGGTCTGGTCTTCGTTGCTCTGATTAGCTGTGGCCTATAGTAAGTTTTCATCACCTCAATGCCTTTCCCATGCATTAATTGGCTTATTAGCTATAAATTGCATGGATAAACTCATCCAATTTCCATGAAGTCTGATGTCATTTGTAAGCATTTCTGACATGATGCACAACGCTCTGTCCCGAATTCTTCTGATACACCCTCTGCCAGCCCCGGTGCCAGCTGTCACCCTTCTCACAACCTTGAACGTTCGCCCACACTTTCTCCTGGCTCGACCACACAGCCAACGTATGAATTCCCCGAGGAACCTGCTCCACAAACATCCTCTGAGCTCATAGGAGCACTGGGTCAGGAGCCCACCCAGAATGGCGTCTTCAATCAGGGCCCTTATAGCAACATATTCAATCCCTCCCCTGGACCATACTACCCTGATTACCTCTCTCTAAACTTCCATCTTGCCGGTGATGCCCTACCTTTTGCATCTGTCGAGACGCTCAAGAGTGAAATAAATAATGGAGGTGGCATGAAGCAACGCACGACCATGAGCACAGGTTCTACCTCTGCAACTGAGCCTTCGTCGTCTGCCGTCTCATTCTTGTCTTACGCGGAGAGCTTCTCCTCTGTGACATCCCACTTTTGTCGGTCAAGCATGGACTTCCCGTTCTTTACGCCATACAGTGTCTTCTGCAGCTTAAGCAATGCATTCTGGCATCTGCCTATGCTTCCCACAGATCGGACGCCCCCCACCCCCACCAGATGACATCGAGGGCCTTTCGGCCAAGATCGTGTCAGCTTCATCATCACCCACCCACTTCTTCGCTTGGGAACTGCCACCGTCTTCGTTTGGCTCAACAGCACTTCCATGTCTTCTCGCATATACCCCCCACCACATCAAACCAATACAAACTACACCCCTCTGTCATCTGCGGCACTCGTTCTCCTTCAACTACTGAAGGTGTGCTTCCCCACTGCATGGGTCCCATCAGGCCATCGCTTATTCGTATCCATGTTCATGAATGAAGTTAGCATAGATATCAATCATGTGGTCACCGATTCATACTACCGGCACCTTCTACTATTCGTGCGCAGCCTTCCTCGTAAGGCCAGCATGCTAGTTAAGATCGCTGGACTTGTGAGTCACATCAACAACCTTGTTTCAGACCTAATTTACTTGCTCAGGGTGGAAATCTCATGAACTGCGATCAATTCATCAAGTTGAGCTTGCTAACTACCAAGATCTTCTTGAATGCCGCTGGTTTCCTGCGCATTACCCACGAGGCGGATCTTAAACCCACCAAGAATCGTCATGCCGATGATGATGGTCTAGATCCTTTAGACAATACTCATATCCACCCAGAGGATTATGAACTGGCTCGGAAGATGGCCACTGATGCCCTTGAGCTTGACGAAGAAGATGTCCATGGTGAGCATCCTTCACACATTGTATCCCTCATCATGGAAGACAATGACAGTGAACAAAAGTTGAATGAACTTAACCTCGATGAATTCGCTGTTAACATGTTTGAGGCCAACGAGGATCGGAAGCGGCACACCTTGAATGTGATACATCAAGAGCTCTCGAAGCCGTTTGCAGAGCAAAGAGCACCTTTCCCGTCTCTCCAGCCTTGAGAAGTCTTGACCATGCTGAGCGGTGAAACCCCACGAACACTTCGCATGGGTCTCATCATATCTGTTCTCATCATCCGTATCGAAACAACGGACAACGTCACTGTTCGTCTGGACTCCGGTATTGAGGGTCAAATAACTGCTGAATACTTATCTGATGAGATGGGTGCAAAGGCCAACAAAATGTTCAAGAAGGGCCAAACTGTACAGGTGGTCGTTGTGGACGTTCAACTTGATTTGCCTGCAGACCACTTCCACGTTGTACTGTCAACCCATTTCACAGACCTAAATCAAGGTGATGCCCTTTTCTGTCGTGTAAAGTGAGATGATTACTGGAATTCCCAACAGTACGAGTGCGACCTAGAAATGCAAGCACGCAAGAAGCGCGCAGAGACTGATCGGACGAGACAGGTTGTTAAGCATCCCAACTTCCATAACTTCAACGCTACACAAGCCGAAACCTTTTTGGAGAAGCAGCAGCGTGGAGATGTAGTCATTCGGCCGTCTTCCAAAGGTGTCCAATCACATGGAAAGTAGAAGACAGGCTGTACCAACATATTGGTGCGTGTCAGGTTCAGTTCAACGCATCTCAGTTGCCAATGTGGGCTATGTCAGATGTGACCAAAATGAACATGCCAAGTGGGGCCATCTTGGTCGTCGATGATAAGCACCAATATGCTGACCTGGACGAATTGATTGTCAACCATGTACAAGCCATGGTGGAAGAACTTATGGCCCATGAAAAATTCAAACATGGGCCAGAGGACGAATTGCATAAGTAATCACTTTCCCAAACACTATGTCAGAGTGTAGCCTACTGGTTCAACTTAGATTTATCCCTGAAAAACTTCGTCGCCACCAATCCTGCTAAGAGTGCATATGGGTTTACCTTGAATCGCAGAAGGCCAGGGCACTTCAATCTATGCTTCTTGGCAAATAAAAATTCCACCGTACAAACTTGGGTATGAACCTTGTATGCGCTGACTTGCACTCGCTCACTCTTTTATAGCTTGTTCGCGTCACTCTGGAGTCATATTGTTTGTTTGATACCGCCATTGCTGGTGTCCCGGAGCTCTGTGACACTTTCAAAGTTAGGTGCGTTGACCCAGTTTACATATTGGTGGTCTACCTTCTGACAACATTCTTTAGACACCTTCACCAGTCACAAAACCTTGCTGGCGCAAGCGCAGGAGGAAAAACCCCTTATGGTGCTGGATCTTGCACACCAGCACGCACCTCAGGACATGTCACACCAGGCCACATGTCTGTTCGTCAGGTCCATGGACGAACACCAAATCCTTATGGCGGCCAAACCCCTGCACCGCCATCCGCGTTTGGAGGTAATGTACCCAGCTCTAGTTATGGTATGCAGCCATCGTTTTGGTATCAGACACCTGCATATCCACCTCCGCCACAACCAATGGAGCAGCGCGCACCTCACGTCCTGCGTGGATCTTAAACCCACCAAGAATCGTCATGCCGATGATGATTGTCTAGATCCTTTAGACAATACTTGTATTCACCCAGAGGATTATGAATTGGCTCGGAAGATGGCCACGGACGCCCTTGAGCTGATGAAGGTGTCCATGGTGAGCATTCTTCACATGTTGTATCCCTCATCATGGAAGATAATTTTGTCAGTGAATGAAAGTTGAATGAACTTAACCTCGATGAATTCGCTGTTAACATGTTTGAGGCCAATGAGGATCGGAAGCAGCACACCTTGAACGTGATATGCGAAGAGTTCTTGAGGTTGTTTGCAGAGCAAGGAGCACTCTCCCGTCTCCCCAACCTTGGGAAGTCTTGACTATGGTGAGTAACAAAACTTTGCATGGGTCTTGTCATATCTGTTCTCATCGTCCACATTGTGACAACTGACAATGTTAATACTGATTTATCCCTTTTCTTATGTGGAGTCCTGCGGCAATGCTGTGGCCAATTGCTTCAGTCTGAACCCCAAAAACTCCGACTAAGATAAGGTCAGCCTCATGAGCCCTGGATCATGTCCTCATGGCCCTTATTATTAGGTAGCATGTGTTGGTTGACCACAGGTAAGTGGCGGTGTTAGATGTGATGCGGTCTTGATCACTTATTATTATGTCTGAACCTCCAGACCCGCAAACTTTCTGCCAAGGTCGTGTTAGCCTTGTGAACTCCGGAACATGTCTCCATATACCCATGGTGTTAGGTGGCATACTTTGGTTAATCACAGGCGAGTGGCAGTATCAATGTCTTTTAAATTGTGATCCGAATAATGCCTGTAGGTTGCAATGTGGCTTCAGAGTTATTATTCTGTTAAAGTTTGATGGTTGAGTCCCTGTTATGACTATGTCATCGCCAATGGACCAGCTTCACGCTGGATTACATTGGGCAATCGCCAGGTCAGTAATATTCCTTGCCCACAATTTCAACATGGTTTAATATTACACTGCTATTGGATGGCTCGGACCTAAGATTATCTAAATGTTGTTGACGGTGTGTCTGGACCTCGAACCATGTTGTTTTACTGAAACGTAAGGACCCCACAGCCTTGACGCATGGCTCGAGTGTATATAAGACCTGTCCAACACCCCGATTTTCACTGTGAATTCTTATTTTACTCTGCATCCCATTTTCTTTTCTGCTAAACTCATGTCTGCTGATGAGGAGTTCTTCGATCTCAATGGAAGTGACGACAACACCGATGGCGGGGGCGCTGAAGAATCTGATGTTGACTCCAGCAAGAATGAACGTGTCAGGATGGTCTTGCACATCCTGCCCCCCGATGCAGATATCAGTGTTGTGCGGCAGGTCAGTAATACATATTCATGATATTATGAACCCACTACTAATTGTTCACTTATTAATACTAATGATAGGCCCTTCTGACACTTCAGAAGGCATATTCAGAGCAAAGGAAAGAATTGTGGGCGATCAGGAGGGCGCTTCCTGCCTCCCAAGGGTCTGCCAGCATTCAAGGCCGTAATCTCAATACTAATGAACCCATGTCTATTGGTGGTCGGATTCAATGTGAAGGGAAGAAATATTTCATCTTCTATCGACTCTGGGTTCCCGAAAGGCTTTTCCCACTTTCTCCCCAGCCAAACTTTGACCCACACAGCCCTCTGCATTGGGCGTCACCCCAAGGGAAATGTGATGGCGCTCGGGCTGAACTCTATGGGATGCTCCCTCAAGAGATGCACGAGACAGTAGAGACCCTCACCAAGTTTCCTTCAATGATACGTTCTACTGTTTCTCCTTGCATTTTATCACTTATCAACACTGTTCATACTAGTTCCGTCATTCTGTCAATTCCGAGTGGTCAAGTATCCTCAATGCAATCAAAGGCGTTGCCGGTGTTATATTCGCTGAGTTCAGCATTGATCCCAGAGTCTTCATTGAAATACCTTCGAAGGAGAACAATGAGAGCGTCGTCTGGCTCCTGCACAGAAAGGGTGAAGCCAACGTTGCGCCTGGTTCTGAAGATGCGTACCACCATATAGCACCAGTCCTATTTAAGGACCCTCGGTATAGAGTTGTCTCGGAATTTCTCCAAAGCCAGGTACTTGTCAAGGCAAGTATCACGTCTACCACTAATCAGTGCAACTTGTAGTAGTATTACAACTGACTTTCATTTGACTCAGATCATTCGTGTCATTATCTATGGGAAATCTATTCTCAAGGACAAAGCTAAAACAAGGGGTTGCCCAAAAGGATGAGGCCAGCGCCTGGGTGCAAACAGTGTAACTGAGGGACTGATCGCTGCTGCAGCTGTTGTGGTATGTTGGACTCATATCTACATATTGTATTATACTAATAATCCAATAATTTCTTATGCAAGGCCCGGTATTTGTTATCACATGATGAAGAGTTTGTCCCTGTTGGCGAGAAGACAGGTATCCACTATGAAGAAGACTTCGACCACTATCTCTCATTGCTCTTGAAGGGAAACAACTGGGCAATCAATGTGATAACTTTCTATAACTGAACTGTATTCGGTGAATCACAAAACAGAGTTGATCAGCCCACAGCCTCACAAGCAGATCCCCCTACTACTTGGGAGGATGAATTCCTACGTGAACTGGAAGAAGACCCATTGCCAGTCACTTCTCATGGTGCGACAACCAATAATCCTGTTGGCACTTTCTTGGAAACTCCACCAGATGTGGCTTCTGGATCATATTTTGAACCCCTTACGTCTATTTCAGGTACTTCAGACGTCTGTGCAGGGCTTGATCAGCTATCCTTAGATGGAGGGTCTGTTCCATCTGTGTCAGCACACTGTGCACCATCCTCTCACCGGGTGACACCAATAGCTGCTGTCCCCGCACAGCCACTGACTAGCTCCACCCCCACGTCTGTTGCACCCATTGCATCTACTACTGATCAGCCAGAAATGGTGGACACCCCAGTGGAACCAGAGCCTGCCAAGTGTGTTACTTGTAAAGGTGGAAGGACCACTAGAGCCAAAAAATGATATATTAGTTACTGTTGGGTATGGCACGACCTAGTGTCGATGCATATTGTTCTACTGTAGTCATGCGTTGTGATTTTGAATGATGATCTTGGTGACACTTGGTCAATTTGCGATGATGGTGCTTATATAAGCAAGTGTTGAAATTGATTTATAAGATGTTTCAACGCCACGTCACTATCCTTACCACCACCGTCACTTTGCTCCTCGTCCTGCTCACAAATCATCTCCCTCATTGCTCTTGCTTCCCCTCCAATGCAGCTGGACCATCCAGTCTTTTTCGGCTCCCCACACTTGATCTGCCGGTTGAGAATTCCTCCTCTACTGCATCTGAACAGCAGGGCACAAATGGGTAACCCTTACCGCATGCGAAGACTCAGCACTACCTGTACAGCCACCACAGAGGCCCTGCTAGCATGAAGATCATAAAGGAAATCTATGTCAGTATTCCCCCGAGTGTACAAGAGAAAGCCATGGACATGCAATACGCTGACCCCCTACAGAGGAAATGACACTGCGTCAACACTCAGCTTGACTCCATGTAATATGCTTGAACAGGACAGTTGGGATGACTCAATAAAGTGCATATACTATTCCCTGCTCACCCCTCCTTCATCTTGTCTAAGCTGTGCTTCGTGCTAGGATGGAGTTCTTCACCATCAATGAAGAAGAAAATCAATGGCCATGATGATCCTGTGAACCGTGCAGAAAGCCTGTCACTCCCAAAGGACATTTCACTCTTCGTTGACTATCTGCCATCCAAATTCTCGAGCGGTCTCCTATCGCCTGGGGCGAGGAGGCGCAAGGGAAGATCCGATCTCCCCAAACAGGGTGGTCACACTTGACCTCACATGCGCTGGAATAGCAAGTGGAGACCCTTCGTTGCTGATGTATGCATGCGTTCTCAATCGCTTCCTGTCCCAGTCATTTAGAAACTGATCTTCCCACTCTACAGCTGTCTGTGTATGCTCTTACAGGTCTCATTTTGTATCTGATGACCTGGTTTGACATCTTCGAATGCGCTGACATTGTCCGCTTGGGTAACCGCACCGAACTTGTTCTCTCTACGGCAGCCGCAGCAGCAGCAGCAGTCACCTCTGTCTTTGGTTGGGCTGGCATCCTCCTCAACAATCGCTCTTTTCTTGCTTTCTACACATTCTTCCTCTGGATTTGCTTTGCACTTCTCGTCACTCCAGGGTACCTGACCTACAAGCAGCACACTTTCAACCTGGAAAGAAAACTCAACGCTCAATGGTTGCGCGATCTCAGTCCGGCTGGCCGACTGCGGATCCAAAACTGTCTTCACTGTTGCGGTTATTACTCTCCCTTCAGACTTTTGTTGTGTATGATTGCTGGGTAAGTTGCCTCTCCCACCTGCCCTCATTTGCACTTCATTGTTCGCAGGTCAATGAATGTCTTCTTCAATTTTCGACAACCAGCTCTGAGCATTCCTCTCACTGTCCCCATCCTCTCCTAGGCAAGTTCCTCACATTTGTCCTTCCAATTACAACCTACCCTGCTGTTGGATGGCCCCAAATTTTTGTTGAACCCTGGACCGTGAAATATCCAGAAACACGTTCTCATCTACATCATGGCTAATGTCGCTACCGGCCTTCCATATGCCCTTAATGGTATCGTCATCACACATCAAGCTTGATTACTGATTCAGCACTCTTCTCGTTGTCGCCAGCCCTTTTGGGTTTCTTATACTCCCCTGCCCCCAAGAATTGTCTACAATTTTTGTTTTTGTGCTCATTTGTACTACATAGTTGCAAAATAAAGGTTGCTTTTGACATACTTTTGGCATTTGGCATTGTAAGTAATGAACAAACCAACACAAGTAATTAGAATGAAACTGCTTTTTGTTGGAGTCGCTCGCAATGTAAAGCTGCCATTTCAACGTCAACTCAGCCATCTCAATGAACTGCGATGAACTCACTGGCGTGAGAATGCCATTGGGATCAACCCCCTTTGCATGGTAACACATTTAGACGGTAACCCCTCCTAATGCCTTTATAAGGGTATTTTAATGAATATGTTTCATCATTATAATGACAGCGCTAGTCATTGGTATGAGAACTTGTGCCTCAAGATGCCTTAAGATGTACCATGGGGAAATGGACCCTTGATATGCCCTTACAATGTGTTGCGATGGCGCCCAGAAATTTGCGACATGGTGCGTAGACTCCGACCCTCATGCCTTGTCCAGCCAACCAGCAACGCATCAAGGATGAAGACATGATCAATTCGCCCGCAGAACCCCACATTTCCATTGGTTCGCAGATCCTACATCTAATCCAGGAATATGTTTAGGAACCAATATTGACTGCACAATGTTTCATTCACCTCTTCTACCAGGCTCCTTCACAGCCTCTACTTCGAGTGTGAGGCGGCATCCTAGGGGTATTAATGGAAAAGACCGAGTGGCTATGGGGAAGTTCAAACACTGCCAACCTTAAATACCTCACACTCTCAGTAGAGGCTGCAAGAAAACATTTGTAAACAATGTCAGCCACACGTCGGACTATGAAATAATAACGGGTTGCAAGACAATAAATCTGATGGGCTTATATAATAAACCATATAAGGGAGGTGCAGAGCATTATCTAATGTCAGAGTGCAAATATTCAGTAGGAAAACTTTCGAGTAGTATTGACTAGCAAATGATGCTAATGGGGTGTGCACAAAAAAAGTACAAAGTACAAAGAGAGGACACATGTGTATATATGATTGAAATGGAGCAAATGAGAAGGCAAGATGGGGCCCAAAAAAAGAGTGCACACAAGGGGACTCGAACTGGCACCTTAAGTAAAAAGAAGAGGGTTGTCAACCATTACACTAAAAGTCCATCATCAACAATGCAAATATAACCAAATCAACTACATTCGGTCATATTTCGGTTGATGACAAAGATAGCAATGCCTTTATGGCTTACAGCGCTTTGCAAAAAGGTTGACAGTCGCATGTTGTCACGCACCAAACAGGTTTGGTACAGTGAACATGGAAGATAACGTCAATATCAAACGATCCTGATGCGAAGGATGAGCACGATGGAGCCTCATCGTAGCCATCTATCGCACAAGAAGACTATC
>Ga0307516_10005734_pt1 | contig 14713 bp, 12 predicted proteins | sample 19_EM_MG_FD_203310 | JGI IMG/M metagenome (GOLD analysis project Ga0307516, IMG submission 203310) | Populus trichocarpa ectomycorrhiza microbial communities from riparian zone in the Pacific Northwest, United States - 19_EM | ecosystem: Host-associated > Plants > Roots > Unclassified | place... | reverse complement strand
CCTCACCGACACTACCCCCGAACCCACACACAAGATCTAAGATTATTCCGTTGTGAATTATCAAAAGTAGCCTGATTACCACTGATTCTCCCTACACTCCGGCTACGATACAGCCCCAGTGTCACACCGTAACTGGAGAACCCCACCAGGAACCAAGGTCCGAACAGCAATGACGACGACATGTATACGATCCCGGAGAGGCGGCGAGATCCGGTGGCTGGAAGGCCCCTGCCGGGGGCCACCCCACTCCAAGCTGAGCACATTGCCACCATGCTTACCCCAGAGGAAATTGCTCGGCTTGTGGGGGAAGGCATCGAGGCGGCCCGAACCGACCAAAGGGCCCCAGAGGTAAGAACCAATACCTCCCGGCTCAAGCTGAAGAACCCAGAATCCTTCGACGGAAAACCCACCTTGGCGTTCAATGTCTGGTGGAAATCGGTCCTTGAGTACATCGGGTTCTACCCGGAAACCCTCGACGCCCAAAAAATCGCCTGGGTAGGGATGCTGCTGTCGGACACCGCAAAAGCCTGGCACCAGCACCGCCGAAGGACAATGGCGGATCGGGACACCTGGGCCCGATATACTGCGGCGATCCAGGCTGAATTCAGGGACACCAGGGAGGCGGCAAATGCCCAGCTGAAGCTCAGTCAACTCCGCTACAAAGGTGACGTCAAGGCCTACTTCACGGAGTTCCGAGCCTTGAACGTATACGCTCGAGCCACTGGAGAAGGGCTGAGGGAGAAGATTGACCAGGCTATGCCCGACAACATCCTGGACATGTGCTTTGCCCACTATATGGAGGAATTCATAGACGAGGAACACTTCCTGACTGCCATGTACAATGTAGGTCTTCATGTTGAACGAAGGAAGGCCCTGAAGGCAGCTCGGGAAACACAGCTGGAAAGCAACGGAGGACGGAAGGATGGCCGGACGGGAAGAATCCGGGCAGTGCCCGAAAGGGCAAGGAGAGTGGTGGCCCCAAGCAGGTTGGGAAGTCTGACTTGGGGGGCAAGGCTGAAAAGCCAAGGAAATCATGGGCGGAGAGCCACTGGGGAAGCGGGGGTAACGCCTACAAAGGGGTTCCACAAAACGAGATCGACGCCCACAAAAACAGCAAAGCCAACTGCTGGAGGTGTGGCCGGGACAGCCACACCACCCAGGACTGCTATGCCCGAACAACAGTCAAGGGCACAGAGCTACCGGAAGCCCTGAAGCAGGCGAGCTCGATCCAAGGGAAAAGGAAAAGAGGGGAAGATGCCGAGGAGGCTGCGACCCCCAAACAAGTCAAAGTTGCGCACATCAAAATTGAGGACGAGGAAATGCGGGAAGCTGCGGCCGTGACGCTGCAGTCAGCCTGGCAAGACGACTCAGATTTTTAGGAGGACAGGGGCTGCCGCACCCTATGTCCGCCCCAATAATCTGTGGGACAAATCGAAAACGAAAGGGTCCGAAGGAACTAAGTACTGGAACCTCGCAGGATAGACAACGAAGAAGGTTAAACCCTAACAAAGCCTCACCTGAGAAGTCTACGGACAAACCACAGTGCAGCAAGAGACCGATCACCACTATGATCATTTCGTGGGGCCCGACCCAACACGCGGTGCGGGTCGTACTCGACACCGCTTGCTCAGTACCTTTGATTAGCACGAGGATTACCGAGCAGCTCGACATACCCCGAATCCGCAGAAGTAAGGCTGCCCCACTACTGAACTGCTCAGGGGAAGAAGTCAAAGGGGCAGGAATGGAGTACACCGAGCCGCTCCTGCTCCAGCATCGAAAGCATTATTCCCGGGAGGTGTTCGAGGTCGCACCATTGGAGCCGGAATTTGACCTCTTCCTCCCATTCTGGTGGATTGCGAAGCACCCCCCCCCCAGGGCACATGGGACTCAGAAGAACTCCGCTTCAGCAGCCGCAGCTGCCTGAAAGAATGCACGCGATTCGAAACCACGGAATTCTCTCTGACTCTGGATGAGACGGTTACCCTTGATCCAGGAGCCAAAATCATTGGGTATGTCTCAGCAATAAACGAAGAGGACCCTCGGGACCAGATCCCTAAGGAGTTCAGGGGTTATCTCGATATCATGAGCCAGGAGGTGGCAGAGGCGGTGCCGGCACACCGGCCATATGATTGTAAGATTGACCTCAAGGAAGGAGAGACCGCCCCTTGGGGACCGATTTACCCCCTTTCAGAAAACGAGCTCCAGACCCTTAGGGAGTCGCTCAAGGAAATGCTAAGGACAGGCAAGATCCAAAGGTCCACCTTACCGGTGGGATCCCTGATTTCGTTCGTATCAAAGCCAAACGGGAGGGGACTCCAACTGTGCGTCGACTACCGAGCCCTCAACCGAATAATGATTCCCAACCGATACCCCCTTCCTCTGTTGCAAGAGCTCCAGGACTGGGTACAGGGAGCCAGATGGTTCACCAAGCTGGACCTGAAAAACGGGTTTAACCTGATCCGCATCCGGGAGGGAGACGAATGGAAAATGGCATTCCGAATCCATTACGGGCTATACGAGTTCCAAGTCATGCCATTCGGATTGACCAATGCTCCGTCGACCTTCCAAGACATGATGAACCACGTCTTCTCCGACATGATCGACTTGGGCCTCCTGGTTTACATGGATGATTTCTTGATCTATGCAAAAACCGAGGAAGAGCACGATCGACGGGTTAAGGAAGTATTGAAAAGGCTGCAGGAAAACCAACTGGCAGTCTCACCAGACAAGTGCGTTTGGAAGACCCAGGAAGTGGAGTTCCTGGGATACGTCATCGGGCAGGGTGGAATCAAAATGGCAAAAGGAAAAGTGGAGGCAGTGCTGGACTGGAAAACTCCGGCATCGCTAACGGAAGTGCAGTCCTTTTTGGGATTTGCCAATTTCTACCGACGCTTCATCAAGGACTACTTCGGAGTTGCCAGATCCCTAACGGAGCTGACGAAAGGGGGAAAGAAGGAATGGGAATGGAACCCACAGGCGGAAGAAGCCTTTCGGGAGCTGAAGCAATGGTTCACGATGGCACCAATACTTGCCCATCTCGATGCCACCAAACCTGTGATCATCGAAACAGACGTCTCTGACTTTGCCATCGGCGCCGTCCTGTCGCAAAGAGATGAGGAAGGAAGACTACACCCGGTTGCCTTCCACTCCCAAAAGTTCCAGCCAGCGGAAATCAACTACGAAATCCACGACAAGGAACTTCTGGCAATCGTCGATGCCTTCAAACACTGGTGCCGGTACTGCAAAGGAGCAACGAATCAGGTCCAGGTCTTCTGCCATCACCATAACCTCGAGTACTTCACAACCACCAAGATACTCAACCGACGCCAGGTACGGTGGGCACAGGAATTGTCTGGTATTGACTTCCACATTTACTACCGACCAGGAAACCGAAATGGGAAACCAGACACTCTTTCAAGGCGTTCATAGTACCGCCCTGATAAGGGGGGGAGTGAAAACCAGCCGATTACGACAGTTTTGCGAAAAGACAACTTCGCGGAACCAGACTTCACAAAACCAGCCAGACGAGAAAGAACGTTTATCTGCTCTTCGGCAAGGTTGGCATCACTCCCACCACAGCAATGGTCGGAAGAATTCGGGGAAGCAGTCAGAAAGGCAGGGAAAAAGGACTATGAATACCAAGGTGCGGTAAAGGAACTGGAAGCAGTGCTGGGGAATGCGGCACTGAATGACCAGAAGGTCGAGGAAGAAGCTGCACGCCCTCGTGAGGTACGGCAAAGGGACCGAAAGGTCAGGATGGAAGAGGTCCTCGAGATCAAGGAAGGGCTACACTACCGAAAGGGTATGCTCTGGATCCCGGAGGATGGCAACCTCAAGAACTTGATCCTCGGATCAGAACATGATCCAAAGATCGCCGGCCACATGGGCCAGGACAAGACAATCGAGCTCATCCGACGCAACTTCTGGTGGCCAAAGATGAACGAAAGAATTATCGACTTTGTCCGGAGCTGCCCCGAATGCCAGAAGAACAAGGCGGCGCGGCACCAACCATACGGACTCTCCTCCCCCCTGGAACTACCGTACGCCCCCTGGCAGTCCAACGCAATGGACTTCATTACGGAACTGCCACTCTCAGAAGGATGCAACCAATTATGGGTGGTTATAGACCGATTCACAAAGATGGCGCACTTTCTCCCCCTTAAAGAAGAAAAAAAGATGGCAGCTGACCTGGCAGTCATCTTCGCCTGGGAAGTTTGGAAACACCACGGGCTACCCTCATACATCGTCTCGGACTGAGACTCCCGTTTCACCTTTGAGACATGGCAAGAATTCCTGTGGCTATCCGGCATCCGTCCAAGGATGTCAACGGCCTTCCACCCCCAAACCAACGGACAGACAGAATGCCTCAACCAGACAATCGAAGCATACCTCCGAGCGTTCATCGGCGACGAGCAGGACAACTGGGTAGGCCTACTCCCGATGGCGGAGTTTGCCTACAACAATTCGATTACCATGGGAAATGGGATGTCTCCGTTCTACGCTAACTACGGATTCCATCCTGTGTCCTCCAACCCGGCCGCTTCGGGACCCTTGAACCCCGCCAGCAAACTCTACACCCACTGGATGCACGCGGTACAAAAGGCGTCCAGCGAATGGCTGAAAGTGGCACACGAACGAATGCGCCGCTAAATGGATCCCCAGCGCACCGAGCCCCCGAAATACCAGATCGGAGAATTGGTGATGCTCAACGGGCATAACATCAAGACGCACCGACCCTCCCGGAAGCTGGACCACAAGAATCATGGCCCCTTCCAAGTGGAAAAAATCGTCTCGCCCCTTGCAGTTTGACTTACACTGCCCCGGAAATGGAAGATTCACAACGTCTTTCATGTGTCACTACTCGAACCCTATCGAACCAGCGAACACCGGGCACCGCCGGCCCCTCGAAGATCCTCCAAGAGGCCGACGATATCGAACAGAGCAAGGAATATGATGTTGACAAGTTCCTCGGGAGCACCAGGAAAGGGCGCAGCGTCCTGTACCTCGTCAAATGACTCGACTACCCAGACCGGAAGGACTGGACAGAAGAACCATACGATAACTTTTCGGTAGGCGGCCTGGAGAAACTCCTAGAGTTTCACCGACGGAATCCAGACGCGCCAAGGGAATACCGGCTCACCGAGGGCTAGACTCTGACCTGCCCCGGGCGCATGACGAAGCCGAAGGGGTTGAAGCACGATCAGGGGGTAGTAGGATGAAGGGGAGGAGGACTTCATCCAAAAAACAATGCAATCAACGAGCAGAAGAGTGAAGGTATTGTAATCCCATTGAAGATGACGGTCGTCCCTTAACTGTGGTGAGGTGTGGGTGACCGGTTGAGAGCCACTGGTTTTGACCGGCTCTGGCGGTGAGAATACTGAACGGCCAGCCTGATCCCCTGCTACTCCGGCGTGCAAGGTCAACCCGTCTTCTGATCACCTCTTCGGGGGAACACGGTCGTCAAATGGTTTCCTTCACACCACTCCGACAGTAGGATCCTGGACCGGTCGGAAGACCACCCAGATCCGAGGGCCGGCTGTCAACCGAATTGGTTCCGAAGTTTTTTCCCGCTGGAGGGTTTTCTTTGGGACCAGACGGCCGAAGGGATGCAGGGGCTGGAGGACTGCATTCCACCATTCACACGAGAAAGGAGAAGGAGTCAGGATAAACTAGCTTCGGGCCGAAGCTAAGAAAGAGGGGGAGTAGTGTTACACCCAAGGGTGACAAAGAGAATAAGAGTACAAGGAGAAAGGAAGCAAACGGTAAGTCATTTGACTCGAGATCCCTGATAGAATCTCAGGACCTCGGAAAGCAGTTCGGCAAGAGCAGATAGAGCAAGGGTAACCTCAGCGGGTGATGGATCTTAGGCCAGCCTGCCGGGTAGACCCAACGCACGGTCGACTCTTGTAGCCGCTGCATACGAGAACGAGAGAAGGGCGGAACTAGCTTCCTGCAAGTCGCACGCCATAAGCGGGGCTCATGTTGCAAGACAGGTCTGGGAGAGTCTAGACAGGAGATAAGACCCGGAGTTAGAACCTTAGGGCCGAGATGAAAGGACGAAAGAATAAACTCCTGAGTGGGGCCAGCGGCAACCTAGGAGGGACGGCGAACTCCGAAAGAGTTACGACCGATCCTGACTAGGACCTCCATACGAAGTCCGCATAGTCTGGAAGACTAGCGACGGGGGGAATATGAGGTCGCCGACTATTAGCCTCCACCCTCATCGCTGAACCCGGTCAGGACCAACCACACCCGTGTGCGGAGCTCTCTGAGGCCACACGTCTTGAGACTGAGAAACCCAGCGTGTCGACAGGAAGAAGGGAACCACGTGACAAAGAAAGAGTTGCATATATACCGCACGAAAACTCCACCTACCTTCTACCCCCCATCCTCGGATACCACACTCACGAAACACCCAACACAACGAACCTAAGATTATTCCGCTGTGAATAAAGACCAATCGAACCTGACTCCACGATATCTTTATCTCCACATCTGTGCTCACGTACCCAGGTGTCACATGTATCCTTCCGTCTCCTTCCCGATCAAATGTCTCCTACTTGCCGCTTAGGCGTATCGTCGATTTGGGGCACAGGCGTGGCAGCTGCCAGAGGATTGTGAGTATCACGGCAGTGGATCACTCGTGGTTCCGTGGCGACGTCTCGCCTGATAGATCGCTCGTGGTTCTGTGGCGATGACTCGCTCATAGGGGGATGGTCGTTGACCCGATGTCTTGGTTATTGGTAGGTGGTCCCTTGATGATTGACTGTTCTGTGGTTCCTCCTTCCGCTGATGATTCCCATCATTCTTCCAATGAAGCTCCGTTGCCCACAGCTTGTCGGCAGGTTGTCGTATAAGTATCTGGCTCGTCAAAGTTACGTGCTGGAGTGAAATTTCCCTGTACCACGACATGAAAACTCTTCACCTTGGCATTAGACTTCATCAGCATATCACAGATAATCTCTCGATTTGGATCGGAAAGTAGTACTTCCACATATCATATTCTCCTGAGAGTGGCCGGAGCAGGTCCTCTGTTCTCTAGTCGTGATTGGGTGATGCGATATGGACTGTGTGTGGGGTTAATTACGCTACTCGACCTCAGCCGGAGCAACAAACCCTCAACCGTACCAGCTATCCTTTCTTTGGCCGCGACGGCATCAAGGCATAGCTCTGCCCCACATCTCTCCCATCAGACTCTCGAACCTTGAGGTGCAGACCTGTAGCGGCATTTGCACTTTCCCGAACACAAGCCAGTACTTGGTCTGGAGGCTACTCAGCGCTATAGGATTGGCTTGAAGTCAAGCCTCCGCTTCAGTATCTGTTCAACTCGACGTCCCTCACCCTGGTGTGGCGTATACCCTGCATCATAATCATTATAAGCATCTCGGATAAGTGGGGGATACGCTCACGCTGTCGTACGCTGGCCAAGCCCACAGTTCATCGGCATAATCAGGTGTCAATGACGAGGATGCATGTGGTAGCATCATCCTTCGAATCTCCTGACCACGGGGTGCAATGGTATCGCCTCAGCCCTTCGAGCCATCTGCGATAATACAGTGATTCCTGACTTGTGGTGTTGTGCCCCTGGAAACAACCCTGCTCCTATTCCGCGACCTAGACTCGCAACTCCTTGTGTTCCCGTTTCCTTCCGATCGCTTGTCCTTATGATAACTACCAAGGTTGTCTTCCTCTGCGGCAGCACTTGCACTTTCCCAGTCTATGCCGGTACTTGGCCTGGGATTCTCCAGTGCTGCAGAGTCGGTCGACCGAAGCTGAGCCCCGACGGTGTCGGTTGCCCGGTCTCGGGATGCTGTCCTAAGAACTTGTGACGAGTTTCCGATACCTTCCTGCCTGGTCCGTATCCGAATCCTGACCTGTAGTCTTTAGGGTGTAACACTTGTATTGTCCGGACGACATCTACCTTGACACTCTGTGTCCGGATGGCAAATATCCTGACACTCCTTATCAAGAAGGTAGGTGCCATGGTACATGCTGTCCAGACGACATTTGCCTGGACACTCTGCGTCTGTAAGAAATACGCTGCGTACTGAAGTAATATGCCCTGACATTCCTCGTCCGGAAGGCAGATGCCATAGTGCGCCTCTTGCAGAGGACATTTACCTTGACACTCTGCATCTAAAAGGAATAATGGCCTGATACTCCTCACCACGAAGGCAGATGCTGTAGCTTGTGTTGTCCAGATGACATTTGCCTTAACTCTCAGTGTCCGGAAGGAATAATACCCTGACACTCCTCATCCAGAAGGCAGATACCGCATCAGGAAAAAATTGAAAATTTACCCCTGCACGTCGGTAACCCCTGTCTGCGTCCGATGCTCTGGTAGCTCCCCTAACTCCGGTAAGCTTCCCTAGCTCCAGTAAGCTTCCCAAGCTCCAGTGAGACTGGTCATACTCCCGTAAGGTTTTCTAAGTATCGGCAACTGGTACAGTTGGTATCGCAACTCCCATGAATTGTCAGTGCAATTGTCACAATCTGATGGTTTTATTTTCCGAACGCATACATTCACAAATTCACTATGTTCAAATTATTTTTTCTCCCATCATTTCATCACCTATGGTCACGCTTGAAACTCACAAAATGAAGGGTACCGGTCCTCTTTACTGAAGTGCCAAAGATATTGAAAAAAATTGATTCAATATTTGTATTACTCGTATGCTAATCAGTTCATCAACTCCTCCGCTCAGTGCCCTCCCAGCGCTTCGAATATTTTTGAAAATGGTCACGGCAATCACACACACGGCATAGATAATGTGTCCATTGACTGAGCTATCTCTTGGATGAGCTTCCAGCGACATACGTCATTAGATTGCGCCTTTAGGATTGCTGCGGTCTGAGGAGTCTGTTGAAATGACCAGGCTGCGTTGCAATTGCCAGCTGTGCTGCCAACTCCGAGAGTCGTCCTCCCAGCTCCTCGAGCACATTCACAAATCATCACCGCTGTCACAGCGACGCACGTTGTTGATCAGTGTCCGTAAACCTCTAATCATCCTTCGCCATTAGATCACACCTTTGGGATTGCCACCATCAGTGGTGTTTGTTCAAATGACCAGGTTGTGTTTCCATTGCTAGCTGAGCTGCCAACTCTGAGAGTCATCCTCGCAGCTTCTCGAATGCATTCGCAAATCCTCACCGCTGTTACGAAGACCATCCACCCCGCCGGCATCCTCTTTTCATCGACATTGTACTCGTCGTGTCGTATTGTACAACTTCCCTCTGTCCCTGTGAGCGCTGCACTAACAATTCACGAAGCTCGTTGATCTTCTCGCAACTTCATATTTGCTATTGTCCTTGCCACCAGCAGCCTCACCATCATCCTCATTGACATCGTACTCATCACGTCTTGATGTCATCCACACCGCTGGCATCCTCTTTTCATCGACATTGTACTCGTCGCATCGTATTGTACAACTTCCCTCTGTCCCTGTGAGAGCTACACTAACAATTCACAAAGCTTGTTGATCTTCTCACTGCATCATATTTGCTATCGTCCTTGCCGCCGGCAGCCTCACCTCCATCCTCATCGACATCGTACTCATCGGGTTGCCCCGTATTGTACAACTTCCCACTGTCCCTGTGAGTGCTGTGCTAACAATTCACAAAGCTCGTTCATCTTCTCGCCGCGTCATATTTGCTATCGTCTTTGCCACCGCCAGCCTCACCGTCATCCTCATTGACATTGTACTCATCATGTCTTGATCTTCTCCACACCGCCGGCATCCTCTTTTCATCAACATCGTACTTGTCGCGTCGTATTGTACAACTTCCCTCTGTCCCTGTAAGAGCTGCGCTAACAATTCACAAAGCTCGTTGATCTTCTTGCCGCGTCATATTTGCTATCGTCTTTGCCGCTGGCAGCCTCACTGCCATCTTCATTGACATCATCCTCATCGCATCGTCTCTCATCCGGCAAACTGCCTTTGTTTCGGTCATGCAGAGCTATGCTGTCTATGGTGACGTGGTATATAGATGTAAATTCGATGTTATGAATAGAACTGGCTTGAGTCACATTGCCTGCAACCAAATGCGAGATTTATAGTCTTCACTGCAATGTACCGTACCGTGACGGTCACGTTTCGATGCTACCACCGTGACCACTGTGTTACCTATGTGTGGTGCGCCATCGTAAGCCTCGTCTCTGGATCCCATTTCCCTTGACACTCTGTGTCTGTACGACACACTGCCTCCTGATGGCGAAGACACTACTCGTCCAGAATGCAGATGCCGTGGCACGCATCGTCCGGATGACATTTGCCTTGACACTCTGTGTCCAGAAGGGAAATGCCTTCCAGTCTTCGTCCGGAAGGCAGATGCCGTGGCGCAGGTCGTCCGTATGACATTTGCCTTGACACTCTGCGTCCGGAACAAATTTGCCTTGACATTCTGCGTCTGTAAGACACGTGCTACATTCAGAAGGTAAATGCCCTGACACCCCTCGTCCGGACGACATCTGCCTTGACACTCTGCTTCTGTAAGACACGCGCTGCGTCCAGAAGGCAAATGCTCTGACACTGCTCGTCTGGAAGGCAGATGCCGTGGCATGCATCGTCCGGAAGACATTTGCCTTGACATTCTGCGTCTGTAAGATACGCGCTACGTTCAGAATGCAAATGCGCTGACACTACGTGTCCAGAAGGCAGATGCCATGGCACTTGTCGTACGGACAACATTTGCCTTGACTACCTATGTCGGTAAGACACGCGCTACGTCCAGAAAGCAAATACCCTGACACTGCTCGTCTGGAAGGCAGATGTCGTGGTATGCATCGTCTGGAACATATTTGCCTTGACATTCTGCGTCTGTAAGATACGTGCTGCGTTCAGAAGGCAAATGCGCTGACACTCCTCATCCAGAAGGCAGATGCCATGGTACTTGTCGTCCGGATGACATTTGACTTGACTACCTACGTCGGTAAGACACGTGCTGCGTCCAGTAGGGAAACGCTCTGACACTACTCGTCTAGACACATATGCCATGGCCACTATGTCCAGATGCACAGTACTGTGGCGCAGTGCATCACAACGTACGGTGCCATGGCAAGCGTCGTCCTAGTTAAGCAGGTTGCATCCGAAACATCTAGTGCGTTTCGAGCATCCGAACGCTCAGGACGCAAATTTTTTTTTTTCCTGATGTACTCATCACATTTTACTCGCTGTCATACTCGCCGCCAGAGTACGACCACCATTCTCCTCATCACCCTACTCGCCATATCTTGTCATCATACTTGTCTCGTCGTATGTCCTGCTGTTTCTTACACTCTGACTGTTGTGCTAACACCATGAATATCACCAACATACTCATTGACATTGTACTCATCATGTCATTGCACAACTTCCTGCTGTTTCTGCTATATTGAGAGCAGCAGTAACCACATCAAGATAGTCGCCAACATACTCATCACATCTTACTCCCTATTATACTCAATGCCAGCGTCCTGACCGCCATCCTTCTTATTGACATTGTGCTTGTTGCGTCTTATTCGCCATAGTACACGTCGCATCTTACTCACCATCATACTTGTCACTTCTTATTTGCCATTGTACTCGTTGGGTCGCATTGCACATTTTCTCGCTGTTTCTTACTCTCAGAGCTGCACTATGGTCACAAATATCAGCAATATACTCGTCGCGTCCTACTCGCAATCGTACTCGACGCCGGCATCCTGACCGCCATCCTCATCAATGTAGTACCAGTCGTATCTTACTTGTCTTTATACTTGTAGCATTGTATGGCACAACTTCCCCCGGTTTTTGACAAACTGAGAGCTACGCTAACAACCTCACGAAGCTTGTTAACGTACTTGTTGCATCTTACTCTTGGTCGTACTTGCCGCCAGGTCCTAACCACCATCGTCCTCATCGATGTCGTACTCACCTTATCTTGTCATCATACTCGTCTCATCGTATGGCACAACTTCTCATGGTTTCTGACAAACTGAGAGCTGCGCTGACAATGTAACGAAGGTCACCAACATACTCGTCGCATCTTACTCGCTGTCGTCACCGCTGCCAGGGTCCTGCCCGCCACCCTCATCAATGTAGTACCTGTCGTATCCTACTTGTTATTATACTCGCTGTATCGTATGGTACAACTTCCTGCGGTTTTTGACAAACTGAGAGCTGCGCTAACAACCTTATGAAGCTTGCTAACGTACTTGTCACATCGTACTCTCGGTCGTACTTGCTGCCAAGCCCTGACCGCCATCGCCCTCATCGACATCGTGCCTGTAGCCTCTTACTCGCTATCCTACTTGTCTGGTTGTATTGCACAACTTTCCACTGTTTCTGACACTGAGAGAGCTGCGATAACAATGTCATGATGCATGCCAACACACTCATCGCGTCTTACTCGCCAGCTTCCAACTGTTGACACTTGTAGAGCTGTGCTAAGCATGTTAAGAACAACATATGCAGGTGGTGATACTTGCGGTCGATAAACACGAAGATGGACATCAGTAAAAAATTAGAGAATTGCTAGGGAGCTCCAGTAGCTCCCGTAGCTCCCATAAGTATTGCTAACTCCTGTAAGAGGAGAAGTTATATTTTACTCCTGTAAGGATTTAAAAAAAAAAAGTGCTTTACTTTTAGCTGAAACCTCGAGAAATATTAGTTCAAATTTATGTCTCACCTGTAAAAAAAGCAATATACTTCAACTTTCCATTTTTTTGCTGATGGATGCAGCGTTGGACATGATGATGGATGCAACACTATGTGCTCGCACTGGGTGCTCTGTGAGGTAACGTATATATCTGTATGTTAGATATAATGAATACAACTGGATTGATTCGCTACCCCTAGAACCACCAGCCGCTTGTGTTCTAGGTTGTGGATGTGATGTAAGGCTTAGCTGCGATTTTCACTACTGTGACAGCTGCATCTGGACGCTTGCTGCCATGTCTGGCGGAGTCGTCCGGATGCTATTCTCCATTACATTTTGCGTCCGTAAGGCATACGCTGCACCCAGAAGCCAAGTTATCCTGACACTCTTCATCTGGAAGGCATATGCCATGTCACGGGTCGTCTGGATAACATTTGCGACGACATTCATTATTCTTAGGATACGTGCTGCGTCTGTAAGAAATATGCCCCAACACTCATCATCCGAGAGCATATACCGTGATTCCCATTGTCAGTACGATATTTGTATTCACTGTTGGAATATAGGGATCGATAGAGACAAAGATAGTGAACTGATTGATTGCTACAAGGTCGAAGGAAAAACATTCTTGCTATATACAACGCGCCTGAGGAACTTGCCAAGGGGAAAGGACGGAAGACTGTCTCCTGAGCCAGTGCTTGGAGACTAAGGCTGCTATCATCTCCGGACATGTTGCCTCTGGTCTGTCATCTCCGGACGCTGTCTCTGGTCTGTCATCTCTGGACGCCATCTCCGGTCCGTCATCTCCGGACACCCCTTATTCTGACACTTCCCCTCGTACGGAAGATGCCAAGGAATGCAGGAGAGAGGGAGAAAACGAAACCGCCAGTATAGCAACAAACAGTTGCAGAGAAAAGAAACAAAAACAGTGAAACCCAGTATCCTCGGATGCCTCATTAAAACTCATAACCGTGTTAAAAACCTCCTGGGAAAACCACGGACATAGGCGAAAGAGTGCATCCACCAAAGAAAGAAAGAAGAGGGAAAGAAACCTGTTTAACCACCTGCACATGCTTCACCGGAAGCTTCCCCTGCATACCAGGCCGATTCGCAGGCCGATCCATTGGATAATCTGTCCATTTGTCAGGATTGAGAGTACACAGCAGCTACAGTATGGGGTGCCACAGCAGCTCCAGCATCATTGAGCGCGCACACAGCTCCATCATCACTGGGCACATAAAACAGCTCCATCAACAGCGAACGCAGACAGCAGCTCCGGTATGGGACGCCACTGCAGCTCCAGTGTGACACTGGGGTTGTATTCGTAACCAGAGTGTGGAGAGAATCAAAGGTAATCAGGCTACTTTCGATAATTCACAGTGGAATAATCTTAGATCTTGTGTGTGGGTTCGGTGGTAGTAGCCGACCGACTCCCGAGATCCTAAGCCCAGCGAAACCCGCTCGAAAGGGTGGGGACACATAGGCGCGGCCCTAAAAGGAGTGCCGCAGGGCGAAATAGAAAACCACAAAAAAATCCAAGACGGCTGTTGGCGCTGCGGAAGAACGGGGCATAGGACCTTCGACTGTTACTCCTTCCAGACAATGCAAGGGACCGCGCTACCACCCGCGCCTTGGAAGGCCGCGGCCGTAGGATTAACGGAACGAATGGCCGCCGCCACAGAGAAAAGAAAAAGAGAGGACGAACCTGAAGCCACACCAAAACCCAAGCAGCAAAAAATAGCCGCGGTCGAAGAAATGATCACGGACCTACCACTGTGGGAAAGCAGCGAGGACGAACCGGATTTTTAGAAGGCCCGGAACCACCGCAGCCGGAAGCCTTCACAGTCATTTGCGGAGTAACTCGAAAACGAAAACAAGAACCAGGTGCCGAAACTTCGGTAAAAAAGAAATCGAGGAACTCCGCTTGCGGTGCCCGCCCCATCATCGACATGATACTACACATAAACGGGGAAAAACAACGGGTTAAAACGCTGTTAGACACAGGATGCTCAATAGCGCTAATTAACCAAACGACAGCGAAAAATCTAGGTGTGAAACAACACCAGCGACAGGAACCACGCCGCATCGAAAACTACAC
>Ga0307516_10005733_pt1 | contig 14713 bp, 26 predicted proteins | sample 19_EM_MG_FD_203310 | JGI IMG/M metagenome (GOLD analysis project Ga0307516, IMG submission 203310) | Populus trichocarpa ectomycorrhiza microbial communities from riparian zone in the Pacific Northwest, United States - 19_EM | ecosystem: Host-associated > Plants > Roots > Unclassified | place... | reverse complement strand
CGAAAACCGCCTTGGCTGGGGTGACGCTCGAGACCTCCTTCGCGAGATTCATGGCCTCGATGGCCACGTTCAACGAGGAGAGGGTGCTTTCACGCCCCTTCTGTCGTTGGGACCCGGCATTCATGACAGTAAAGCTCGCCACGAGAAAACGATGTGATGTGGAGGTTACGAAGAGGGATGTGAACCCTCCAAACGCCCGTATCGCCATTGCGCCTCGTGTATGCCAAGTACTGTAAACAGCCCCGTTGGGTGAACAGGCTGATCGGCGCAATCTTCGTTTGGCTCCGTCTTGCTTTGTGATCCCATCCGCTCAAACTTGTCTTCCTGCCAGCCATGAGTCTTACAGTACTCGGAGGTCGTACAGGGTGACCTACGGGAGATTTCAGTGCGGAGTTGACACCCCTGGTTGTGTATTTCACCCTAATTCTATGGGTTCGATCTCGAGCTCTCCCGACACCCCCACACCTCCGCGACAAACATACAGGATGGTGATAACATTAACACCACCGCTGGTAAGTTACACAAGGAGGGGTGGCGATTACTTTCTGACGGAGTCTTCCTTCGGTGCAACCTCTCCGCCGTAAAGAACCTGCCCAACCCAAGCCGTAGCGTGTTTATCCCATTCTGTCACACTCTCGAAAAGGATGTCGCCAGTCGCATTGAATCGACCTCGAACCGCAGACCCACTGCTCTGTGCGTAGCCTCTGTCCTGCCGATGAATACGCGTCATGAAAGCTACACGGATTACACACGCGAAGGGATTGCTCACCTTGTATCAATCGCGTTCGAAAACCCATAATAGACCGACGTTGTCGCTAATTCCCAGGACGTTTGTGTGGGTGTACAGGGGTGGGTCTGAGGTACGTGCCAATCCCGGAACCTTGCGTTCCGCCCGCGACACGCTGTTCTTGGGGTTCATAAGTCCACGCTTGCTCAGGATGTGAAAGTCCTCGCGCTTGAAGCTTGAGGGCTTGAGTTCCGGTAGCGAAAAGAAGAAGTGTGCGAAGTGTGGAGATGAGAGCTAGGATCAGAATCACTCGCCAAACTCCGAGTCACTTCCATTCACCTGTACGAAGAAAACCCACCCTTCTGCAAGTTTGGCCGTGGCAGTCACTTCTCTTGCCGGTCCCGTAGCGGATGGCTCAAGCTTCCCGCAGGGGTGGCACCTCCACGAATCTACTCAAACGGGTCACGCCGGTTAGCCAAAACAAACCACCGTCGGGGAACGGCAGCGCTCAAGGCTTCAGGCTTCATCACCGACACGACGGAAACTACGAGTCTCAGTCATCCAGCCTAGGCGAAACTCGGGTCTACTACCTTATTTAACGTGGTGGAGGGAGCTCTAAACCCGCAGGCTGTGGAACAACCGTCGTGCCGGAACTGTCAGACCTCGCCATATTACTTCGTAACCCCCACCGATAATGGCGAGATCGCAACGTCGTATCGGGTTGCCTGGCCGTCGTATCCCCTCGGTTCGGTTGGTCGACCTGTGATCTGTGTTGGGGTGACCGCGAGCTGGCGATCTTATGTTCAACCTCGAGATCGAGTTCCAAATCCCAGAAGGGTTGGGCCTCGTCAGGGTCAACGGTGCGGCCAGGATCGCATTGCCGCCTTTGTCTCTAGAGAGGGCTAGAAAAGTCCGGCGGTGGCACCACCCACTGGAGAAGCCGTGAGCTGTAGGAGTATCCCGACTATGCTTCTGGAGGGCGGCCCCAGAATAACCAACCTCCGTTCACCAAACAAACGCGTACAAGTGGTGGATGTAATCAAGAACACGAAAGCCGTCAAACATAGGGTGGATTGGTCGCGAAAATGGTATGTACACATCTACCGGAACCCAGCCCGGGCGGTATGGGTCGCGTGATACAGGTTCGCAACCGCGACCCAATCGCTAAGACACCAACAAGGATCCTCGGAAGCTTCCCAAATGTTTCAACTGAGGCGAAAAAAATCCTTGAGTTTATTTGGGATCCCACGTGAAATAGATCCACGTTGGATCGTCTTGTCTTGGTCTTCACGGAGTGGGCGGGAGAGGGGTATTACGCGGATCGTTGGAGAGGAGTCACGTGCTTCTGTGCCTCATGTCAACGGTGGGCCACCCGATTCGGTCGTGAAAATAACTTACCATCGACCTGTACCCGACCGTCTACTCCGACGAAAGTTGTCTCTGTAGGAGAGTCATGAGCAAACGACACTCACTCGGGTGCCCGAGATACCAACCATCTTCTTGCCACTGCTTTGGAACCAGAGGGACGATTGACTTCCCCCATTGATCAACGTCGTTCCTCAACTGGTCAAGTATGGAAGATGCAGATGGCCGTCGCTTGGATTCCGGTCCATCCTCCGCGACCCAGGTCGCTACCAGCAGCTCCCACAATGTATCAGAGAATCCTGAAGGTGGTCTGTCAGGTCGATCCCCTCTCATGACCTTCAAAATAACTGTCAAATTCTTGGTGATGCCGTTGAAGAAGTCCGCTAGGCGAGCGCAATATTTAGAATCCACGAGGATGTTAGCCTAGTAGCAATAACCAACGTCAGCACCACCAACTTCCATGGCCAACCAAGGACTCAAGCGCTCACCCCCTTCAGGTCCCCGTGGACAACACCATGTTCGTGTAGGTATTCCAACCCGGCCACCGCACCTGCCAGCTATATCCAACGATTAACACGACAGGAGCAGAAATACCCACCCTCCACTCACGAGGCGAATGCGGTTGTAATTCGGGTGAACCTTGATGAAGTTCATGACATGGCCATTTTCCATTCGTTCCGATATGATCGAAAAAAGTGGAGGCTTCAACGAGACACCAATAAATGGCAGGATGTTCTCATGGCGAAGCCACTTCCACCCAACGACTTCTTTGACAAGGAGTTTATGGTCAAGTGTGAGCGACTCCTTCAATGGGGGAGGGGAGCAGATGGCCCACCCGGCGGACAGTTTTGATTGTTTCTACATTGACGTTGAGAACTTTTATCGCAACACGGCGTCCATCAAGGGTTGCTTCATACACCTCCGAAAATCCACCTGTCGCGAATGGGGTAGTGCCACGTTCGCCGAATATTGGTGTGAGTATAAACGATGAGGGAAGAATGTCAAATGTGCGGCACAGCTTTCGCAGGTGACTCATACACTGTTTCCTTTCTTGCTTGAGGAGGTCTCCGCTGTCGAGAACCTAGGTATATGGTCAGAGGGTCCGATATAGCCGTTTTCTAGAGGCGTACCGCATCAAGACTATCTGCAAACTCTTGGGCTTTCTTCCTTCCTGGACCAACTTGGGCCCCGGCCGTACCCACGCGCAAGAGAGCGACAAGGTCCGCCTCCCAGAGTTCCAGCCTAGTTGCAGAAGTTGTAGGGGAAGGACGTTGCGGGGTAGGGCTAGGCGTAGGTGGTGGTTGCGTTCCGGGTGGCATACGGGGGTATTGTGTGGTTTTATGCGTGCCATCCAGTCGGTCGGAGCCTGGAGGGCAACTGGGGGTCATCAGCTCATACGAAATAACAATGCACAGAAAGGACGGGCACATACCGCGTTGGGTTTCCTGTTCCGGACGATATCAGTGAACGGGTAGGGAAATAGATAGGATAAACAGTTACCTTCCACTTCCAACGTTTGTCCACATCGAGTGACCGGACATAGTTTAGGCCATCTGGGGACAGCTTACTCTCGTGTATTTCTAATAACGTGCCGTCGGGCGAGAAAAGGCAAACAACCCCGGCACTGTAATCTACGAGTGCCGCCTCCTGCCGGTGAGAACCGGTGGAATCATGCCACATTCTGTACTGCCTGAGCTGCGCTCCTGTGGAGGCAGGGTTAGTGCCGAAAGCAACAGCAGTGGATGGGACAGACTTGTTCGCTCGTTCCTCGTCGCCCTTGAGCCTGTAGGTATGAATGGAGATGGTGTTGCTGGGATCTTGGGAGACGGTGTTGCTGGAATCTTGGGAGATGGTTGGGAATGTTGAAGGACCCGTTGGGTCGGTGTATCACCTACTTGGCGCCTCGGTAGGTTGCGACTTGGCGGGGGAACACCTGCCAACCTCGGTAGTCAATCTCTGTTCATGGTCCACCAATGTGACGTACCGGGAACCCGGCGGGAGGTTCTTTTTCCTTGGTCGCCGGTAGTTGCATACGATAACGATTTCCTTCGTCTGACCTCGACGACATCGGCTGCATCGCTCAATACGTTCATTACGAAGCTGACGTCGGGCCGGTCGTCCCACGACGGAGACCAGCACCTAGAAATACAGTTCCAGACGTGATCCGAAAGCCATTCATTGGCTGGCGGGCGACCAGGTCGGCCTCCGAGAACGACTTTGTACACGATCACGCCGTCCTTTGCCCCGGGAAAAGGTTGCTGTCCTGTGACCACCTGAACGCCGCTTCAGTCGTCACACCTGAGATGAAACAGAGGTCACTCACTTGGTACGTGACCACTCCAAACGCGTAGATGTCACTCTTTTTCGTTGGGTTCCCATTCTTCGGATCAGAACCGGGGGGGTCCAGTAATTCCGGTGCCATGTATCGGGCGTTGCCGGCATAGGGAGATGCCTCGGGACCAGAATCCAGAGCATTTGGACCCGACACGATGGGGACGAGTCCGTAGTCGGTGAGGCGAGAATGGAAATCCTTGTCGATGAGGATGTTTTTCTGTGAGGGATCGTTAGCGGTAGTCGGTAGGAACGGTCGGTAGAGCATACAGGCTTAAGATCGCCGTGTGTGATATCCATTGAATGCAGGTACTGCAATCCGCTGGCCGCTTCTGCGAGCTTCAGGGGTATTTCAGTGCCCGAGGGTTGGGAGAAGAACGGAGATCAAGCGTACTAGGCGAAGGCGGTTGATCTCGGGGTGCTTTGACGTGAGGTCCATGATGTCCCCGTCAACCATCCACTCAGTGATGACGCACAGTGGGAACAGCTTCTGGGAGACACCAAATATAGGCAAGATGTTCGGGTGGGAGAGACGCCTCCAGATTATGATTTCTGGGAACAAACGCTGCCACGAGTCGTTAAGGGCAGAAAATCACAAGATTACTTCCTGCGAACCTGCTCAATTTTTGACAGACTATCGGCTGTGTATGCGCGGAAGGCCTTTATGCACACACGATTACCGCCGTGGCGTCCTCTCCAAACATCGGCGAACCGACCGGAAGCGAATGCGGTGTCGCCCTCCTTTGAGATATTGTCTGAGAGTATGCAAGAACGTGGCATAATGGTCTGTGCGCCACAAACTCTCCGGAGGATGCGAATACTTTTCCTCTGAAGGTAAATCCCCATGTTCGGAGCGTCGAAAGCCTGTGCGGTGGGTCAAACGGAGTGCTCAGGCTATACTTGGCCTGCTTACCTGATCGAGGGTGTCCACAAGGGTCAGAGCATCGTCACCCTGTAACGACATCGCGGCATTCATACCCTCTTGAGAAGACAGCATCTTGGTGAGGGTGTTTGGAAATTCCCTGGATCGTATGTTAATGGACGTGAGTTGGGCGAGGAAGGTATTCTTGAATGCTAAAACGCGTGGCGGTCACCAGGGGCAGTTCTCAACTCAAAACTCCTTAACCTACGAAGGAGATCACCTTTTAACCAGGATAGTTAACCCCTGCCCATGGTAGATATCAGGTCACGCACCAGACACCGGATGGGAGATTCCTCTCCCCGGATTGCTGGTGGTTGCGTACAATTTCCGACGTCTAACCTCGACGGCGTCGGCCGCATCGTTCAGTCCGTTCATTGCGAAGCCGATGTCGGGCCGGCCGTCCCACGACGGAGACCAGCACCTAGAAATACAGTTCCAGACGTCATCTGAAAGCCATTCATTAGCTAGCGGGCGACCGGGTCGGCCTCCGAGAACAACGTTGTACGCGATCACGCCGTCCTTGGCTCCAGGGAAGGGCTGCTGTCCTGTGACCACCTGAACGCCGCTTCAGTCATCGTACCTGAGATGAAACGGTGGTCACTCACTTGGTATGTGACCACTCCAAACGCGTAGATGTCACTCTTTTTCGTTGGGTTTCCATTTTTTGGATCGGAACCGGGGGGATCCAGCAATTCTGGTGCCATGTATCGGGCGGCGCCGGCGTATGGAGATGCCTCGGGACCAGAATCCAGACCACCTGGATCCGATACGATGGGGATGAATCCGTAGTCGGTGAGGCGGGGATGGAAATCCTTGTCAATGAGGATGTTTCTCTGTGAGGGACCATTAGTGGAAATTGGTGGGAACGGTTGGTAGAGCATACAGGCTTAAGATCGCCGTGTGTGATATCCATTGAATGCAGGTACTGCAATCCGCTGGCCGCTTCTGCGAGCTTCAAGGGTATTTCAGTGTCCGAAGGTTTGGAGGGGAACGGAGATCAAGCATACTAGGCGAAGGCGGTTGAACTCGGGGTGTTTTGACGTGAAGTCCATGATGTTCCCGCCAAGCATCCACTCGGTGACGACGCACAGTGGGAACAGCGTTGGGGAGACGCCCAACACAGGCAAAATATTTGGATGGGAGAGACGCCTCCAGATTATGATTTCCGGGAACAGACGCTGTCAAGAATCGTCAAACGGGCACGTTATGCGTAAGACCACCTGCTACAAACCTGCTTGATCTTGGACAAATTGTCACCAGTGTCAACGTGAAACGCTTTTATGCAAACACGATTCCTACTGTGGCGACCTTTCCAAATGTCTGCGAGCCCTCCGGAAGCAAATGCGATATCACCCTCCTTTGAGATGTTGTCCGAGAGTATGCAAGAACGTGGCAGGATGGTCTGTGCGCCACAAAGCTTCCGGAGGATGCGAACGCACTTTTCGCGGAAGCCAAGGTCCATATCCGTAGCGTCAAAAGCCTGTGCGGGGGGTCAGGCGGGTGCTCCGGTTATCCTCGGCCTGTTTACCTGATCGAGGAGACAAACAAGGGTCAAAGCGCGGTCACCCTGCACCGACATCGCAGCGTCCACGCCCTGTTGAGAATCCAGGACCTCGGTGAGTTGGGCGAGGAAGGTGTTCTCGAACGCTAAACGTGGCGATCAACAAGGAGCGACTCCCGACCCGAAGCTCCTCAACCTACGAGGGGAATCACCTATCGACCAGGGTAGTTAACCTCTGCCCATGGTCGATATCCACGTCACGCACCAGACACCCAGTGGGAGGTTCCTCTTCCCGGATCGGTAGTTACACGTAATTCCCGACTTCTAACCTCTACGACATTTACCGCATCGTTCAGTGCATTCATCGCGAAGCTGATGTCGGGCCTGCCGTCCCACGACGGTGACCAGCATCTGGAAATACAGTTCCAGACGTCATCTGAAAGCCATTCGTTGGGCCCCGGCGGACGGCCGGGTCGTCCCCCGAGACTGACGTTGTATATGATCACGCCGTCCTTGGCCCCGGGGAAGGGTTGCAGTCCTGTGACCACCTGAACGCCGCTTCAAGCTTCAGTCGTCGCGGCCGAGATAAAACAGGGGTCGCTCACTTGGTACATGACCACTCCAAACGTGTAGACGTCGCACTTTCTCGTTGGGTTCCCATTCTTCAGACCTGAACCGGAAGGGTCCAGCAATTCTGGTGCCATGTATCGGGCGTTGCCAGCATAGGGAGACGCCTTGGCATAAGAGTCCAGAGCGTTTGGATCCGACACGATGGGGACGAGTCCGTAGTCGGTGAGGCGAGGATGGAAATCCCGGTCGATGAGGATGTTTCCCTGTGAAGGATCATTAGCAGTAGTCGGTGGGGACGGTTGGTAGAGCATACAGGGTTAAGGTCACCGTGTATAATGTCCACTGAATGCAGGTGCTGCAATCCGCAGGCGGCTTCTGCGAGCTTCAGGTACATTTAAGTATTTGAGAGTTGTGTGTAAAACAGAGATCGGGCGTACGAGACGGAGGCGGTTGAACTCGGGGTGCTTCGATACGAACTCCACGATATTTCCGCCAACCATCCATTCGGTGATGACGCACAAAGGAAATAGCTTCGGGGAGACACCCAGCACAGGTAGGACATTTGGGTGGGAGAGGCGCCTCCAGATCACAATTTCTTGGAACAAGCGCTGCCACGAACCGTCAGTGACACCCATTACGCGTAGGATCGCTTACCGCGAACTTGTTTGATCTTGGTCATATCCCCGGCTGTGTAGGCGCGGAATGCTTTTATGCACACACGGTTCCCATTGTGGTGGCCTTTCCAGACCTGCGAGAACCCTTTGGAAGAGAGTGCTATGTCACCCTCCTTTGAAATGCCGTCCGAGAGTATGCAAGAACGTGGCAGGATGGTTTGTGCACCACAGACTCTACGAAGGACGCGGGCGCTCTTCATCCGGAGGCCAAGGTCCATGTTCGGAGCCCCGAAAGCCTGTGGAAGGGGATCAAATGGGTGCTCCGATTATCCTCGGCCTCCTCACCTGGTCAAGCACATCAACGAGGGTCAAGGCGTCGTCACCCTGCAACGCCATCGTAGTGTTCGTGCCCTCTTGAGATGCTAGCATCTTGGCGAGAGCATTTGGAAATTCCCTGGATCTTATGTTGATGGAGTTGAGTTGTGTGAGAAACGTGTTCTTGAAAGCTGGAAACGTCTCTAGGTCAACCAGAAAGTCATAGTTCTCGCAGGATGTGCCAAGACGCACGGTGGTTGGACGACATGGCCCAACGGTTGAGCTAGTTGAAGTGGGAGATAGAGAGAAAACCAGGGGGGCTGTCGCCTGTCAGGCTGTTACCTCAGGGAGCTGGCGAGTCACATGAACGGGCCGCCAACCCGGTGTCCGGAGCACCCGGGGACGTACTGTGGGTGGTTCAGTGGGACCGTAGTCTTGGGCGAGAAGTTGTGAGGGTGAACCGAGAGGAAATAAAATGGAGAGCCGACGTTGTGGGTTATGACCTGCGCCATCGCCCACCCGAATTCTTCTCTTTCGACGGCCTTGGCTCCTGTCAACACTCTCGCTGCCCCATTGCGTTGGGACCAGCCGGCTCTCAATGACGGGGACGCGAGCGCGATGGAGCCATGTGGAATCCGGGGCCTCCGACGCGTCTAGAGGGCGCGGGAGTGGGGAGGATTATGTACGTCCGGTGGTCCGGGCGATGCAATGCACTCACGTTCACCCGGCCATCTTGGGTTCATCGCGGCTCAAACATCGACCCCTCCGACCTCCCTTCAGCTTCAGACTTCAGCTTCGCCTGAAACGCTCGCCTCTCAACGGATCGTGAACCTGTTTTCCGTCGCCAAGCCACTCGCCATGGGTACCGCGACGGCCATCCAAAACGACCCCCACTCTTCCCATCCCCACGCACCAAACCCCTCGCAAATGGCGACTCTGGCAACCATCCCCCTCGAAATCCTCTTGCTGATCCTTCGAAGAGTCGACACGATCGACGTCATCCGCCTCGGAACGGTAAGCTGCATCTCAACGACAATCACTTTCCACTTCAACACTGACGTCAGACCAGGCATGCAGGCATCTCCGCAAATCCACACAAACGCGTCACGTCTGGTTAGACCAAACCCAGAACCACCGCCGAAGAACAGCAGCCCTCAAACTCTCAGTACCATCACCGACCACGCTGACGACGGAAGCCCTCAAGCGATTCTCCATCACCCAGGCGAAACTCTGCATTCGATGGAGTGGAGTACGATATCGACGCGGCGGGGAGTACCCGAAATTCGCAACCTGTGGGGCAACCGTCGTGCCCGGACAACCGGATCTCGTCTTCCTACCCGGAGGGAAATTCGTGATCTTCATCGACGATGGTGGCAATTCCGTATGGTTGCACCGTATCGAGCTATCTTGCGGTCGTCTTTCTTTGGTTCGGCTGGCCGATCTGTCCAGGGGCGAACGCGGGGACGGAGAGGTCAAGTGGAAGGGAATGCTGACCGCAATGTCTCCCCACCCCGTCTTTTCCTACGCTCGCGCAAACAGGTCAGGCCACATAATTCCCAACACCTTTCGTTCGATACGTTAAACGCGTTCTGGCGATCCAGTGTTTACCTCTTCAGGATCAGACCGGATGGCGGAGTGAGCCTCGAGACCGAGCTCCCAATCCCAAAACGGTCAGACCTTCTCTGGGTCAACGGCCAGGGTCGCATCGCCGGTTTCGTCTGCCAAGAGGGCTACGAAAGTCCATCGATAACAATCATCCACCTCGACTACCCGGGCGTCGTCCTAGACATCCAACTCCCACCCGATTGCAAAGACTCTGCTGAGAGTCGGTCCATACACGCACCTCGCTTGGGAATATTCCGGGCCACGGAGGCGTTCCTACATGTCCCAGAAACGTGGAAGGTTTGCTTCCCGACTCCAGACCTGGCTGTCATATTTGGTCGAGACCGGGTTTTGGCCTACTCTCTTCCCCCATTCTCCGCCTTGTCCCACGGAAAACACTCCCCGGACAAAAGTCCGATATGGTGCTGGCCCAGTATAACGGGAAGCGGCACGGGTATGTACAGACACAGGACAAGTGCGGAGGTATTCTATGACCCATCCCTACCCGACCCTAGGTTCAACATCCATTTGCTATACTGGATGGGGCACGCCGATCCTCGGACCTACCTGGGTTTAATCACCCTGAACATCGACCCTTCCGACCCTTCCCCAGAATCACCCACTTCCAAACGGATCGTGAACCGCTTTCCGCTCACCGGGCTGCCCGCCATGGGTACCATACACCCAGGTGTCTACCGTTCAGAAACCCGGTTGCGCAGTGAGGGGCTGGACGTATGGGTTACCCCCCTCGAAGACCTTTCGTCATCCCAAGCCCGTGGGAGTGGGGAAGGGCTGGGGTCGCTTTGGGTATTCGTCTCGAACGATGACCTGGAACATGATTTGGAGTGGGAGAGCGTGGATTTGGACGAGGCCTCTGGGCGAATCTTCGTTTGGGGGCCAGGGTACCGGTGGAAAACACCCCCCGAGACCCGCATTTTCGTTGGCGAACTGGTATCGTGAGGCAGGTGATTCGTCACTGGCGCTTCCATGTCCCACCGGAGGGGTTGGGCGCCAAAACTCGAGGGGGTGAGCTCGTTACGTCCTCGCACAATTAAATCGCAGATCAGGTCCCTCGTTCTCGAGCTTCTCAATTCAGACTTTTCTTGCTGGATCGGGACAAGGGAAGACCAAAACGGACACGGGTCGTGTATCCAGTGTTTCGGTTTTATCTCTCGACGGGCCGGGTGATCATCGAGCCTATCTCCTTTTTCTTTTTGCTTTTCTAACCTTTAGCGTTTCAACCGCAGGAAGTCAGTCTGTTAGCTTGAAGGTCAATTAATTTTAACTTGTTATTGATGACAATCTTCTGAACGAAAAGGCTACAATGCTACATCGTGGGGGACTGGTATCCAAGAGAGAGGGAGAAAGTGTTTAAGGGGAACCGAGACCAGGAAAACAACCAAATAAAGTACTAATCCAGAGGTGTATATGGACACAGTTCGAGAGGAGGGAGGGAGAAACGTTTTGCTACATGGGTCGAGGAACGGAAAATTAGCGAAGGTCGAATATTGATGATACTTGATCGAATGCGAAAGGTGGTTGGTCGGAAGGGATATGTGGTAGATTTGAAGAGCTAGGGGTGGTGCGGGGGGTATTTGGCTCCAGTCCAAAGGAATGCGTCTAAGATGTGTGTGTATCGGTGGTGTTTGTTGTTTACATCCTCCTACCGCGCCCGGCGTCCTCGTTCTGAATCACGAGGTTCATAGCACCGAGAACGGCGTCCCAGGTCAGGTCGACGACCTCCCAGGTGTCGTTGTCAAAGACCCCCAGGGCGCAGATCAGCCTCCAAAAGGCAGAGATCTGATCCGAATAAGTCATCAACTGTTGCATCGACCCACGCGACTTTTCGTACAACGAGTGTGCGAGTTTGGCGGTGCGCTGTTGTGGTGGGAGGGAAGCGAACGAGGCGAGGGATGACGCAGAGAGTGGGAGGAGTCCGGAGATCAGTGTCTCGTACGATTTGGTGAGGAGGAAGACTTGGAGGACGGGGAACAGGTTCGGTGAGGTGACTTTGAGCTGGACGACCGGGAGTGAAGTAGAACCGGGGGGTAGAACGGGAACGGGTGGAACCCCGGTGCAGTGGGCAGCCAAAAGCAACGCATGGGTCGGGTACAGGAACTTCTGGTCTGATCGCGTCGACTGGAGGGCAAGTATGTGTGTCGGGAGGCGGTTGGAATTAGATGAGGGTGGTAAATTAAGGTTAACGAGGTGGTTTGCAGGGGGTTGAGAGGGTAACATGGGAGCGACGCGGTTAATAGCGCTGCATAAACTGTGCAAGGGTGAGTACTGCTGATTAGACGGGGAGAGGGTGCGGGGTACTCACTCGGCGCCCATGTCGGTCAGTCCGCGCCTGATGTACTCTATGGGGACATTGGTCAGCTCCGGGTTGACCGCTGCGATGATTTTTGGGTTTGGCTGCTTGAACTCTGGCCGAGCGAGCCTCCTGGGGAGGGATCTGGCGGGGACGTTCTGCGACTGCTGGGCGGGACCGGGGGCAAAGTTGTGGGGCTGAGCAGATGCGACTTGGAACATTTTTGGCGAGGTAGTTGTGTCTGGATGCAGAACAAGGGTAGGAGAAAGGGAGACTGGAGAACACTGAAGAGCGAGAGGGTGGAAAATATAAATACTGGGATGCGTACAAAGGGGAGCCATCTGGAGGACAAGACGATCCGTTTCCTGTTTCGGGGCAGCGTTTGAACCTGCCTAATGCGGAAAGTGCACGTGCGGGGGTCGCCGTTGTTTCGTCACTCGATCTCCATTCCGAGCATAAGCCCACGGTTTCCCTTTAAGTCGGATTAGGCGCAACGTTTACAGTTCCTATATCCGTCTGCCCTCCCCCGCTGCGACGAGATCCCCCAGACTCTCACTCACGTACTCGGGCACGATGGCTGATGCGTCCGGGCCTGTTATCTCCGCAAGCTTCGTGATCCCTATCGTGGAAACGGGTGAGCCCCGCCCTGGCGAGCATCAAACAACCGTACCGGTAAGGACTAGCAACGTGGTCACCCCACCCTGCTGTCCAAACAGAATGTCTGTATTCAATCGGTCTCCCACCATGATCGTCCTAGTGGGGTCAAAGTCATGCCTGCAACCGGCAAGGTCAGTCTCAGTGCCGCTCTCCTCCTTCCGGCATGGCTTACTCACTTTGCGCGGACACAGTCCAGCATCGTCTTGGATGGTTTCCCAACGGACAAAGGGTCCCTCCCGAGCGCGAACCGAAGAGGAGCGCTCAGCGAGCCCGCTCCCGGCAGAAGTCCAGTTGAATCAGGGAAGGTGCTGTCTTCGTTCGTTGCCAGGAAGACGCATCCGTCGTTCCTGGTCAAGTATTGAAATCCCTTGCAGAGTTTTGTATAGTTTATGCTCGTGTCCAGCCCGCATACGACGACCGCGACCGATGGATCTAACGTGAAATCTGCCAACGAAAAAGGCTCTAGGGTATTATCGGCCGGGTCCTGGGTTGCATTCATTTCCACACACAGGTTTCCCATGCGTTGGAGCGGACGTACCGTTCCTCCAACGAACGTGATCCCTTCCTCCCTCAGCTCCTCCTCTAGTCCGCTCATCCCAATCACGTACACCTTCTTGTCCTTGGGCAGCTTCATGACGGATGAGATGTAGACCGCCGCCGCATACGCGGACCCGAATATCTCGTCCTAATGTCTGTCGTCAGCATCGGGTGCTCTCGGCTAATCCGCGTTCATCTCCGTTCATACCACAGCCGCATCGATACCGAGCCTGTCAAACTTCTTCTTGTAGTTCTTTCTCGACTTGGTAGCGTTGTTCGTCACGAATATAACCGATTTGTCTAGGCCGCCCAAGTGCAGGATCAGCATGCAAACGTCACGGCTCCAGATAAGATCGCGGCCGCACTCTGTCTCCGCAGCATTTCGAGCACCTCCTTCGCACCGTCGACGAGCTGGTCGCCGTTCCAGAGGACGCCATCGCAGTCGAACAGCCAGGTATCGTACTTGTCCACCAACGCCTTGTACTGGTCGCGGGCCCCCTTCTCTAGAAACGTCGGAGGCATATCCGGCGGCCAAGCGGTTAGGTTCGGGACAACCGATACACAGCCGAAAAAGGAAAGGGTGTATGGACGTGTCCCGCGCATCATCATCCTGACCCACTTAGCCTTTCCTTTGTGCCCTCCCCGTCTCCCCGTCCCCCTCCTCTCGTTCCTTGATCCCGTGTCAGGCGACGACCATCAGACCGAACGGAAGCCAGGCGGAAATATTCAAACGCGCCCTTGCCGAAAATCGCACGCCTTTGTTCAAAAACTGTCCCCTCAGCGCCGCCTCCGCCCCCTTCGGATTCGCGAATGCGATCATCATGAAACCCAAGACGAGCCAGAACGTCTTCAGGAGGCTGCCCACCTGGTTCTCCCTGACAGTCGGTGTCGTGATTGGAATATTCGTCTCCAAGCTCGTCTTCTCATCAGTTGCGTGTCTCCCTGCATTCCCGCGCTGTCTCATTAGTTGACGTCCTTCAGTCCCCTCGACCCTGGCATGGAAGACCCCCTCCTGGCTATCGGCCGCACGGCCAATCCGCGCCCCCAAAACACAAGTTCAGCATGCCAACTCTCGCACAGCGCCTTCGAGTCTTTGAGCTCTTGACCACCTTATCGCCCCACTATACCAAAGAGTGCACTCGACACGCCAACCCCCTCTACGCCCAACAAGCACGCGAACGCTATGCCACACTTATCGGCCATAATGAACCTTCACAGTCCTCGTGGATGACCAACCTCGGTTTAGGTCTCGGCGGCCTGG
>Ga0307516_10005732_pt1 | contig 14718 bp, 15 predicted proteins | sample 19_EM_MG_FD_203310 | JGI IMG/M metagenome (GOLD analysis project Ga0307516, IMG submission 203310) | Populus trichocarpa ectomycorrhiza microbial communities from riparian zone in the Pacific Northwest, United States - 19_EM | ecosystem: Host-associated > Plants > Roots > Unclassified | place... | reverse complement strand
CGCGCTGAAGTCGGGCACCGAAGAGTTCAAGAACGACGAAGTGCGCGTCTGGACGCTGGACGGCGAGGTGCTGATCGCCAGCATCACCGCCAAGCTGCACCTGATCTCGCCGACCGTGACCGAGGGCCTGCTCAAGGCCGTCGAGATCGCCGAAGCGAAGTACAAGGGCCTCGTGATCTGGTCGCCGGACGAGATGTTCTCCGCCGGCGCCAACCTCGAGGCGCTGATGCCCGTCTTCATGAAGATGGGTGCCAAGGGCATCGCTCCGGAAGAAAAGAAGCTGCAGGACATGATGCTGCGCCTGCGCTATTCGACCGTGCCGGTCGTCTCGGCGATCCGCGGCATCGCGCTCGGCGGCGGCTGCGAGCTGGCCATCTACTCGTCGGCGCGCGTCGCCGCGATGGAAAGCTACCTGGGCCTGGTGGAAGTGGGCGTCGGCCTGATCCCGGGCGGCGGCGGCCTGACCTACGTGGCGCGCCGCGCCGCGGAAGCCGCGGCCAAGGCGCCGGGCACCGACCTGCTGGCCTTCCTGAAGGATGGCGTCGTCGCCGCGGCCTCGGCCACGGTGGGCACCAGCGCGCTCGAGTCGCGCAAGATCGGCTACCTGCTCGATTCCGACATCGTCGTCCCGCACAAGGACGAACTGCTGTACGTGGCCACGGCGCAAGCCAAGGCGATGTACGAGACGGGCTACCGCCCGCCGGTCAAGCGCCTGATCCCCGTGGCAGGCCGCTCCGGCATCGCCACGATCAAGGCCTCGCTGGTGGCGATGCGCGACGGCGGCTTCATCAGCCAGCACGACTTCTTCATCGGTGGCCTGATCGCCGACGTCTGCTGCGGCGGCGAAGTGGACGCCGGCACGCTGGTGACCGAGGAATACCTGATGGCGCTCGAGCGCAAGCACTTCTGCGCGCTCCTGGAGCACCCGAAGACGCAAGAACGCATCATGGGCATGCTGCAGACCGGCAAGCCCGTCCGCAACTGATTGGATCGAGAACCGACATGAGCAAGCAACTTTCCGACGCCTACATCGTCGCAGCCACCCGCGCGCCGATCGGCAAGTCCGGTCGCGGCATGTTCCGCAACACGCGTCCCGACGACCTGCTCGTCGCGGTCATCCAGGCCGCGCTGGCCCAGGTGCCCACGCTCGATCCCGCCGCCATCGAAGACGCGATCGTCGGCTGCGCGATGCCCGAAGGCGAGCAAGGCCTGAACTTCGCCCGTACCAGCGTGCTGCTGGCCGGCCTGCCCAACAGCGTGGGCGGCATCACGGTGAACCGCTTCTGCGCGTCCGGCCTGTCGGCCGTGCAGATGGCGGCCGACCGCATCCGCGTCGGCGAAGCCGACGTGATGATCGCCGCCGGCGCCGAGAGCATGAGCATGGTGCCGATGAGCGGCAACAAGCCCTCGTTCAACCCGCACGTGTTCGACAAGGACGAGAACATCGGCATCGCGTACGGCATGGGCCTGACCGCGGAGAAGGTCGCCGACAAGTGGAAGGTCTCGCGCGAGGCGCAGGACGCGTTCGCGCTGGCGTCGCACCAGAAGGCGATCAAGGCGATCGCGGACGGCCAGTTCAAGGACGAGATCACGCCGGTCGAGGTCTTCACCCGCACGCCGGACCTGGCCACGGGCGAGATCACGGTCACCAGCCGCATGGTCGACACCGACGAAGGCCCGCGCCCCGACACGTCGCTCGAAGGCCTGGCCAAGCTGAAGGCCGTGTTCGCCGCCAAGGGCAGCGTCACCGCCGGCAACAGCTCGCAGACCAGCGACGGCGCCGGCTGCCTGATCCTGTGCAGCGAGAAGGCCCTCAAGCAGTTCGGGCTGACGCCGCTGGCGCGGTTCGTCAGCTTCGCGTCCAAGGGCGTGCCGCCCGAGATCATGGGCATCGGCCCGATCGAGGCGATCCCGGCCGCGCTCAAGAGCGCCGGCCTGAACATCTCGCAACTCGACTGGATCGAACTGAACGAGGCCTTCGCCGCCCAGGCCCTGGCCGTGATCGACACCGTCGGCCTCGACGCCACCAAGGTGAACCCGATGGGCGGCGCGATCGCCCTCGGCCACCCGCTTGGCGCGACCGGCGCGATCCGCTCCGCCACCGTCGTCCACGCCCTGCGTCGCAACAACCTGAAGTACGGCATGGTGACGATGTGCGTGGGCACCGGCCAGGGCGCCGCTGGAATTTTCGAACGCGTCTGATCACGCGTTCCCGAACGGCGGCAGGAAGTCACCGGACACGCTACCCGCGGTTCGTCGGCCCTGCCGCCGTTTTCACGTCCGCGCCACCCGTTGGCGGACAATCCGAGACAAGATTCAAAGAGGTTTGCCCATGACCATCCGCACCGTCAACACCAATGGCGTCGCCGTCATCGAGATCGCACGCCCCGAGAAGAAGAACGCGCTGACGCAGGCGATGTACACCGCGATGGCCGAGGCCATCGTCGCGGCTGATGCGGACGCCTCGATCCGGGCCGTGCTGATCACCGGCCAGCCGGGCATCTTCACGTCGGGCAACGACCTCGAGGACTTCATGCAGCGCCCGCCCTCCAGCGAGGAGTCGCCGGTGTTCCAGTTCATGAAGGCGCTGTCCGAATGCGGCAAGCCGGTGGTGGCAGCCGTCACGGGCGGCGCGATCGGCATCGGCACGACGATGCTGCTGCACTGCGACCTGGTCTACGTGAGCGACGAGGCGCGCCTGGCGATGCCGTTCGTCACGCTGGGCCTGGTGCCCGAGTACGCATCGAGCCTGCTGATCCCGCAACGCGTGGGCCACGCCAAGGCCACCGAGCTGCTGCTGCTGGGCGAGCCGTTCAACGGCGAACGCGCGGTGGAGATGGGCATCGCCAACGCGGTGCTGCCGGCGGCCGAGGTCGTCAACCACGCGCGCCGCATGGCCGAGCGCTTCAATGCGTTGCCCCCGGGCGCGGTGCGCGAGAGCAAGGCCCTGATGCGTCGTGGCCAGGCCGCATTGGTGAAGGAAACGATCGCGGTCGAGGCGGGCATCTTCGGCCAGCGCCTGCGCAGCCCCGAGGCGATGGAGGCGTTCCAGGCCTTCTTCCAGAAGCGCAAGCCCGACTTCTCGAAGTTCTGACCATGACCTCCGAACTCACGCTCGAGCCGCGTGAGGGCAGCGCCGCGCGACGCCTGCCGGTGCCGTTCCGACCGGCGACGCTCGCGGCCAAGCTGGCGCTGTTTCCGCTCTTGATTGCCCAGGGCAAGCGCGTGCGCGCCACGGCGCTGAAGCTGCCCGAGGCCGCCGGCGAGCGCCAGGGCGTCTCCGGTACCGGACGTGTCGGCCTGCGCGTGCTGATCGTCGGCGATTCGTCGGCTGCGGGCGTCGGCGTCGGCACGCAGGACGACGCCTTCGCGGGCCAGCTGGCGCAGGCGTTGGCCGAGCGCACCGGTGCGGCGGTCGGCTGGCAACTCGTGGCCACCAGCGGCCACACCGCGCGGGACGCGGCCCGCGCGCTCGCGGGCGCGACGCTGGCGCCGGCCGACCTGCTCGTCACCGCGGTCGGCGTCAACGACGTCGTGAGCCAGACACGGCCCGCGCAGTTCCTGCGCGAACTCGACGAGATCCACGCGCTGGCGGTCACGCGCGCGCAGGTGACGCACTCGTGGCACTGCGGCCTGCCGCCGATGGGCACTTTTCCGCTGCTGCCGCAGCCGCTGCGCTGGATCCTGGGGCGCGACGCCGCGCACCTGGACAACGCGCTGGTGGGCCATCTCGAAGGCCAGACGGCGCGCCTGCACCTGCCGCTGCCGGAGGCGCCGCGCATGCCTGGCAAGGACGATTCGACGCCCGAAGGCTGGATGGCGCGCGACGGCTTCCATCCGGGGCTGCTGGGCTACCGGCAGTGGGGTCGCCAGGTGGCCGAGGCGATCGGCTGACGAGTCACTTCGCCTTGCCGAATCGATCGAGCATGTCCGGCACCAGGCGTTCGGAGAAGCCGGCGACGAAGGCCCAGACGAGCAGCTTCGCGAAGTCGACGGGCGACGCCGGAAACAGCCCGAGGAAGAATCGATAGATCGTGCAGTCGGGGCAGAGTTGGCCGGGCGGCACGGCCCTGAACTTCGGAGTGGACGGACCGATGGACAGGTTCACGCCGGTGGCCAGCACCAGGTAGAGAACCAGCGCGAAGACCGCGCCCAGCGAGATGGACAGGTACACGCCGACGTGGCCCTGCTCGATCACAGTCGTCTTGATCAAGGGATCGCTGGTGGCGATGGGCTCCTCGGCAACCGGCTGGATGCGGCGGATCGTGCTTGTCACGGCGCCCAGGAAGCCGGCATACAGCACGTAGAAGATCATCTCGACGGGCGACATCACGTTCAGGAATTCTCCGGGCGCGGAGTCGAAGGCGAGGATGGCCGTCGCGCCGACGCACAGGCAGAGCCCGGCCAGCGTCGCCCACAGCAGGGCGCACTTGAGGCGGCGCAGCGAGTTCTCCTTGCGGAACGCGCTGACGTACCACCAGTGCAGGCCGGAGACCAGGTCTTCCATGTCGGAGCGGATCAACGGGATCTCGGCAGGCTGGGGGTTCTTGAGGTCGGGCGGACCCATCTCGGCGTACTTCTGCGCCAGCTCCTTCGACACGATGGACAGGTAGGACGCGCGCACGCTCCACGCCTTGCTGAGGATGCGATGGTCGGGCAGCAACCGGATCTGGAGCTCCTCGAGTTCGAAGATGCAGACCATCGGAACCTCGAGATCGTTCTTCAGCCGCTCCCGGATCTTCTCGTGCAGTTCTTTCCAGCGCGCGAACAGCTCGGGCTCCGCCGCGACGCGCGCATTGCCGCTCTCGAAGAGCGCGGCGCTGTCGGCGATGATCAGATCCAGATAGTCCTGTGCCGCAGGAACCTTGGGCTGCCTCTTGGCGAACATCGGCGTCTCCTTGCCCGGGCACGATCGTGTCCCGCGAGACGCGACGGCCGTGCCTCGCGGAATGCGGCGGCTTCGCGGCGAGTCTGGGCGCGGCGGCGTCGGCCGTCATCATCAGGACGGAGGATGCGACGCCTCCCGGCGCCGACCGTGCTCAGCGCGGGATCTGCCGCGGCTTGCCGTCCTTGTCGATCGCCACGTAGGTCAGGTTGGCTTCGGTCACCTTGACAACTTGCACGTCGGCCGGGTTGCGCTCGGCGTAGACCTCCACGCGCACCGTGATCGACGTGTTGCCCACGCGTTCGACCGTCGCGTAGAAGCTCAGCAGGTCACCGATGGACACGGGCTGCTTGAAGACGAACTGGTTCACCGCGACAGTGGTGACACGTCCCTTGGCGATGCGCACCGGCAGCACCGAGCCGGCGAGGTCGACCTGCGCCATGATCCAGCCGCCGAAGATGTCGCCGTTCGCGTTCGAGTCGGCCGGCATCGGCAGCACGCGCATCACCAGTTCCTTGTCGGAGGGCAGCGAGGGGGGCGCTTGCGTGGTGGCTTGCAGTTCGGCGTGGGTCATCGGGACATCTTTCAGAAATCGAGCTCGACCTGGATTGTGCTTGAAAGGGTTTACCCGATGTTTTCATTTGCGCGACGAAATCGTCGAGCGCCGCGCCTAAACTGCGTCGCCGGCATGCCGGGCAACAAGAAACACCGTTTCCACGGAGCTGGAAACCGGTGAGGGTGACCGGGGCGACCGCTGCAAGGCTGTCGCCCTTTGTCTTGTTATCGTTCGAGCCGGCCCAACCTGCGTCTGTCCATGCACCCGAACCCACCCGCCGCCGCCCGAGACGCCACGCCCGCCACCGAAGCGCGCAGCGACTGGCACACCTTGAAGCGGCTGATCCCCTACTTCTGGGAGTACCGCGCCCGCATGGCGTTCGCGCTGGTGTTCCTGGTGGGCGCGAAGGTGGCCAGCGTCAGCGTACCGCTGCTGCTCAAGCGGCTCGTGGACGCGCTCAACATCACCACCTCCGACCCGCGGGCGTTGCTCGTGGTGCCGCTCGGACTGCTGCTCGGCTACGCCGGACTGCGGCTCGCGATGACGCTGTTCACCGAGCTGCGCGAGATCGTGTTCGCGCGCGCCACGTTCGGCGCTGCCAAGCGGGTGTCGCTGGAGACGTTCGAGCACCTGCACGCGCTGTCGCTGCGCTTTCACCTCGAGCGCCAGACCGGCGGCCTCACGCGCGACATCGAGCGCGGAACGCGCGCGCTGCAGACGCTGGTGTCGTATTCGCTGTACACGATCGTCCCGACGCTGGTGGAGCTGTCGTTCGTGCTGGTGCTCCTGGGCCACAAGTTCGACATGGGCTACGTGTGGATCACGCTCAGCGCGCTGACCCTGTATGGCGTGTTCACGATCACGATCACCGAGTGGCGCACCAAGTACCGCAAGGCGATGAACGAGCTCGACTCGAAGGCCAACACGCGCGCGATCGACGCGCTGCTGAACTTCGAGACGGTGAAGTACTTCAACAACGAGCAGTTCGAGTCGGCGCGCTACGAGACCGGCCTCGAGGCGTACCGCGCGGCGCAGATGAAGTCGCAGGCCACGCTGTCGATGCTCAACACGGGCCAGCAGCTGATCATCGCCGCCAGTCTGGTCGCGCTGCTGTGGCGCGCCACCGGCGGCGTGATCGCCCACGCCATGACGCTCGGCGACTTCGTGATGGTCAACGCGTTGCTGATCCAGCTCTACGTGCCGTTGAACTTCCTGGGGGTGCTGTACCGCGAGGTCAAGCAGGGCCTGACCGACCTCGAGCGCATGTTCGCGTTGCTGGAAAAGGATCGCGAGATCGCCGACGCGCCCGATGCGACCGTGCTGCAGATCGACGGCGGGGCCGTGCGCTTCGAGAACGTCAGCTTCGCCTACGACCCGGCGCGGCCCATCCTGCATGACGTCAGCTTCGAGATCCCCGCCGGCAAGACGGTGGCCGTTGTCGGGCCCAGCGGCGCGGGCAAGAGCACGCTGGCGCGGCTGCTGTACCGCTTCTACGACGTCGGTGGCGGCGCGATCCGCATCGACGGCCAGGACCTGCGCGCGATCACGCAGCACAGCTTGCGCAAGGCGATCGGCATCGTGCCGCAGGACACCGTCCTGTTCAACGACACGGTGGCGTACAACATCGCCTACGGCCGGCCCGGCGCGACGCAGGCCGAGATCGAGGGCGCGGCGCGCGCCGCGCGCATCCACGACTTCATCGCCGGCACGCCCAAGGGTTACGAGACGATGGTGGGCGAGCGCGGCCTGAAGTTGTCCGGCGGCGAAAAGCAGCGCGTCGCGATCGCGCGCACGCTGCTCAAGAATCCCCCGCTGATGATCTTCGACGAAGCCACGTCGGCGCTCGACTCGGCCAACGAGCGCGCGATCCAGGGCGAGCTCGCGCAGGCCGCGCAGGGACGCACGACGCTGGTGATCGCGCACCGCTTGTCGACGGTCGTCAACGCGGCGCAGATCCTCGTGATGGCCGACGGACGCGTCGTCGAGCGCGGCACGCATCCGGAGCTGCTGGCACTCGACGGCCGCTACGCGCACATGTGGCGGCTGCAGCAGACGCATGGCGACGTCGACGCAGCCAGCGACGCGCCCGGTGCCCTGGGCTCGGCCACGCTGGGCGACTCGGCGTTCGAGCAGGCAGTGCCGGCGCGCTGATCGGCCGGCGCTAAACTGTCTGCGTGGAAACCAAGTGGCTTGAAGATTTCGTCAGCCTGGCCGAGACGCGCAGCTTTTCGCGTTCTGCCCAGCTCAGGCACGTCACGCAGCCGGCGTTCTCGCGCCGCATCCAGGCGCTCGAGGCCTGGGCCGGCCTCGACCTGGTCGATCGCTCGTCGTATCCGACGCGGCTGACCCCGGCCGGGGAGACCTTCCATGGCCAGGCGCTGGAGGTGCTGGGCAGCCTGCAGGCCACCCGCAACATGATGCGCGGCCTGCAGGCCGGCGGCGCCGACATGATCGAGTTCGCCGTGCCGCATACGCTTGCCTTCACGTTCTTCCCGACGTGGCTGATGGACCTGCGCAAGCGCTTCGGGGAGATGAAGAGCCGTCTCATCGCGCTCAACGTGCACGATGCGGTCATGCGCCTGACCGAGGGCAGCTGCGACCTGCTGGTGGCCTACCACCACGCCTCGCAGCCGCTGCAGCTGAGCCCCGACCGCTACGAGATGTTGAGCCTGGGCCAGGAGACGCTGGCACCGTATGCCAAGGGCGGCGCCGACGGCAAGCCGCTGTTCCGGCTGGCGACGACCGGCAATGCGCGCATCCCGTTCCTGGGCTATGCGTCGGGCGCGTACATGGCCCGGCTGGTCGACCAGATCCTGAAGTCCACGCCCGCGCTGCCCAACCTCGACACCGTCTACGAGACGGACATGGCCGAGGGCCTGAAGGCGATGGCGCTGGAGGGACACGGCATCGCGTTCCTGCCCTCCAGCTCCGTCAAGAAGGAGTTGCGGGCACGCCGGCTGGTGTCGGCGGCGCCGTTGCACGACGACGCGGGCCATGCCTACGAGGTCACGATGGAGGTGCGGATCTACCGCGAGCGGCCGGAACTGGCGCGCCACCCGAAGCCGGGCGCGCAGGCGCTGTGGGATTTCCTGAAGCTCGGATAAGCGGCCTTGCAACATGGCGGCGCTGGTCGCATGCTGAATTCCCGTTTTGCTCGCCTTTTTAAGTATTAACCCTCATGAGGTCATGCCAATGATGCATGATGCCGCCTCCAAATGGCATTGGCGCCGCCCGACGGCGCCGCATAAAGTCCGCGACCATGCAAGTCTTGCCGCGCCACCGCGCAACCCCCACCGCCCCTGACACCCGCGCCCACAAGGCCCGGTCCAGACTCGGCGCCGCGTTCGTCCCGGCACTCGCCGGCGTCGCCATCTCCGCCGCCTTCTTCTTGCCTTCGGCGCAGGCCAAGCCCAAGGCAGACGCCGCCGCCTCGCAGGCCGAGGACGCCGGACCGCATCCCGTCCTCGACCGGATCCGCAATTCCGGCCGCATCGTGCTCGCGCACCGCGAGTCGTCGGTGCCGTTCTCTTACTACGACGCCGACAAGAAGCCCGTCGGCTACGCGCTGGACCTGTGCAAGAACGTCGCCGACGCCGTGCGCAAGCACCTGGGCCTGAAGACCCTCGAGATCGCCTACCTGCCGATCACCACCGCCACGCGCATCGACGCGATCGCCAGCGGCAAGGCCGACCTGGAGTGCGGCGCCACCACCAACAACGCCGAGCGCCGCCAGAAGGTCGCGTTCACGATCCCGCACTACATCACCGGCTCGCGCTACGCCGTGCGCGCGGACAGCCCGATCGAGGAACTCGCGCAGTTCGAGGGCCACGTGCTGGTGTCCACCGCGGGTTCGACGCCGTTCAAGGCAATCGACGCGGCCAACCGCGACCGCCTGCTGCGCATCGACGTGAAGCCGGTCAAGGACAACGCCGAGGCGATGAAGATGCTCGGTGACAAGACCGCCGACGGTTTCGCGATGGACGACGTCCAGTTGTACGGCCTGATCGCCGGCTCGGCCAACCCGGCGCAGTTCAAGGTGGTGGGCAAGTTCCTCACGATCGAGCCGCTGGCCATCATGCTGAGCAAGGACGACGCGGCCTTCAAGAAGGTGGTGGACGACGAGATGCGCCACCTGATCCGTTCCGGCGAGGCCGACAAGATCTACGAGCGCTGGTTCATGAAGCCGATCCCGCCCAAGAACGTCGCGATGAACCTGCCCATGAGCTACCTGCTGCGCGATTCGTGGAAATATCCGTCGGACGCCGTCGCGAACTAGCACCACAATGATGTGGCCCGGTACGTGCTTTCACGAACGGTCTGGGAACGACATAGATCCTAGACTTGCTTAAGCCTGCCGCAAGCCGGCCCTGTTTCCCCTGCCTGGCCACGAGCCAGGCACATTGCAAACCGTCTTTCTCGAAGAACCAGGAGCACAAATGAAGAAGTCCATTTTGGTCGCCACCCTGCTTGCAGCCGCGTTCGCGGCCCAGGCGCAGACCACCGACACGCTGAAGAAGATCAAGGACACGGGCGCAGTCGTCATGGGCGTGCGCGGCTCCTCCGGCGCGCTGTCGTACACCCTCGGCGAAGGCAAGTACGTCGGCTACCACGTCGAGCTGTGCCAGCGCGCGCTGGAAGACATCCGCAAGCAGCTGGGGCTGGCCAAGCTGGACATCAAGTACCAGGAAGTGACGTCGGCCAACCGCATTCCGCTGGTGCAGAACGGCACCGTCGACATCGAGTGCGGCTCCACCACCAACAACGAAGGCCGTGCGAAGGACGTCGCGTTCGCCCACACCGCCTACGTCGAGGAAGTGCGCATCCTGACCAAGGTGAACTCGGGCATCAAGGGCATCGCCGACCTGAACGGCAAGAGCGTCGCCACGACGACCGGCACCACTTCCGTGCAGTTGCTGCGCAAGCACGAGCGCGCCACGGGCGTCGACTTCAAGGAAGTCTTCGGCAAGGACCACGCCGACAGCTTCCTGCTGCTCGAATCCGGCCGCGCCGACGCATTCGTGATGGACGGCCAGATCGTCGCCGGCCTCGCCGCCAAGTCCAAGAACCCGGCCGACTTCCACATCGTGGGCGAAGTGCTGTCGGTCGAGCCGATCGCCATCATGGTGCGCAAGGACGACCCGGCCTTCCTGGCCGCCGTCGACAAGACGCTCGACGGCCTGATGAAGTCGGGCGAGATCGCCAAGATCTACGACAAGTGGTTCACGCAAGCGATTCCGCCGACCAACACCAAGGTGGGCCTGCCGGCATCGGAAGCCACCAAGGGCGCCTGGAAGAACCCGAACAGCAACCCGACCGAAAGCTACATGAAGAAGTAAGGCATGCGGGACGCCGGCGCGCCTTCGGCGCGGCGGCGAATTCCTGCTGCAGCGGTACTCGCGCGCGCGGGCCTGGCACTCAGGCGCCGCGCGCGTCGCAAATGAAGCCAGGACGCACGAGCGCCTGGCACGACATGAGGAGAAGAGGGTGAGCGACTGGCTGAAACGAAGCGCCGAGCTGATGTGCAAGAGCACATCGGACGAGACGGTGTATTCATCCTGCTTCGCGGGCAAGGGTGACCTGACCTACCTGCAGTGGCTGTTCCACGCCTGGGGCTGGACCCTGCTGGTCGCGCTCGTGGCGCTGGTCATCGCGCTGTTGCTGGGGGTCGTGATCGGCGTCATGCGCACGCTGCCCAACAAGTGGGCCGTGGGCTTCGGCGAGGCGTGGACGGAGCTGTTTCGCAACATCCCGATCATCGTCCAGCTGTTCGTCTGGTACCGCTTCATCCCCGAACTGTTCCCCGTGCTGAAGGACGTGCCCGCCATCGCGCTCGCCTGCCTGGGCCTGGGCCTGTTCACGTCGGCGCGGATCGCCCAGCAGGTCAAGGCCGGCATCAACACGATTCCCACGGGCCAGCGCTACGCCGGTCTCGCGATGGGGATGACGCAGGCGCAGACCTACCGCTACGTGCTGCTGCCCGTCGCGCTGCGCGTGGTGCTGCCGACGCTGACCTCGGAATCGATGAACATCATCAAGAACTCATCGGTCGCCTACGCGATCGGCGTCACCGAGATGATCTCGTTCGCCACCCAGGCCGGCGAGGAGACCTCGATGCACGCCACGATGTACCTCGGCGCGACGATCCTGTACGCCATCTCGGCCTTCACGATCAACCGCCTCGCGGCCCTGGTCGACAAGAAGACGCGCCTGCCCGGCGCGCTGGGGAGTGCACGCTGATGGCACTCGATCTCGACTACTCGGTCCTGACCCCCGAGGTCATCAAGACCAACATCCTGCCGGGCCTCTACTACTCGCTCGAGCTGACCTTCGTCGCGATGCTGGGCGGCGTCATCCTCGGCACGCTGATCGCGCTGATGCGCCTGTCGTCCAAGCCCTGGCTGCAGCGCATCGCGGCGACCTACGTCGACACGCTGCGGTCGATCCCGCTGCTGATGGTGATCCTGTGGTTCTACCTGCTCATCCCGAGCGGGTTCTATTCGATGATCGCCGGCAGCTTCGGCGAGAACCACCGGCCCGAGTTCGCCGCCGTCATCACGTTCACGTTCTTCGAGGCGGCGTACTACTCCGAGATCATGCGGGCCGGCATCCAGTCGGTGTCGCGCGGCCAGGTCTACGCCGGCTACGCGGTGGGCATGACCTACTCGCAGTGCATGCGGCTGATCGTGCTGCCGCAGGCGTTCCGCAACATGCTGCCCGTGCTGCTGACCCAGACGATCGTGCTGTTCCAGGACACGTCGCTGGTCTACGCGATCGGCGCCTACGACTTCCTGCACGGCTTCCAGACCGTCGGCCAGGTCTACAACCGTCCGAACGAGATGGTGCTGCCCGCGGCGGCCTGCTATTTCGTCCTGTCCTTCAGCTTGTCGATGCTCGTGCGTCGGCTGCAGAAGAAGATCCAGATCATCCGCTGAGTGCAACATCCATGATCGACATCAAGAACATCTCCAAGTGGTATGGCACGTTCCAGGTGCTCACCGACTGCACGACGACGATCAACAAGGGCGACGTCGTCGTCGTCTGCGGCCCGTCGGGTTCCGGAAAGTCCACGCTGATCAAGACGGTCAACGCGCTCGAGCCGATCCAGAAGGGCGACATCATCGTCGACGGCACGTCCATCTCCGACAAGAAGACCGACCTGCCCAAGCTGCGCTCGCGCGTGGGCATGGTGTTCCAGCACTTCGAGCTGTTTCCGCACCTGTCGATCACCGACAACCTGACGCTGGCCCAGATCAAGGTGCTGGGCCGCACGAAGGACGAGTCCATCAAGCGCGGCATGAAGATGCTCGACCGCGTGGGCCTGTCCGCGCACAAGGACAAGTTCCCCGGCCAGCTCTCCGGCGGCCAGCAACAGCGCGTGGCGATCGCTCGCGCGTTGTCGATGGATCCGATCGTGATGCTGTTCGACGAACCGACCTCGGCGCTCGATCCCGAGATGGTGGGCGAGGTGCTGGACGTGATGGTGGCCCTGGCCCATGAAGGCATGACGATGATGTGCGTCACCCACGAGATGGGCTTCGCCAAGCGCGTCAGCAACAAGGTGATCTTCATGGACGCCGGCAAGATCGTCGAGGACTGCGCCAGCGCCGACTTCTTCGGCAAGCCGGAGGAGCGCTCGCCTCGGGCCAAGGACTTTCTCTCGAAGATCCTGCAGCACTGAACCGGCGCGGCCCCCTGCCGCACCCGGACTCGATCAGCGGGCGAGCGCCTGTTGTGCCGGCCGCCCCGCCAGGTGGCGCGCCAGCCCCCGGCCGCCGCCGCGCATCACGCCCTCGTGGTTCCAGCGGAACACCGGCGCCATGAACGGCGCCGACATCCGCATCCAGCGTGTGTGCAACTCGAGTGTCCACGTGTAGCGCACGAGCGTGCCCGCGCCGTCGCGCGCGAGCTCCCAACAGCCTTCGCCGACCATGTCGCCGCTGGCGCGCCCCACCAGCCTGGTCGGCTTGCGCACTTCGGTGGTCTCGACCTCCAGCGCGAACCCGTAGGGCAGGCGACTGCGCCATTGCAGCCGCCGCACGGTCCCGAGGTCGTTCGTCGCGCTGCGATGCAGCGTCTGCACCTCGCGCACGTACGGCCACCAACGCGGCCAGCTCTCGACGTCGACCAGCGCGTCCCAGACATGCTCGATCGGCGCGTCCAGGCGCCAATCGGTGACGTAGGTCAGACGCCGGCTCATCGCCGGGCCTCGGCAGCCGCCTGGGTGTCGAAGAAGCCCGTGAAGCGGGCGATGCGCCCGTCGCGCAGTTGCCAGATGTGCACCCACGGCGTCTCGAACGTGCGTCCGGTGGCGCGCGCGATCGTGCGTTCCTGCCCGATCACGGTGACGTGGTCGGCACCGGCGAGGAATTCGCGCGGCTCGAAGGACTGGATGTCGTCGAGCCGGGCGACCTCGCCGAACCATTCGCCGACCTGGGCGTGCCCGTGCACGTGGCCGGTGTAGCCCGCGCCGCGGTCGCCGTGGAATTGCCAGTCGACGTCGGGCGTCGTCAGGGCGAGCAAGGCGGGGATATCGCCACGGCCGAAGCAGCCATAGGCGTTCTGGATCAAGGTCAGCGCGTCCATCGTGGTCTCCTGGGTGTTGTCCGGCGCTTCCTGCGTGCGCCGGTTTCCGGATTACGCGCCCGGATTCGAGCCGGATTCAAGCGGCACCCCCCACGTTTCAGAGGGTGAGCTCCATGTACCGGATCCGCGATCGGAACGCTTCAGGCATCTCGACCGGATAGGGCGCGCAATCCACGAAGCCCAGCGATTCGTACAGGCCTTGTGCCGCGCCCATGAACGGCAGCGTGTCCAGCCGGACGCGGCGGTAGCCGAACGTACGCGCATCGGCGACAAGCCGTGCCGCCAGCGCTTCGCCGAGCCGCTGGCCCCGGCCCGCCGGCCGCACGTACAGGCGCTTGAGCTCGGCGATGCCCTCCTCGCTGCGGCGCAGGCCGCCCATCGCCACCACCTGTCCGGCGCTCTCGACCAGGTAGAACGCGCCGCGCGGCGGCGGGTCGCCGCAGACCTTGTCGATCACGGTCGGCACGTAGTCGGCGACCGCCATGCCGAGGATGTCGCGGGCGGGCACGCCGAAGCCCTTCTCGATCTCCGCGAACACCCACGCGACGTACTCGATGTTGATGTCGAGCAGCGTGGCGCGATCGGCCACCGGATCGGCGAGGCGGAAGGTCGGTGTGCTCAAGCGTGCGATCTCCGGAGGTCGGGTTGTCCGCTCATTGTGCGTTCGACGAGCTGGACTGGTTCCGTGTGCCGA
>Ga0307516_10005731_pt1 | contig 14728 bp, 5 predicted proteins | sample 19_EM_MG_FD_203310 | JGI IMG/M metagenome (GOLD analysis project Ga0307516, IMG submission 203310) | Populus trichocarpa ectomycorrhiza microbial communities from riparian zone in the Pacific Northwest, United States - 19_EM | ecosystem: Host-associated > Plants > Roots > Unclassified | place... | reverse complement strand
TAAAAATTGTCTTCCTTAACCCATATTAAAAACATAAAATAATAAAGAAATAAAACTCATCACAAATATTAAATTAACAACAAAAGGTCTAAAAAATCAAGAGATATAAAAAAGAAAATAGAAAAAGCTTTTAAACAAGCATACCTTTTAATTTCAGCTAATTAACACAACCGATGTTAATAATTAACCGGAGAATAATTAATTCTTGTTTTTTTAAATTTGAGAGAAGGGTGAAACACAATACAAAAATTTAAAACTACAAGTTTTTTCTTCATGTATTTATAGAAAATTTCTTCTATATTAAAAAAAAAAGTTGTTGGCCAACGGCTATAAAAATAGTCGTTGGCCAACAGCTATCATTTTGGCCAATTGTACAGTTAAATGTAGAAATGGCTGTTAAGGAAACAAATAGCCATTTTGGCTATTTGTTTAGCTCCTCCGTTGGAATGCAAACAGTGAAGAAATAAAAGGCAAAGGACGTTTGGCTTCTCATTTAGCTGCTCGGTTGGAGCTGCTCTAACAAGTTGTTTAGAGTCAATTCTCTATTGTAGTTGAATTCAATTATAATATTCAATATGAATTCATTTTGTTAAAATCTCTAAATTAAATTCAATTCAGAGGGCTTAAAACATGCCGTAAAAAAGCTTTTGATTTCATTATAGCTCTAGAGACAAAATCATTATAGATTGTAATAGTGTTTTGCTTTTTTTTTTTTGTGTTAGCCAGGAATTGGACTTGATAATTTAAATCATTTTTTGCTCCAATTACTTAACTTTTTATTCATTTCATATTGTGTTGGTTATTAATCGGACTTGATAATTTATTTCAATTTACTTTTTATAAGGTTATCACAATGTTAAAAAAAGCTAAAGCTTGATTTTGTAAAAAAAAAAAATCGATTTATCGCTTGTGGAAAATTGAAAATGTGGTTCGGGACTCGATCAACCTGCTTCCTAGACCGAGTTGTGTGTTTATAAAAAGTCAATACGAGGTTAACCTGGTTTGACCTGATCAACTCGGTGGGTTAACCAATGACAAGGTTAGCCAAGTCAAAACCCACTAAAAATTGGTTGACTTTTTAATTTTTTTTAAATGATGGTTTTTTTTTATTTATTGACTTGGGTTAAGCCTCTCGACCCGTGACCATAGCCTTGAATTGGATTGAACCCAAGTCGAGTATAATAACTATAATTATAAGAAACCTAAAATAGCTCTTGATTCCATTATAACCCTAAAGACAAAAACATTGTGGAATGTAATAGTGTTTTGCTTTTTTTTTTTTGTACTTGAATTATTTTTTACTCTAATTACTTAACATTTTTTTTTGTCATTTCAAATTGTGTTGGCTAGGAATTGGGCTTGATAAGTTGTTTCAATTTGGTTTCTATTGGGTTATCACGATGTCCAAAAAAATCCTGACAGAATTTATGCTTGATTTTGTGAAAAAAAAATCGGTTTCATTGCTTGTGAAAAATAAAAAAATGTGGGGATCAAATTTGATAATGAGGCAAAAAAACACAGGCTTTTTGTAAGTTGTTCATTAAGCTCAATAAATGCCCTTTTCTAAGATTTTTGCCTTAAAAAATCTTCATTTTCATTTTTTTTTCCTTTTAGTTTGTAACTTTTATGTATTGGTTTGAATTTTATTTAGTTCACATTTCAATACTTGAATTTGAGAGAGTAAAAAGTCCCTAGAAAATGGTAGTGAAGAGAGAAAACAATGAGTTGGTCGAATTTCATTAATGAAAAAGCCAAAATTGGTGTTAGTATGTTCCTCTTGACAAAAAAAGTGTCATTTACATGTTTTTGAAATTTCATATTATAAAAAAATAGACCAAGGTTAAAAAAAAAAGTTTTTTTTATTTAATTTTGTGTTTTTGAATCGATTTAAAGTTGTCTTGATTGAGAAATTGGTCTATTAAGGGTTTTCAATGTGTTTATTAGTTATTTTTAAGAGAAAAGAGGTTAAAAAACCCCAATCCAGTTTTATGACCACCAAATTTGAGCAATAAAGAAATGTGTCATCTACCACAACAAAGAACATGTTATTTACTTCATATTTGTTTTAACTTAATGAAAGGGCAAATGACATGTCATTGAACTTGAGCAAAGAAGAAGAAGAATGCGTGCAAGCCTGGACTTGCAGCCTCGTGCGTGCTGGGCCTTCTTTATGTTATACAAGACGGGAGAGCTCAATTTCTTTGTTCTAAGCACCTACCTCTTTTATATGTGTTTTTTCAAAGAATTAATTGTTTGGATTTTTATTGAAAGGGACTATAAAAGAAGATATGATGTTTACATCACTATTCAATTTTATCGTGGTTCTTAAATAATGTTATAAGTTATTATATAAATGTTAACAACTTTGCAAAACCAAAAAATAAGACATTGGTCATGAATATCCAATGAAATTTCAGTTCTTTAATTTTTTTATGGATATTTACATGATTTTCTCACATTTATCTTTTTTTTCCTTCAATCATATACATATATTGAGTCATTATCTTAATATTTTTTTTTGAACGATTTTATGAGATAATGAAAGGTTTGTATTTAAAAAGCATACAATTAAAAAAATGCTTTTATTAAAACAATAAAAAAAAAGCATTAATAAGAAAATGAAATTTGATTGATGAAATACACTTCTCCTTTATAATCTTTTTTGTTATCTTTCATGAAGATTTATATTTTTATAATTGTTTAATTAAACAAAAGATTAATTCCAATAAGCAAGGTTATTAAACTCAGTCAAGGCCATGACTTAGATTGTGGGTTGGGCGGGTTTACCCGGTTTGACTTGAGTCAATCTAGAACGTTGTTGTTTTAATAATTTTTTTTTATAAAAAACATTAGATTTATGTCTTTTGTGTTTATTTTCTAAAGTCAAATCAGGTTTGGACCAGGTCGACGAGTCACAAGTAGGTCAACTCTTACCTAGATTGTTTTGAAATTTGACTTAGTAAGAGACCAAGTCAATGAGTAATCTTGTTAACATGTTGAGCTCAGGTGGATTTAATAGCATTGTCAAAAATTTGCTCAATGCAGCATGCGAGGAACATATTAGTTACTTTTATACTACTAAAAGACTTGGATATAATTATGGAGCTTTAATGTTTATATGAACAATGAAGCTCTTTTTTTCCCTCCAATTTAGCCACCTTTATTTTTTTCCATTTCTTTTTTTTATAATTTTATTATTTTCTTTTCTCTATTTCATCCTCATGTTTTTTTAACGAATGATCAAGTTGCTTTTGGGCCGGTCAAGTTGACTAGATTGCATTGAAACAACTACCAAGTGATTTAATATTAAACTTGGGTTAAACAAGGAATTGGGTTGAGAAGTATTTTTTGTCAATTTCATCTTTTTTTTTCCTCTCAAATTCATCCTTAGACCTTTTATACCGAGCATCCAGGTTGCCTTTGGGATGACTAAGTCAACCGGGTTACGTTAGTGCAATCCCCACACGATTTAATTTTTAACCTAGACTAAGAAGAAAGTTGGGTCGGGAGGTTTTTTGTGTCAATTTCATCATTTTTTTCTCAACTTCATCCTTAGATTTTTTTTTTTACCAGACATCAATCAAAATGATTTTGAAAATGCTAAGTTGATTAGGTTATGTTGAGACAACTCTTATACGATTTAATTTTAAATTCAAACTAGTTAAGGAGTTGGATAAGAGGATTTTAAGATTGGCTCAGTGAGATGAGTTTAATAAAAATATCAAATAGTTCTTTATAGTTTAGACATTTTTATTATGTTTCAAAAAAAATTAATCTGACTAGTACTAACTATTTTTGTAGGCAAATCAGCCAAGTATTATGCCAAGTGATTGTGCTGCAATTCAAAAAGGTTAATAAACAAAATTCTTATCACCATTTTGTTGTTGAAAACTCAACGGTTTTAAAAACTAAAAAAATATAAATATAGTAATTAGAGTATAACTAAATATGAACATGTATTAAAATCAATTCCTCGAAATGGAATTTCATGTTTAATCAAACTGTATCATAATCCATACATGAAAAAGATGGGTAAGTTATTGCTACTATTTTATGTTTTTCTATAAAAATCATTGGCCTATTTGGTTGTATACAAATTAAGATCATAAAATTATGATTGTAAGAACTAAAAATAAAAATAAGCATATTATCTAACATACTAAATAAAATTGGCTTTCTTATATGAATAATAAAACACCTAGTCTTTTTTTAAAAAAACTTTTTTTTTCTTTCAATTGAATCCTTCTATAGCCTAGTTATATGAAATTAGGCTTGAAATTGTGGTAAGTATACCAAATTAAAAAAATATATAGGAAAAAAAAATATAAGACTTACATATAAAACATAAAGAAAAGACATGGCCAATTTCAAGTTCGTGAAAATTTTCATTTTAGTCCTAAAGTTTATTTTGTTTATTTTTACTTCCTGGGTTAGAGAGAAGAAAGAGAAACTCACAGGAAAATAGTATAAGAGAGAGAAAGTTGATGTTTGTCAGAATTCCAACAAACAAAATGGCAAAGCTTAGTGTTAAAGAGTTTCATTCAACAAAAAGAGTTTAATAGTTATGGTTTTCCACCTTCAGACTTGAGAGAAAAAAAATTTATTTGATTTTATATTTTTAAACCAATTTATGGGTGTTCGTAGTTGAGATATTGATTTATTTAGATTTCTAAAGTGTTTTTTTATTTGTTTTTATATCATAATAGGTTAAAAATGGAATTTTAAACCAAAAAACATCTTTCACTTAGACACAAGGATTCTTAGATATCAACTACATGCCCTCTTATCTCTATATAGCTACCACCTTCTCTTTTATTAGGGAGTGGCTAAGGTATTTATTGAATCTATTTCTTTTCTCCCCTTTGTTGAATCTGTCTCGCTAGTCTTCCTAGTTACATGAAAAACAATAAAAGATAGAAAAAGGGAAAGCTACTAACACTCTATCTAAAAGGGAATAATGGTAAAATAAAAAGTCTTGGAGTTGAGGACATGAGTTCTTCTTACCATGCATCCTTCACCTATAGGGTTTCATTTCCTAGGTAAGTGAGAGATTCCACAGAAAAAGAAGCAATGATACCTCTCTATAAGCTTGTTATCTTTTCTATTCTCTTGACTCAATCAAAAAGCTGCTTCACAGTCATACTACTACTACTCTTTCTACCTTTTCCAAGAACTTCCATAACATAATAAGGAGACAATTTAGATATATAAGAATGAAAGGATACAACCCTTTTTCTCATATAGCTTCCAGTACTTTACCAGCGGGATGGCAATCAAACTTTTACTAAAGAATCCTTCTTTCTAAGACTAGGCTATCCAGTCAGATCCATACACTTAGCCCTAGAGACTGTCTTATCTAATTTAATAGGCTAATCAGGCTAGTTAAACATACTTTTCTAGCCAAGCAAGTTCTATGATCAAAGGTTAACTTTCATTGCCCCTTTCTGAGTTAGATTATACTTATCCATCTACCTAACTGAGCAAGATAAGCTTGTCCATTCTAATGCAAAGAGCAAGGAACTAGTAGGAGCTAGTGGTAAGAGAGAATGTGCTAGATCTTTAGTGCTATATTTGTAGTTACCTCTTTTCCTCTATATCTTGTAGGTGAGAGAGACCTTTGGACTCACTTTTTCTAAACTATTAGAATAACATCCTTGTTCAAGGGATAGGGTAAGGGATCTCGAGCTCAATTTTCCAGCCACCTCAAGTGGTCAAAATCTAGGTTGGTAGACAAAGTGTCATCTTCCTTAATTTCTTTTTTTGAAAATAAAAATGGGTCGGCCACCTTTTATTGCAAAAACAAATATACAAGCCTAGACGTGTGGGCATCGGTTTACAGGCCCAAGTGTGTCTGGGCTTGGGTAGTTGGCTGTGAGCGTAGGTCTATCTCCTCTTTAACTTTGCAAAATTTTTAATTAATATCCTTCCTCTTTTGCATTTTTTTAGTTTACATTAATGTTTTATTTATTTTTAAATTAATACCCTCTCTATGATTAGTTTGAATTTTTTTTGTTTACTTTTTTAAATGATATTTTTTTTTTATTTTTTTTTAAACTACTAGAAAATTAGAATGAAGTAACAAAAAATAAAATAAAATAAAAATAATATTTCATCTTGTTTTACCAATGGAAAATATAGCATAAATTTTCAGTTAGTCATTTTATATGGAAAATGATGATGGAAATTGTTTTTTTTTTTTACAGAATTCTTAAATGTATTTACAATTTGTCAAATCACCAAAGGAAACTCCATCATCGATTTTAAAAGAAAAATATGACTGTGGTCGCATCTCGGTAGACGTCGCGGCGGGGGCCAAAAGATATATAGTGGAAAATTTGGGAGTCGCCAAATTAGAGAAAGCTAGGGATACTAAAAATTAGCTTTGATTCTAAAGATTCAGGCAAAAGGTTAGTTATGCTTAAGAAAAAAAAGATGTCACTCTCACAACATCCTTTCTTATGAAAGGTTATCTCTACTATGTGTTTTCTCTCAAATTTATCTTTTTGATTGCCATCAATTATCCTAATTGTCCCTTTTTAGTTTTTTTTTAAAAAAACAAATCATCTTGTTAGAAAAAAAAAAGAGGGTTTGACATCGGTCCCCAAAATGGGAGATACTTTGATGTGATTATTAAAATTTAGTATTAATCCTAAAAAAAATTCTTTCATAAATTTTTTTGATATCGAACCTAAAAGAAGAGACCTCTAAAAAAAGGTGAATTAAAATTCTAGTTTCTCGTTTTTAGATTAATATCTCGGACTCCTGAATTTGAATATGTAATTTTACCATGTTATTAGCAGTGAAAGAGTAACGATAGAATTGCATTTTTTTCATTTCATGATGTAAGAAAAAATTTCTATCTTCTCCTAGCAAATATTTTGATTCTTGGCATCTTTGATTACTAATTGATCTTGAAACATGCACCATAAAAAGGCTTTTTCCTTCATGAATCCAAACCTTCAAAAACGAGGAAAAAGACAACAATTCTCCTTTAATCTTATACACACAACAAAGCAAAACAATTATACACTATGTCAAGCTCACTCAAGAAACAAAAAAGGAGGATTTGACGTAGGTCCTTTTTTTTTTCCATCTCTCTTGCTTGGTTTGCACTTGACTCTTCAACTCATTAAAGTTTTACCCATGTGATGACCATGTTTGGTTGCCACTATGTCAAGCAACCTAAACCTTATGCCATAAATTTTGCTCTCTTGTCAAATAGGGCCCCTTAACTGTGGAATTTATGTGTCATCTCACGCTCATCATTTTCCTTGATGGAGAATAAATGCTCCATTTTCTTTCTTTTTTTAAAAGAGTTCAACCAATACCTCACAACCAAGGACTATTTTGAGCCACATTGCTATGAATTGATTCTGTTGCATATTATTTTCATAATTCCCCCTATTTGATTTGGCCATAAACAACATTTCCTGTAGTTGAGGTGGCTTATATCCATCATCATCATTCAGCCTTTTAGACACTCATGCCACCTTCATCAGTTGTTTTCCTAGTGGACCGCATGAGGTTCTTATACATCAACATCATCTTTGCCAAGAATTTTACAAATTCAGTCAGGGACCATCATTTTTTGTAAATAATTTTTCTTGTCTTGGGAACAAACCACGTATTTTAAAATGATATTCTTTCAAATCTAATTATTGATAAGGAATCATCGAGATGTAAAAGCATTTGGATTTAAGATTAAATTTTCTTGGTTGACAACCCAAAACATATCATTCAATGATAGGATTCACTTTGGATGTTTTTATTGGTATATGAGCCAAGTGTTTAATGATAAATTTTAATAATTTTTCTATTTTATTTATCTAATCATGGATAGAATAAAATGTTGATATGCTTTCATAAAAACATCTCAGGATTTCAAAGGAATAATAAGATATATGAAAAGATACTTTATTGAAAATGCAATAAAGTTTCCAAAACAAGAAAAACACATTGCAGAAAAATGTCATCTCGAAGATCTTATTCATAAAATTCAAATGACAAAGCGATGTTGCAACATCAGCATTATCTTCACATCAGGTATCCCAACTCAAACATCTGAGGCTTTTAAATTTGACTCAATTACACCTTAGGATTGGTGTTAGACGTAATACAATCCCATAGAGGAGCTTGTTCTTGAAGGTATGATAATTTCCAATGTTTTGTCCAATTGTGCTTCTTTCTCGGTGATAAAGCTGGTTTGGAATGAGAAAAATCTATGAAGTATACCCTTTTCTAATCACAGCACATCTACGCTTCCAGTCTTGATGTTGAAAAATGTCATGATAGGGAAATATTCTCCCATTATCACAGTGTTAGCATCACAGAAAGCAAAGGGGCTTATGTGAGATTATGTTCTTATTAAAACCTCTATATTAATTGAATGCATCATAGGGTGAGTTCCAATCTAAGTGGGAGTCCAAATGATTATTAGTGTATATAAGTCACGCTCGCCCCATCAAATCTCCCTATCTAATCTTAAAAGGGATAAGCTCGGTCCAGAGTTTTTATTGGCTTTTCATGAAGTGTGTGAATAATAACATGTATGTGAACGCAATATTTAAATAACATGAATAAAATAAACAATGATAGAAATAAATAGCAATAAATAAAAATATTTACATAGAAATAATCAGGAAAATAACATAGAAATCAAAATCCTTTCTTATACACCTATGGATGGATGGCGGATTTTTGAAATTATCAAATTATAATGTAAAATTTTTCCTTGTGATGAGTTTTGTCATCGGAAAATTATGAGGTGAGATTTCATGTTGAGTTTTAATCTTTTGTTTTTTTGTACCCCGTGCGTGAGCCTTAATCTTTCTAAATTTTTTTTCCAGTAATAATGGATATGTTGTTTTTGCATTCCATTCTCACCTAGATCGATTGATTGCTTGCCCATTATGGTTGCAATATAATTAATGATAGTGTTAAATATCTTTCTTTGTGTCGTCGTGTTCATTAAGTGGACTCTTGGTCTGCCATGTCTCGTGTCTCATTTAATACTTAACGGTACCCAAAATTTAAAATCATTAAATGAACTTATTTTCTTAGGGGATTGATGAATTCATTTTTTTATTCTTTAATTGTTATAATTGGTATATGATCACATCTCTTTCACATAGACTATTAATTGTATAATAAAATACATTTAATTTTTTTATATAAATTATTAAAAATTCATAACCATTGTCTCTCATTAAATGTTCCAAACATTATATTATAAAATCTTCAAAGATTAATATACAAACTACAGGTGATCCATAAAAGATCATGCATGCTTTTTTACATCAATTAGCTCTACATCATTATGGGTATTAAACCAACCTAATGTGTTGTTCTAAATTGCGAATGATAATGTTAACAAAGGTGAAGTAATTATTCGAAGTTGCACATTAAAGTTTTGGCAAAATTAAAATCACTGTTATGAGTTTAGATAAGCCTTCATATGTATAGACATGATGACTAGTAGTACTATAAGATGTATATTTGTTATGTCCCGCACGTGAAGGCTACGCACCTTCTTCCCCACACTTTTTTGTTTTGACAAATTCTTGGCAATACTTTATTTTGTTTAGAAACTCAATACTAAGATTTTTAATATTTTATATGAAAAAATTAAGAAAACATCCATGTAAATATAGGCTATACATATTGTAAATAATGAAGTTTAAAAGAATATTTTTAAAAAAAATTTATCTCACATTAAAAAGATATTATGTTAAGCTTTTAAGTTGAAGTATTTAAATCAAAAAAGTTTTTTATCCCACATTGAAAAAACATAACTTTTTTTTTTGGAAACATAAAGTATATATACTAATGGGTTTCAAACCCACATTGAAAAAAGTTAGTTTTTTTTTCTTGAGAACATAGAGTATATATACTAATGGGTTTCAAACCCACATTGAAAAAAGATAGTTTTTTTTTCTTGAGAACATAGAGTATATATACTAATGGGTTTCAAATCCTACATTGAAAAAAGATAACTTTTTTCTTTGGAACATATAGTATATATACTAATGGGTTTCAAATCCCATATTAAAAAGATATTATGTTATCCTTTTAAGTTGAAGTATTTAAACAAAAAATGTTTTTATCCCACATTGAAAAAACACAGTTTTTTTCTTGGAAACATAGAGTATATATACTGATGGGTTTCAAATCTCACATTTTAAAAAAAAATTAGGTCTCGCCCGGGTCACGGGTTGACCGGGTTTGGCCGGGTCATTACACCGGCCGGTCTTTTGACAAACCCGGACTGGTCCAGCCCCCGTGTCAACCCACTAGGTTGGTCTGGATTTAATAACTATGATATAGACCCTTGAGTCTGCATTGAGGTTACGTTGATCCAAGTATTGGATTTGACATTTTTTATTCCTCTTTTAAAATCCTTTGGAAGTTAAACGGCAAAGAAAATCTTGTTTCTTCTCTTCCCTCTTTCTTTTGTAGGTCCTTTTGATGGACAACGAGACAACTGTGAGAAACACAAAATCACAAACACGCATCTCCACTCTTTGCTTATAAAGTACCCTACACGAGCCTCCAACTTTTTTAATCTACAATTATTATTTTTGGTATAAAATTACTCTTTGATTCAGGTGTGTTTTGATTTTAGATTGGAGGAAGGTATCATTTTTTATATTGTTATTTTGTAACATGCTTTCATTATTGTGCTGTATTTTTAAATATGTAAAGTAGTATGAGTTGTATTAAATATGATAAGTCTCTTACCATTACTAATTTGAAATTAATCATTAACAAGATAAGGTTCCATATTTGTTTTACTTGCAATGTTTGGAGTAATATATTGATTTGCACTTGTGTCAGGAAACCAAGTGACAGTTTGCTGTCGAAGCGTCATTGAAAAAGAAGTTGGCCGAGGCTTGATTTCCATTGGTTACTAGCTATGAACATTGCTACATTAAGTGACCAAAAATGTTACATAACTGACATCAGACCTGTAGTGTATGAGACCACTGATTGGGTGAAGATGTTCGGTTAGACTATTATTGCCAATTGCCCCCATAGCCACAGTTCTGCTGCCAAAAACCACCATTGTTGCCACGGTAATTCTGACCACTAGACTAGTTGAAAGAGGTCCGAGTATTCCTCAAGTCACCACGTCTTCTTCTGCCTCGATTATGAGAGGAATCATTGTTATTAAAAACATAAAAACCACGTTGAGCAACAAAAGTAAATGGAGGCTGCGTAGGGGTAGGCGACAATTATGCAATAGTAGGAATGGATTGAAGAGAGTTCATGTGTAAGAACTCATGGGTAAACAAGTGACTATGCAACTTAGAATAGGGAAAAGGCTTAGTCTTGGTCAATAGACTTGTAATCAAATCACAGAATTCACTGTGAAGGCCTAAAAAAACATATAAATTGAATTACAGAGTTGGATGGTGAAGCAAGGGGTGTTCTAATGTGCTCCAAACATTAACAGAAGTCAGACAATCAACCACAAGATGGAGAACATCCATGGAAAGAGATGAGAGGAGAGCACTGAGGATGAGTTGATCTTGTTGTTTCCATGTTAGAAAAGCTTAATTAATGCTAAAACCGAAGGTGGCAGAAGCATCACTCGATAGAACCTGGGAGAAGGACATGGAAACGAGCCATAAACAAACAAGAAAATACATTGACCAATCAGATATGGTTTCATCTGCATATGTCAATATAGATAGTTCGTGTTGGTAAGCTTGAGATTAATTAGTTGTTGTGTGTTAGAAAAGGGAATAATGGTTGCCAAGGAACTAACACATGTTGTTGTAGCAGATGCAGACATCTTTAATATTATAAAATCACATATTTAACAACAAAAATTGTAATACATTAAGGTCAATTTTTGTATAATAGTAGTTTTTGGTCATTTTTGGATCTCATCAATGAGATCCGAGTTTTATCAAATTCAATTAAGCATAACATAACAACATATTGATTTTGTTACGTATGACATGTTTTGTTTTACTGTGCAGCTTTTTCTATATATATATTAAAGAAATTAACCATAGCCAATCAAGCTATTTTGCTTTTTTTTAATTGAACCATTTAAGATAGAAAGAAGAAGGAGAAGAAGTTGATAGTTGGATAGATGAATTGTTGATTTTTTTTATTTAGCAATAAATTATGTACATTTGTTTTATAATAGAGGAAATCAAGTAAAATATTGTTACTAATAATTCTCTATTTTAATATGCATTAAAAACTCATGTGTATGAAAATATAAACTGGTTTAGATATGTTATATATGATGGTTTATATATGTTTGGTGAATAAAAGAATTATGTATAGATAGAGGTCCATATCAAAACCGTGCGATTTCAAAAAAATAAATCACCTGGATGGACTGATGGGCATTTCTTTATTTGATATTCTGTCGAGATTAAAATAATATAATATTACTCTAATATTTAATATTCCTCGAGAAATTCTTCAGAATCTATTAACTAGCAAGTATATAGGACCAGTAATAATTGGTCGCTGAAATTAAAACTATTAATTTTATGTAGTGTACTCTCTAAGCATTTCATGCAATTAACTATTGCAGGCTCGTGAACTATGCTAGTTTTAATTTGAGTAATCATAGTTTAATAGGATGGAAAGGCTCTTTCCTCTGAGACAGTAACAGATTTAAACGATGCTCTTCTCATGAAATGACCGCTAGCTACCGTGGGCTAGTTGATAGATTTAACTTTTTAATGGCTTTGTTTTTTCTGTGATTTTTTTCTTGAAACTCAAAAATATTATTAAATATATTTACTCTTTTAATATGATGCATAAATACTATTATAAATTTGTATTTAAATTTAATATATATATTTTTTTAAAATTATTATGTATTTGATAGAAAAATACTAATACAAATACGAATAATAAATTGTTAATGAAAATTCAATTCAATTCTTTATATATATTGATTTTTAACATAATTTCATCACATTTAAGATATTTTTAAATTTCAATCATATATAAAATATAAACATATTATTTTGATATATATTTTTAAAATTACTTTAATAATCATAAAATATTTATTTTTTAACAAAACAATAATTCCAGTTAAAAACTTTGTACGTACTAGTTAAGATCAATAAGAAATATATTAATAAAATAATTTATCTTAATTGAATTTAATGTATATATTCAGATTCAATAACGATATCAATAAGGAAAAATTTCCTAATACTTGGCTAAAGAATTTGCAATATGTTAAAGTTTAAGTGACTTGCTTACTTTTAACTTCATCGAAGTACGTTGGAAGAAACTTATTTTCAACATCGAAAATACTTTATCTATGTAACATTAATTAATTTTTTGGGAAAACAAATATTACTATAAATTAAGTACATTTGGTCTACATGTTCCAATAAAAAAGGGGAAGCATTTTAAGACTATAGAAGCTAGCAATGATTATTTAAGAGTATAAATAATTGTTTCTATATCATTATTAAATTGCGTCACCTCATATAATAAGCTCACATGGCATGTATAGAACTAATAAGTCAATTTTATTAAGTTTTTGTTTAATTTTGTCTGGTATTTTAAAATATATGGGTCTAACTTATATGTCAGATCTTAGGTGTTTAAAATTGATATTCAATCAAATTCAATGTACTTGGGTTTGACAATACACCAAACCTAAAATAACATGGGTCTGACACACATGTCAAACCCAGAAAAGAAATCATGTTTAAAGAGTGGAATTTTATATTCTTGATATATTATATATGTGGATAGTTTGGTCATTTTGCCATATTTGGAATTTTTTTGTTAATTTAAAATGTAATGGTAATTTTTTAAACTATAAAGTGTGATTACACCATGAACCAAATTATAGGATGATAAATGTGATTCTCTTTTAACTATTATTTGTTTAAAATATTTTTATTTAAGATTGCTAAGTAAAAAAAATAGAACAATTCACAATTCCTAATATACATGGTTGTGTAAGAAGAATTGATCATGATATGATATTTAGTTAATGGTCATTTTTAAGTCAAATTAAAATTGGGATCTACTTCTATTTGAATTTCAGACTTTGTTGGAAAATGCTCTTCTATATAACTTCTATAACATAGAATATTTACATGTCTAAAACCAATGATCGATGACTTAAAAATTAATATAAAAAAACCCTTAGTTAATAAAATTCTTAAACCTTGAAGTCAAATATCATATTGGAAGATTATAAGCATTTTTAGTAGCTCATGCAATGAAATCTTGGAAAGTAAAAATTAGACCCGTAAAGAACCAAAGCTTTTTTTTAGAGGAGAGAGATTCTACATGATGTGAGCTTTATGTAAAAATACATGCTCAGACCTGGGTTCAAGTTCAGGTTTTAGCTAATTATAAAAATAATTTTTTAATACATAAATTTATTTATTAACAGCCTATAATTATATATCTATCCAGATTCAATGAATCTTTCAGGATTAATATTGTCTAATAAGTTTTTTTATGGAAAATTTTTATTTTTCAAATTTAACATTGTCTTTAATTTTTTTCTTAAATATTATCTAGTCAATTTCATTGAATCTATCTATATTCAATGAATATGTCAAATATTATTTTTGGGTAGTTTTTATTTTTTTTAAAATCTAAATAGGAAAATATTCAAATTTTAAGAATTAATTATAATTAATTTGAGTTAATTTTTCCCCTAGTTTATAAATAAGGGTGAAGTGCTTTGTTTTATGATAAAAATCTTTATGTTCTATTT
>Ga0307516_10005730_pt1 | contig 14728 bp, 18 predicted proteins | sample 19_EM_MG_FD_203310 | JGI IMG/M metagenome (GOLD analysis project Ga0307516, IMG submission 203310) | Populus trichocarpa ectomycorrhiza microbial communities from riparian zone in the Pacific Northwest, United States - 19_EM | ecosystem: Host-associated > Plants > Roots > Unclassified | place... | reverse complement strand
AAAGCGCTGGTCCGGGCTCATAACCTGTTGAAAGTGATGAACGTGTGTATTGTCTAAGTAAGGCTGAAGCCTCGAGAGAAAGGAGAATATAGGGGCAGGTCCATACCTGCCCGCCATGACTAAGCAATGAGTGAGATATTACAACAGTGTCGTTCGATCCAATCTAAGTGGAAGATATCGATGACCCCAGGGGCTGACTAAAGCCAAGAATAAAACAAGCCTGTGAGGGAATTCACATATTCACACTTAGTACCACCTCAAAGTGGTTCCAACGCATGTAATGAGGACCCAAAAGGCACTTGACTCTTGAGTGCTGGATTGATGTTGGCAATAAGTTTTGCACAGTATACTGCATTGAGGACATATTGCTCCATCACATTGCCATTTTAACACAGTGATACATAGTGATTTACCTTCATGTTTGTGAATAGGGCTACAACAACCATACTGGTACTAATCACTGTCTGTCAGAAATGAATTTCAGTGCAAACCCAAACTGGCATGATATGTGGTTTGGTCCTAGGGTCTACCAGATTAGACAGATCATAGTCAACCTATGAAGATCTATATGCATCAGCAAAAAAATGAAAAGTTGAAGTATATTGCTTTTTTTTTACATCTGAGACACAAATTTTAAATTACTTTTCTTGAGGTTTCAGATTAAATAAAAGCAATTATTTTTTTCCAAATCCTTACAGGAGCAAAATATAACTTTGCTCTTACAGGAGCTTATGGGAGCTTACAGGAGCTACGGGAGCTACAGAAGTATGGGAAGAATTCTCAAATTTTTTGCTGATGGAGTGATTTCGCATATAACTTCTAACTTGCTTGGCATCTGTTAGTGCCTGTACTTTTGTACTGTTTAGTATACTTACTACAGCTCTGCATACTTATCACAGCTTGGCTCACTAACCACTGCAGTGCTCGGCTTGCAAAATACAACGGTACAGGCTGCAATTCCACCCCTTTTTTCTTCACCTTTCATCATAAGCCCAACGCACTCAACACATCTTACTTGCTATCATCCATACCACTGAGAACCTCTTCACCACCATCCTCATCGATTTTGTACTCGTCGCATCCTAACTGATACCATGTACACTGCTTTCCATGGATGAAACTCAATGCCAGAAAATGCCAAGACTTTTAACCGACCCACCAAATTTCGCGACCGCTAAGACTTCACGGACTCCACGATGTCCAGCAAAGCGACCCTGTCGAGCGGGGTAGCCCCGATGGTGGCTGCCAGTGCCGGCGCAAGTGAGGGCTCCCTTCTGAGGGAGCTCGGGGGAGACACAGGAAGCTACAGGGAGGAGAAGATGGTGGAAGACAGTGGAATCGAGCTCAGCGAGCTCGAGAGCAGCGTGGTGGGGATGGAGGTGGAGGAAGAGTGGGAAGGAAAGGGCCGGGGGAGGCTAAACTTCAAGCGTGCTACCTCTGGTCCGAGGCAACAGCAGTACACATAGGACTTTTTCCGGCGCGGAGGCAACGACATTTTCGACACGCCTGGAAAGTCGGCCACGGGAGGAGCACTCGCCCGCTCTCTCGCAGCAGCCGCAAGCAGCGTACAGGAGGTGGAAATGGCGGAGACCCTGAACTCTGCTAAGAGTTTCGGGGAGGGGGTCAGAAAATTGGATGTGGGGGCGGTTGACTGGGTGGAAGCAGTGGCAAATGAAGTGGAGATGGAGGGGGTGGTGGACTCTGAGAGGTCGAGGACCCCATTGCCTACCTCCGCCAGGTGGGGGAGCACAGCACCAGCGGAGCCGAAAGGACATACCACGCTGACCCCAGTACTGGTCATGCTGACGAAGGGCAGCAAGAGAATGGCAATGGGCACCCCAAGGCCCAACAGACTCCGCCGGCCGGTGCTAACATGCCCGGCACCGATTGGATTTGCAGCAGCATTGGCACTGAAGCAGATCCTGGCAGCTGTAGCCAGGGTGGAGAAGAAGATGGAGGAGAAGGTGGCTGTGCTGGAGGTACGGATGATGGAGGGAATAGGATCGCTGGCTGCTGAGGAGAACGAGAGGGAAGTGAGGATGGCAGTGGGGCTCCTGGTGGATGCGGAGCAGAGGGAGAAGAGGCTGGCAGTGAAGCTGCTCGCCATAGATGGTATCGAGACGGAGCTGAACCAGAAGGGGCAGTGGGAGATAGAGCAGTGGAAGGACCTGGTATGGCTGCTGGAGGCGAGGAGAAGAGACATTGGGGAGGTCAAGCGGGCCGTGGACAACCTCGCAGACAAAGTTGCGGACGAGGGCTAGGCACACTGGGGAGTACACCTGGTACCAACCGAGGGGCCGAGCTTGACAACAGCTCCAGTGGCACCCCAGCCAATGGCAGGAGTCGCAGCAACGCCGGCCCGGGCAGACGAGACGGAGCAAGGAGACAGCATGGAGGGGGTGGAACAGGAGGGGCTCTTCGCGTCTCAGCATGCACCGGAGCTGGGGGCGGTCGTGCCAACCCAGGGGATGGTACTAGGACCCAGCAAGAAGAAGGGTAAGGAGAAGAAAAAGGGCAAAGCGGTGCAGATCGCTGTACCGCCTGCCTTGGGGCGGGCGGCGCGCCAAGCGAGGAGGCAGACGGCAGTCGACTAGGCTAGGGCGGGCAGAGCAGAGGAGCCGGTAGCACCGATCCGGCCAATCCTGAAACGACCCGAGATGGAAGAAGCAGAGAAGAAGGTAGAGGAGAAGACAAAGGAGGAGGTTGCAAAGAAGCAGGAGGAAAAGATGGCAGCCATGAAGAAATGGGAGGGCGGAGAGCTGAGCCAGAAAGGGGGGGAAATGTATAGCAGAGCGGCGAGGCCTATTCAGGCCCTCGTAGGTGAAACCAACACCCTGGGGAAGGTGGCAGCCAGACAGAGGATCGCACACATGGTAGGAATGCGAACGCTGGAGAGCAGATGGGAAGAGGAATGGGATTGCGCCCATGTGGCCCCACTGCAGCAGCAACAGCAGAGCCAGCAGCGACAGCTGCTGCACTCGCCGCTGCAACAGCAACAGCGCCAGCAGTGGCAGGTGCAACTGTGGGCGCCACAGCGGCAGCAGCAGCTGCAGCAGCAGCAACAGCAACAGCGCCAGCAGTGGCAGGTGCAACTGTGGGCGCCACAGCAGTAGCAGCAGCTGCAGCAGCAGCAACAGCAGACCAGTTGGGCACAGAGGGCAGCTGCAGCGGTGGCCCTGCCACAGGCGGACAACAAGCAGATGGGCCGAAATAGAAAGGCAGAGCGGGAACCAACAGGGTTGGAACCGATCAAGCACTCGATTCCGTGCAACGAGTGAGGAATTGTCTTTGAGAGAGCAGCAGGTGCACCGCAGATCGACACAGTGGTGGCAGCAAGTGCTGCAGCTTTCGTCAACATTGCACTGAGCAGGGTGGCACCAGCCCATGTCCGGACTGAAGCTTACAGGATCTCGGTGCAGGGGAGACTATCGACAACCGCCCGCTTCGGGGCGCCAGCGGCGATGCTGCTGTACTTCAAGAAGGAGATCTTGGAGGCTGCTAGAAAAGCCGACAGGACGATCATCAATGTCATTGCCAATGAGACGTGGGTGGAGTTGAAGATAATGGTGCTATATGACCGGTACCACCACCCTAGCGGGCTGGCAGATCTTAGGGAGCAGATCAAGGCGGAAAACCTGGGAGTTGTAGTCCCCCCACTCTCAATGAAGTGGATGCGGTCGGTCAGCACCATTGAGCGGCACTACCAAGCCGGCTGCCTCCTAAAGAATGCAGCATCTGTGGTCTTTAAGGTGCCGGGCAAGGTGGCAGCCCAGAAGCTGTTGGTAGAGATGTGGGTGGCAGGCAACAAGTTCCGCACCCTCCCCTACATTCCTGATAAGGCGGATACCCTGTGCAGCATGTGCGGACAGTGGGGCCATTCAGAGTTCAGGTGCCAGCGGGCCACCGCAACGTGTGCCATCTGCGCTGGTACCCACAGGACTGAGGAGCACCGGTGCGAGGTGGCAACCTGTAGGAAGGTCGGAAAGGTGTGCCCCCACATGGAGATGAAGTGCCCCAACTGCGGGGGAGGGCATTCCGCCCAGGATGCCAGGTGCTGGGCGAAGTGCGCCACTATCGAGATCGCCCGAGATAGACGCGCTTCTACGCTGCGTCCGGCTGTGGCCTGGGGTATCGGCCAGCCAGCACAGCTAAGTGCAGCTCCCAGTGCTGGCGGACCGGCCTTACTGAACTGGGTCCCAGGAGGCATGTATGTGGAGACTTCTCCAGACTTGACTGAAGACCCAATGGAGGTAACAGTAACTGGAATGGAACCAAGTGGCAGCTCCCCACCCATAGCTGTCTGATGGCGAACCCACCAGAAACACGAAAGCTGCTGGCGCTGCAGCATAACTGCACTAGGGGGGGCCAGATCATGGAGGCGGTGTTGGAGTCAGCGGTCAGAATGAGAGTGGACCTTGTTCTGATACAAGAGCCGAGAGGAGAGAGGGAGAAAGACAGCACCAGATCACATCCCAGTTTCACGTTTATAAGGGGAGAAGAAGGTGAGCCAGCAAAGTGCTGGATAGCAGTCAACCGGGAATCATGTTGCAGGGTGACCGAAATGAAGGATATGATGAGGAACAGCAGAAATTACGTACAGGTAATCGAGATCACACCACCAGGCACGCCGACAATCACCATTGCTAATGTGTACGACCAATGGAGAGATGTGGGAAGACCAGCGCAACATGCTGACTGGGGCGCTATTGCCAAGTCAGCCCGAGTGATAATTGCTGGTGATATGAACGCCCACAGTACAGTGTGGAACGGGAGAGTGACAGGATGGAAGAATGCGATCTTCTGGGAAAAGCTCATCGAAGAGGAGGTATTAGTGATGTGGAACACCGAACAAGCAACAAGGCTGGGCGGCCCCAATCACTCCATTATCGATCTAACCTTGTCCTCACCAAACGTGGAACTAAATTGAAGCATCGCCGGGGAGAAAGACACCACTGGATCAGACCATAAGGTTATTGTCTGGGAGGTGCTTGGGCAAGGGGCAGTAGGAGGAGTCAGCAAGGATACTACAGGGTGGGATATCAGCGGGTGGACGACAGGGGGCAAAACTGGAGAAGCGCGGGAGGCAGCGGAGAGAAAGAGGACGGAAGCGAGGGAGGTTTACCTATGGGCAGCCAGCCGGACCCCGCTCCTCAACGAAGACAGCACAGTGGAAGAGGCGGACAAAGCAGTGGCTGGATTGAAAGAGGCGATGACAGGAACGCTGGATCAGCTGGCAAGGAAGAAGAGATGGTGCTCAAGGTCAAAGCGTTGGTGGTCAGAGGACGTCAAGCAGCTGCGGCATGAGCTGGGAAGAGCCAGGAGAGAATTCAGATACCGCCCAGCCGGCATCAGCCGCTTCAAAGAAGCAAGACGCAACTTCCGGAGAGCTATCTGATGGGCCAAGTGGGAGTGCTGGAACCGGTTCCTACAAGAAGGTAAAGGAAATGATGTATGGACAGCAACGCGGTACATGACGCCCAGAATCGACAAGGCCGGACAGGCTCTGTTTGATGAGGATGGCAATATTGCAGAAAGGCGTTACGAGCGAGAGAAAGCCCTACTGGCTGCCCACTTCCCCAAGGCACTACTGAGCAACTACATGCCAAAGGAAGGGGGAAGAGTCTTTGAACAGGTTAACAAAGAAGTGGTAGGGAGCTACTCGGAAAGGCGGCCAATTCGTCAGCCCTGGGAGATGACCATATCTCGGCGGGAATCCTCAAAGTCTTCTGGGAATGGGACCGACAGCGGATCGTACAGCTAGTCAGAGCCTGCATCCAGCTGGGCCATCACCCCGAACTCTGGAAAACAGCCAAAGGAATCGTTATTCCAAAGACTGGAAAGCCCGACTACTCGAAGGTACAGGCCTATCGGGTGATCTGCCTCTTGGATGTCATCAGCAAGCTAGTGGAACGGATGGTGGGCCACCTGATCGCCGACCACCTGGAACGAAAGAAGGGGCTACACGAAGGACAGTACGGCTGCCGCAAGCGAAGGTCATGTATCGATGCAGTCGCGGTACTCATGAACTGAACTCAGCAGGCGTGGGGAGAAAAGAAAATAGCGGGTGCGTTATTCATGGATGTCAAATCGGCGTTTAACAATGTCAACAAGGCGCTCCTTGGCAAGCGCATAGAAGCACTGGAGCTGGAGCCGGACCTCATCCGATGGACACACAACTTCATGACAGGCCGAAACGTCAAACTCGTGCTGGATGGTGAGGCCGCGGAAGCCCAATTGATACCGGGATCCCACAGGGGTCACCAGTGGCCCCTATTCTGTCTGTCACCTACCTGTCCAGCATCTTCGACAAGGTGGAGAGAGCAGTACCAGATGTCCAGGGCCTATCATTTGCAGACAACATTGGATGGTGGGTGAAAGCAGAGAATGAGGAGGAGGTGGCGGCAAAGCTGGCGGAAGCAGCAGCCATGTCCCTAGACTGGGCAAAGGATAATGGAGTGGCGTTCGACCAGGGAAAAACGGAAGGTGTCCTCTTCCAGAAAAAGAAGGGCACTCCGACTGCCACCATCCGTGTGGGGACCAGCGACATCCCCTTTAACTCCGAAGCAACCCGTTGGCTAGGAGTCTGGCTAGACTCCCAGCTCACACTTAAGGAACATCACACAGTTAGGCTAAAAGAGGGAAAGAAGGCCATGGAACGGCTTCGCCAGCTTACTGGACAGATGGGTCTCTTACCAGCCAACTGCCGCAAGGTCATGACAGCGTGCATCCAGTCAGTTGCCATGTTTGGGTCGGAACTATGGTGGAAGGGCAACAGGGTGGACGGCACCATAGGAAGAGCCGAAGAGCTACAGAAAGAGGTGAACAAGCAGGTCTGGGCAGTCACAGGATGCTTCCAAACAACCAACTGCGGAGCACTAGCGATAGAGTGAGGGCTTAGACCGGCAACAGCACAACTTGAGAATCGGCAACGACGCTTCAGCCTACGGCTACTCAGTCTGCCCAATGACGATCAGGCCAGAGAGGTGGTGGGAGCAAGGTCGGGAATTGGGGGAAGGCTGAAGAATGCACTGGCGCATCGAGGCAGTACAGAGACGACAGTCCTACTCGAGGAACCGGAAGCGCTAGTCACTGAGACAATCCAGAAGGACGAGAAGATAGCCAAGGCGGAGGCGGAGCGGATCAGATCTGGACTCACCATGTTTACTGATAGGTTGTGACTCAACAGCGGAGCAACCAGATATGCTGTTGCATGGCAGAATGGACAATCCTGGGTGGGTATCAAGAACCAGATGGGATACAACCAAGAAGCCTACGATGCAGAATGCACAGCACTGGCAAGAGCCCTCGAGGAGGCGGCAAAGCACCAGACGGTGCCGGAATGGGTCACAATTTTCACTGATGCCCAAGCTGCTATTAGGCGGATGGCATCAGAGGAGCCCAGCCCAGGCCAGAAGTACACAATCCTGGCAAGACAACACATCGCAAAGCTGTGAAGAGCTAGGCCAGGTATTACCTTCAAGATCTGGTGGTGCCCCACCCATAAGGGCGTTCCAGGCAACGAAAAGGCTGACAAGTGGGCAAAGATCGCAGCAGAAAAACCGGAAGCATGAGGGGTGGAGTGGTTACAGGGAGGAGCGTACCTGGTGCCACTCCCCAGGTCTCTTGCACACATCAAGCGTGAGATCTCGACGAAGAAATGGGACAAGGCCCACCAGTAGGCTGGAAAATGAATCTCTGCTAAGAAATACAGAATGCCACGCATGTAGCAGCCTGACAAGACAGTGGCCACAAGCAACAAGAGGGTCGCCGCAAGGTTTTACCAGATCAAGACCAGGCACTGCCTTACCGGGCAGTACTTAGAATGGATGGAGAACTGAACTTCAACGCAGTGCTGGTGGTGTAGGTGCAAGGAGCAGACAAGGGAGCATGTCTTCAAAAACTGCGGACAAAGGAAGGAACAGCAGAAGGTGCTGTGGAAGGAGGTGTGGAAGGAGACGGGGAGAGGGAGGAGTCGGTTTCCGATCCGGGACCTCCTTGCCGACGATAGGTGCAGCAGGACGGTGCTGGACTTCCTATCCACCATGGATGTAGGGAGGCTGGCTCCGGCCCCAGTTGAGGAGGATGCACAGAGTGAGGCGTCAGAGTGGGAAGTTCGGGAGAGAAGAGAATGAGAGGAGGAGAGGGAAGCAGAAACTGAGAGGCTGGACGCCGAGGTCGAGGAACCCCTGTTCCTCCCCACGCCTGCCTTCCTGGCATCCGCGGAAGAGGAGTGAGAATGCAGTGTGTTTCCTTCCTGTTTCTCTTTTGTCATTTCTTTGGGACGCCTTCTATCTTCTTGGGACAGGCCTGGGCGGATGGTAAAGGAAAGCTTACAACGTGCCGCCATCGCACGGACAGCGGTGGGAAAATGGTCAAAAAAAATGTACGCCGCCATAGTCTAGATAGACTTCATGCGAGTATGATAAAACTGATACCATGTGAGGGAGGTCAAGAAACATGTCCATTCGTAGGAGTGGTGGACTGGGTCCTTATAGGAAGGAACCAACAAGCCCACTACCCAAAGCTAGACTACTCTAGGCTAGCGTACTTCCGACTAGTATCCGTGCCCAAATCCCACTCCTACAACCACTCCCTGCTCAAGAAAACAAGCCCCCACTTCAACAGGACAAATCCCCACAAATCAAAACAAAGCAAAACAAAACAAACCTCAAACCATGCAATTTTTCCTGCCATCCAACTCCAATACCCTAACTCTCACTTGGTCATCCACTGGTATACCCGAAGCCCATTTGCAGCATGGTACTCCCTGAGTATCTCCTTACTTCCACCCTTCAAATTCTCTAATGGTTCCCAGGTTGATTTCCAGTATCCAACCCATTTGATGAGATACTCCAGGTTGCGGGCAACTGCACCTCAGTGCTTGATGATCGATTCCACCTCATATTTGGCAGCCGCGGTAGCAGTGGAACGTAAAGGTGGTGGTGGTGGGTGTTCCCGTGCTCTGTTCACCCTTGACGGTTTCAGCCGTGCCACATTGAAGACTGGGTGTAATCGCCAGTGGGTTGGGATATCCAGTACGAATGCATTGCTTCCTGCTTTCTTGAGAAGCCTAAACAGTCTGGCATAAGGGTGTTGGAATTTTCTCGAATTTGTGACATCGTTCGCAACCCCATTAACATTCGCATATCTGACTGGCAGAAGACGTTTATCGAGGAAGACTTCATCGCCTACTGAGAACGGGTGTTGTTGTCGATGTTCATTTGCCTCTGCGACCATTGTCAACTGGGTTTCCTCCATCCGTTCCTGTAGCATTCGTAGTGTTTTTGACAGCTTTTCGGTGTAAGAAATTCCGGAATGCGATTTGGGCGTGAAGGGTCCAGGAGCCAACAGATCCAGCGGTAGCCTGGGAATATATCCGATATCCACTTCGAAGGGTGACATTCCAATTGCCTTATGCCTGGCTGCATTGTAGGTGAATTCGGCCAACGGTAGCAGCTGGTCCCATCTTGCTGGATTGTCAAGTTGAGCGATATATACCTTCAGAAATGTCTCCAAAGTCGCATTGGCCTTCTCAGCTTGTCCATCCGTTTGTGGGTGGTATGCAGTTGACATCTGCAATTTGATGCTGAGTTGTGAGCACAGTGACTGCAAAAAGTTGGAGGTGAACCGAGCATCACGATCCGAGACAATGGAGACTGGTAGTCCACGGCACCGAACGTAGCCTGCAATGAAAGCTGTCGCGAACCTCTCAGCAGTGAGATCTCCCTCTGTAACTGGTATCCAGCGGGTCCTCTTTGTCAGAGGGTCGATTATGGTTGCCACAGCATCATATCCAGATTCCGACGTTGGCAGTTTGGTGATGAAATCGATGTTAACATGCTCGGCCCGTTCCAATAGTGTTGGCAATGCCTGCAGAAGCCCGTATGGCTTTGCATTCTTGTGCTTAATCCGATGGCATATATCGCATCCACGAATCCAGTTTGCGATTGAATCAGTCATCTTTGGCCAATGATAACATGACGCCACAGCTGCAATGGTCTTTCGATACCCATATGGCCACCTCCGAGAACCACATCATGAGCCTCCCAAATAACATCCGGCCGCTGGCTTTTTGGGATACACAATTTCCCTCCTGAAGGTTTGTGATAAAGAAGGCCATCCTGCAGAAGGTATGACTTTGCCCTCTCTTTTATTCTCCTGGCCTTCTTTGAATTCGGGATTTTGGTAGTACTGTCATCCTTCAGACATTCCACAACTGAACCGAAAACCAAATCGTCAGAGTAACCTGCATGGATGTCGTCAAGCCATTCCTCCGTTGCGGATATCCGAAGTTCAACAACATTGAGAAGTGCGGTTGTTGATCCAGGAATTGGTGGCTGAGTGTAGGCGATCCGGCTCAGTGCATCAGCAACAGTATTCGAGGTACCAGGAAAATATTTGATGTCATAGTTGTGCTGCTGAAGTTTGTCGAGATGTCGCCACTGGCGACTGGACAACTTATTTTGTCCGAGGATGTGCTGTAGAGCAGCATGGTCAGTATAAATCGTGGTATGTCTCCGTCCGTGGACATAACAAGCCCAATATTCCAAATTAGCACTAATCGCTAGCAGCTCGCAGTCGTATGTTGGGTATCTCATTTCCACCGAATGAAGCTTTCGTGAAAAAAAACCCAGTGGTCGCTCCACCATCTTCCCTTCAAACGTTTGCTTCTACGCGAGAACTCCTCCAATAGCGGTATCAGATGCGTCAGTTCGAAGGATAAAGTCGGCATCAGGATCCAGTGTTGCCAATACTGGTGCCAAAGTCAAAGCCTGCTTCAGATCTTTGAATTGAACCTGATGCTGTTCCAACCAGCTGTATTCGTCCTTTGGTGTCGTCGCGAGGTCATATAGCAGGTTCGAACGATGAGCAAACTTCGACACGAATTTTCTGTAGTATCCTGCCAGACCGAGGAATGAACGCAATGCTGAAGGTGACTGTGGAACTGGCCATTCTCGTACCGCAGCTACTTTCTTTTCTTCTGTATGGATTCCATATCGATTGACTTTAAATCCAACAAAAGAAGTTTCCAAGGTGCCGAATATACATTTGGGCTCGCTGAGACACAGTTGGGCACGATGTATTGACTGTAGCACTGCCTCCACGTGTGCCTTGTGTTCTGCCAGGGATTTTGAGAAGATCATGACGTCATTCAGATAAACAATGGCATGCCGACGGTGTGGCCAAAGTATCTTGTGCATCAGGCGCATGAATGCTGCTGGTGCATTGGCAAGTCCAAATGGAATGACCTTGTACTCGTAAAATCCATCTGGAGCAACGAATGCTGTTTTGTGACAATCGTCAGGGTGAATTCGAACTTGGTGATAACCACTGGCCAGGTCCAACTTCGTGAAAATCCATCCACCGTGAAGTTTGTCAAGGAGATCATCAATGTATGATAATGGGTACCAGTCTTTGATGGTAATCTTGTTTAACCCACGATAGTCAACACACATCCGTAGCGTTCCATTCGGTTTCTTCACAAAGATGACTGGAGCAGCATATCGAGAATGAGAATCCGTTATCCATCCATTGGCTAGGAGTTTTCTGATCTGTTCTTCGAACTCCTCCCATTCCGCGGGTGTCATCCTGTATTGTTGACGGTGTGGAACCTTCACCACAGGATCGGTGAGAATGCGAAAGTCGTTCTCTCCCGGAGGTGGAACCCCTGAGGGTGGCTGAAACAGATAGTCAAAGTCCTGACGAATCTGTGCCCGCCACTTTCCGAGGTCTGCGAGGATAGAGGTGTCATCCCCAGCAGTATCGTCTCCAGGTGTACAATGTTGAATATCGATCACAAAGATTCTGGCGCCATTGGTCGATCCAGCCAACTTCATTGCGTATTCGGTGTCCTTCACCGATATCAGGTTGATATTGGCTGCATGTGCAACCGCAGCACAGTGGTTTTGGACTTCGCGATATCTTCCCTGATGTGGTCGAAGTCTCATCAAGGAGAGTCGTGGTATGAATGCCGGTCGACCGTCTGTCAGTAGTGACCAATCCGTATCCAGAAGGTAGAGGACATTATTTGAGTCCACCAGGTGACGTGTTGTTGAATGCCAATTCTTTCCAATGATGAGGTCATATGCTCCACTCAAATCAAAAAGTATAAACCATCCGGTAATGTCTGCATAATTTCCGGTAACACCACGTATTCGTGCCTTCAACCACACCTGGAATCGGTCAGTTGGTGGGTGTTGGGTGCCTGCTGTTGTAACAGTCATCCGACCAGCGTGTCGTAGGGGCAGTCCCAAGTTTTTGGCATAATTCGAGTCAATATAACAGTGTGAAGCTCCGGGATCCATCAAGGTATAGGCTGAGCGGGTTTTAGAGTTAGAAGTTTGGACTTTTGTATTGAAACGTAACAAATCGGTCTGGCTGTCAATGCCTTAGTGCAAATTCAGATCTGTCAAATACAAAGTCATTGCTTCTCGCTCTCGAGTAGAGGGACACTCAATCAGCTCTACTTCCTGCCTTTTTCCGCCTTTCCTCCATCCTTCGAGAACCCTTCCTCCTTCGCCTGTTTTCCACCACTCTCCTTCTCATCACCTGAACTCATTCTCTCATTCGAGTCCTCCTGCTCCGGTTCTTCGCCCAATGATGACTGCTCATCCCAACTTCCAGAGAAGTAGGATCCGGTGCCCGACTCTCTGTTGTCACCAATCGTGTTGATTCAATGTCCTCCCGGATGGGTACCTCTTGAACCCTTTCTGGTATTTTCGCGAGGGGTGATGTCTTGACGCTTGTTGCTGAATTTCTTGTAAACCGTAGACTTGGTAGCGTCACGTCTCCAATTGTCGCGTCCTTGGTTCTCCTGATGCGATCGGTATTGTGCAGCGCGGTTTGGATTGCTTCGGGTTCCACATTGACGAGCAATGTGACCAATTCCTCTGCAACGGTGACATTGGGTGGTTCCGTCGATTGTGTTGACTTCTGCACTAATGTTACTGAGATCCATAGGGTCGTAATTGGGGGGGTTGGCTTCGATGGCTCCGGCTGCAGTGACCGAACTGTATGGCAGAGTACGATCAGCAACAATATCTATCATGTCTGAAAGTGTAAGCTGTATATTGCTGAGACGATGCATGGGACGTGCCTACTGTGAGATGTCATTGGCTGTTGCTTCTGGCAATTTTCGTTTGTATTCGTCCCATAGTGGGTTGTCCCTAGTAGTCGTGAGTGGTCCTCCCAACATCTCGATCAGTTCCAGGGCTCTCCGGTTGAACTTCAGAAAATGCGCTTTATTGAATTTCAGTGTATGCCACTCATTCCGGATCACGGAGATAGCAACTTCAGGAACAAACTGCTTCTTGCAAGCTGTTCTGACAGCTGACCAAGTGATTCCATTGTCGTAGTTGTCTGGGGGAATTGTCTCCACTCCACGACGCTTCATCTCATTCTCCAACCAGCCAAAGATCTTGGTGGTGAGGAAACGCCACATTGCGTCGATATGCTGATTGTCCACTGTTGCCTTTGGACACATTGACCCTGCCTGGTGGACGTAATGTTCCACATCATTCACATCAGGAAAAAAAATGTGCGTCCGGACGCACAGGCTACGTCCTGACGCACCAGACGCTCGGGACGCTCTGGATGCACCCTGGCAGTGCACATACCGCTCCCAACGCAAAACGCACAGGCAATGTGAATTTGGACGCAGTTCGCCACGGCACCATGCGCCCAGACGCAGCTCACCACGGCATCTACGTACCGGACGGAGCACGGCAGGGCATTTTCGTTCTGGACACATGGTGTCAGGGCATTTTCCTTCTGGACACACGGTGTCAGGGTATTTTCCTTCTGGACGCAGCCGTGTCAGAGCATTTTCCTTCTGGATGCAGCCATGTCAGGGCATTTTCCTTCTGGACGCAGCCGTGTCAGGGCATTTTCCTTCTGGATGCAGCCGTGTCAGGGCAAATGGCATCCGGACGACGCGTGTCATGGCACCGTAGTTACGCTGGCTGTCAAGGCACGGAACATCGTAGCAAATACTCGCATCGCATTCACAAACACGCAGCGGGTTCCAGGCATAGTGACTCAGTCCAGTTCTATTCTTTATATCTAATGTACATCTATATATGCTACTACCACACTTCGCATTTCCAGCACAAGCACCCAGCGTCACATCCATCGCCGCTGTTTTTGACGCGCATAGCATTGCTCTGAGTGTCGGAAACAAAGGAAAGTTGGCAAATACGACACGACACGATAAGCCCGACGCGATGAGCACGACGCGATGAGCACGACGTGATGAGCACGACGCGATGAGCACGACGCGATGAGCACGACGCGATGAGCACGACGCGATGAGCACGATGCGATGAGTACGATGCGATGAGCATGACGCGAGGAGCACGACGACTATGAGGAGGATGGCAATGAGGATGCCGGTGGCGTGGACGGTAGCGAGTAGGACACGGCGAGTATGAGAGCGAGTAAGACGTGACGAGTATGGGAGCGAGTAGGACACGACGAGTATGAGAGAGAGTAGGACGGGGCGAGGACAATAGCGAGTAAGACGCAGCAAGGACGATAGCGAGTACCACGCGGCGAGTATGATGGCGAGCTTTATGGCATGGCTAGCACAGCTCTCAGAGTGACAGAGACACCGGGAAGTTGTAGAATACACAGTGACGAGTCGATGTCAATGAGGGTGCTGGCGGCGAGGACGATAGCTAGTAGGAGGCGGCGACCACGATGGCGAGCTTTGTGGCATGGTTAGCACAGC
>Ga0307516_10005729_pt1 | contig 14730 bp, 14 predicted proteins | sample 19_EM_MG_FD_203310 | JGI IMG/M metagenome (GOLD analysis project Ga0307516, IMG submission 203310) | Populus trichocarpa ectomycorrhiza microbial communities from riparian zone in the Pacific Northwest, United States - 19_EM | ecosystem: Host-associated > Plants > Roots > Unclassified | place... | reverse complement strand
CAAATCCCATGGGTAGGACGTATAGCGATATTAGCGAATTTACTCGTTATAGCGAATCAAAATGTGACGCAGTTCACAATTTCGCTGCCGCGGCCTACGGGATTGGAGGAGCGGGCGCGCGGGCGGGCGGATCGGCGCGCGGGCGGGCGGATCGGCGCGCGGGCGGGATCCGGCCGGGATCGGGACGAGGTGCGCGTGGCCGGTCGGGATGGCCGGTCCGGGAGTTCGGGGTCCAGGTCCGGCCGTGCCTTAGGCCGCCCGCAGAACCAGTGAAATGGACGATTGAGCGGCATCCAAGGCGACGTGTCCGCCCGCCATGTGGGTGGCGTGGGCGCTTCCCGCGACGACCAATTGGGGGAGAGTCCTTCCAGGGCGCCGCCGTGCAGATCCGCTCTTGGCCTCGGACAGGCGCAGATCGTTCGCGACCAGCGTGATCTTGACGCTTCCGGCAGGAAGGGCCGCGTCGCAGAAGGAGCAGTGGGTCGCGGATGCCGTACGGCCCACGGTAAATGCGAAATCGGAACCCGTCAGCGAGTCGGCCTTTCCCAGGCGAGCCAGTGTCCGTAGGGCGTGATGTACCCGATCGGGATCCGCATCGACGATAGTCGCCGGATCGCACTCCCAGTTGAATCTAAACCCGCTGCCGGAAACAACCGCAGCAGTGCCGCCGACGCAATCGCGGATGGCGGTTCTGGTTGGATTGCCGTCGACCTCCGCGAGCGCCTCCAGCACGGCGGCGAGGTTCGTGACCCTCGAAACACCGATGCGGATCTCCCCCAGACAGCGATGCAGGGGCGATCCGGTGTCGGCTTGTTCGGCGGCCAATTCGACGAATCCGAACAGGGAGGCGGCAATGTTATTGAGTTCATGTGCGACGCTCTCGGCCAGGAAAGATCCGCTGACATCCGGCGGTTTGCGTAGGTCGGAGCGCTTCACCATTGTCGCCGTTCACCGTGTTTCCGGCGGATCACGCTTTGGGTGCCGGCACCGGCATTCGAATCGACTTGACCCCGAGTTCTTGGAGCAACGAGTCGGGCGCCGTGGTTTTCGCCAGACAGGCGTCCGCGCCGGCGGCTCGAATCCGCTTGATGTTCTCTGCGGACAAGAATCCCGAGAGCGCCACAATTCGCGGCTTCCGGTCTCCAAACATGCTGGTCAACAGACGGCAGACGGCGAAACCGTCCATGTCGGGCATTTGCAGATCGAGCGTCACGACGTCCGGACGCATGGCTTCGCACTTGATGCCGGCCGAAAAGCCGTCGGTCGCGATTTCAACGGAGATCGTCGGAGCGCGCGACGCAATGAGATCCGACAGATAGCGCGCAAACTGCGCGTCGTCGTCGATAATGAGCAACCGCGAAGGGCCGCTATCGGCGCTACTCTGCACCAGCTGACGCTTCGCGATGAACTCGTTCACGTCGTCCACACGGAACCGGCGATGTCCGCCGGGCGTATTGACCGACTTCAAGAGTCCCCGGCTGGCCCACAGGCGCACCGTGACAGGGGCCACAAGCAGCCGATCCGCCACCTGGTGCGGCGTCAGGTACTCGAGCCTCCGGCCACGCGGGGAAGGACCTTCCTGCGGGGCACGCCGGACTCTGCCTGTCGACCTTTGCGAATTCATCTTGTTAACTTAATTGCGGAGCAAACTGCACACTTCCACGGCCGGCTGAACGAGTCCGCGGCCGACCGGATCAACGCTAGCATGGCGATTCTAGCCTTACAAGCGTATATAGCGTATTTCGGAACTTCGTTGCCGGGCCTGCGCCAACCGCTTGGGTATGATTGCCGGCGGCAGATCGGGGCGCATTGCAATTGCGTCACAGGGAAGGGCGGTGGAGAAAATGCAAGACATTCGCCATGAGTACCCTTGTGCCGCCGGTCTCCCTGATCGTCGGAGGCAGGTCTCGCGTGCAGGTGGCGCGTGACCAAGGCTCGGCTGTTGATCCTCGACGACGATCCTCACATCGGCAAAATGGTGCAACTCATCGCCGAGTCGGTCGGGTTGGCTGCGCGATTCATAACGAATACCGAGGAATTCTTCCGTGCCGTCGACGAGTGGCACCCGACGCACATCGCAGTCGACCTGGTGATGCCGGAGATGGACGGAGTCGAAGTATTGGTCAAGCTCGCGGACCGCAAATGCCGGGCGAAAATCATCATCACCAGCGGGGTCGGCACACGAGTCCTGGATGCTGCCGGACGTTCGGCCAGTGAGCATGGCCTCAACATCTCCGGAGTGCTGTCCAAACCGTTCTCACCGCGCACCCTTCGCGCGCTGCTAGTTGGGGCACCTGCCAATGACGACAAGCGCGACAATGCCTCCTTGTACACCCAGGTTCCCAGCGGCTCATCCTACGCAACGGAATCCATCGCCAGAGAATTGCGCCATGCGCTCGATCGACATGAATTGACGCTGGTCTTTCAGCCGCAAATCAACTGCGCCTCCGGTGTTGTCGCGGGATTCGAAGCGCTGGTGCGCTGGTCGCACCCGACGCGCGGCACCGTCATGCCCGATCAGTTCATTTCGTGCGCCGAAACCAGCGGGCTGATTCACGAATTGACCGAGCAAGTCCTGGACTCGGCGCTGCAATGGTACGCAAAGCAATTCGCGGGATCCGATCTGACCATCGCCGTGAATCTGTCCTGCCGGACCACCTCGAGAATCCATTTCTTCCATGAAACCGCAGGCGCGGGTTCAGATTTCAGCCTTGTCGACGGCATCACGGCACGTTGCCGGAACACCGGGATGAAACCGGAATGCCTGATCTTGGAGCTTACCGAAACGAGCGCCATGGACAATCCGGTGATGACGTTGGATCTGTTGACCCGCCTGCGTATGAAGGGCTTCCAGCTTTCCATCGACGATTTCGGTACCGGTTATTCCTCGATGCTGCAACTCGTGAGGCTGCCGTTTTCAGAAATCAAGGTGGACAAGTCGTTCGTGGCGACGGCCACGCGGTCGACCGAATCGCGTGCGGTGGTGGAGTCCATCATCGGTCTCGGTCACAGCCTGGGTCTGCGCGTGGTCGCCGAAGGCGTCGAAGATGCCGAGACGATGCAGTATTTGCGGGACGCGCGCTGCGATCTGGCCCAGGGCTACTTCATTGCGCGGCCGATGCCGGGTGAGGCGGTTTGGGAATGGCTGGAAGGCGATGCACAGGGATTTCACGGCGGGGGCGCCCAGAGGCCGTTGCTATAGCGCGGACGCGTCAATCAATGGACAAACCATGCAGACACTGAAAGCGTTGCTTGTCGAGGATAATGCGGACGACGCGGAGTTGCTGGCCAGCAAGGTCAAGGAGGCTGGATACATACTGGAATGGATCCGGGTCGATAACGAGGCGGAGCAGCGCCGGACTCAGGAAGCGTTGCGAAACAGCGTTCAGCTCCTTCGCTCGATCGTCGACCACACGATGGATTGCATCATGGTCGTCACGCCGGAGTGCATCGTCTCGGAGATCAACAAGCCGGGACTGGAGATGTTGGAGGCTGACTCATTGGCCGCAGCACAGACCAAGCGGTTCGTCGAATTCATCATGCCTCCCTACCGGCAGGTGTTCCAGGACGTATTGCGCCGCGTGCTTGCCGGCAAGAGCGAGCTCGTGGAATTCGAGGTCTTGGGGCTCAAAGGCCGTCGCCGGTGGCTCGAGACGCAGGCCGGGCCGCTGCAGGGCGCCGCCGCCCGCGTTGAGGCCTTGATATGCATCACCCGCGATGTGACCGAGCGAAAGCGGACCGAGGCGCAGATTCGAGGTCAATTGGACGAGTTGCAGCGATGGCGGGCGGTGACCCTCGGCCGCGAGGACCGCGTGCTGTCGTTGAAGGAGGAGGTGAACGCGCTCTTGACGGAGTTGGGAAGACCTCCGAGATACTCCAGCGCGGCCACGGACGACAAGTGAATCGAACGCAGCAGCAATCGATCGGACAGGAAGCGCGGCGGCTGGAAACGTTGCGCAGCTATGCGGTGTTGGACACGCCAAACGAGGAAGAATTGGACGATCTCGTCAAATTGGCGGCTCAAATCTGCCAAACGCCGATTGCCTTGATTTCTCTGGTCGACGAACATCGGCAGTGGTTCAAGGCGGCCTTCGGGCTGAAGCTCAAGGAGACTTCCCGCGAGATCTCGTTCTGCGACCATGCCCTGCGGCAGGCGGGTGTCTTCGTCGTGCCGGATGCAAAGCTGCACCGCGAGTTCGCCGACAATCCACTCGTGCTGGGGGAGCCCGGAATCCGATTTTACGCCGGTGCGCCTCTCGTGGCGCCGGACGGTCAGACGCTCGGCACGCTGTGTGTCATCGACCGCGAGGCGCGCGCGTTGAGCGACGCTCAGGAGCGGGCGTTGTCGGTGTTGAGCAGGCATGTGATGGCGCAATTCGAACTGCGCCGGCAGGCTCAAGCGACGAATCGGGTGAATCGTGCGCTTCTCAGCCTCCTGGAAGACGAGCGAATAGCCGAGGCGGCGGTACGGAAGAGCGGAGAGCTCAACCGCGGCGTGCTCGACTCGATGCTCGCCCAGATCGCCGTGCTCGACCGCAACGGCAGGATCATTGCGGTCAACGACGCGTGGCGCCGATTTGCAAACGAACGTATCGGCGGCAATTCGGGACAATCGTCGCCAACACACGTCGGCGGCAGCTACCTGGATGTCTGGCAAAACAGCTTCGAGGTCCGCGACAGCGAGGCGAGGACGGTTCGAGAGGGTTTGCAGTCATTGTTGCGGGGCGAACGCAGCAGCTTCACCCTGGAATATTCATGCCGCGCCGGCGATGAGAAGCGGTGGTTCGTGTTGAGCGCCACACCCTTGAAAACCGAAGACGGTGGGGCGGCGGTATCGCATTCGGACATCACCGAGCGGCTCGCGATGGAGGAACAGCTGCGGCAATCCCATCGGCTGGATGCGGTTGGGCAGCTTACCGGCGGCGTGGCCCACGACTTCAACAACATGCTCACCGTCATATTGGGCAATGCCGAGCTTCTCCAGGAAGCCCTGGAGAGAGACGTCGCACACCGCGAGCTCGCCGAAATGATCGTGGGCGCGGCCAACAGCGCGGCGGAACTCACGAAGAGACTGTTGGCCTTCGCGCGCAAGCAAGCCCTGAACCCCATCGCGGTCGACAGCAATCAATTGATCGCGGACATGTATCCCCTGCTGCGAAGAACGCTCGCCGCCAATCTCGAGATCGAGCTGGCGGCAGAATCGGACGTCTGGCAGGCGTTGGTGGATCCCGCGCAGCTGGAGAATGCCCTGCTCAACTTATGCATCAACGCGCGCGATGCCATGCTCGGGGGCGGCCGCTTGAGGATCGAGACCAAAAACGCCGAGTTGGACGACGACTACGCGTCGGGGCAAGTGGACGTGAAATCGGGGCAATACGTATTGATTGCCGTGACCGATACGGGCTGCGGGATTGCACCCGATGTTCTGCGAAGAGTCTTCGAACCCTTCTTCACCACGAAGGACAAGGGCAAGGGCACCGGACTGGGATTGGCAATGGTGTACGGCTTCATCAAGCAGTCGGGCGGACATATCAGCATCTATTCCGAACCCGGACTCGGCACGACCGTGAGGATGTATCTGCCGCGCGCCGCGGACGACTCGCCGCAGTCGCCGGTCGCAACCGGGGTTTTCCGCATCATCCACGGTACCGAAACGATCCTGCTCGTGGAGGACGAGGAACAGGTGCGGAGATTCGCCCTCAGTCAGCTGAAATCCCTTGGCTACAAGGTCCTGCAGGCTCAAAACGGCGTGGAGGCGATGGAGCTCATCGAACGCGGCGGGCAGATCGATCTGCTGTTCACGGACGTCGTGATGCCCGGGGGCATGAGCGGCCGGCAGTTGGCGGACGCCGCCCGCAAGCGCCGGCCCGGCTTGAGGGTCCTGTTCACCTCAGGCTACAACGAGGACGCAATCGTCCATCCGGGACGCCTCGGCCAGGGCGTCCAACTGCTTCCCAAGCCTTATCGGCGGCGCGATCTCGCCGAGCGAATCCGCAGTATTCTCGACGCGCCTTGTTGAGGTGTTTTCGGATGAGGCAATATACCGGCCAATGAGAAGCCTCTTGGGTCCTCTTTCCCCATGGCCGACGAAATAATCATCGAGACTCGCGGCCTGACGAAGGAGTTCAACGGGTTCGTCGCCGTGTGCGGCGTCGATTTGCGGGTCCGCCGCGGCCACATCCACGCGTTGATCGGGCCGAACGGGGCCGGCAAGACGACCTTTTTCAACTTGCTCACCAAATTCCAGGTGCCCACGCGCGGCAGTATCATCTTTGAGGGCAAGGACATCACCTCCGCAAGCCCGGCCGAACTCGCGCGCCGGGGCATCGTGCGCTCCTTTCAAGTGTCCGCCGTGTTCCCGCACATGACGGTACTCGACAATGTTCGCGTCGCCCTGCAGCGGGCACTGGGAACTTCATTTCACTTCTGGAAGCCGGTCTCCAGCCTGCGCATTCTCGATTCCAATGCGATGGACCTGTTGGAGTCGGTCGACCTCGCGCCATTCGCGCACAGAATCTCCGCCGAGTTGCCGTACGGGCGAAAGAGGGCCCTGGAGATTGCAACCACGCTGGCGATGGATCCTCAATTGATGCTTCTCGACGAACCGACCCAGGGCATGGGGCACGAGGACGTCGAGCGAATCACGGCCCTGATCCGCCAGGTCTCGCAGAATCGGACCATTCTTATGGTGGAGCACAACATGAGCGTGGTATCGACGATAGCGGACCGGATCACGGTGCTGCAGCGGGGCCAGGTCATCGCCGATGGAGCGTACGCGGACGTATCGAAGGATCCGCTCGTGATGGAAGCCTACATGGGAAGCGCCGACTCCGAATTGGCGGGCGTGCGCAGGGAGCCTGCTCAGACAGGCTCCTAGTCCATGGAACTGCTGCGCGTCACCGGTCTGCACGCCTTCTACGGCGACTCGCATATTCTGCATGGCGTCGATTTCGAGGTGGACCGCGGTGAGGTGGTGATACTGCTGGGACGAAACGGCGCCGGCCGGACCACGACCCTCAAGGCAATCCTTGGGTTGGTCGGGGCAAGGTCCGGATCCGTGACGATCGACGGCCATGAGGCGATCGGTTTGCCGCCGCACAAGATCGCCCGGCTCGGCGTCGGTTATTGCCCCGAGGAGCGGGGCATCTATTCGGGCCTGACGACCGAAGAGAACCTTTTTCTTCCGCCGCAGGTCGCTCCGGGAGGAATGTCCATCGATGAGATCTTCGCCATGTTTCCAAATCTTGAAGGAAGACGCGGCACTCAGGGCACGAGACTCTCCGGCGGCGAACAGCAAATGCTCGCGGTGGCGCGCATACTGCGGACCGGCGCCAAGCTGCTGCTGCTCGACGAGATTTCGGAGGGTCTGGCGCCCGTCATCGTGCGGGCGCTGTCAAGCGTGATTCACGCACTCCGCGACAAGGGGTACACCATCGTTCTGGTGGAACAGAATTTCCGATTCGCGTTGCCTTTGGCGGACCGCTTCTATGTCATGGAGCACGGCCGGATCGTGGACGGATTCGCTGCGTCCGAACTTCAAGGCAAACTGGGTATGCTGAACGTCAGGCTCGGCATCTGAACCGTGCGAACAACAAGGAGAACTACATGAAAGGCAGGAAATTGATCACCCGGTTGGCCGCGGCGCTGGGGATCCTCGCGGGTGGGTCCGCCGCCTTCGCGGCGGGCGGCGAGATCGTGATCGGCGACATCGACGATTTGTCCGGAACCTATGCGGATGCTCAGGGCGTGGGCGGCATCGAGGCCATTAAAATGGCGATCGGCGATTTCGGCGGGACGGTGCTCGGGAGGAAGATCGTCCTTCTCACAGCCGATCATCAGAACAAACCCGATGTGGGGGCATCGAAATTCCGCGAGTGGTCGGACCAGAGCGGCCTCAACATGCTGATCGGCGGCTCCAACACCGGAGTCAACATTGCCATGGCGAAGGTCGCGGCCGCGAAGAAGGTGCCTCTGTTCGTCATCGGAGCGGGCGGCGCGTCCCTGACGAACGAGGACTGCACCGCGTACTCCATTCACTACGTATACGACACGACGGCGCTCGCGAACGGTACCGCCAGCACCATCGTCAAGAGCGGTGGAAAGACCTGGTTCTATCTGACCGCGGATTATGCTTTCGGCTCGCAATTGCAGAATGCCGCCTCCAAGGTGGTCGAAGCCAATGGCGGCAAGAACCTCGGCGCCGTGCGCGCACCGCTGGCGTCAATGGACTTCTCATCCTTCCTGCTGCAGGCGCAGGGATCCGGCGCGGCGGTGCTCGGGCTCGCCAATGCGGGCGCCGACTTCAGCAATTCGCTGAAAGCTGCGAACGAGTTCGGGATCACGAAAACCATGAAGCCGGCGGCTCTGCTCGCCTTCATCAGCGACATTCACCGGTTGGGTCTGCAGACTGCTCAGGGCCTGTATCTGACCACCGGCTGGTATTGGGATCTCAATGACGACACGCGGGCGTTCGCCAAGAGATATTTCGCGAAGATGCAAGTGGAACCGACGATGGATCACGCGGGTGCGTACTCGGCGACCATGAGCTATCTCGCGGCCGTCAAGACGATGGGCTCCGCCGATTCCGACAAGGTGATGGCAGAACTGAAGAGAATGAAGATCAACGACATGTTCGCCAAAGGGGGGTATGTGCGCGCGGACGGCGTCATGGTGCACACGATGTACGTCATGCAGGTGAAATCGCCGCAAGAGTCCAAATACCCATGGGACTACTACAAAGTCGTCAAGCAGATGGCGGGCGAGGAGGCGTTCGGTCCGGTCACCGGCGCCTGCGCGCTGGCCCCGAAATAAGCGGGATGTGACATCCATGTTCGGCGTTCCGACGACGGTCATCCTCGGTCAGTTGATGCTTGGTCTCGTGAACGGGGCGTTCTACGCCTTGTTGAGCCTCGGGCTCGCCGTGATCTTCGGACTCATGGGGGTGGTCAATTTTGCACATGGAGCGTTCTACACTCTCGGTGCTTTCGCGGCACTCCTCGGATTGCAGTGGTTCGGCGTCAACTATTGGGGCGCTCTGGTGCTTGCGCCGCTCGCGGTCGGAATCTTCGGAGTGGTGTCGGAGAGGCTGCTTTTGCGTCACGTGTACAAACTCGAACCCCTGTATGGTCTGCTCTTGACATTCGGATTGTCTCTGATCGTCGAAGGGACTCTGCGCGAGCTGTTCGGTTCCTCCGGCCGCTCCTACCCCGTGCCCGACGCGCTCAAGGGAGCGATCAACATGGGGTTCATGATCCTGCCGCTTTATCGCGCCTGGGTGATTCTCGCGTCCCTGGTCATATGCGGCGGAACCTGGTTCGTCATCGAGCGGACCCGCCTCGGATCCACGCTGCGCGCCGCCACTGAAAATGCCCAGCTCCTTCAGGCATTCGGCGTCAACGTGCCGTTGCTGTTCGCCGCGACCTACGGCGGCGGCGTGGCGTTGGCCGCGCTCGCCGGGGTGCTGGCGGCGCCGGTCATCGTCGTATCGCCGCTCATGGGCAACTCGTTGGTGACAGTCGTATTTGCGGTGGTCGTCATCGGCGGGATGGGTTCGATTTTGGGCTCCGTGGTGAGCGGCCTGACGCTCGGCGTCGTGGAAGGCTTCACCAAGGTCATCTACCCGGAGGCCTCGAACATCGTCGTATTCGTGGTCATGGCTCTCGTATTGATCCTGAGGCCGGCCGGTCTCTTCGGCAAGGAATAGGCGGATGCGCAAGGCGGGTATCTTCTATGCGCTCGCCGGCCTTTTCGCGCTCTGCGTGCCGGTACTCGGCATCTATCCGATTTTCATGATGAAACTTCTGTGCTTCGCGATGTTCGCCTGCGCTTTCAATCTTCTGTTGGGTTTCAGCGGTATGCTGTCTTTCGGTCACGCTGCTTTCTTCGGCACCGCCGCCTACACAACCGGCTGGTTGGTGACGGCACACGGCTGGGGGACCGTTCCGGCGATTCTAGCCGGCATCATAGTCGCTGCGGCTCTCGGTCTAGGTATAGGCCTCATCGCCATCCGAAGGCGCGGCATCTATTTTGCGATGGTGACGCTGGCGCTCGCGCAACTGGTGTATTTCATCTGTCTCGAGGCGCCCTTCACCGGCGGCGAGAACGGACTTCAGGACGTACCGCGCGGAAGTCTCATCGGCGTGCTGGCGCTGAAGTCCGACATTGTCATGTACTACGTCGTCCTCGCTGCGTTCGCGGCGGTATTCGCATCGATCCGGCGCATCGTCCACTCGCCGTTCGGCCAGGTGCTCAAGGCCATACGCGACAACGAGCCGCGCGCGATCTCGCTCGGATACGATATCAACCGCTACAAACTTCTGGCGTTCGTCCTGTCGGCGACGCTCTCGGGTCTCGCAGGATCCTTGAAGACCTTGGTGCTCGGATTCACGACTCTGTCGGATGTTCTGCAGGCGAACTCCGGCGAGGTCATCCTGATGACGTTGCTGGGAGGCTCAGGGACATTCTTCGGTCCAGTCGCCGGCGCGGCGCTGATCGTCACGCTGCAGGAGTACCTATCGGACATCGTCGGCGGTTGGGTGACCGTCATCATCGGCGGGGTGTTTGTCGCCTGCGTTTTGGCATTCCGCAGGGGAATCGTCGGTGAACTCGCGGCTCTCCGGCTGCTCCGATGATGATCGAACTACAGCGTGCATACAAACTACAGCGTGCATACAAATGTCACCTGCCGAAGGCGCGCCTGCCGAGTTACCGCGGCGCCGTTCGCGCGGACCCGGCATCCGTGAGATAATTCCGACACGAGTTGTCAATCATTTGCCGGTACGTCGGGGCCTTCGGCTTCGTAAACTGGGGTGGGGCGCTCTGAAGACCCTAACTTGCCAATTGCCGACCGGAAACGTGTATGCCGACTTTGTCCAACATTTCCGCCGTTCTTGCGGTAGCCGCCGCCGGCGCCCTGATCGCATATCTGGTATATCGTCGCACCACGAAGCGGAAGGTGCACGATCTAAGTGCGGAATTACGCGCTGAACAGGAATCGCTGCGCGCCACGTTAGAGGCGCTGCGTGCGAAGATCGATCTCGCAAAACGCTCCCGCGCGGCTTTTCATCGGGCGGGGAACACCGGGCCCCAAGCACTGCAGAACTGGCTCGGCGAGCTCGATCGCGATTTGTCGGAAGTAGATCTCCTGCAATCGCAGTTGGCCGCGGCCGATTCCGGCTACAAGGCTTTATCGGATATGGACGTGGACATCAACCTGGTCGAGATTTTGGCGTTGTCGCTGCGCGCAAGCGAACTCGCCGAGAAATACGGCGATTCGAATTTCCCGCAAGAGATGGATCGCGAAACGCTCGCGGATGACGCAGAAGCGCTGATAGGAGAGGCGCCCCGGTATTCCCTCAGCAACTCCGGGTCGTCGATCGCCGAATCAGTCGTGTAGCGCACCGCCAGGCTTTTCCCCCGGGTGCCGATGCAGCACGTACTGGTTGCGGTAGTCATCCAGCAGCTGACCGAGCAGCACCTTCCAATCATCCTCGACCGCCGGTCGTTCCGGGATCTCGAAGTGCGCCATATTGGGTCGCTTGGGCGGGTAAATCTGGTCTGTCACGGCAGCCTCCAGAAAATAAATCGCCTTGGGGGGAGCGGAGTGTACACCCGGCGCGGCCGATTGCCAGCACCCCTCAAGGCGCATTGCGCCGCGGTGCAACCAGGAGCCTCGGAGGCCGGGAGTCTCCCGAAAATTTTAGGCTGCCGCTCCCAGGCGCGACGAATGATCCGCGTCCGCAAGCGCCACATATCGCTCCAGAACGTTGATCCGGTCGTCCAGCCGGGTCATCGCGACGTGCAGCAGCCCCAGCACGTGCAGTTCCTCGGGCACCTCATCGCGCGCACGATCGAGTTCATGCCAATCCGAGCGCAAGGAAGCCAATTCCGACGTCAACTCATAGTAAGTTTTCGGCATGACGGGGCTCCTTGGATTATTCATCAACTAACTTAAACCGATTTCATGGAGAAGTCATGACATCCGTGAAACGCGGTGGCCAGGGCGCTCATTGGCGCATTTTGCAGTGCGCCATGTCGTGTTGCCGGCATACCGGTTGGATCAGCCCGTCCCAACGGTCAGAAATTCCAGCTGCCCGTCAGGCCGATAGTCCGGGGCCGAAACGTATATGCGTAAATCAACGACGATGCACCGGAATCCGCATTTCGCTGCAGCACAGGATGGGAATTCAATGCATTGTTCACGAACATTCTCACGTCGCAGTGCGCCCACGTTGCGCCGAGTTGCAGATTCAGCTGATCGGTCGCCGGATCGGCCGTATACCTGGGAGAGTAGCTGATCGATTTCGGATCCAGCTCTGAAAATGGGCCCGGGGCATGGCTGTGAACCAGGTTCTCGGCGCGAGCATAGGCCTCGACGCCCGCCGCAATCGGCTGTCGATACCGCAAGTACACCGTCCCATTCCATGGCGCCGGCACATGCGGGACACCCCCCACAACCGCCCCGCGGTTGACGATCACCTTGCCTTGTATCACCACTGTCTTGTCGTAGCGGACATCGATGGATTCAGCCGCCAGTCCGACGGTCATCCGATCTGTCAGGGCGGCATCCAGGGTAAGATCAAATCCCTTACCCGTCGCGTCGCCCGCATTGGCCACATATCCGAATCCGCATTGCGGGACCTCGTGCTCCTGGATGTCATTCCAACGAAGATAGAACGCGCTGGCGGTGAGCTGCAAACGATCATCGAATAAACGCCGCTTCGCTCCAACTTCATAGCTCCAAACAGAATCCGAGGCGTAGGAAGACGGTACCGCCTTCTCGCCACACTGGACGGGTAGAGCCGTGTTGATCCCGCCGATTCTAAAACCTTTGGCGACGGTCGCGTAGGCAAGGCTATGGTCGGCCGATTCGTGCTCGACATTGAACTGCGGCGTGATCGGCTTCTCATCCGTGATCGCATGCGAGAAGGGCGGAGCGCCCACGTCGGCGAATCCTCCCGCATACTGGGTAAATTCGCTGCGGGCGTCATCGACCCGTACTCCCAACCGCGCCCGCCATCCAGGCGAGATGGGCACCTCGAGATTGCCGAAACCGGAGGTCAGCGTGTCCGTGTAGTCCTCGTTGGAATACACGCCGGGATTCATCGGCGTTGCTATGGGGTAGGTATCTTGCCGCTCGTCCTGATGGGAGCGCGAATAGAACAATCCCGCAGTCCAGCGGACCCGCGCGTTTCGATCGGAAGACATCAACCGCACTTCCTGCGACAGCACAATCTGATGCAACGACGTCAAAGTCGGAACGGCATCCGCATAGGAGGTTGGATAGGCGGGGCCCAGAGGGTTGCCGAAGCCACCATAAAAAACCGCTCCCGCTTCATTCGTCGTATCGACGGTTGCGGTCGTCGTTCGATCGAAGTAGGAGGAGACGGCCGTCAGGTTCGCGCCGCCGAAGCGGTATTCGAGCTTGGCAGCGGCCAGCGTGAAGTTATTTACGGTAGGTTGGCGGAGCAGCTTTCCATTGCGGAATATGCCGGCAGCCGGATCCGTCAGGTACTCATAAAAGCTGGGCGTATCGGCGATTCGATACGATTGATATGCCAGCAGCGGCACAATGCGCAGCGAGTCGTTGGGTTCGATCGCGAAGTTCAGGCGAAATGCTTCGGTTCGAGCCGCATTGGAATTCTTGTCGGCCGGCGACAGAGTGAATGGATTGACGCGATCAAGATAACCGGCATCGTCTCGATACCAGGCGGCAACCCGAGCGCCCACATGACCATCGATGAGCGGACCGCCCATCGCGGCGCCCACCTCGTAACTCGAGCCACCGTGCTCCGTTCCGGCAAACTCAACGCGGGACAGAGCGCTGAACTTGGTGGTACTCGGCTCCATCGTGATGAAGCGAATGGAACCGCCTTCGGCGCCTGCACCGAACAGCGTACCCTGCGGGCCGCGCAGCACCTCCACCCGCGCGAGATCGAATGTGACGGGGTAAGAATTGCCGAAATTGCCATTGCGGGCCTGGATCGGAGCATCATCTATGTAGATGCCGGTGGTCGAAGCGCCCACTTTGGAGTCGATGCCGCGGATCGCAAGGTTCGTGAGCACTCCGCCTCCCCATTGAGCGTTGAAGTCATATTCGACTCCGGGGGTCATCGCGGCAATCTCGGCGATGTTCGTCACGCCGGCCTGGCGCATGGCTTCGCCCGACATGACGGTTGCGCTGACCGGCACGTCTCTCAGGAACTCTTCGCGCTTCGTCGCGGTCACGACGACTTCCCCGAGCGGCGAGAATTGAGGCGGCATATGTGCCGTAGGACGTTCAGCGGGCGTCTCAGCCGGCGACGGAATGACCTTGAACAGCTTGACGGTACGGCTGTTGAGAAAGACAAAGTCGATCCCAGTGCCCGACAGCATATGCATCAGCGCCTGAGGCGGGGACAGTCCCGCGGGCGCCGGCTGAGAATATTTGCCCTCAGCCAACGTCGACAGGTACACGAGCTGCAGACCGGTTTGATCGACGAACGCGGCTAGCGCCTGCGTCAGCGACTCGGATGGGATAGGTCGGGACAATGGCCGCCTGGGGGACTCATCAATGGCTACGGCATTGAATGATAAAGCCGCTGTGCAACAGCAGAGCGCGCACCGCGCTACCAGGCGCCTCAAAAAGACCATCCCTTCGTCCGACCCGGACTTTGTTAGAGGTGTCAGTGTAAGCGAGTTATAGGGATCAAATCCAGGACGAGGCGATTTGCGCCGGGGCGCGCAAATTAA
>Ga0307516_10005728_pt1 | contig 14730 bp, 25 predicted proteins | sample 19_EM_MG_FD_203310 | JGI IMG/M metagenome (GOLD analysis project Ga0307516, IMG submission 203310) | Populus trichocarpa ectomycorrhiza microbial communities from riparian zone in the Pacific Northwest, United States - 19_EM | ecosystem: Host-associated > Plants > Roots > Unclassified | place... | reverse complement strand
GGGAAAGCGTATGTTGCGTTGTCACGCGCGACATGTCTCGAGCAGTTGCAGGTGCTCAATTTCAATCCAGTCAGGCAAGTTACCCTCTTTTAGAACTCCAGTCACTCACAGTTCTGATGCGTGGTGATAGAGTGGAGGCGCATTCTCGAGTTCTCGCTTGGTATTCTGCGAGTGGTGGCAGACATGACCGGTACTTGAAGCGAAGTCTTTTGGATTTAGACGAGGAGATGGATAATGAGGAGGCAATGACGACTTACTACGACTGATAATGAGGTATGTAGTCGCATATTGGACACGATCGCCTTGCGTGACAGCTGCAAGTCCTGAAATAAAATACAATTGCTACCTATCCTATGCGACAGTCGGGACATCGCAAGTAGGAGTTTATTGCTCACGTGCCATGATAGAAATCGGGTTAAAGGCGAGCGATCCCGATGATGATTGACCCTCCATGTTTCAAGCAAACGATAATCAAATGGCCATGAATTTCCGGGCAATGGCCACTGCTGCGCGCGCGATGGCGGATGCGGCAAACGACTTTGCTACAGCCACCGGGAACGTTGCCCAGAACCTCGAGCTTAATATCACGCAAATGAACGCCACTTCCAACAACGGTATCAATGATACCCTTGCCACCCTTGTCCAAGAAGTGCAGATGTTGCGAACAGAGGTCAAGGCGGTGGACAAGGAGGTCCAAGTGATGAGAGGAGAAGTGGAGGAAGTTCGAAAGGAGGTGAAGGAGGTGAAGGTGTATGTGCAGCAGATCGACCAGCATCTTCAGGCAAAGTCTGTCTTTACTAATTCTATTTGTGCCTCCCAGACGACTAAAGTATGCAGTGACACAAGCATGGAAGCAATAATCCATAACTCCCTGGCAGATAAAAAAGCAATGAAGATTAATTAACTAGACGCCCAGTTGGCAGTCTTGACATATAAATGGATGTGGAGAAAAAGTCATTGTTTACTTGATTTACATTTGCGAGCAAGTTACGTCGAGATAGTCATAGGTCTCTACTCTACAACTCCTTGTTAGCCGCAAAAGTTATGTTGCTGGCAAATGTCATCTCTCCAAACCCTATATCGTGCAGCGATGCCGCCGCCGACCCCTTGCCTTCCATCAAGTACACATTGTCGAATCGCACGTCTGAAACATTGGCGCCTTCCACACCATTGATCAGGGGGTGGTTTCCTTCATTGTGGAGGACGAGGATATTCTTGATGTCGACGTCCGTGATGGGTCCCACTCCCGACCCACCGTCCTCGACTAAAAGAGCGATCCAAGACCCAACTTGTTCCTTCAGGTAACTCGTGGTATAGCGCATGTGCTTCACAATGATCTGGTCAAACGTGACATTCGAGACGCTTCCGGTACCCCACTATAATGCACGGAGTGAGTTGAACGGACTCTGCGTTTTCTTTTACTGTCATGGACCGACCTTCCTGTGAATACCCATGCCCACAGCAGAGTCATATATCGTACTTGCGAGGAACTTGATGTTGCTCTGGTCTGAGATGGCACCGGGACCAACCTTGAACCCGTAATTGGCGGTCCAGGCCAGACAGTTGGTGAACGTGATGTCCGACGCGTTCCGAGGGGCTTTTGGCCAAGTGATTGCACCAGGGCGAGCAGGTTCAGTCGCGGTTGTTGCGAAGGTGTCAGCAACCGAAATAGCGAGGGCATCCCTGACAGTGACGCTATGAATAGAAACTGATCAGCCACAGAACTCGAAGAACTTAACTGGACGAACTTTTGGGATTCTGCCAGGTTAACCGCACCGTTCTGAATATTATGAATGGTGAGATCTGGCAGAGATTCTGACCGCCTGGGAACACTTACATCGACCATGTCCCTGATTCGGTTCAGGACCTTCACGTTGGTGATGGTGACTTCTTCAGACCTAATCACGTTCAAGGCCGCACTCCCAGAGTCGCGCAAGATGGGCCCGTCAAGAACGAAATTCTTGGTCAGAATCGGCACCACGAGGCTGGGTGCGAACTTTTGGCCACTGTACTTGTATCCCCTGCCGTCGATAGTGCCCCTACCAAAGATCCTGATGTTGGTCGAGTTGGGTGCGGTGGTGATCCAATTTGTTCCGGCTCTACCCTCCGCATCGTTCGTCCAGTCGCTGCGCAACTCTTTAGGTGAGGCTTTGAGGCGGAGGACCGAACCAGGTGCGAGGTATAGGGAAACGTTCGAAGGAAGAACGACGTTCTGCACGCTGTAGACTCCTCTGGGAACGTACACGACAGGGGATTCCTCCACAGAGTTGCTGGCATCCAACAGTGCCTTGGTCATTGCCTTTGTGGAGTCGACGTGCCCATGCCTGTCGGCACCGTAGGACCGATCGGCTATATTAAATATATTCTTGCCGTTCGAAGGGGGAACATTTGTTTCCAACGGATCGACAGCGATGACGAGTTCCCGAAGGCCTTTCACCTTCAAAATGTAGTATTTGTGGTCCTGAAGCTTCCAGACGAGCTTGTTTTTCTTGAGGTCAGGTTTGGAGTAGCTGTCGAAGCGCGAGTAGACGATACTGTATTTGTGGATGGGGACCTTGCCACGAACGCGAACTTCAATTTTTTCGCCGTTGTCAGCTGAGAAATGAGCGTAATCGTATTGGCCGTATGCTAGTCCATCAAGGGTCAGATAAAATGTTGGAAGGGAGCGTAAAAATGCCTAACCGACAATGGGAACTCTTTTGCCAGATGCTCGCAAGCTAAACTGGGCTGAGCGGGGGTAAATTGTTGGGGGGCGGTACACTTGGACCTTGCCAAGTGCGAAGGTGGCGATGGCCAAGAGGAATAATGCTTGAGTGATATTGGATGTTAATATAAGGAGAGATAAGTGGAGGACAGACCTGCACAGCGGCACTGGTTGACCATCTCGTCTAGAGGATTTCAGGTGGAGGATTCAAGACCAGCTCGAATGGGGAATCATGACGCTGGGGGGACTCTTTTATATCTGCAGACCCTGCGGCGGTGCTGTCACTATGTTTGAGTTTCATCAATCAATTGAGGGCTGATATTCATTTGCCGGTCGCATCGGGCTTAGCAAGAACGCTGACAGGTCTCGCGCTATAGCAAAGATGTGATGTTGTCAAGGAGGTGGGTGCTTTTTGTACATTGTTTCTTTCTACGAACTGCCAAACACACCCTTACTCTGTGCAAGCTCAGCCCCCAATCTATACCCAAGCACCTGCAGATACGTCAGACCGACGAGGAAGCTTCCAAGCACACCGCTCACTTTATCCCAGTCCAGTTTTTGACGCGTCATAGGCAATGCACGTCTGAGTCCTTTGAATGTCTTGTCTCCCATATCGCGATAGGCTTCGTTCAAAGAAGTTTGATATTCACTCTCCTCCTGGCTGATCAGAGCCAGAACCTTTGAGGCCGAATTGTTGGGCGACGAAGTGACAATGGCAGGTGGGAGTTTGAAGCTGATTTCGTGCGTGGTCGATAATTGCACCTAATATCAGGTCAAGCTGATGTCTAGAGGTCGTTGAATGGGTGGCTGACATTCCCCTGCTCATAATAATGCACATTCACGAGTATTCTGCCATGCACCTCGTTCTCACTCAAATCGACGACGTATTCCGATCGCCAACGCCCCGACCTACCGATTGTCAGCCAAACTATGCAACGAAGGCAACCATTTAATCTCACCAATAGTTGCTCGGGTTGTACTTGTTCGCAACAACCTGGACCACGAATCGGTTTGAAATCCCTGGCGGAGAGAACACGGAAGCAACGCCGTCGCGGAAATGGGAAGACAGATAGGTAAGTGTTGATGCCTCCAGAGCAGAGCTAGACACGGAAGGATGAACAACCGCCTTTCATCGTCATGGGCGGTCAACACACCGAAAAGGCTCAGCCGCAGGATCGGGCCCAACCTTTTGAGGATCCGTCGCTTCCTTCAAAAAAAATCGATCAGGGTGGGCGCGTCTCTTTGTGGGTAAATGCGACAATACGAGGCTCAGATGGTCGAACACGAAAGTCGTCTGCGAACGCGGGTCCAAGAACCGCTCTTGCTCTTCCTGCGCAGCTTCCGGACTTGATACTCTAGCTGCTTTACTGATGATTGACTGGAATTCAGACGATCATATATGACCCATTGCGAATCGAGTCACGTCTATGCACCTGATGATCGGTTCCGGGGACGTCGACGGCCATAAACTGAGCGAGATTGTATTCCCTGAGTGCTGGAAGAACACCCTCCTGTAGTTGATCATCGTCCGAGATGATGTTGCGAACGTCTGAGATTCTTACGAGTTCATTGAACAGCCCGGCGACGAGGGAGACCACGAACCATTGAGGACATCATTTATTTCTCCAGGTGGTGACTGAAGGAGGAAACTGGAAGCAGCTTGGATGCGTTCCCTGGCGTCCATTTCACGAAAGCAGGAGGAGAGCAATCGTGACCGGAGACTGCCGAAAATGCCTTATTTAATTATCTACGCTACAATTTGCTCGTAAATTGCGACTCTGTGACCCCCGACCCCATCGCAGCCGTGGACGAGATACCACCAGTCACAGTCTTGATGAGATTGTCGGCGTAATCGGCACCACTCCACTTTTAGGCAGTATCAGCACCGCGATTGACAACGGATAAAGGGAACAACTCCACCTTTTGATGCGTCAACACATCCGTGCCCATTTCTCTCTCTCTCCGTTGAATGAGCTCCACATACGCCTTCATACCCGTCTTCGCAAAGTCTCGTGCAAACAGGTCAGAGATATATGCGTTGGAGTGGAGGCCGCCCAACTGCGCATCACTAAGTGTGCGTTCCTCGAGAGGTAAACCATTCACTAACCGTGATAAACTGCCAGACAAATCCCAACTTTCCAAGGTCCCAAACATAAGCTTCCATGTCCTTCTCTTTCAGCCCGGCCGCATCCCAGTTGAACGAGGGGCTCAAATTGTACGCTAACCAATGGCCGGGGTATACCGCATGCACACCTTCAGCGAACTCCTTTGCTTGCGCAAAGATCGGCGACTTGGTTTCCATCCACAACAAATCTGCGTACGGCGCGAAAGCAATGGCACGGTTCACCGCGCATTGTGTGCCACCCTGGTACCGGTAAAACCCTTCACGAGTCCGAGGGCTATCCCAGTTCCAGTATGGTATGTCCCTCAACCCATACTCTTCCCGAGCGATGGCAACGGCTTGGGGATGAGATGAGTGGGCGATCCGGGAGAGGAAGGTGTTGACCGTCGAAGAGTTAGTGCCCTGTAGTCTCAATGCCTTCGCAAGCGCCGTCGAGAACAGTTGAAGGTTAGCCTCCTTGATCCATTCATCTTCGATTGCCTGCAGCTGAGTGCCAGACTTTCCGGCCAGTTCCGCTTCGACCATAACCGTGTTCAAAGATGCCAGGGCGGGGTTCGTGCTACCCAAAATGAATGCATGATCGCGGTCATCGATGTTGGAAGTGATCAAAGTGGCTGCTTCCGAGTCCGTCCGGGCGACAACAAGATTCTCAACACCCATGATGTCATATTGCAATCGGATAGCAACAAGGCGGTTGATGTGCTCTGAGATGGGTACTAGGACCTTCCCAGCCATATGTCCACACTTCTTGGTTCCCGGGGCTTGGTCTTCGATGTGAATCCCCGCAGCACCTTTTTCGACGAACATTTTGGCAAGTTTCATGACCGCGGTGAGTCCGCCATGCCCGGTGTCGGCGTCAGCAACTATAGGTCGAAGATAATCGACAGGAGGTGACTTCGCGAGTTCGTCATCGGACAGATGCGATCGGGCTTCACGTTGTTTCCGGTCATGGAAGAGCTGGGCCATGAATAGGTGTTCGACCTTGTTGGGAACAGTGTTCGACGGGTAGTCTGTCAAAGTGCGTGATCTGGTCAATCCTGTTAAGTGGCGTAGACGCGACTTCTACTTTACCTGCAAGATCTGGGCCAGGTTCATTCGAGCTAGAAGCCGTGCTGGAGGACTGCCAACCGGAGACATACACCGTCTCCAAGTACTTGGCCATTTGCGTCAGCTGGACGGGATCGAGGCTAAGCCCTCTCGTTAAAAGTGTGTGGTCAACGAAAATTCTATCCAACTCACGCTCCGTATGTGTGCGACACTGTCCTACGCCCCGCATGCTCGGAAAGCAGGCTCCAAAGCTTTTGGCCCTGAATGTTGGATGGGTACTGGATGGGGATGGTACCGCGCTTAGCGACGACGTCAGCCGCAGTGTACGGGCGCTTCACGCGTGCGAAGCGCGGACACTTTGATACTTCATGAGCTCCTGATGTCGTTCTCGAAGAAATGCGTACCTTCCACCATTGTTCAACCTGGGCGACTTCTTGAGCGAGAAGGAGACGTTCGTTGGACATGGAGGGCAGGGGTTGCATGGATGGTCCGTCGCCTCCCGCATTTTCTACTCTCCTCTGAAATTGTCGTATGGCATGTGATTGCATGTCTCAGTCTGTCCAACTCCGGCACGGATAGATTAACCGCGGCGGTCCTGAACAGGAAAAGAGCCGCACTGTAACACGTTCAGAATGCAACATCTCATAGATCCGGTCGAAAACACCGAACCCATAAACACATGTCCGACTAACCAAAGGCCACAATAAGTTGTGTCAAGGCATGAAGTGCCAGTGAATGAACATGACGATAGTCAGCATGGAAGGAGTACCAGTACACTTGTATTAGCTAGAGGAAACCGCGTCGTTGCAATTAGAGGCCCAACAATGAAAGGCATGACCTCATCGATCAGATCATGGCAGTTCAACACTGACAATGGCTGGATCAGCATCAGTATTTGTGACAATCGAGAAATCACATTCATCGTCAATACAGCCTGACAGAACTCGTGCAAATTGGCATGTCGGCCATACTATCCGACGCCTCTCAGTAACCTCAATAACGAGTTTATCTTCTGAGAGATCACATCATTATTCAGTGCTCTCCCTAATGAGTACATTTTAAGGTATCGTTCCATCATCTTCTATCGCCATCATAGACAAGTCCTGCCAGCCCGTACCTGACAAAAAAGGCCAAGATACTCCCAGCAATCTACGAAATCATTCCTTTATTCGTATCCACAAGATCCCAGCAAAACATACCTGTGAGCCAATCAGGACATGGACAAGGGACTTCTCATTCATCGGCCCAAGTCGGAGAAGGAAAAAGTTGAAGATTGTGAGATTAGTTGCTTCTATAATGACTCCAGTCTTCGGGTGCAAAGTCAATTCCGTCAGACCAATTGTCGCCAGTGTTCGAAGGATCATTGTCGTTAGTCTAGAGGGTGGCTTATCCTTGAAGCCGGTTTTTGATGGGTGAAGGAGGTTGGTATCAGAATCAAACCTAGATCAAAGAGTTTTGGGTTCATATAGAGAACGAGGGAAGCTAGGGGCTCACCTCGGTACTCGGTGCCGGGGACATGGCACCATGCCAAATAATTGCGGACAGGAGAGTACAAAGTTGAATATCTGGGGAATGAAGAACAAGAGCAAGGTCTTGGAGAAATGCGCCTGGATGCCGACAACCGCGAATGCCATGCCGGTGACGTAGCACAAGGTATCGCCGGGGAAAGCGCGCGCTGGATACCAGTTGTGATACAGAAATCCAAGACAGACGGCGACCAAGGGTAACATGAAGTACAAGCTGAAAAGATGGCGCTCGACCAACTCTCTGCTGCCATGGGCCATTCCTGCGCTCCAAACACCGCCGAATTCTAATTCGGCTCTGCCTCCCAGGAGATGGAGAGGTATTCGGAAATCCATGGGCCAAGGAAGGTATAGAAGGTCATTCAAGATCACGGAGAGTGCGATGATGAGGGCTTGGCTGACTTCTGAGCCGTTTATACCAGCGAGGATGTTGATGCTGTTAGTGGCAAAGGTGGATAGCATGGACATGTAAACGTAATACAAGGGTCCTGGAAAAATCAGTTCAGCTGTGTAGGAGATGGAAAGAGCGTTAGAACACACCCAGGTTTATGAGAGTACCAAAGATGAACCGCAAGGGTAAGGGGACGACGACATGAGTGTTGCCTCGTTCGGCATAATAGACCATCAAAAGGGGAACAGACGCGATGATGGGTATGGGAAGCTTGTAGCGCCAACGGATATCGAACACGTCATCGAGAAAACCCAACATAGTGGCAATTAAAAGTGACAGCAGCGAAGAAAGATATACAGAGAGCTGGAACGCGCACAAAGGTTAGTTGATGGTGGACTGTCGGACAGCAAGGCGTACGAACCTGGTGGTGTGGAAATTGCACGACGGATATGCCTTCATGAGGACTACGCTCGGGATTGAGAATAAAGGTGGAAAAGGGGAAAGGGATGAAGAGGATGAGAAGGAGGATATAAACCGAGGCGCAGACCAGCCCTTGACTCTCTGGTCTGAACAGTCATGAGCTGCTGAAACGGAGAGGGGATAGCGCACGGACATGGGGGTCTTGTCAACCTTGAGCAAGTCGATGCCCTTGAGGTTGGCTTTGATAAAAGCAGGCCCGAGGGCGGGCACGAGATAGAGGGTGGCGAGAAAGGCGAAGATGGAGAATCCGACGGAGGTGTAGAGCGTCGCCAGGGGGGGAACTGGATCCAGAAGGGGTCGGACGATGAACCACGTCGCTACCGGCACCAGGCCAAAGATCAACACCGACGACACCGACCGTCGTCGTTGTCCCATTTCACTCTCTGTCCAATCACGTGAACTCATGATCATCGTCAAGCACGCCGACCACAACGGTCGCGGCGTCTACGGTCTGTCTCCTCCCACGTCCACCAAACCGTAATCCAACACATCCATCCCCAGCGTCGCATCCGATACCTCCAAACACCGTAGTCGAAGTCAGCCCCGTCTTGCTTTTTTCGAAGGACGAGTACGAGGCCCATGGTGAGGTTTGCCACCATACCTGCTCATCGCTGTGCATTCCACCATCTTTGAGATACAGGCAAATACACCGTTTTGGATCACCACGCGTTCAAGTGGTCCGATGGGCGCATGGCTCTCGCGCTAGGTTGGGGTCTGTCTCACATGTTTGCCCGACTGTGGTATCTTGCAGACCTGATCACTCGCTCAAAGGTACCTTGTTTAACCACTCGGACAACCCGAATACCTCGTACAGTATCGATACATCTGCCGACTCGATTCGTTATACCACGGTCCGTCACGTCGATCCTGGCGAGGAACTTTGTATATTCTATGGACATCATCTGTGGTTCACCCCTGCGGGATCGTCCAGTGTCCCTACAGTCATTCAAGAGGACGATGTAGATGATGGATGGGGAGGCCTGTCGTCTGTCGAGGATGGTCTGGTGTTCCCTCCAAATCCATTCTCCGAGGGCGATCCAGATCAGATCATTCCAGAGGATGATCTTCCTTTCATCAGAGTCAAACCTCTCCCACAAGAGGAGGAAATGGAGACCATTCAGACAGGTATTACCATTCAATGGCAGTCAATTTTTTCCCTGTCATCTAAAAATTCTCGTCGCAGTTCCAGCCTGGGCCGTCGACATCCCGGATCAACGACAAATCGCCAATATCCTCAAGTATGATGTCATCTCTACATGTACAGCATGAATACTCACAGGGAAAAGGTGGATAAAGCAGGCAGGACTAGCTACACCCAATCTCGGGCACTTGAAGCGAATCAGAAAACAAGATGACCTAGTTACATTTCTTCTCACCGCATCGCCGATGGCTCCACCCCTTCCTGAAGACTTTCGTCTCCCTCAACCATATATCTTATCTGTCCCAGCAGCTCCGGCCTACACCCTCACCTCGCTCAAACTCAAATGTTCACTTTGGCCCACCCTGTACACACCTTCGAGGAAAGACGAAGGAGAAAGCTGGTCATGGGCAAAAGCACTTTGGGCGTCCGCAGCGATGACGAGGACAATTGCTGCCGCCGCTGATGCTCAAAGGCAAGGAGAGGTCTGTGCTCTTGCATCATTTTCCCTGTGAAACTTCTCAACATCCTTCCAGTTACCTATCGCTGCCCATATCCCCGCACCTTATGAGGACAAAGAAAATCCTATGTCGTTCACCGCACGGGACTTGAGAACTTCAAGCGCACATCCTCTTCGCCATGCTGTCCTCAACGTTATTCGACGCATGGCAGACTATCGAGCTGACCAGGCTACAACTGCTGAGGCACAGGTAACCTCCTCCGGCAGCCTTGACGAACTCCGCAACGGAACCAACTACCTTTTAACATCACTCTCGCTTTTCACAACCCACGAACCTTGTATAATGTGTAGCATGGCTCTCATCCATTCCCGTGTCAAAGAGGTATTCTATCTCCATCCGATGCCTCAGACGGGTGGCTGCGGTGGCATAGCTTGTTTGCCGACATTGAAGGGTATAAATCATCGGTTTGGCATCTGTCAGTGGAGAGGTACGGATATGACGACAGTTCACATAGATGATTCGATAGATGCGTAGCATTCATTGCATATCTAGGTCAATGACAATACTTTTTTTTTGCAAAGCGACAAGTAACGGGCAGATTTTTATCCATTCACAGACCACTCTTCATATGGCGCATGGCGGAAGTTGGGTACGGCTGCCACTGTTTCGCTTGGATATATTGCAGCAGCTGTGAATCTGAGAGATTCCGCATTAGAGTATTCTCATCCACATTCTGTAACAGGATAAAAATGAATCAAAGAACCCAACAACTAACGCATAGAAAGGCTTACAGCAGCCTGCGCAGTCCTCACAACCGCCAGAGCAATCTTCGCACTGATGTTGCGGATGCGACCCAGACGGGGGTAGACCAGACCTTCGACCATCTCTTCTTCAGTTAAAGAGGACGACAGCGCGATGGCTGCCTGCTCCACCATGGCATCCGTCACATGCCTCGTCTTCGCGAGGATGGCGCCGAGACCGATCCCAGGGAAGATGTACATGTTGTTGCCCTGTCCAGGTTCGTACATCTTGCCTTCAAACTCTACAGACTCGTAGGGGCTGCCCGATGCGAAAATGACGGCTCCTTTCGTCCTAGGGATCGGAGGGGCTGAGCTTGTAGCGAACGATAGTCAAGGGGAAAAAGAATGCGCACCAGTTGATAGCATCGCTGTAGGTCACTTCACACAGAGAAACGGGGTTCGACAGTGGGAAAATGATGGGTCGTGGGTTTATCGAAGCCATCAATTTAACAACTTCCTCTGTGAATGCGTTCTGAATCGAGGTGGTGAGGACAGTGTTCATAATTCTAAATCAATCGCATACTGGCATCGTGCTGAGGCCCATGAGTGCGGTAGGTTGGACATATTTGATGATGTCAATCAGACTGGTCAGCGGGGGTCCATGATAATCCGTCCGAGCAAAGACTGCGAGATCGAGTCTTCAGAAATTTACGAAAAAAAGATATAATCAAGCTCACATTTCTTATGGTCCGGAAGGCCTTTCCTATCGGCAGTAATCAGGCCCTTGGTATCAATGGTCTAGAGAGATGGGATGAGGCCCTTCACACAAAAGTCCACACGCGCCAAGTTCCCTTACATATATTCTCGCCTTGCCCTCTTCTTGACTCATTCCCATCAACGTAAAGAACGAAAGAAGCTGCTTCGCGACGCCGATTCCGGCCGACCCTGCACCAAAGAACAAGATTCTGTGTTCCAAGAGAGGCTTCCCAGATGCAGCAGAGGCTAAACGAGCAGCGTTCATAAAACCAGAAAGGACAACAGCACCTAGGCTCATACGTTCGTCAGTTTCGCCAAACAAGAGGATTAAATGCTGTTGAGCAAACCTGTGCCTTGGATCTGCAAGTAGGTGCCTGGTTGAGATTCAAGGGATACAGATCATGGACGGGTAGTACATACATCGTCGTTGAAGCAACGGTACTCGGATTTGAACATGTCGAGGTATCGGAAGGCGTTGTCCGTCGAAAAGTCTTCGAATTGGACAAGGAGGGAAGGGAAAACCTCTGCCATGGCCTCCATAAACTCTTTCATGAACGCATCCATCTTGCGGAAACGAACGTCAAGATTGAAAAATGTCCGCGACACCATGAACAGAACCCACCTCTTCCACGCCCGGACGTTTCCTTCGTAGACCAATGTAAAGAGGGTCGTCGGCGATCTTTTGGGTATTGGTACCCAGGTCAAGGCAGATGGGCACGGTAGACGTTGGCTTTATTCCGGCTCCTGCAACGTAGAGGTCCCTGAAGAGTTCCCAAGTGAGCGTTTGGGAAGAGAAAGGAAAACAAGTTGTCGTACAGTTTTCCTAAGCTAATCGGCAAGCCGTTTGCTCCAAGGTCACCGAGACCGAGAATACGCGAACCTGCAAGGAGACGTTCCGTAACGCAGCAAAAAAAAACCACGCATACAATTCGGACACACCATCGGTAACGACTGCAATTCTCGAGGAAAGACCTCCCGGCCAGGTTCGGAGGACGTCTCGTATATGCCCTTTGTGTTCAATGGTGACATACAACCCCTCGGGATGACGCCATATATGTGAATATTGCGAGCAGGCATCGCCCACCTAGCGAGAGTAAGGGGCCGAACAGAGGTAAAGAAAGACGATTACCGTCGGAGTGTAGAGAATGGGAATAATCTCTGACATGTTGCCGAGCAAGACCTCATAAAACAGGGTGGGGTCGCGTGCTTTCAAAGCGCTCATGTAGATGTATTTTTCGAGTCCATCTTGTTTCCTACGAAGCTGGGCCAGGCAGCGCTCATAATGATCAGTAGTGAAAAAGTAAGGAGGCGAAGTGGCCATGGTGGAGCAAGACACAAGGAACGTTGTGGCTGAATACAACGCTCCCCTTTATAACACGCAAGGGACACAGCAAGGGGGTTTGCGGGAGAGACAGCTGTAAGTATTAGTAGTGCAAGTCGGGAACCACCGGGTCAAAGAGTCCGCACATGATCCGAGGAGGAAACTGTGGACGATCACATCTAATTCCAGAATCCTTGACAACGGGACGGAACGGAACCTGTGGAGTGTGGGTTGGACAAATTTTTCATATATTCCTCCGTAGGGTACCAAACCTGGGTGTGAGATGAATCAGTAAAGTCGTGAGATCGAAAAAAAAGTAGGAGCAAAGACGGACATTTCGGACTACTGATCCTTGGATCACCACAGCTCCCTCCGTTTAGCACGAATAGCCTTGACCGTCGCATGCCTCTCACTCCACCTCTCCCTCATCTTCGCATGTTCCTCGTTCCGTATCACAAGACGCGCCTTGCGCGCCGGTTTTTTCAACGCCGCAACGAGCGAGACGAAATTGGGTGTGCAGTTGAACATCCTCGCTAGCTTCCCCGCAGTGAACTTTGAAGGGTCCTCTCGACGGAATTCCCGCATTTTGGCGACGGCAGCGTCCGTCATGCGCTTGGGTGGCGGTGGTGTCACGCGAAGCGGAGGGGGAAGGAGTTCAGGGGGCGCAGATGCTGGTCGAAGAAGAGGGGAAGAAGGCGCAGTGGTGAGAGAGAATGGAGACGGGGCTGTGGGAGGAGGACGGTGGATGAAGGTCAGGTTCTCGTCCTGCAAAGTGGTGACGACGGCATCCGGGTTGTTGACGAGGGGGTCGGGTGGGTGATATGCAGGTCGCTCTGCCGTCCCTGGCTTGGGTCGTCTGTACTTGGGGGCATACGAGCGCGTCCAGGGGAGCGCCAACGTCGTCGTCGTCCGGCCGAGTCTCATGTCTTTCAATAACAGAATTGGCTGTCCAATAAAATCTTTCACCGTTCTCTCACGGTATTTAAGTACAACAAACAGATCGTTGTAATAGCTCAAACCCAAAAACTACAACAGAAAAAACCTGACTACAAAGCACAGGAAAAAAAAAAGGGGGAGGTGAGTGTAGGGAATTCGACTGTGCTATCAGAAAACGAAGGAAAGCGAAAATAGTCCAAGAAGTTGAGCAATGAACAAGAAAACATAATAATGAACGAAAAGCTAGAAATAACTAGCTGTTGTCTCCCCCAATATCAGGAGGAGACATTGTTGCAGAGTTCATCCGACTATCGCTGCGCCTCAGGAGCGGGCTCGAACCCATCCGCTGCTCCGTGACTGCCAGTCCAATCCCAGAAGATCGCCGACTCAAACTCGGTCGTTCAGGTTTTCCATGACCAGCAAGCGAAGGAAGGGATGGATCTCGAAAGCCCTGAGCCAAGCGAGATTCGACGGCTTGGATACGAGGATGCTCAAGACGCGAAGCGGACAGTGGAGGATCACTGGGGCGCGGTGATCCATTTTGCACTTCAGCAGTGTCACGAATTTCACCAGATGGGCCTCTTTCTGGACCTTGTCTTGGAGTCGACTTGCGTTCAGACTCTGATCGGGAAAGTGAAGTGCTTCCAGAGGAGGATGCGACGGAAGGAAAGACATAAGGTTCCGAGACATATGTTCCTCGGGACAAACCATTCCGTAAAGGTGCACGATCCTGTTGTTGCCTGAACGCATCCGGATTTTGGGAGCGCGCGACGCGTAGACTCTCTTCGAGCTCCTCGACACGTCTGTGCAACCCCAACATTTCAGACCGCATTCCAGCAACCTTCTTTTCAACTAACACCTCGACAAGTTCGTTGACTTTGTCTTGTTGCTCTGTCAACGTCTGGATCAGTGCATTAGATCGCTGTAACTGATCTCCAAGCCATGTTTTCAGCTGCTTTGAATCATGTAGAGCATCATAAAAAACTCCAAAAGGCGCGAGAAACGCCGATTTATCGTCTGGGGAACCAGCGTGATGGAAACCAGGAGTAGGCGGTACCAAAGTTGACGCAATGGCAACTAATGGTGCTGGTGGTGATCGCCCGGAAATAGA
>Ga0307516_10005727_pt1 | contig 14731 bp, 20 predicted proteins | sample 19_EM_MG_FD_203310 | JGI IMG/M metagenome (GOLD analysis project Ga0307516, IMG submission 203310) | Populus trichocarpa ectomycorrhiza microbial communities from riparian zone in the Pacific Northwest, United States - 19_EM | ecosystem: Host-associated > Plants > Roots > Unclassified | place... | reverse complement strand
GCCCGGGGCGCCCCGCCCCCCCCGGGGCCCGGGCGGCCCCCCCCCCCCCCCCCCCCCCATTCTCATTTACCTGGGTGCTTGAGGATCCTTCTCGTTTATGAACGGCAAGAGTCTCGGCAGTGCCCAGAATGGTTGTGAGAACAGATGAAGGATCTCGAATTTACCGCGTCTCTCTTCCGGAAGCGAAGAGACCCTCAGCGCGAGCTCCGCCAGAACCTCAGAGCCGGACAATAGCCCCCCGACCACCAAAATCCTCCTAGCCCTGTCGTCGTCCGCGGGGAATATCTCCTCCGCCACGTAGTCGCGGCTGTGGACCGCCTTCCCGCGGAACTTTTCCAGATCCTTGCTGTGTGGGATATACGTATGCGATTGAGCTCCGCTCGCGACCACCAAGAAGTCGAATACCTCCTCGTGCTCCGCTCCGTCGGCACCCCTCCACACAACCCGCCACGAGCACGAGTCCTCCGGTCCCTCGGGCTTCACCGAAACCACAAAACATCCCAACCTCAGCACACCGTCGCCCAGATACCTCTCTGCGAACCCCTTCAGATACTCCCACACGGACTTCGCGTCCGAGTGTCCCAGTAGTGCATCCTCCGAATATGGGAACCAGTCGGAGAACGTGTTGGTCGGCGCCGAGGAGTTGGTCCGCATCTCCGGGTTGAACTGGGTGCTCTCGAGCCCCTCCTCCCGCGGGGCCCACATTCCTCCTGGGTTCTTGCGCGCCTCGAAGACGGTAGGCGCGATGCCAACCTCGAGCATCGACTTTGCGGTGGTCAGGCCCGACGGGCCGCCACCTGCAACGAAAGTATGTTAGCCATATCCAATTCGGTGCGGGGTTATCGAGGTACCAATGATGGCTACGGTCTTCTTTCCGTCTAACATTGTGCGTGCGGTAATGTGTCCGTGATCGCGGAGTGCTGTAACAGTAGCAGTAGCAATACGTAGTGGTTACACAGCCAAACCAGTGACGACCGGGTGCTGGATTCCAGCAGCAGCGGCGTTTATATACACCTGGCCAGTGGACGTAGGCAGCAGCAGCCCGCCAAGGCGAAGGCTTAGACCACCTCGCCGCACCATATACATTGTGCACGGGTATATCTAAAGGTAAAGTGCTACCACCACAAAGGGCGCTTAATAGAGTAGTGGGTGCTTGGCGGACCGGGGGGTTGGCATGGCGAGGAACTGTGAATACATAGTGGCGGACATCGAACTTCATCAACCGCCCACCGCCCGTCCGCCGCCCGTCCTCCGTCAAAAGTCATCGCTAAGTTACGCGAAGTCACCGTTGCACGAAATATTCGGCCATGAAGCAGAAGGGAGTCCGTGATTCGGCAGTTGGAGTGAGGCCCGGGACGAACGGATGCGTGTCACCTCATTAGGTGAACATGCCAGATGGAGCTGGAGGCATATAGGAAGAGAGCTCCAGATCGATCCTCGAGCGGCCTCAAGCATATCACCGCTATAACCAGCATGGCACTCCTTCGAACCAGAAACGATCCGGCAGTCCTCCGGCGGTCGGCGGTGGAGAGAAAGCGCGTCTCGCTGCCTTTAATACCCGCGACCCCCGCACTCGATGTCTGAGCTGGGAGGCAATCTGCATAGAGATGGACTATGCCTGTGATCCGAAGACTGTGCGAAACGTCATGATTTCACTGGGATATCACAAATGTCTACCAAGAGCGAAGTCCAACGTAAAACCGGACAACAAACCGAAACGAAGCCAGACTGCATTGGACTAAGGAGGAGTAGAAGAGAGTTATCTGGATGGATGAGCCCTCCTTCTCGACGGCAGGTTTTCGGCCACCGTCCATGGGTCATCCGGAAAAGCAGATGAAGAATATCACCCCGACTGCGTCGATTTAAGTTTCGCTCAAGGCGGAAGGGTAAGACGGTTTGGGGGGCCTTCCGAGGAACAACAAAGTCTGATATTATCTCCGCTCCCGGCAGAGCGAGGCTCGACTCCGCGACTCTTGTACGATTGGTCCTTGAGCCTGCTCCTGTGCCGTTTTGGCATCAGCGTTGCGAGGAATATGGATGGGCTATTGTGCAAGAGGATAACGCTCCAGGGCATAAAGAGTAGGCCAAAGCCTGCAGAGAGTTGAACGGTATGGAGACTCCGGAGTGGCCGGCTGAGTCTCGAGATCTCAATCTAATAGAGGCTCGCTGGGGAGATGTAGAGACGGAGTTGGGCGAGATATGGGGACGAGCAGCGGATGTTGAATGAAGCATTGCGTTTGTATTTGGCTGTGTGTTGGGCTCGGGTTATTACAGAGGAGGGGTTAGGTGCATCGGTAGAGAGCATGTCTGCAAGGTTGCAAGCTGTCATCTATGCTGAAGGAGTGGCGACGAAATATTGAGTGGGTGGGCGGAGGGTGAGGCACGACCTTTTTCCCCCATACAGCATAGTCATAACCACTCACTCATTTAATTGTATCTGGCTTAGTGCGCTCCTAATATAGACTAGTGCTTATCTGCGTAATGGTGGCAATCAGCCTACATAGATATCTAATCGAAGTGAAGCTATGTACATACCCGGAGGCCCCGCGAGGCGAGTGGGGCAGAGTGGACTGCAGTAGTTATGTACAAGCAAGCCATTTATGACTGTCTACGTAGTGCAAGTCTGTAGTTGCAAGGTTCAGCCGCGGTTTCATGGGTGCAGCTTGCAACTACCCAGGGTGCGGAGTATGTTCTGTATGGCAGTTAATGGTCTTGCGAAGCTCGAACCCTCTATCGGCGCTCTTCAGAAAGAGAAAGAAAAAAAACAGCAGCCACGTAGTATTCGATGTGGAAGTCGGAGAGAGCAAGAGCAAGAACAACCAAAAGGCAGAGTTATTGACCGGGTCAGAGTTGGTGCCCCCAGAAGCAGATCGAATTAGCCCCCCGCTTCGTCGCCTGGCTTGGGCTTGCGGGGGGGGGCTGACTTGCGCTTGCAGCCTCTATGTATGTACTAGTACATATGACCGTTGATTACAACACCGCATTGGTCCAATTATTATGAGATTACAAAGAAAAAAATAAACCAAAAAAAACTGATATCTAAAGAGCGGAGATCAAAAGCAAGAACAGATTACAGAAAGACACTCGGGAGATAGTTACGCCGTTCACGCCCTCCACTCAACCATGCCTGCCTCCCCAAGCAACAGCCCAGGTGTAGCGGTGGTCGACGTTCTCTCGCTAGAAGCATTCATGTCCAGCGCGGGCGCGATCTCCCTGCCCCCTACCGTCGGTACGTCGAGCACGCTGGCGCCGCCGAGCTCGATGACCGTTAGGCCGTCCTTGGGCGCAGAGCCGTCGAGTACCATCTCGACCTCTTTCATGAACACGCCGCGCGCGACAATGCCCTCGCGCAGAAGCTGTTGGCGTGTGGCGACACGGAACACGGCGAATATCCGGATGAGCCGGTCCGGGACCGGATTGATCTTGAGTGGTAGTAGGGCGCGCAGCTCGCGTGGAGTCAGGAATTTGAGCAGGATCAGGTGCTCCCACTCCTTCGAGCCCGAGGGTGAGAGATTGGAGAGCCAGTGGGTTACGAACTCCTTTTATGTAGGATTGTGGTTAGTCGAGTGATTTGGTGTGTGGGAAGGGAGGGATGATATAGATAGTACATACCTTCCTCTCCGCCCCATGCAGGCCACATGCGCTCAGGAATCCCTCCAAGAACACTTCCAACTGCGGCAGACCAGAGCACAGAAACGACCTCGCACCCTCCCTCCCCGCAAACTCGGCGGGGATCATCTTGGCGTTCGCCATCCACCAACCCTGTCTCTCGCGGTGGTCGATGTCCGGATCACTCGCCTTGTCGTAATTCGCGTACACACGGATCTGGCTACTCCGCATGACTTCCCTCTCCTCCGCCGGTTCCCCGTCGGGGTCGGGATAGACGGCCCATTGGTGGGAGGTAGTGGGTCGCAGCGAGACTTCGTCGGTTAGCACCGCGGGAGTGTGCTCGCACCCGCTCGGCGACGCCGTGAATTCCGCACTGACGGAGGACAACACCTGTGCCCGTCGGTTCTGCGACCAGACCTCCCAGGTCGACATCGGAAACGTCCTCCCCGCCGTAACCGGGATCGGCGGGCCATACTCTCCGCGGTCATCCCCATTCCAGTCCTCCTCGCGATACGCAACCGCGCCAGGCTTAGCGTACACGTACGGGCTCCATGGCGGCATGCCCGTCCCTTCCTCTTGCTCCTTATCATCTATACTCCGTCTCCACCGTGAAAAGTTGCACACATCTGTAAGACTGGCGTTTTCCATTGTGACGTGGCAACGGATCTCCCACTGGGTGAAGAATAGCAGTTTCGGTGGGAGGAGATGGAAGGCACAGAATCCACTACTCACGCCCTCGCGCCGGCTGTGCGCTGAGGGTGCGTAACCAGCAGCAAGATCGGCATCGTCACCTAACGTAGATGGGCGTCCGAGGAGCGAACTGAAAGCGACGGCGAGCGCGGAAAGATCCGAGGGATAGGAGATTATCAAGTGGAGACATCCACTTTGCTGCTGCAGCGCATGGTCGTAGGAAGATGCATCCTGGATCAGGTCCCCCGAGTAGGCCACTACCGTCGGGGTTTCTGTGGTATTATGCAGAGTCCGCAGCTTTGCTTGGAGATGGTCCCATGTGCGGACCGACTCGAGCGGGACCGTGTCGAAAGCTGCAGCCCCTTTCTTCTGGATCTTGACGGTATTCGTACTCCTTTGTGATGGCCGTTTCTGCGTCGGCATCCATCCATCCATCAGTCCCCAGCTCCGTTGACATCACCTAGAAACGTGGCTCACATGTCCACCCTTATCCCCCCCTTCCTTACAGAATTTCGCCCGATGTTCTGGTATGACCAGTGGGTCCGATATCGATTCCATCATGCGCATTCGGCTGGGATCGTTTTTCCAGTCGTCGCCGGCACCGGTGGAAGGTAAGAGTGGATGCATCTTGTGACTATCTTGAAGTTGGATGTTGAAGATGCCCAAATTCCATCATTTCTCGACGTGACGAAAAGAGAAGGAAAAAAAGACCACCTATTGTTATATATAGAGAGAGTTGTCCGATCCAGAGCTAATAACATGTATGTAGGGCTGAGAGACTGAGACGGAGGGACTTCGCACCGAATTAACCTGTTGTCATCCTCCAAGGGAAGGTCCTGTCCAACCGAAGCGGGTTACAGAGTTGCAATGCAAGGCTGAATGAAACAGCCATGTATGTAGTTAGATAAGCTATGTAGCTAACTGGATCTTGGCGCCCTGAGCCTTCAACGGCACGCGTCTTCCCGTCCATTAGACATCTTGACTCCTCAACACCCTACGATGCCACTGATAATCGCCTCCCACGACTCACTACCCTGTACCTTTCCTTCCCCTCCCCATCCCCCCCCTCCCCTCCTCCTCCTCTCAATTCTCCCTCGCTAAATCAAAAAAAATAATGTAATAGACATCGAACCAGCGCCGACGGCGGAGGAGCTGGTCAAGATCAACTCATTGATCAGCGCCGAACTCCTACCGAACGCAGGAACGACGCCGCACGCACTGCTGCCGCCTCTCGCGCGCGAGAGCTTCACTCCACTGATCGCGCAGGAGCTCGAGCGCGTCGCCGCCGGACGGCCGATGGAGGGCGGCATCGACCTCGAACGCTACGACCCGACAGCATCCTCCGATCTCGTAGCCGCTTACTCCTCCGCCGTGCACCTCTCCACCCGGCTTACAAACCTCTCACTTCTCGCCGAGTTCGGCAAGAACGCTTGGCTGCTACATAATTCTCAGCTCGAGGAGCTGCTTAAGAAAGAGGAGGAGAAACTGATGGCGCTCAGAACCGAGGTCGAGGTTTGCAATAAGGAACGGAAGGGCGCGCAGGTGGACGTGCAGGGAGAGATGAAGAGACTTGAGGAGCGCTGGAAGAAGGCGGTTTGTCGGGTGTTGGAGGTGGAGTTGGTTACAGAGGGGTTGAGGAGGGAGATATTGGAGAAGCAACAAGCTGGGGCGAGGTAGGCCCAGGGACTGGGAGATCTTGGGTTTTACGATGGGATGGGACACAGCCAACCAGTCACCATCATGGACAATGGCTACTCTATGATTTCGCTCCATTGTATTTTTGGTCGCCGTCCTGGTCTCCCAGTGGTCCACCGGCCCTCAACGTGAAAGTTCTAGAATAATGAAAGGAATAAACACCAACGGAAACGGACAATGTAGGAAAGCAAAGACTGCCTAAGTACACTCTGACACACAACGAAGCCATTTGTCCTGCCCACAAGCAACATCTCCTTTCCCCTTGCCTGTGATAAACGTTAGGAGCTCCACCTCCGCCCCCATACTTCCCTCGTCAACGATTCGGTACCGAGTCAAGAATACTGAAAGGAGAACAAGAAGAAAAAAGGCAGAAACCACACAAGAACCGAAAGCAGAGAACTACCGAAACCCCCACAAAAAAAAGCCCGCCGGAGGAGCAGGGCGCTCCATGGAAACAGACTTTTACTAAACACCATTGCTGACAATTAAAACGAAACAACCGCCCGAACGTACAGACACATAAGCCCCCTACCTATACCTCCACGGGCCTTCCTCTGCCGGCCGCCTCTTGGATGGGATCGACGGTGCCGTCGAGCCCTCCGGGCGAACCACTGGATAGCGGGTCAACACTCTCGCCTAGCCGCGGGTCGTTTCTCCTCATGATATCCGCCACAGGTCCAAGTAATCGTTGGAACCCTGCTTTGCCCAGGTATGCCACCTTGACCTTGGTCTTGGCCACGATGCTGGCAGCTCGCGGGGCGTCGTTCAACAGCGCTAGCTCTCCGAAGTAGTCCCCCTTGTTCAAGGTGCGGACATAGCCACCAGAAACCGTACTCTTGTAGACGTCGGCGACACCCTGCTCAATGAAGTAGAAACGGTCACCGGGGTCGCCTTCCTTGATTATGGTAGCTCCCGGCTCGTAATCGGCGGTGTTGAGGGAGTCTGCGATTTTGGAGCGTTCCGAGGCGACGAGCGGAGACAACAGCGGAACTTCCTCGAGGAAGGCTTCGTACATTCGTCGTCTCTTGAAGGTGTTCTCCATCAGGATGCGTCGGAAAGTGACTCGGTCCAGGGCCCAGAGAATGTTCTGAGCAGTCGTCGAGACGACGGTGGCCGCACGGGGGGCATTGTACATCAACGCCAGCTCACCGAACGAACCTCCGGGACCGATCGAGTTCACCTTCTTTCCCATCCCGTCGGGACCGGGCATCATCCGCCCCATCGAGTTAACGTAGATATCGAAGTCACCCCTCTCGACAATGTAAAAGTAATCTCCGACATCACCCTGGGTAATGACACGCATGTCCTTATTGGGGATGGGCTTCTCAACCAGAGCAAGGAGAATCTGGGAGAACTGCTCTTCGTCCAGGTGGGTGAACAGGAAATTGCCAGACACGGCGGTCTTCAGACGAGCCATCTGGTCGGGCGTTTTGGCGTGTACCGGCGGCGACCACTCGTCATTGGACGCATTCGGGATCAGGGATTCGGCGGACACAGAGGTTCGACGGTTCCTGTTATAGTTCGAGGGGAAATCCTGTCCGGAATTCGGCGAGAGATGAGCATTGAGGGATGGGGAGAGGAACGCAGCCCCAGGAGCACGAGGAGGACCACGCGAGCCGGCTCTCCCGCCGGAAGAAGGGGAATGATCACGGCGCGAGGTTCCACCACCACCACCACCGCCGCCGCCGCCACCAGATCCACCCATACTGAACTGTGGGCTGAACTGTGGCCTAAAATTGGGAGTTGTCGGACTGTGCACATCTTCCTCTTCTTCGGTGATGGCATCGCGAGCACCGTCGAATCCTCCCGAGCTGCCCAATCCACCGAATGTACCAGGGAAAGCATTGGAGCTCGCTGTTGCGAACGGATCGAACATAGTGGTGGAGAAGCGCTCTAAGCGCTCAGACTCGAGACGACCGTTGAAGTAGTTCGCACAAAACTGCACGATATCGGCGGGCTGTGCTTGGGATATCCTCTGGTTGAGAATATCGATCTCTTGGAGGTATGCTGCAGGAAGGGACATGATTGCTCCTTCTTCTTCCGCTTCGAGGCAAGGCGAGGGGTTTTGTGTTCGGATCCAAATCAAGATGCGCGGGGATGACGACGGAGCCGAGAGAAATGACAGGCGCGGCTCCGAGGCAATCGGCAGTGTCCTAGGCGAGAGACTCAACTTTAGAACCATTGTTACCGTATGTACGATTTCACCACTACTCGGTAGAGAGCGGAAAGAGTCAACAGAAACATACGTATAAATATTTCCACTGCTCAGGTGTGTACTCAAAGTAAAATCAGCAAGTCGGAGGAGCAATCTACTCAGCGAAGACGAGTCAGAACCGTAGTCAGAGCAGCTCGTGCAGCAACGAACGAACGAACGAGGTACGAATCCGAAACGCACCAGTTTGCTGCTTGCCGATGGAAACAAAAGAGAAGGCAGGTATCCGAGAATCCCGTCGTTCCCAGGGATCGGAGGGGCGATTGCCAGTAGCTGTGGATTCCTCTGCAAGCTTCCCGCGTATTCTTATTTTTAGTGGCGGGTAGGCGAAGAGTGTGATTGTGGTTGTCGGTTCCCTTTGTCCGTCTCGGAGCAAACACGGAGACAGCTGTAGCTGACCTGCGTGGTTCCGCTTCAAGGAAAGAAAGCAAGCTCCAATCCCTCAAGGCGCCAGAAGAACTTTCCCGCGGCAGTGTCCACTTGATGGCAGAGAAGTAATAGAGAGGGTTGACGGTGAGAGGTAGGAAGTGTGTGGAGAGAGCAGAGTCGGATGGGTATAGGCTTAAGACTAGAATATTCCGCCCCACCTCAGTCAGACAGGAGTAATGCAGGATACAGCAGACAGCCGACGCAAACGGTTTGCAGCTGTCAACAAGCGGGAAAGCGACTACCAAGAGATGACGTACGGGGGGGATGGTGGTAGGATGAGTATGCTCGTCTTCCCGTGGATGTCTCTTTCTGTGTTTATTTTTCTTTCTTTGTTTTCTTTCGGTCAGGATGTAGAGTCCCGTAATAAGGATTGGTAAGAACGAATCGTGGGGGTTTGAGTTCTTGGGTGTTTCGGGGAGGATCGAGCTTTCGCTGAACGGGGGGGGGTTTCGGTTGTGGTGGGATGTAGGTATGGGGGGTAGGGGGGTAGGGTAAGAAGGGAGGGTTGGGCTAGGAAGATAGGAAAAGCACACAGGCAGAGGCAGCGAAGACTACCCAGAAGCACTGAGAGAGGTATGTATTATGTACGGCAAAGAAACGTAGACACGAACTGGCAGGTGGTTTTGGTTTGGTTGGAAAGAGGGTTGGGGTTAGTTTTTTGGGTTTGCTGCTGCTTGTCGCTGGCTGCGCTGCGTGGTGAACGGTAGAAAGTGTATTGATGCAGGGAAGAGGCGCCGGCAGGGATAATTCTGGCTGATTGGCTGGCGGAGGAAGGTGGGGAGAAGGGGGAGGGGGAGGGGGAGGGGGAAGGGTGGGGATGGAGGAGAGAGGGCGGGCGATAGAGCTGGCGGGCGGGCGGGCGGGCGGGCGGGCGGGCGAGGAGGAACGGAGAGCGGCAAGAAGGAGGAGCAAGAGGAGGAGTGAGGGAGCAGGTTTACGGCAGCACTCTGGACTCGGGGAGAAAGGGCGCAGGGAGAACAGCTGTAGCCACACTCACTGGGGAAAGAGGGGGAAGGCGGTGAGGAAGCGGTAGACTATGGAGGTAGTGGGATGTAAGATGTGAGATGCAAGCATAAGATGGGTGAGCACTTGTGTGCTTCCCAGTCCCAGTATTAGTCGATGTTGGCAACGGAAACAAGTCGCATTGGGCCCGCTGGTGTCTCGGAAGGGAGAGCTGAAGCGGAGAACGAGCAAAAGGGCATCCCAGCGGATTGGGGAAGGGCCCTCGGTGGGGGGAGACAATTGTTCTATCTATGTATGTATGTACAGTATGTGCAGTAGGTAGCTCAGCTCGCTCGGGTTCAGTTCCAGCGGTTCATCCGCTCGCACCGATCGATCCCCTTCGTGTCCAACCGTAGGGGCCCGCCGTAGAAGGCGGGGTGGAAGTTCGCTGTTCTCGATTGGCGAGATTAGCATGGATTTGCTTGCTTCCTTTTTGGTGCTCATTCCAGAACAACGCACTCATCGGGCGAGTACAAGGCAGCGACTCACACCACTCAGCGCACGGGCTCCGCTGTGCTGTTGAGACTATGACACCGGATCGCTTCGCCATTCGTTTCTGTCTATCTTGGCACACTTGCCGACGGCGGTGAGACCGGTCCAAGTCGTGGCGAAGGCAACTCGTCAACGGCAGCGTCGCCAGCAAAGAAAGAAGCGAAGAAGAAGGAAGGAAGGAAGGAAGGAAGGAAGGAAGGAAAGAAGGAAGAAAGGAAGGAAGGAAGGAAGAAAGGAAGAAAGGAAGAAGAAAGGAAGAAAAGAAGGAAGGAAGGGAAGGAAGGAAGGAAAGAAGGAAGGAAAGGGGAGCGAGTGCTTCATGACGTGTCGGATACATCCATCCCTGCACACTCTCTCTCATCATCGTACACTCCCCCCTCCGAAACGGTCGGTTGCCAGAACACTCAAACGTTCTAGAGCGTGATGATCGCGCCCCCATCTTCTGCACGAAAGGCTTGACGGCGGCGTATCTATCATGCATCATCTCCGCAGTCACAGCGCATCACCGCGTTGTCGCCGTCAGCCTCCACCGCCGGAATCTTGCACGTCTCCCCGCCCTTCGCTTATATTATGCCCGCAATCATGCGTGCGTTGCATCATGTTGTTCTAGAATCCCATGTATCATCATCCCCTCGCCGCTTTTTGCCGACCTTTTTTTTATTTTTTTTTATTCGATAGATACTTACTTGCATGCGACCTATGTAGGTACATACATACCTATCATATAGCTCAATCGTGGCGAGAACAAACTATCCCCGGCCTCGATCAGTAGATAGTCTGCAGGCGGCCCGTTGCAAGCTCCCCATTGCTCTCCGCTCAGGCATGCATGCCCACTTTTTGCCGGGCGGGGGGACCATAGCACGTTGACGTCATAACGAGTGATTGGGGCTTCGAATTTGAAAATTGGCAACACTTCCATTCGTCGAAACACCCCAAGCATTTGGTCTGCCATACTAGTGTTACAGCTATGAGCTCCGTGGTCGCTGCGGACATCGTCTTCATCATCGTCGTCATCACCACTGCCACCACCCAACGTCTAGCCGTTGATGATCGATGCTTCCTCCACTGGGTTGCGGCGTCTGGCCGGGGATCATGCTCGAGTCGGAAGTGGCCAGGAACACGAAGCAGGTGGCGATCTCATTTGGTCGTCCTGGCCTACCCATAGGGGTGCTACCGGATGAACCCAGAACCTCCGTTGTCATCGTCGAGATCACCAGGGGAGTCCACACCTACGCCCCACCGTCAAAACTCATGACATTACATGTATCGAGGAGAAGGTACTACTCACCATCCCGGGGGCAACGCGGTTGACATGGACTCCCGACTCCCTTTCCGCAAAGCTGATTGGACGGGGCCCTAGTGAAAGTGACGATAGCACCCTTGGTCGAGGAATAGTCGAGCAGATTTGGCTTGCCGATGTAGTGGGTTATGCTGTTGCCATCGATGGCCAAAGCCTTCTTCTTGCATGCGAGCTTGCCCGCGGCTTTGTACGGCTCGCAGCCGCCATCAGGCGTCAGAAGTTTGCCGTACACCGGATGAGGGTTCGTGAATAATATGGCCCGGATCAACACATTTCGAACGGGTGATGTTTTGTGATACTCACTGCCTGTCTGTCTGCCTGGCTGGCCTGACTGTGAGTAAGGGCTCCATCGCCCCGCACGGTGGGAGCTGCTAGGCCCTGTGTGATCTAGGCTGAGATCCACTTTAACCCCCTCGGCCCACCACGTTCTTTCTACCTCATCCTCTCCTTCCCTTTTATGTCTCCCTCCTACCTCCTTACGCTAACCTCTATCAATATTCACAACCATGTACATACATCCTCTGTAGCCCACCGAAGTGGTCCCGGCCGCTCCCCTTTCTACCCACCCTCCCTCGACGGGGCGCAAGTCGGTTCATCACGGTCGATACCGATATCCGGCAGCAGACAATCCAGCCAAGTTGCATCAGCGGGAATCAAGCCAGGAGGATGGAACGTATGCTTCCCCGCATCGTGTGTGTGTGCGCACATCGATATGCCATAACCCATCAGACATAATCAGAACTTGGGGGAGCTTCCCACTGGTGGCGAACCACAGAGCTGCGAGCGTGGAAGACGTCGACCTCGCAAACTCGGTCTATGCCTCTGCTGGGCGCGGTCCGGAGGCGACGCAGCTACCGGTTCCCGGAGACGGCGAGACGCCGACGGACGAGTGGAGGCCTGGACCCTGTCGGGGTTGGTGGTCGTTCGGATGTGCAGCGACAGGAGCTGTCGGGAAATGGTGACTGCGATGGAATTAACCCCCATCTCAGACGCTTCCTGCGGTGGCGAGAGACGCTTTTTTGCTGGAACAGTGGAACGCCATGCTACAAGTTGCAGCTACGGCGAGGCGAGAAGATGAGAAAGGCTTTGTGCACATGGTCAAGGGCGGAAACGACCTGGCTGACAAGCTGGATGGCGACTTCAAGATCCCCACGCGCGAGTGTCGGGATACGCACGTCCGGGAGTGGACTCCAAGCCCTGGCGGCCTCGGCTGGGAGGCCGTTGGAGCGGCGACGCCTCAGGATATCACCTCGACCTTCAACCTACCCGGAGGAGGAACCGAGAGGAATGTCTTTTGAAGCCGGCCTAAAATCCGTCCCCGGCATCACGGCTACCACTGGTCTAGGGGGAAATGTGGAGGAGCTGACAATTGGTAATGACCTGTCAGGACACTGGGACGGCTATATAAAGTACCCGAAGAAGGAGTAGAAATCCCCAAGTCTTCCTCTGTGGCGAACATTCCGGACGAAGTCCATTCCGACGATCAAGCAGGATACGAGAACGAGGGCCTGCCAGAATACCTACTACATTCCTAATACCCTGTCCACGATGGAAAATTAGTCGGTGAACGGTGCAAAAGGCTCCTTCGTTCCACTCCGAGCCCGAGCGCCATACCAAATCCGCAAGCGAGCGGTCTTGCCGCTTCGTCCGTGCCGCATGTCGTGGGAGGCGGCGGACGAAGTCCAGGAGGACGACAAGAACTGGACCATCCGCGCCGCCAGGACGGGGCCCGACAGGGCAGACCGCCATGACCACCGAGGATAAGGCCGAGATCGCCGCTGCGTACATGAAGAGGGGGCAGACCACTAGGCGGTTTAGACGCGTCTTCTGGCCGGGGCATGAGCATGCAGTAGAGTCTTCTGCCAGTTATTAGTTTATGAGGAAGATATATCCGTAACCAACCAGTGTCCAATCAAAGCTATGTTCCCTTGTGTACCCCCATGGAGTCTCCGTTTTGGGTCCGCCACGCTTCTGGAGCCGCAACCGAGTGCTGCTATTTTGCTCCAGGGACAATCTGTCCTGTCACACTCTCCCTACCCACCAGAGTGATTTACATGACCGCGTCGCCGCTGTCCATGCCCCGCCCCATTGCCTTCTCCTCCTTCGTGCCACCGCCCCTCTTCCCCCGTCGTGACACCGCAACCATAGCTGACATTCCCGAAGGCGCGCCGTTTGGCAGCATTGTGGATTTCCGGAAAGCAATGGGCATTCCGCGACTTCTGACTCAGCTGTAGCATTAGCGGGTAGTTTCCATCGAAATGTACGAGCCCTGACGCTGAAGGAGGGAGGGGTATAGACTGGCTAACGGCGAAGACTCATGACAGATCACTCACACGGTTGGAAAAGTACATTTGCGTTATGTATGAGGTACCTAGGTACCTGTTCAACAGCAATGCTACTCGGAGAATCGCCAATACATACATCAATCGCTGCGCTGCCTCCAACGATCAGCAGACATAGGAGCTATCGAATACAGAGTCCGGGAAGCAAATTTGCATGTGACTAGTTGGTCATCGCCTTTGGTCTGCCGCGTGTGTAACGCCGGCCTGTTGCAGCTGAGTCGTTGGCATGGCTTCAGCCCGAGATGCGATCTTCATATACGCTCCCATTGGCACTTCCGGGACACGTTTTCCCCAGAATAGGACCAAGATTAGTAACTGGCTACATACACCGGTACCAGCCAAGGCAAACTCACATACCCGCCGAAAACAGATATCGTGTCCTATACAAAACCGGCCCATTGCCCACCGGGGGCTTCTCTTCACACAAACAAACCCCCCACCTGCAGAGCATCCCTCATACCTACACCTACTTGAATTTCTCCCACGGTACGCCCACGATATATAGTGACCAAGAGCCTCTATTTTGGATCCCCGGGAGACTCTCACGACGGCTCAATTACTCAATTTGCCGAATGGACTCCTTCGCGCCACGGCGGAATAGATCTACTTCATGTCTCGTGGAAATTCACCTTTACGCGCTCACTGTATCACCTCTTCCCTCCCTACCAATCTGCGCCTGGGAGAAGTTGGAAAGCTTGTCCTCCGGAACTTCTCGGCGGTGCGTGAGGTCTCCTCTCATTGACCGCATACTTCCTTCAAATTGTGGTGATGTGGTGATGTTTAGATTCCCTAGCTGAGTTTCGGGCCGGTGCTCACGGCGGGTCACTCGCCACTTTCGACCTGTCGCCGAGCGAAGCTCACCGCCCGCGCATCCGACCCCAGGGCCGTTGAGCTCTCGGCCGCCGTCGGCTAGATTGCACCGATTGCCGACCAGGCAGCCGTACCGTTGTGACATAACCC